>Ga0255057_10001180_pt1 | contig 14920 bp, 11 predicted proteins | sample Cases_109_6_MG_FD_189022 | JGI IMG/M metagenome (GOLD analysis project Ga0255057, IMG submission 189022) | Seawater microbial communities from Amundsen Gulf, Northwest Territories, Canada - Cases_109_6 | ecosystem: Environmental > Aquatic > Marine > Gulf | place: Canada: Northwest Territories... | reverse complement strand
TTCATCAATTAGGGCATCAATTCAACCTCGGGCAAGCCATGAGCACTGAGGAACAAACCATCGAAATGTTCCTTGAGATGCTGAGCGCCGAGCGCGGAGCTGCGGCGAACACCATCTCCGCATATCGCCGCGATCTTGAAGACTTCCGCAATTTCTTGCACCGCCGCGCCAGGTTGATTGCGGCCGCTGCGCCGCCGGACATTTCGGCCTACGTGGCGGAGGCCTCGGCAACCGGCTTAAAAGCGACATCGCTCGCCCGACGGCTCTCTGCCGTACGTCAGCTCTATAAGTTCCTCGTTGCGGAAGGTCAGGTGACGGCCGATCCCACACTCGGCCAGGCCGGACCGCGAAAAGAGCGCGCATTGCCCAAGACGCTCAACGTTGCCGAGGTGGATCGGCTTATCGAAACCGCCGCTCAACGCGCTGGCAAGGCAAAGGGCTTGGAGCGCCTGCGCGCGGTACGTTTGCATTGCTTGATCGAGATGCTCTATGCGACCGGCATGCGAGTGAGCGAACTCGTTTCTCTGCCGCGCGATGTACTCACCGGCGACACACGTGTGCTGACCATCAAAGGAAAAGGGGGACGGGAGCGCCTTGTGCCGTTGAACGGCAAGGCGCGGGCCGCACTAGAGCGTTATCTTCAGCTCGGCCGCGAGTCGAATGACGCTGTGGCAGCGACCGTCGCCACAAAATGGCTTTTCCCCTCTAAGAGCACCCAAGGACACCTTACGCGCCAGCGCTTTGCACAAGACCTTAAAAACCTTGCAGCAGAAGCGGGGCTCGATCCCGATCGCATAAGTCCGCATGTGCTGCGCCATGCTTTTGCGAGCCACCTCCTCGATCGCGGGGCTGATTTGCGTTCTGTCCAGCAGTTGCTAGGCCATGCGGACATTTCGACGACAGAGATCTACACGCATGTCCTCGAAGAGCGTCTGAAAAAGCTGGTGCATGAGCACCATCCCCTGGCCAAAAAGGGCTGAAGTATGCGCGCCAGGGGGCGGATCGGTTAATCCGTCGAACCTGTCGTTCTTGACAGGGCCGAAGTTGAAGAGCGATTGTGCAGCGCACATCTGCCCGTTTTTGTTGGTCACTGGTCACCCCAAATTGAGTCCCATGAGCACCGAACTGGATCGCCCCGCAGCTATCCGCACCTACCTCGACTTCGAGAAGCCGATAGCCGAGCTTGAGAGCAAGGTCGCCGAATTGCGCGCGATGGAGGGCGATGACCAGCCAATCTCGATTGCCGAGGAGATCAAGAAGCTGGAGCAGAAGGCACACGACGCGCTCAAGGACACCTACTCCAAGCTCACGCCCTGGCAAAAGACGCAAGTCGCACGTCATCCCGAGCGCCCTCACTACTTCGACTTCGTTGACGCAATGATCGAGGATTTCACTCCGCTTTCCGGCGACCGATACTTTGCAGAGGACGAGGCCATTGTGGGCGGGCTGGGCAGATTCCGCGGCCGCACCGTTATGGTCATTGGCCACGAGAAGGGCTCCGATACGGAAAGCCGTATCCGGCACAACTTCGGAATGGCTATGCCTGAGGGGTACCGTAAGGCCGTGCGGCTGATGGAGATGGCCGACCGGTTCGACGTGCCCGTCATCACGCTCATCGATACCGCGGGCGCTTATCCAGGCATAGCTGCCGAGGAGCGGGGGCAAGCGGAGGCCATCGCCCGCTCGACCGACTGCTGTCTAGCCATCGGCGTGCCCATCATCGCCGTTGTGATCGGTGAAGGCGGCTCGGGCGGCGCCGTGGCCATCGGGACCGCCAACCGCATCCTTATGCTCGAGCATTCGATTTACACGGTCGCATCACCGGAAGCCGCAGCGTCTATCCTGTGGCGCGATTCGGCCAAGGCGGTCGATGCGGCCACAAACATGAAGATAACCGCCCAAGACCTCGATCAGCTCGGCGTCATCGACGCCATCATCTCCGAGCCGACAGGGGGCGCGCATCGCGACCGAAAATCCATGATGAAGGCAACCGGAGACGCCATCGCTCGTGCGCTTTCTGAGTTTAAAGGAAAGACCCCGGCGGACATCCGCAAGCAGCGCCACGATCGATTTATGCGAATTGGTCAAACGCTTTGAATTTCTCGCTTTTTTAGGGCAAAGACTCTTCCTTTCCCGCCCCATTACCGTCCAACTCATCGCGATAATAGTTGCACAACCGGCACAGGCGAATTGTCCTGTGGGAAGACGCTAGGCATTTATAAACGTTAACGATATCTTAGAGGTTATGAATCGATGGTAATCACCGTGCGCGAGGGGCACTGCGTATGCGTATGACCATCCTAGGCTCGATGTTTGGAGCCCGTTTTTGCGCCGCTGTGGCAGCCGTCACTGCGGCAATTGCTGTGGCTGGTTGCGGCAGCGCGTCTTTGATCCCCCCCTCCGAACAGCCACTCAGCAAGGACACCATGATGCTGCTCGGCCGCAAGGGCATGGAGCGGGGCGCACCGATCTTCATACGTATCTTCAAGGAAGATTCCGAACTTGAAGTCTGGAAGGCGCGAGACGACGGCCGCTTCTATCACTTCAAGACGTATCCAATCTGCAATTGGTCCGGCAAAGTCGGTCCCAAGAAGGCCCTTGGCGATCGCCAGGCGCCAGAGGGCTTCTACCGGGTCACCGAAGAGCAGTTGAATCCGAACTCGAAATTCCACCTGGCCTTCAACCTCGGTTATCCCAATGCCTATGACCGCTCCCGGAAGCGTACCGGGCAGTGGCTGATGGTGCACGGCGATTGTAAGTCCGCTGGCTGCTACGCCATGACGGACGCGCTCATAGAAGAGATCTACGCGCTGGCGCGCGAGGCCTTCTCTGGCGGCCAGAAGTCCTTCGAAGTTCATGCCTTCCCGTTCCGGATGACTTCGGAGAACTTGGCGCGCCACAGACGAAGCGAGCACTATGCGTTCTGGCGCACTTTGAAGCAGGGTTACGACTACTTCGAAACATATCGCCTGCCGCCGACGGTTGCGGTGTGCGAGCGCCGCTACGTTGTCAACGTGAAGCTGCCCACGAGCCGCTCAATCCATGCTGAACGCGCCTGCCCGCGCTTCCGTAAGCCGACCGTGGAGCCCTTCACTCCAAGGCCATACGAGCAGCAGCTTGCTTGGGAGCGCATCATCGTCCCAGGGCCGAAAATGCGCAAAGTTGCGAGTACGCAGACAGCAAAGAGAAATACCAACTCCGGCTTTGCCAAGTCCTTCGGTCTGGGCGGCCCGATCACGGCGGACATCTTGTCCACCCTAGGGTTCTCCCAATAGCGCACTCATCGGTTTATGTTCGAATGCGCCTCGCACTTTCCGGCAGGCACGACGTTCGACTCGTGACATCGAGGACTTGTTATGACGGTGGCTAGCCGCAAGCGCCGCTCGCTCATTACGATAATCGTACTCGGCGCGTTAGCAGCCATTGTCGGGGGCGTCCTCACTCTTTATTGGCCAGCAATCTATGAAGCACTCGAGCACGAGGTGATACGGGCTGAGCGCACAAAAAGGTTGTCGCTCGCTGTGGCTGGGCAAACGCTGCCGGGAACTCCGGATCTTGCAAATCTGCAGGGGCGGCTCGCATCGCAAAAACTGGACGTCGGCGCACCGGTTTTCATACGTATTTTCAAGCGCGATTTTGAACTGGAACTGTGGATGCTGCGCGATGGCCGCTTCCACCGCTTCGCAACCTACCCAATCTGCCTGTGGTCTGGCCATCTGGGACCCAAGCACAAGGAAGGCGACCGCCAGTCACCCGAAGGGTTCTACACGATCGACGCAAAGGCTCTCAATCCAGCGAGCAAGTATCACCGCTCCTTCAATCTTGGTTTCCCCAACACCTTCGACCGTTCACACGATCGCTCAGGGTCATTCTTGATGGTACACGGCGGCTGCGCATCTATCGGCTGCTATGCCATGACTGACGGGGTGATCGATGAGATTTGGACCCTGGTAACGGCTGCTCTCAAATCCGGCCAGAAACGGTTTCAGGTGCAGGTTTTTCCGTTCCGCATGACGGACCGCAACATGGCGCTCCATGGGCAAAGCGCTGACGCCCCGTTCTGGCAACAACTAAAACAGGGTCATGACCTTTTCGAAGAAGAACATCTGCCCCCACGCGTGAGTGTCTGCCAAGGCCGCTATGTCTTCCAACACGTGCCAGCAAACAAGGATGGGAGTGCTGCGATCGCAGATAATTGCTCGGACGCTTCGGCCGGCAGTTGAGCGGACGCATTCTCATCGTTGGTGGCTATGGGGCATTTGGCGCACATGTTGCGCAACGGCTTGCGCGCCAAACCAAACTCGAAATCATCATAGCGGGGCGGTCGGCTGAAAGGGCAGCGGCTTTTGCAAGCCGTCTCGCACGCACGGCAGATGCCACGATTTCGCATGCGGTCTTGGATGCCACAAATGTTGGCGCTGCCGAGATCAAGGCACTCGGCGCACACGTTACGATCAATGCGTCTGGTCCGTTTCAACTCCAGAACAACTACCCGCTTGCACGCGCCTGCATCGAAGCCCGCAGTCATTACGTTGATCTGTCTGATGCCCGCGCGTTCGTCACAGACATCAAAGTGCTCGACCAAGCCGCCCGCAAAGCGAAAGTTTGCGTCATCAGCGGGGCGAGTTCAGTGCCCGGGGTCTCGTCTGCGGTGGTATGCAAGTTCGCAGGCACTTTCAGGAGTCTGGACACAGTCGAGATCGGGATCTCGCCCGGCAATAGCTTCGATCCTGGCGAGGCAACGGCAACGTCGATCCTCAGACAGCTCGGAAAGCCGTTCCCTTTGCGCCGCAACGGTCGAGAGGAAATCGCCTACGGTTGGCAGGGATTGCGCCGCCACTCCTTTCCAGAAATTGGCACGCGTTGGATGTGCGACGTCGAAGTCCCAGACCTCGACCTGTTACCGGCGCACTACCCGTCGCTGCAAACGGCGCGCTTTTCAGCCGGTGTCGAAGTCGGCCTTTTTCACCTGGGACTGTGGTCGCTTTCATGGCTTGTACGTGCCGGCCTTGCGCGAAATCCTGCCGCTCTTGCTAAGCCGCTCCTTGCCGCTAAGCGGCGGCTTGGCGCGCTTGGCTCAGATCGCGGCGGGATGTTCGTGAGAATGCTGGGCACCGATAAGAAGGGCCAACACCAAGAGCTTAGCTGGCATCTCATCGCGCCCAGCGGGCATGGGCCATATGTGCCGGGAATTGCAGCAGTGATCCTAGCCAGGCACCTCATCGCAGGCCAAGCGCCAGCTCTCGGAGCTCAGCCGTGCTTTGGATTGATTACGCTTTCGCAGTTCGAGGAAGAAGTTGCCGATCTCGACATCTCCTGCACACACGTTTGGCGCTAAGCGCGTCAACGCGGCTGCCTCGATTGGGCTTAGCCCAAATGGCCTGTGGGCTAGAGCCTGATCGTTTCACTTGGACGCGACTCAAGCGTTTCCAAGTGAAACGTGAATCAGTCTCTACACTTTTGATTTAGAGTAAGATTCACTTATCTGTTGAAGAACTCCCGGGCTTGGCGAGTGATTCCATCAAGAACGATCTTGCTCTAGTCACAGCCCCGTTTTCCTGTGAGGCCCTGCTCAATCGCGCTTGCCGTGGCAGTGCTTATACTTCTTGCCTGAGCCGCAAGGGCACGAAGCATTGCGCGATACCTTACCCCACGTCGCCGGATCGTCGGGATTAACCGCCCCGCTCTTTTTTCTTGTTTGCAGGGGCGCACGTTTCTCCGGCGGGAATTCGCCACGGCCGCCCGCCTCGATGACGGCATCGGCAAGCTCCAGCTCATCCATGCCCGAGAATGGGTCTACGTGGTGGGCCTCCATGGGAGGCAACTCGGTCGGCTGCAGCTCGGGCTGCTCATCGGGCGGAGCGAGTTCGACGTGCATCAACTGACCCGTCACCGCTTCGCGCAAGCGCGTAAGCATGCTCTCGAACAGAACGAAAGCCTCGGTCTTATACTCGTTCAACGGGTCACGCTGTCCGTAGGCGCGAAAGCCAATGACTTGGCGCAGATGCTCAAGCGTAATGATATGCTCGCGCCATAGATGATCGAGCGTCTGCAGGAGCACCATTTTCTCTATCTGCAGAATATTTTCAGCACCCAGCTCGCGCGCTTTTTCTTGCGCCTTTTCGTCGACTTCCTTGAGGAGACGCTCCTCAATCTCCTGATCGGCGATCCCCTCCTCCTCAGCCCACTCATCTACGGGGAGATCGAGGTCAAAGATTCCTGTGACGGCCTCCTTAAGCCCTTTGGTGTCCCATTGCTCGGCATAGGCCTTCTCAGGGATGTGCACGCGGACAAGCTCGTGTACGAGCTGATTGCGCAGATCTGCGACGGTCTCCGACACCTCCTCTTCGCCCATGATGTCGAGGCGCTGGTCAAAGATGACCTTGCGCTGGTCATTCATCACGTCGTCGTACTTGAGGATCTGCTTGCGCATGTCGAAGTTGCGCGCCTCAACCTTTTTCTGCGCCATCTCCAATGACTTATTCATCCAAGGATGGGTGATCGCCTCACCCTCTTGCAAACCCAACGTCTTGAGGACGCTGTCCATGCGGTCGGAGCCGAAAATGCGCATCAAGTCGTCTTCAAGCGACAGATAGAACTTGGAGCGCCCTGGGTCACCTTGGCGACCAGAGCGGCCACGCAGCTGGTTGTCGATACGCCGGCTTTCGTGACGCTCGGACGCCAGTACGTAGAGCCCTCCAGCCTCGATCGCTTCACGCTTCTTCTCAGAAACGGCGGCTTGCAACCGTTCACGTGTCTTTCCGATCTTCGCTTCGTCGGGCTCCCGTCCTGCTTGCGTCTCCTGGGCAATCCAGTCCTTGACTTGGTAATCCACGTTGCCGCCGAGCTGAATGTCGGTGCCGCGACCGGCCATATTGGTCGCAATCGTGACCGTGCCAGGCACACCTGCCTGTGCGACAATGTTTGCTTCATGCTCGTGGTAACGCGCGTTAAGCACCCGGTGGGGTATGGGATCGATGTTGGCCTTCGATCTCGAACCAATCTCAACGAGATAGCTGCCAATGTCGGAAAGGTGCGTGTGAAGCTCTGGCTCCTTTCCATCGAGCTTTTCGGCCTGCGCCAGCGTCTTGCGGCCCAGATCTTGAATATATTTCTTGTCCTTTAGGAGCTCGGAAAGTTGTTCCGACTTCCCGATTGACGCTGTACCCACGAGGATTGGCTGCCCGCGCCGCCGGCAATCGGCGATCGACCGCACGACAGCCGCAAATTTTTCTTGCGCTGTGCGATATATCTCGTCGTCGTCGTCGTCACGGCACACCGGCAAGTTGGTGGGAACCTCGATGACATCTAGCCCGTAGATATCCAAAAATTCGTTTGCTTCCGTCGCGGCGGTGCCGGTCATGCCAGCAAGCTTATCGTAGAGCCGGAAGTAGTTCTGGAACGTGATCGAGGCGAGCGTCTGGTTTTCCGGCTGGATCTCGACCTGCTCCTTGGCCTCGAGCGCCTGGTGCAAACCTTCTGAGTAGCGCCGGCCCGGCATCATGCGACCGGTAAACTCGTCGATAATCATGACCTGGCCCGACTTAACGATGTAGTCGCGGTCACGCAGGAAGAGCTTGTGTGCCTTAAGCGCCGAATTGACGTGGTGGACAAGCGCCACATTCTCGATGTCGTAAAGCGAACCTTTCATATGGCCGGCTTCTTGTAGCATCTTCTCGATTCGCTCGTTTCCGGGATCGGTGAGCGAAACTTGGCGTTGCTTCTCGTCGAGCTCGAAGTCCTCTGCCGTCAGATAGGGGATAAACTCGTCGAGAGCGGTATAGAGTTCGGAGCGATCCTCCAATGGTCCCGAAATGATGAGAGGCGTGCGCGCCTCGTCAATAAGGATGGAATCGACCTCGTCGACAATCGCAAAGCTATGCCCGCGCTGGGCCATCTCGTCCTTGTCCATCTTCATGTTGTCGCGCAGGTAGTCGAAGCCCAGCTCGTTGTTGGTCCCGTAGGTGACGTCGCGGGCGTAATGCGCTTTGCGCTCTTCGTCGTCGAGATCGTGCAAGATACAGCCGACGGTGAGACCTAAGAACTTATAGACCTCACCCATCCACTCCGCATCGCGGGTAGCGAGATAGTCATTGACGGTGACGACATGCACACCGTTTCCGGTTAGCGCATTTAGGTAGACCGGCAACGTGGCGACGAGCGTCTTGCCCTCGCCTGTCTTCATCTCGGCAATGTTGCCCTCGTGCAGGACCATGCCGCCAATGAGCTGTACGTCAAAGTGGCGTTGGCCCAGTGTACGCTTAGCGGCCTCACGCACGGTGGCGAAGGCCGGGACGAGGAGATCCTCCAGATCTGTCCCTTCACGAAGCTGCCTGCGGAAGGTTTCGGTGCGAGCCTTTAGCTCGGCGTCGCTCAATGCAGCGACCTCAGGCTCAAGCGCGTTGATGGCCTCGACTCGGGGCTGATAGCCTTTAATCCGGCGCTCGTTCGAGGAGCCGAAGAGTCTTGACGCGAACCCGCCAATCTTGGAACCGATCTTGGAGCCAAACGTGGACCCAATGGTGGAAATGGAATGCATGCAAATTGTTCCTATTAACGCAGCGGGCACACAGTGAACGCCCTGTGCGGCAAAACCGTGCCTACTTTAGAAAGCCTTAGCACACGCCGGAGATGGACCCGGCCCCCGGACCTGAGGGCAATGCGGTCCTGCGTGGAAGCGCCGCTGGCAGCCTGATTCCTGTCGGCGGGCGAGAGATAAGGACCGCACCATAGGGTTGTCAACGCACTGGAGACCCGCCATGCGAGGCCTTCGGCCCGGAAACGTTGACCAAATGTCGAATTCTTAACTTGGCAGAGGTTGGCAGGAGCACTATCCATAGCCCCCAAACAACCGCCGCCCGCGCCTTTTCCTCCACGCACGATTTACTGGAAGCGCGGATTGTGATGCTCCCACATCAGCATCCGCCCAACCCTCGAACATAAAGGACGTATCCCGTGTTCCCGAAAAAGCGCTCGTTCGTGGCTGCTGCCATCCTTGCCCTTGCCGCCTTTGGCACGAACTCCAATCCGAGCTTTGCTCAAGATGACAAGGTCGTTGCCAAGGTCAACGGCACTACGATCACCGAGGCAGACATGCGCTTCGCTAACGCGGAGATTGGAGCCCAGCTCGGCGACATCCCTGAAAACGTCAAACGTCGGGCGCTAGCCGAATACCTCATCGATAACGCGCTCTTCGCGGAAGCCGCTATCGCTGCCAAGATTGCAGCCGACCCCGCGTTCGAAGAACAGATGCAATACGTGCGCCGGCGGTTGTTGAGAGAGCAGTACTTCGAAAAACAACTGAAGGGCGTAATCAGCGAAGCCGATGCCAAGAAGATCTACGATCAGCGTGTGGCCCAGCTCAAATCTGAGAACGAGGTGGCGGCGCGCCACATCCTAGTCGACAACGAAGAGAAGGCGATAGAAATACTCGCGAAGATCAAGGCCGGCGGCGACTTCGCAGCGCTCGCCAAAGAGAACTCGACGGATACGGGTTCCAAGGAACAAGGTGGCTTTCTCGGCTACTTTGGACGCGGACAAATGGTACCCGAGTTTGAGAAAGCTGCCTTCACGATGATTAAGGGCCAGGTCTCCGAGCCGGTGAAGACAAACTTCGGCTGGCACATCATCAAACTGGAGGACCGCCGTCGCAAACCGCCGCCATCATTCGATGACGTCAAGGAGACTATCTTGAACTCGCTGGCCGTGCTCAAGGCTCAAGAGGTAGTGGGCGCGCTGCGCAAGAAGGCAGACGTCGAATACCTCGATGACGACATCAAGAAGCAGGTCGAAGAGCAAGAAAAGAAGAAGGCAGCAGAAGCCAAGACGAAACCTACCGAATCAGGGGCAGCACCCAAGCAGTAGCGTTACCTGCCACTCTCAGCTTTTGCATCGGGCCGCTTGATCTAAGCGGCCCGATCTGTTTCGTGTGGCGGAGTGTGTCGCCCACTCTGCGGAGGCCTGCCATGGGCAAGAAGACCTTTGTCTCGCCGTTCGCTCCCGAAAAGCTTCCTGACATGCCACCGATTCCAGGCGTCCGCCTTGCAACCGCTGAAGCCGGTATTCGCTATAGGGGGCGCACCGATCTGCTTCTGGCGGTCCTCGACCACGGCACGGTGGTGGCTGGTGTCTTGACACAATCCAAGACGCGCTCCGCCCCCGTCGAATGGTGCGCCAAGCAATTGAAGAACGGATGCGCTCGCGCGCTCGTTGTAAACGCGGGCAACGCCAATGCCTTTACGGGAATGAAGGGCCACAAGGCGGTCGAGATCACGGCCAAGGCCGCGGCGGAAGCCGTAGGCTGTCCGGTAGTCGAGGTATTCCTAGCCTCGACGGGGATCATAGGCGAACCCATGGACGCCAGCCGCTTCGCTCATCTCCTCGACCAGCTCGCGCAAGACGCCGTCCCTGACGCGTGGCACGCGGCGGCGCAGGCGATCATGACGACGGACACGTACCCCAAGCTCTCCACTCGCACAGCTAAAATCGGCGACACGCAAGTGACACTCAACGGCATCTGTAAAGGTTCCGGTATGATCCAGCCTGACATGGCAACCATGCTGTGCTTCGTCTTAACGGACGCCTCAATCGGACAGCCCGCACTACAGAAGCTCGTGGCACAGGCAGCAGATCGGACGTTCAACTGCGTGACCGTCGACAGCGATACCTCGACGAGCGACACGCTACTCGCGTTTGCTACGGGTGCCGCCGCAGCGCACGGTTGTCCGCATATCGCTCAAGCGGAAGATGAGCGGCTGCAAGGCTTCGCCACAGCGTTGCACGATCTCATGGAAGATCTGGCCATTCTCGTCGCCAAGGATGGCGAGGGGCTCACCAAGTTTGTCACCGTTGACGTGGAAGGCGCGGAGAACGATCGCGCCGCGCACAAAATCGCGCTGGCGATCGCAAACTCGCCATTGGTCAAGACCGCAATGGCTGGCGAGGACCCAAACTGGGGACGCATTGTCATGGCCGTCGGCAAGGCGGGAGAGGCGGCTGACCGCGACAGGCTTGCCATCTGGTTCGGCGATACGCTTGTCGCTAAGGACGGTGAGCGCGCGCCCGACTACGTGGAAGACGCGGTCGCCCAGTACATGAAAGGTGCGGAGATTACCGTACGCGTCAATGTCGGTGTCGGCAACGGTCGCGCGACCGTTTGGACCTGCGACCTGACGCACGGTTACATCGACATCAATGCTGATTACCGCACCTGAACGGACGTGTCCCAGCAATCGCCTAGAGCACGATCGTTCTTAATGGAATCACTCACCAAGCCCAGAAGGTTCCCGGCAGATAAGTGAATCTTGCTCTAGGGTCTGGACCCTAAATCAAAAGTGCAGAGACTGATTCACGTTTCACTTGGAACGCCTAAAGTGCTTCCAAGTGAAACGATCAGGCTCTAATGGCGCGCTCCGGGACATGGGCTTTCGCCGCGCACGTGGCGGAAGGGCTGCATGGGGATCTTTAGTTCGTTCCCTTACTGCTCATGAACGGCTTCTGGGCCGCATTATTAATGGTGAGCCACGCTGCCGTGAGCGCATCTATGATCGCTGCGCCCCAAGGCACAATGAACCACCATTCCAACGTTTCGGTCCCAATAAACCATCCCCCCCAGCCGGTGAAAATAATTGCGGTTAGAGAGCTGATCACCGCATCCCATTGCAGAGCCGCAACGATTGTCTCACGGCTCGTCACGGAGAAGAATTCGCCAACGAGCCATACCGCCGATAACAGCACCAAGAGCAGCAGCCAGCCATAGACAGCCTGAGGAATTGGCCACACGAGAACCGGCGTCCGCAAGACCGAGGCTGGCTCATAGAAAACACCCCCGAAGTAGGCGCCAGCCGCCAACAGGTAAGGGAACATCCAAAGCCCAAGGAGTGCCGTCTTTCGGCCACTGCTCATTCGTGTTTGAGGTTGAGCTCCAGGCTGCAACTCGCTCATGGACTTCCTCCGGTTGACCAGACCCCGCTTGCATCACTTCGCTGCGGCAGCGACCTGCTTGGGCGCTAGCCACGTCACCAACACGACACCAGCTATGATCAGGCCGGCGCCGACATAGTGGTACCACTCAATCGCCTCGCCCAGAATCAACCAGGCAAAGATTGCCGTGAAGATCATTTGCGTATAGAGCAGCGTCCCGGCGCGTGAGGGACCGAGGATGTCGATGCTCCAATTATAGCACAGGTACATCAATGCGCCGCCGGGAATAGCAGCGTAGAGCAGCGCCATATAACCCTTAAATGCCAGGTTCCCATGCTCCCCGTTCCACACCTCCCAAAGAAAGAACGGCACGGTGGCGATGGCGCCTGCACAGAGTAGAACCAAAAGCAGCGGCAACCGATCCAGCTCGAATTTGGCCCGCTTGAGGAGGACTGTATAGCAGGCGAACATCACACCGCCAGCTATCACAAGCAAGTCACCGAATTCCAGCTTCAAGCCAAGCAGTTTAGCAAGGCTTCCATGCACGGCGACCACGACTATTCCCAAGAAGGCGATGAGCGATCCGAAAACCTGCCAGCCATTCATCCGCTCGCGGATGACAAAGTGCGCAAGAACCATCGTGATGATCGGTGTCGTGGCAAAAATGATCCCGGTGTTGACGGCGCTCGTGTAGGTCAGCGCTGTGAAAATCGTCCCTTGGGTGAGACCAAGCCCAATCGCCCCGATAAAGAAGGCCTCCAGCCACCGCTTATGAAGAAATTCAACAATCTCGTGATGGTGGCTCATGACAAACGGCAGCAAGACAAGTGCCGATAGCAAAACACGCCAGCAGCAGAACGTCCAAGGGGGCATCTCACCGACACCCAATTTGACAGCGACGAACACGCCTCCCGCAAGTGCCCAGGTTAGAAGGCCGGCTCCGTACCCGACCGCCTCCGAGTCGCCCGAGACGCGTCCTTTGTCGCCAATCGCATGTGAGATTGACCAATGGTATGACGCCATGCCTTTACCCCCCTGCCGCAACTTGATCCAAACCTTGGACGCAACGCGCAACGCGAGTCAACGCGGGATCTTCTCGAGGATATCGGCCATGACGGGGGAGAAATGGCGGGGGAGAATACGTGAGGCGCGCAGCACTTGCACCCGGGGGCAGGGGTGAGGATGCAAGTCGATGGTTAGCGCGAGCGGGAGCGCCTCGCGGCGTTTCGGCCCGAAGAGATGAAAACGGGGAGCGGGGCGGGTCGGGCCCTTTTCTTTGTTCGTTGCGGATGCGGCCTTCACCGCCCCACACAGGCGCAAGGGTTTGTCCGCCGCCATTCCCCAGATTGCATCCCTGCCCGGGGCGTCACCAACATTTTCGCGTTGGCAGCAGCACTGACGAGGGGCGAGCTTACGGCCCCTGACCTATTGCGCCGGCCCATCCCGTACAGTCCGCCAGCGCACGTCTGCACCCCCGGCGTTTGGAATGGGCGGCGCGAGTTTAAGGGTGTTGAGGAGGAGAGGGGATAAGGTTTGGGGGGTGAGGGGAGGTATTTGGACTTGGTGGTCAACCCGCGCATCGGCCTGCATGTCTGCTTTCGGGGGTAAGGCAGACATCGCTGACGCACCCTCTGATGTCTGCTTCTGACCCAAAGCGGACATCGTTGCTCTTCACTCGCATATCGCCTGGCGGCTCCGGAGACGATCTTGCCCACCAGTGTCTGCCCGGGTTTACGCCATGTTCCAGGTCAGTCCAGATATTGGCAAGTGAGCGACGATCTCTAACTTAGAGGCTGGTATCTCTTTGCTGAGCAGAGCACCTGTGCCAAGCCAGGCCGAGGATGATGAAGCTTGACCATCGCCATCTTCCTCTGTTCTTTCTCGTCGGCTACATAGCCGTCCTCTTCCTCAAACCCGTAGCTATCAGCAGATGCACCGCAGTTCTCAGCAGACGCGTTCCCGGTGTCCTCAACAAGATCGATCAACTTCACAGCACGCGGTTGAAGAGTGACGCCGACACCAAGCGATGCAGCTTCCCAACAATACAGTTCAAGCGCGATCTTCATCTTGGTGCCACCACCAATCGCGACATCGATCTTGTTGCAGCGACTGTCGAAGATGACAGGCTTTGGATCGAAGTGCTCACTAATTGTCGACTTACACTTAAGTATGACGTTGCCAGTTTTGTTGCCCTGGTTATCAAACTCAGTCTCAATCGGTAACGCCGCGAGCTTGACGTTCTTACCAGCAGCCTTGTCCGTCTGAACGGCCTTGATCTTGTCGATAATCGGCTTGGCTTCCTTAGCAGGAAGTACCAGATCGACCTTGTAGGCTGGTGCAAAGATGGTCGAAGGCTTGTTCAAGAATGGCCACTTCGCAGTGCCTACTGGCGTGCTGACCTTAATATTTTTAGCCATAACCAAGAACTCCTCTTGGGATCGCACACTCACGGGCGACTTACGTTTCATCGTCTTCAGCGGAAGAGATTACGGGGACCACCACTCTCAAGAGCTGGTTTAATGACCGAGACCATCGTTTGGCGCTGTTCCCTCGGGAACAGGCGGGCCCCCGGATCGCGCAGGTGCCTGCTTGATCGGGATCATGGAAGGCCTGTGACAGACCAGTAGTGACGATGCCCGCTTTACCCCAAAAAAGCGGACATTGGCTGCAGACAGTCGCGTAAACGCGGGACGCCGGAGGCGCAGCACTCGTCTACTAATCCGGATACCTCGTGTGGCAGAGGTTGCTGAGGTTCTTATGCTGAGTGAGGCCTCGCTTAAACCTTTGGGCGGGACTATTCTGGGCTTTCTCATGGTTCGACAGGACTGCGCCCACCGCACTCGGAGGCCCCTATGCCGGCGAGCCCGACGGTCGAGATCACGTACTGCAGACTATGCGGATGGGGACTGCGTGCGGGCTGGATGGCGCAAGAGCTCTTGAACACGTTCGCGGAGGAACTCGGCTCGGTGACGCTCACACCAGATGTGACCGGCGGCGT
>Ga0255057_10001179_pt1 | contig 14921 bp, 14 predicted proteins | sample Cases_109_6_MG_FD_189022 | JGI IMG/M metagenome (GOLD analysis project Ga0255057, IMG submission 189022) | Seawater microbial communities from Amundsen Gulf, Northwest Territories, Canada - Cases_109_6 | ecosystem: Environmental > Aquatic > Marine > Gulf | place: Canada: Northwest Territories... | reverse complement strand
TGACGATCTTGCCATCCTGGGTATGAAGGTCGAGGTTGCATCCGACACCGCAGTAGGTGCACACCGTCCTGGTGACATCCTGTCGCGCTTCGTCCCAGATGCCCGTCTCCCTCATGTCGAATTCGACCTTGCCGGCGAGGGCACCTGTCGGACACACGGCAATGCAGTTGCCGCAGTAAACACATGCTGAGTCTGGGAGGGCTACGTCGAACTCGGTGGAGATCCGGGCGTCGAACCCTCGACCGGCGACGGAGATGGCAAACGTGTTCTGGTGCTCGACTCCACAGGCGTCGACGCATCGGTAGCAGAGTATGCAGCGGCCATAGTCCCGGACATAGAGGTCATCCTCGACCTTGACGGGCTGGGCGACACTTGCTGAATCGGACCCAAAACGCTCGGGTTTCGCCCCGGCCTCCCTCATCCACGCGTCTAGTTGGTCACCGGATCGGTCGAGCTCACTGGCCGAGCCGAGTAACTCCATGACCAACCGGCGACTGTGCTCGGCGCGGTCTGTGTCGGTTCGTATGGCCATACCGGCTTCTAGAGCTCTCGAACAGGACGGCACGAGTGTCCGTGACCCTTCGAGTTCGACAACACAGACCCGACAGGCGTTGGCCGCAGTCATGGTGGGGCCATGACAAAGAGTGGGCAGATCCGCTCCTGCTGCCCGGCATGCGTCGAGGATCGTCGAACCATCCTCCAGCTCTACGGGCTGACCATCGACACGTGCGGTGATGCTCATACAGGCACTCCGGGAAGTCCGAGATTGATCGCCGACTGGATCGCCGAAGAGGCGGTTTGCCCCAGACCGCAGATCGAAGCATCTGTCATCACGAGGGAGAGGTCGTCGAGACGCTTCTTCTCATCAGCGACAGAACCATTCGGTTTCCCGTTGGACAACCGCGCCAGCGCTTCTTCCTGACGCACCGTCCCAATACGACAGGGAACACACTGACCACACGACTCGTCCCGGAAGAACTGGGCGATTCGTCTCAGGACCGGCCCAAAATCGGTCTGGTCATCAAACACGACTATCGCGCCTGAACCCATAGTCGTGCCCGCCTCGCGAGTGTGTTCGAACGTGAGCGGCACTTCGAGAGCCGACTTACCTGCGAAGACTCCTGCCGCGCCACCCAACAACACCGCCCCCAGGCGGTGGCCTCTCTTGACCCCGCCGCCAAGTTCGAGCAACTCACCCAAGGTTGTCCCAAACGGAACCTCATAGACCCCTGGATGCTCCACGGCACCGGAGACACAAAACAGCTTGGGGCCTGTCGATTGCTCGGTACCGATAGCGGCGAACGCCTCGCCACCGTTGGCGATGACCTCGAGAGTGGCCAGCAATGTCTCGATGTTGTTGATCCCGGTCGGCTTGCCAAACACTCCATGAGTAGTCGGGAACGGCGGCTTCTGACGGGGTTCTCCCCGGTGTCCTTCGATGGAGGCGAAAAGGGCGGTCTCCTCACCACATATGTAGGCACCCGCACCTCGACGAACCTCCAGCCTGAAGCCTTCGGTTGAGTCTCCCAGAAGGCCTGCTGTGCCAGCTTGCTCGATCGCGCTGCGAAGTCGTTTCTCCGCTGTTGGATACTCGCCCCGCACATAGATGTATCCCTGAGACGCTCCAGTGGCATAGCCGTAGATTGCCATCGCCTCGACAACAGCGAATGGGTCTCCCTCCATGAGCAAGCGATCCTTGAAAGTGCCCGGCTCCGACTCGTCACCGTTGGCGATGACGTATTTTTCGTGGCCTTTGGCGTCGCGCACACCTTCCCACTTGATACCGATCGGAAAGGCGGCTCCACCCCGGCCACGCAGGCCGGACGTCTTCAACTCGGCGATGATTGCTTCAGGACCGATCTCACGGGCTTTCGCCAGGATCTGAAATCCACCGGACTCGACATACGCGTCGAGGGATGTCGGATCAACAGTGCCGATCCGTCTCAGCAGCGTGAGCTCGGAAGTGTCCTGGCGGATAATCCCAAGTGGCAACTCGTCAAACGCGACCTGGCCCACCGAATCGGCATCGACAGGGGCGGCGTTCCCGTACCCCACACCCGGTTGGTGGAACATCGCAGCAGGCGCCCGATCACACTGGCCGAGACAGGGACTTCGCTCGAAATCAGTCCCCGTCGCAGCGAGGGCGAAGCAAAGGTCCTCCGCGCCGTACTGGGCGCAGACAATGTCGTCACAGACATGGATTGTCGTCCCCCCCGGTTGATCGGTGTTGAACAGCGCGTAGAAGGTGGCCACCCCATACGCCTCGGCGGGTGCAACGGTCAGACGCTCCGAGATGTACCCGAGTGCACCGCGGCTGACTGAGCCGACAGCGTCCTGGACGGCGTGAAGCGCCGGCAACAGCAGCTGGCGTTGCGCCCTTGCGGCATGACCGCCATAAGCCACCCGCCCATTGAAGGTCTCGGGAGAGCCGAGCAGATCGTCAACGGCCTCTCGTTCGGTGTCGGTCGGCCGGTCGAGTAGAAGACGAAGGTCCATTACGCAGTGACCAGCGGTTCGACTCTTATTGCTGTGGCCTTGAACTCAGCTGTGCCGGACTTGGGGTCCCATGCCTCGATAGTGAGCACGTTTACGTCGACCTCATCTGGGAAGTGGACGGACATGAATGCCAGCCCCGGACGCAATGAGCGGTCGAAGCGCACCGGCGCCTCGAGACTTCCTCGTCTCGAAGTCACCAACACCTCGTCACCCTCACCTACACCAAGCGATTCCCCGTCTTCGGGCGACAAGTCGAGTACACCTGCGATCCGCCGTGGCGACGAGTACCGACCGGTCTGAACACCGGTGTTGAACGAGTCGAGACGGCGTCCGGTTGTGAGACGCATCGGGAAGTCGTCTGTCAACTCATCAACCGGCGGAACCCACTCCACTGCGTGGAAAGGAGCCCGCCGTGTGGTTATCGGTCTCTCCCAAAGTCGGCCATGAAGAAATAGCTCTCCGGGATGGCTCTCGTCTGGACACGGCCACTGGATTCCGCCCAGATCCTCGAGACGCTGATAAGACATCCCCCCATGTAGGGGTGACAGGGAGCGCATCTCGTCCCATGCCTCCTCGGCGGTAGGGGTGGACCAGTCATGACCCATCGCCCGGGCCATCTCACTGAGCAATTCGATGTCGCCTCTGGCCTTACCCGGTGGCTCGACCGCCTTTCTGACACGCTGCACACGCCGCTCGCTCGAGGTGAACGTGCCCTCTGACTCGCCCCACCCCGCGGCAGGGAGCACCACGTCAGCAAGTTCAGCGGTGGCAGTCAGGAAGATATCCTGGACGACGAGGAAGTCGAGGTCGCTCAGCCGCCGCTTCATCACTGTGCTGTCGGCCTCCGACTGCAAGGGGTTCTCGCCCATGATGTAGAGCGCCTTGAGAACACCCTCGTCCATCGACTCATGCATCAGGCTGATGTGACGTCCAGCCTTGGCGGGGAGGTCGGTCCCCCAAAGTTCTTCATATCTGGCCCGAACCTCATCATTCTCGACATCTTGAAAGCCCGGGAACTTGTTGGGAAGGGCGCCCATGTCCCCCCCACCTTGAACATTGTTCTGACCTCGCACGGGAACGAGTCCTGAGCCATAACGTCCGATGTGTCCGGTGAGAAGCGCGAGGTTGATCAGACTCAGAACATTGTCGGTGGCGTTGTGATGCTCGGTGATGCCAAGGGTCCAGCAAAGCTGGGCCGTCTTCGCCGTCGCGTACTCATGGGCCAACTGTTGAATTGCTGCGGCGGGAACGCCCGTGATTTCCTCGGATCTCGCCAGGGTGTAGCTGTCCACTGCGGCGGCATAGGAGTCAAAGCCCTCCGTCGCTTCTTCGATGAACTCCTTGTTCTCGAGCCCCTGTTCGATGATCTCCCGACCGACGGCGTTGGCTAGAGCGATGTCAGAGCCAACGTCAATACCGAGCCAGACATCGGCCCACGCCGCCGACGATGTGCGACGAGGGTCCACAGCGAACATTCGGGCGCCGTTGTTGATGCCTTTAAGGACGTGATGAAAGAAGATCGGATGCGCCTCACGCGCATTCGACCCCCACATGATGACGAGATCGGTTTCCTCGATCTCCTGGTAGGAACTCGTCCCACCGCCTGCTCCAAACACTGCCGCCAGACCGACGACGGAAGGAGCGTGTCAAGTGCGGTTGCAGCTATCGATGTTGTTGCTGCCCATGACTGTCCGAACGAACTTCTGGGCCACGTAGTTGGCCTCGTTAGTCGCCTTGGAGCAACTGAACATCCCAAACTCTTCGCCCCGGTACGGCGCCAAGCCTTGGGCTGCCTTGCTGAAGGCCTCTTCAAAGTCGGCCGGCCGGAGAGCTCCGTTTTCCCTGACGAGAGGTGTCTCGAGTCGGGAGTAGCTTCTCTTCATCATCACCTCCTCTCGATCTGATCGAATCCGAGAGTACATGCCTCAGACATACGTTACGGGCCGTCTTCATGTTGGTCAGCAAGATCAGCTCCGTCGGGTCCACCGTCCGCTCCCCCTGTCAAGCCCCTAGTGGTCTAGAAACAAGTCGAGGCAACGGTCGGATAGGGGTTGATCGCAGCCCTGCTGCGTCCGGATGGATGGATTTCAAAGTGGACATGGGGTGAGGTGCCCACGGCATTTCCAGTGTTGCCGTTGGTTGCGATCAGATCACCCTGGGCCACGCTCTGGCCACTGCTTACCACATAGCTGTCGAGATGGGCGTAGTAGTAGGCGGTTCCGCTTGTCGAAGTCAGCCAAATCGTCTGCCCTCCGAGACCGCCCGTGCGAATACTGACCCGCCCGGTGACGACGGCATAGACCGGCTCCCCCCGTGGGGCGAACATGTCGGTGCCCTTGTGCGTTCGACCGCCCGACCGCCGTGCGCCCCAGGTGTTCGAGAAACTGGTCCTGCCCGGTGTGAACGGACAGATCGTGCCGTTAACAACTTTGGTGGCTGTGCTACCGCCCGACGAGCCACCGGAAGAACCGCCACTCCCTCTATTACTGGCTCGGTTACGTTCGGCAGCTTCCCGTTTGCGCCGTGCTTCTTCTTCAGCTCGGATTTGGGCCTGCTCTGCTTCATATTTCGCGTTGAGCTCTCGACAGCGGTCATCTAGATCGTCGTAGGCGTCGAGTGACGCATGCATCGCCTCCTGCTGGCGACCGGTCAGCGCTTCTTGTGCGTCACGAATCTGGGTTCGATCGATCACCACCTCGTCGAGCTCAACACCCAACCGTTCGAGTTCACCGGAAACTGCGACGAGGTCGTCGGCATTCCGGAATGTGTCTCTTGTGCTGGATTTCAGACCTTCAACCGCCAGTAGCGCCTGCTCCGGGGTAGCGAATAGGAACGAACCGATGCCGGAACTCGTGACTTCCTGCATATACAGCTCGGCCGCCTGACGCTCTATCTCCTCGCGCAACCTCGCTTCTTCGTCCTGTCTTCCCAAATAGATGTCCTCAATGCGTTCCTCCTGATACTCAGCGTCATAGAGCTGAACGTTTGTCCGATCGAGTTCGTGGGTGGCGTCCTGAAACTCCACTTGTGCGGTCCGATACGTTTGGTAGGCAGTTCTCGACTCTGAGCACGCAGCATCGACCTGAGACAGTGTCACCGCCTCCGCATCGCTGAGAGGAACGACACTGACGATGAGAGCCACGAGGATGACGAAAGCCGGGCGCGAGAATCGAGGATGGATACGTAGCCGCATGGGACGACCCATTCTTTATCGGTAGTAGGCGATAAGCACAATCACCACGTCACCTCCAGGGGCCGCGTTGGTCGTCGACCCCGAAGGGACATACCGTCAACGCTCGCAAATGGGCGGTACTCAAATACGAAGGGGCCCGACCCTTCCTCGAGCCGGGTCAATTTGAATTGTCTTTGACTATGCCTCTTCGACTACGAGGGGCTCCTGCATCGCGTCGTCCCAGTGCGCGCCGTCATCTTCGTAACAGCCGATGCCGGTACTGAGGTCGTCGTGCTGCCTTTACATCCGACTACACAGCCGTCGCCATTGCCGGCAACGACGGCCATATATCGTCTTTCAGGGAGCCATCAAAAGACTGACGCCTGAGGAGCTTGCAGCGGTGGTTCGACATGAGGCATCCCACCTGCGTCACCATCACGGGCGGTTCCTATTGCTCGCGTCGATCGTCGAACATGCGCTTGGCATCATCCCACTGGTGAGAAGGAGTGCACTATCGGTTCGATTGTCCGTCGAATGCTGGGCGGACGAGGATTCGATTCAGTGCCAGGAAGACCTCATCTATGTTCGTTCGGCGATCCTGGCTCTGTTGAATACAACCCCGTCCAGTGCGTCGTCGAGTGCTGTCCACGCGATGACAAACGCCGATCTTGTCTCGGAAAGACTTCGGATCCTCGAGTCTGGTCCTTCGGACAGCGGCACCGGCTTCTCCATCTCGCTGGCAGCCACATCGATTGTTTTGGGCTTCGCCGCACTTGCCTCTCTGATCATTTGGATGCTCTAGTGGTCTGTGCCACTAGGTCCAGGGCCCACGATCACGGCGGATAAGACTCGAATCCTTCCTCACTTTGCCGCTGGCGAACGAAAGCGATTATCGCCTCCACATCACTCTCGCTGAGACCTTCAACCGGTGGCATCGGTCCAAAGTTTCAGTGATGGGCGGTGGAACCGATGAGGACTGCGATCTGGAACGCACCGTCGCCATGTTGACTCGGCTGATAGACGATTGACAGATGAGAAGGGCCACTGTCGGTCCCGCGTAAATCGCTTCCGTGACATTCTGCGCATGAGACCTCATAGGGCTCGGCACCCTTAGCGACCAACCCCGGATCCTGTTCATCGATCCCATCGCCGGCTCCATCACCACATGCAATAGCCACAAGTGCCAGAACGGAAAGAACCACCCACGCCCTTTTCATTGCTCGAGATCGGCCTCTCGTTGCAGGTACTCGTCTCGGTCGATCTCACCGCGGGCATAGCGCTCGTCGAGAAACTCGGCAGGGCTGCGACGATCTTCCTGGGATGATTCTGGCCAGCGTGTTGCTGACCAGACGAGCCAAACGACGAGTGACATCATCAACATCATGAACAGCTAGCCAAATATGGCCATCCCCCAACCTCAGCCACCCATATGGCCAAGCCCACCCGCCTCGACCGACACGTTCGATGTCGGGAATGACATGCGTCGCCTCTCGTCTCCGCAATACTCACTCCATCCACGATAAAGCCTCTAGTTAGCTGAAGGTCACGACCCGATTATTGGACCGGGGAGACAGGCAAGTACAACGAACCAGACCCCCACGACAACCAATACGTAGCCACTCCATGTTCTCACCGCCGACCCCGTCATCCGCAATGGGTGTAAGACCTCCTTGCTCACCGACGACACAACCACCGCGCCGGTTATGAGTAGCGCTACAAAGACGAAGGCGGCAGTGGCGAAGGCAGACACTGTCACGGCGGGGCCGATGATGAGTGTTTGTGCGGCCAGACCGGCAAGCAGTGGCCCGGTTCAGCCAAACCCGGCCAACAGGTACCCGAAGCCGTACATCACATCGCCCCGAGCAGGGTTCGTTGCCTTGGATGGATCCAGGACCCGCCCCGCAGTGCTCGCCACCTGATCACGCCACCGCATCCTGACTTTGATCAGCCGCGCCTGCGCCAGGCCGAGAAAGATCAGCAACATCCCCACCAGAAGTCGAAACCCTCGCCCGGCCGTGCTGTCGAACTCAACCACCTGAGCCAGGGCACTGCCACCGGCAACGATCACGATCGCCAGGACGATCAGAAGGAACGCGGTACCGGCTCCCACCCGAAGAGCGCCAGCCAACGCTGTTTTCCGCGATTCATCGGCCCTTCGAGCGAGAAAGGTCAACAACAACGGAAACGAGCATGGAGAGAAAAAAGCTGCGAACCCGGTGGCCGCGGCCAGAGCCATCACCCCGGCACCGATTCTCTGATCCGAGTCCACGAACCTCGCAAAACCGACATATCCAGCAATCCCCACCAGGAGAACGCCTGCAGCGACGGAGACATAACGTGCCCGCGCTCTGAGTCGCTGTGCGGATTGGTCCATGGTCAACTCACGTCAAGAGTCATGTCTCCCCGGTGTCCACTGTCACACCACCGTCCAATTGCGAAATTGCTGGCACGCCGGGGGCTGCGCAGGCGAAGTCCGGCCGCGAGCCTTCGAAGAAGTCTGCATCGTCTCGTTGACGCCGTACCAAAGCCAGAATTGGAATGGCAGCCAGAGTTGCCAGCCCACCCACGATGTATCCGACCGAGAAACCGCGTTGGTCCGACAGGGCGCCAAGGCTCGTCTGACCGACGACGCTTCCGCCACCTGACACCATCGAGTCGAACGACACAACCGTCGCCCGCTGCTCGGAAGGGACAATCTGGTGCACGAATGCCTGACGTACCGGCATCTGGACCCCAAGTCCAACACCCCCTAGAAACAGGAGAGCGAGAGCCGGGAAGAAGGAATCGACGACTCCAACACCGATGAGGGCAAACGAGAACACTCCTCCTGACCAGAGGAAAAGGGTTGTTCTTCTGCCACACCAACGAGTGATGATCTGAACGATCGCGTTCCCGATCATCATCGAAATGGCAAGCAAGGCAGCCACCACACCGGCAACCCAGACGAGATCCCGGCCCAAGAGCTCGAGAAAGTAGGGCTGCCATGCGTACCAGGCCCAGGCGAACACTCCCATCTGCACCGCACTTGCCAGCATCATCAAGCGAAGCGACGGCTGCTGCCACCCGAAACGGATCCCGGCCCGAGCGATCTTTCCGGCCTCGCTCGGAAGCTGTGCCAGCTTCACTCGTTTTGGCTCGAAACCGAGGTCGTGCATCCCGACGAAGGCCAGGACAAACAGGATGATCAACAGCCCCGACCGGACGAGAAAAGGGATCGATAGATTCACCTGCCCGAGCACTCCCCCACCGATAGTGCCAATGAGCATCCCCACACCGCTGACGATTTGACCCCGGCTGAACACCTGATCGAGCTCACCTTCGTAACCGTGGAAACGAAGACCGTCGACGAGCCATGCCTCCATGGCCCCCGAGTAGAAGGTGAAACCAAGTCCAATTAGAGCCGACACAACTGAGAAGGCAACGACGCCGGCGCCAATTTCGGCCAAGCCCACATAGGCCAGAGTCGTTATTGCGAGCACCACGAGTGAAAGCAGAAACGACGCCCTTCTTCCAACGGTGTCCGCAACCACGCCGGTCGGGATCTCGAACAGCATCGTTCCCAACGCCCATGCCGAGTTGGCAATGAACACCTCGGCGATCGAGAGGCCGGCATTGAGCAGGAAAAGGGTGTTGACGCCCCAGATGATCGAGGCGGCAAGCGTGTAGATGCCGCCATAGACGTAATAGCGCCGAACGAGTCTCTGTGCCGCCTCGGGCATCAAGGTTGTGGTCACATCCCGCTTCTATCGAAGACAATCAGATTTCGGGCGACCCGACCGGTCTCCATGGCTTCGAACCCCTCGTTGACCTCGCCAAGGTCAATGCGATCAGAGATCAGATCGTCGAGATTGAGTCGACCATCGAGATACATGTCCACATATAGCGGGGTGTCAACCTTGAACTGGTTGGAGCCCATTGCAGAACCTTGCAACCTTCTCTCATGGAAGAACATGTCGCCCGGCAGGCTGACCTTCTGACCTGTGGGAATTAGACCGATGATGGTGGCAGTCCCGCCACGTTGGAGCATGGCGAAGGCCATTTCGACTGTGGCCGGCAAGCCGATGGCCTCGAAAGCATGTTTCACGCCGCGACCACCGGTTAGATCGTGCGCCATGGTGACAGCATCCTCGGCGGAAGTGTCGACAACATGGGTGGCACCCATTGATCGGGCGAGGTTCAGCTTCTCTTCGACTCGATCCACGGCAAGGATCGTGTTGGCTCCTGCAATGCGGGCTCCCTGGACGGCGCTCAAACCCACCCCGCCACAGCCAATCACCGCCACGTCATCGCCAGGTCTGACACCGGCGGTATGGAACACGGCACCAAGACCGGTCGCAACACCACAACCGAGCAGCGCGGCACGGTCGAGGGGTATCTCTTCGTTGACTTTCACAACGGCGTTCTCATGGACCAGCATCCGTTCTGCAAACGACGAAAGGTCGAGAAACTGGTGTACCGACTCGCCATTTGTCGATATCCGCGGTGTCTCTGAGGCTCCTCGCCGTGTCGCCCTCTGGTTGTCACACATATGTGACTGCCCAGCCAGGCAGTAGTGACACGAGCCACAGAAGACGGATAGCGATGTTATGACTCGATCGCCGGGGGAGACCGCAGTGACTCTCGGACCGACCTCGGAGACAACGCCCGCCGACTCGTGGCCGAGTACTGCTGGGACGGGGAGGGGATAGGAGCCCTCCATGAACCTGAGGTCACTATGACAAAGGCCCGCCGCTGCCACGTCTATCAGAACCTCGAAGGGTCCCGGATCGGCAAGCTCGACATCCTCGATTGTGAGCGGCTCCCCTACCTCTCGCATTACAGCAGCTTTGACCACATGTCTCCTTCGATCATGAGGAGCGACTCTATCGGGGATCTTCTCTAGTCCGGTAGTGTCCCGCCAAGCCGAACGCACTGGAGCCAAGCCGATGCCATCACTTCCGGAATCAGCCAAATACGTCGTCGTAGGTGCCGGGGTGCATGGGCTCAGCACCGCCTGGCACCTGGCAATGGAGCTGGAGGCTCGAGGTCAGGGCTCAGGAGCAGACGTCGTCCTCCTCGACAAGAGCCAACCGGGGGCCGGAGCCACCGGGATTGCATGTGGCTGCGTTCGAAACCTCTACATGACTGACCCGCTCCACGCAATCCTCACGCATTCGGTGGATGTATGGAACTACGACCCGGTTCTATTCGGGTTTCAACAGGTCGGCTATGTGTCGTGCGGCGAGGAGAATCAGATCGCCGACTACGAGAAGATCAACAAAAGCCAGAACAGTGTTGGTTACACCTCCGACATGTATGTCGGTCAGGAGGCAAGGGACTTTCTGACCGGTATGTGGCCAGACTTCAAGCATCACAGCATCGACGTGGTGCTTCATGAGCACATGAGTGGGTACGCCGGGACAGCCCAGACAGTCAATGGCCTCGTCGAGATGTGCGAGCGCCATGGTGTCCAGATCCACTCAGGTATCGAGGTGACCGGCTATGAGATGGCCGGCGAAGAGGTCCGGGCGATGGAGACCACCGAGGGCTCAATCGCTGCCGATGTCGTCTTTCTGTGCATGGGCGCCTGGATCCCTGCCCATTGGGAGATGCTTGGCAGGCCAATGAGCCTCGATGTCACCTATCGGGACGGGTCAACCATCAGAGACAAGGACATGTGGACCTACTGGCGACTCGAAGAAGGCGAGATCTACTACAACGGGCCGTATTACACAGCCGACAACAAGAACCCACCTGTGCTTCACATCGAGTTGATGAACACGGCTGTCACTGATCCCCAGACAGGGGATGAGTTGGACGACAACGTTTATGTCTATTGGAAGAACGGCACCGAGCGCATGGACAAGCCCGGCATTCAGGGCGGGGCTATGCCCATCGAACTGGGCGGCCAGGCGAGCGTCGAGCCCTACGGACATGCCAACGACGACTACCAGGCCGGGCCACGTTTCGCCGACTACATCACAGCGTGCATGGGAATGTTCATGACCCGATTCGAGGGGATCCGACCCGACTTCAGAGAGCGGCGGAATGGTGGGATCGGTGCATTCACCCCGGACAATGTGCCGATCATCGACTGGATCAAGCCCAACGTGTTCATGATCGCCGACTCCAATCACGGCTTCAAGATGACCGGGATCGGCAAACTGGTGGCGAGTCAGATCGTCGGATCGGCTCCCGTCCCCGAACTGGATCCTTTCTCCTTCGACCGCTACGCCAAAGGCGAGACCTTCGGGTCGGGTAACACCCACTCACCCTGGGTCTAGCTAGAAAGACAGAGGGTCGGCTTCGCCGATCGGTTTCTCCGTCATGGTGAGGTGGAGTTCGTCGCCTTCGTAAGGATGGGCCCTAGCCACGTCCTCGTCCAATTCGACACCGAGCCCCGGTGACGTTGGAGGGATGACATAGCCGCTCTCCCAGCGGATGGGCGTCTTGAGCAGGTCGGCATGAAATCCGCCCCAGTCGCCTATCCCCTCGAGGATCAAGAAGTTGGGTGAGGAGACGGCCACTTGGACGTTGGCCGCACCCACAATCGGTCCGCAGTAGAGGTGGGGTGCGATCTGGGCGTTGTGCGCTTCGGCGATCGCGGCGATCTTCTTGGTCTCGAGAATGCCCCCCGATCTGCCCAGATTGGGCTGCAGGATCGACGCTGCGCCCGCCTCGAGGACGCGGGCAAATTCGACCTTGGTCGTCAGTCGCTCTCCGGTGGCGATCGGGATCGACGTGTGTCGGGCAACTCTCGCCATACCCGCCAGATCGTCCGCCGGCGTCGGCTCCTCAAACCACAGCGGGTCGTAGGGCTCGATTTGACGGGCAAGTCGGATCGCACCGGAGGAGGTGAACTGACCGTGCGTTCCGAAGATCAGATCGGCGCTGGTCCCAACGGCCATACGAATCGCTGCGAGAAAGCGTGCGGACAATTCGAGACGCTCCAGTGACGGCTGATGCCCGGCCATCACCGTGTATGGACCGGCCGGATCGAACTTCACCGCTGTGAACCCACGAGCTACCTCCTCGGCGGCGCGTGATGCTGCCAACTCGGGGTCGCTGTAGACGTCGGTGGTATCACCGGGCGCGGGGTACAGATAGGTGTAGGAGCGGAGCCGCTCGTGAACCCGCCCACCCAACAGGTTGTAGACCGGTTGATCGACGGCTTTACCGATGATGTCCCAGCAGGCCATCTCGAGCGCGCTCATCACCCCTTGAAGCGAGAGGTCCGGTCGTTGCGTGAAACCCCGTCCGTAGGCACGGCGCCAGAACTGCTCTATCTGAAAGGGGCTCTCACCGATCAGATGGCGGTCGGCGACGTCCACCAGCATCGCTGCGACCACATCGGGGTGAAAACTCCCGACGTATGCCTCGCCATACCCGGCGATCCCATTGCTGGTCGTGAGTTTCACGAAGGTGAAGTACCTGCCTCCAAAGGACGGTGGAGGGTTGCCCACCACGAATGTCTCGATCTCGGTGACCTTCATCAGACAAACGAGGCTAGGCCACTAGGGGATGAGAGTTCGCTCCGCCCTCCAACCGTCTCCGCTGGAGTAGTCGAAGTACTTGGTCTTGCTGATCTTGAATTTCGGCTGGCCCATCAGGTAATCAGTGAGACGGGCGTTGTGAATTCTCACGTTCTTGTAGTTTGCTGGCGATAGAGCATCGACTGCACTCACGTGAAGCTCGCTTTTTCTCCAGTAATCCTTGTCGATCGGGTCGTCATGAAGCACCAGATTGCCCCAACGACCGTCTGGAAGTTCAACTGAGCTGTAACTGAGTATCCCCGGGTATTTGACAAATTCACCGACGATCGCCGTGTTGGCTTCTTCCAGTGGACTGAGGTCGATATCCGAGCGCCGCTCGGCGAAAAACCCGACCACACAGAGCTCCCGATGGTCGCGCAGCTTCGGCTCATCACAGATGAGGAGACGATGCGTCAGCCCATCGACACGCCAAACCAGCCTCTGCATGGGCTCAAAGTCCCGATCTCCGGAGTCGGACTCCTCCAACACCCTGCGAAGATCACGAAGCATCCCGCGGAGGATGCCTACATCGGCATCCAGGAGGTCGACCGCGGTGAACGGGCGGTCGGAAACTGCCTCATTCCGGCCGAGTGCGACTGCCTCGGGTGGAGCCATCTCCTCATTTATCGGCACGCGGAAACATTAGCCGGAGAGGGGCAGCCTTTGATCTGAATCAGCCGGCAGTCGTCTTCTCTCGACGACGGCGCCGTTCTCGTGGCGGTGAGGATTCCGAACTGGAAATTTGCCCCAAACGACTTTCAACGGCTCCGAGGTCAAACCTCGAGTTCACCTCGTACGTGTCGACCACCTGGCGGATCTCGGCGATGTGGGAAGGGATCGAGCCACAACAGGCACCGATGATCTGTGCCCCGGCGTCGAGAGCCAACTCTGCGTAATCGGTCATGTCATCAGAGGAGGTCGGGTACCAAAGGGTTCCATCAATCACTTGAGGGATTCCGCAGTTGCCCTTGGCGATTACCACGACGTCGGGATCGGTCTCGTGGATCTCTGCAGCGGCGACGACAACATCCGCTGGTCCAACACCACAGTTGGCGCCGATCGCAGCGGGCAGGGTGGGTGCCTCCTGCCACCACTGAGCCAACTCGGATGGTGGGATGCCCATCATGGTCTTGCCGTGGGTGTCGAAGCTCATCGTGGTCACGACCGGCAGGCCGGTCGGCACCGCAGCCTCGACTGCAGCTGCGAGTTCCTCCGTAGACGACAACGTCTCGATCCAGAGGACGTCCGCCCCGGCGTCTGCGAGAGCGGAGATCTGCTCGGCGAACAGTTCAACGGCGGCGGCGTGAGTCAGCGGACCCATCGGCTCGAAAAGGAGGCCAGTCGGGCCAACCGATCCGGCCACGATCACGGTCCTACCAGCACCCGATGCCACCCCACGCGCCACGGCAACCGCCGCACGATTCAGCTCTTCGACGCGATCGCCCTTGCCATCCAGGTCCAATCGGGCGCGGGTGCCGCCAAAGGTGTTGGTGAGGATGATGTCGGCGCCTGCATCGACAAAACCTTGATGGACTTTGGCTATGAGGTCCGGATTCTCCACATTCCATTCTTCGGGTGTGCCACCCGGGGGGAGCCCAAGTTCGAAAAGGGAGGTGCCCATGCCACCATCCGCGACAAGACGACCCTTCTCCTCGAGAAGTTCCTGCAAGGCATTGCTCATGTGTCGATCCTTCCGATCGACCGTTGCGGGGAAACCACCCGAGAGACAAAAAACCGCTCGA
>Ga0255057_10001178_pt1 | contig 14926 bp, 12 predicted proteins | sample Cases_109_6_MG_FD_189022 | JGI IMG/M metagenome (GOLD analysis project Ga0255057, IMG submission 189022) | Seawater microbial communities from Amundsen Gulf, Northwest Territories, Canada - Cases_109_6 | ecosystem: Environmental > Aquatic > Marine > Gulf | place: Canada: Northwest Territories... | reverse complement strand
GCAACGCCAGTAAAGGCTCCAGCGAACCACGTTCGCGCTCACCGGCGGTTGTGTCGATCGCGAGGTACATGCCGCCCATGAGCATTGCGAAAATAAAGAAGTAGCTCATCATCCCCAGCAGAATGCCGGAACGGCCCGACGGCGTGGATACGTCGATGTCATCGATATTCAATGGCCGCAACACGAGGGGACTGACGCCCCTGGCCGACAGGCGGATTGCGGCAAGCTCCTGGTTGTAGGCGTACAAGACGCCCCTGACACGGCGCGCTTCGCGATCGGCTGTCGTATTGGCCCGATCTGAAATGAGCTCGACTTTCGCCGGCATAGCTTCGGCCATTTGTTCGCCGTAGGCCTCGGGAATGATAACGACAACATCGTGCACGCCAGTCCTGACACCCTCGATTGCGGCTTCGCGGCCCTCGGGCGCATCGACAATTTCAATGTTGCGGCTTTGGAGGTAACGCACAAGGATGGGCGCGTGCTGCGCGCCAAGGACAGGCAACTGCAGTGTTTTTTCGACGTCCGACAACGAGCGCTCGATCGACAGGTTGATGACGAAGGCAAACAACAGCGGGCCGAACAGGGGCCCCATGAGCAGCGCCGAGGCGAGCGTGCGACGGTCGCGAACATTGTCGAGCACCTCCTTGGCGAAAACCGTGAAGACCGTCCTTATCATTCCGGCTTCACCGTTTGAATTGCAGCAACGAACGCGTCTTCGAGGTCATCGCAGCCGGTTTGCTCGCGAATACCATCAGCGGAGTCATCAATTGCGACCTGGCCGTCTGCGATGATGACGATATCGTCGCACAGCGCCGCCACTTCCTGCATGACATGACTCGAGAACAACACGCAACGGCCCGCGTCCTTGAGCTTCAAGATCAACTCGCGCAACGAGCGCGTTGCCATGACATCGAGGCCGTTTGATGGCTCATCGAGAATGACGTTCTGCGGGTCGTGAACGAGCGCACGGGCCAGCGCAACCTTGGTGCGCTGCCCTTGCGAAAATCCCTTCGTGCGTCGATCCACGAAGTCCCGAATGTCGAGCAGGTCCACTATGCTGTCGACGCGTTCTCCAATCTTGTCGCGCTCGATGCCACACAGGCTGGCGAAGTAGGCGATGTTTTCCCGTGCCGTCAGGTGCGGGTAGAGACCAGCGCCGTGCGGCAATGCGCCCGTGCAGCGGCGGGCATCAAGGCTGCTTTCGACAACATCGTTGCCGTCGATACTGGCGCTGCCCTCGTCCGGCTTCAATACCGTGTACAAAATACGCAAGGTGGTGGACTTGCCGGCGCCGTTCGGGCCGAGTAGACCGGTTATCTTGCCGTCGGGCGCATCGAAGCTGACACCGCGCAGGGCGTGGACGTCGCCAAAGGATTTATGGATGCCATCAACCTTGATCATGGTTGCGGACCCGAGAAGTCGAGAAAAAACGGCATTACGAAACTCGACTGAAAACACTCTGCGTCGCCGTCGCCGAGTTGCTCGGTGTTTATGAAGCGCTCGACGATGCGCGGCATGCAACCAACTGTGATCTGGCCGTGGCCCTGGTTTTCGCCCGTCAGCAGCCATGCCTTCCTGAGGTTGCGCGCTGCCATGTCGGCAAAGCGCGGGGGCGTAATCGGGTCTGCGCTGCCGGAGAGCAGCAAGGTCGGTATTGCCGTCGACAAGGGTTGTTTGAAATCGTCGTCGATCGGGCCCGCGGGCCACACGGAGCAAATTGCCTCAAGGGCCTCGAGTTGCATCGAGCCCATGAAACTCGCATCAAGTGCGGCCATGTCGATTGCGTCAGCAACATAGAACGGCACATCTTCTGTACACATGACGGCGTTGTGCATGCCAAGCGCGAGTGCATCGGTCATGCTCATCAAGGTCATTTGAAACTGCGCGACCAGTGGCTGGTAGTTGCCATTCGCGGCCTCGGCGACAAGCAACGGCAGCATCGCGATTGAGTTCGGAGAATACGCCAGCAAGCGGACGGCGCCCGCGAGTTCCTGCCGGCCGAAACTTACTTTCTCTACGCGGCCCGTAACGGGGTGGGCGACGGAGACGCTTACGGGGTTTTTGGTGAGTTTGTTTTTCAGCGCAATGAACGCGGCGGCAATGTCGGGGAAGCGCTCATCGCATGCGGTGTCTGCGGCGCACCTCGCGAAGATGTTGTCGATGGCCTTTTGCGCTTCGGTCGCTATTTCGGGACCAAGAGCGAGCTGCGGCGGTACCACGCCGTCGAGGATGATCGTGCGTGTCGAGTCGGGATAGCGCCGGGCATAATGTTGGGCCACGCGCGTGCCGTATGAGACGCCGTACAAATTCAGGCTCGGATAGCCGAGGGCCTCGCGGACGGCTTCGAGGTCCTGCACGGCTATGCTGGTCGTGAAGTAGCGGGGATCATGCGGTAATTCATCAAGGCAGGCGTGCATGAATTCGACTGTCATCTCGACACTGAACTGCCCGTCAATGAGCTCATCGTCAACCGGACAATCCAGGCGCGCGGAGCCACCCGTGCCGCGTTGGTCGACCAGCAGAATGTCGCGGTCGCTGTGAACGCGATCAAATGCCCTAGCGACAGCCGAATAGAATTGAATCGCGCCCTGGCCGGGGCCGCCAGCCAGCAGCACGAGCGGGTCGGGTTGCGGTTGCAAATTCAACGCCGGCACAACTGCGACCCGTATCGAAAGCACGGGGGACTCGGGGTCGTCGGGATTCTCGGGGCGTTCGAGCGTGCCGCAGCGCGCCTTGATACCCGGAAACGACGGGCCAGCGCTGATGCGGCACCCTTGCAGCTCCAGGGCGCCGGCGCCTTGGCTGGAAATCGCGAGTAAGATTGTTGTCAGGACGAGCGTGCCGCTACGAAGCATACGGATACAGGGCAACCCCAAGACGTCAGCTAAGGCGCGATATCTTGGGCCTTGCGCCGCGGCAAGTAAAGATTTGCCGCAGCCAGCAATGAATGGGTGGCCTGGTTTGTGGCGGAATCGTCGCGCAGCGACTAGAATGCGCCGCCTTCACTGCTCACTTTATGAGCAATACTTAAGCCCGATGACAGAGCAATATGACGTCATAGTGATCGGCGGCGGTCACGCCGGTACGGAAGCCTCCCTGGCTGCCGCGCGCGCGGGTGCGCGCACTCTTCTAATCACGCAAAGCATCAATACGCTCGGGCAGATGAGTTGCAATCCGGCGATCGGCGGAATCGGCAAGGGCCATCTTACGAAAGAGATCGATGCACTGGGCGGCGCGATGGCCGTGGCAATCGATCATGCCGGCATTCAGTTTCGCACGCTCAATGCGAGCAAGGGGCCCGCTGTGCGCGCGACGCGTGCGCAGGCCGACCGGCAGCTTTACCGTGCCGCAATTCGGAGCATGCTCGAGAACCAGGCAAACCTGTCTATTTTCCAGCAGACGGTCGAGGACCTCATCGTCGAGGGACGCCGTGTTACGGGGGTTGTGGCCGGGCCTGGACTGAAGTTTTTCGCACAGACCGTTGTGTTGACGGTTGGCACGTTCCTGGGCGGCCGTATTTTGGTCGGGCAAACCGAGACGGCAGGCGGGCGCGCCGGCGATGCGCCGTCCAACCGCCTGGCCGAGCGCCTGCGCGAGATGCCGTTTCGCATCGCGCGACTCAAGACCGGCACCCCGCCGCGCCTCGATGGCAAAACGCTCGATTATTCAGTTATGCAGGAACAGCCGGGCGACTCGCCGATGCCGGTGTTTTCGTTTACGGGCCGGCGCGCACAGCATCCGCAGCAGATCTCCTGCCACATTACAAGGACGACCGAAGAAACCCACGACATCATCCGCAGCTCGCTCGATGAGTCGCCGATGTATTCGGGCCTGATCGAGGGCGTGGGTCCGCGTTATTGCCCGTCGATCGAGGACAAGGTCGTGCGCTTCGCCGACAAGGACTCTCACCAGATATTTGTGGAGCCAGAGGGCTTGCAAACGCAGGAGGTATATCCGAACGGTATTTCGACCAGCTTGCCCTATGCGACGCAGCTGCGCTTCGTGCGTTCGATCGTCGGCTTCGAGAATGCGCATATCACCCAGGCGGGTTACGCGATCGAGTACGACTACATGGACCCGCGCGACCTGAAGCCGACGCTCGAGACGAAATTCGTGGCCGGCCTGTATTTCGCCGGGCAGATCAACGGCACGACCGGTTACGAGGAGGCCGGCGCCCAGGGCCTGCTCGCGGGGATTAACGCGGCGCGCCGGGCCGTTGGCCGGGACGAGTGGTTTCCACAGCGCCATGAGGCCTACCTTGGTGTGCTGGTGGATGACCTGGTTACGCGCGGCGTCAGCGAGCCCTACCGGATGTTCACGAGCCGCGCCGAGTATCGGCTGACGCTGCGCGAAGACAATGCGGACCTGCGGCTGACCCCGGTCGGTCGGGAGCTGGGCGTCGTCGACGATGCTCGCTGGGCCCTGTTCGAGCAAAAAAGAGAGGCAGTGACGCGCGAGCAGGCACGGCTGAACACCATCATCGTGCGCCCAAACGCCATGAATGATCACGATCATGCTGCTATCGGAGTCGAACTCCAAAAAGAGTCAACGGCCGGAAATCTTTTGAGGCGCCCGGAGATTTTTTACGCGCAATTATCGAAACTGTCAAATGTCGGCGTATTCGACGAAGATATACCTCTTTTCGACGAAATTCGCGAGCAAATCGTCCTGCAGCTTGAGGTGCAGGCGAAATATGCGGGCTATATCGCGCGCCAGGAGCGCGAAATAGCGAAACACGCTAAGCAGGAATCTCTGCGCCTGCCCGCGGACATTGATTACGCGGCCGTTGACGGGCTCTCGAACGAGGCGCGCCAGCGCCTGCAAGGCGCCCGCCCGGTTACGCTGGGCCAGGCATCACGCCTCGAGGGCATGACGCCCTCGGCCGTGTCCCTGCTCCTTGTGCACCTCAAAAAGCGGCAACTCAAGAAATCGGCGTAATGAAGCCAATTCGCTGGTCCTTGCTGGTGGTCGGGTGGCTATTTGTGTCCGGCTGTAGCGCCGGCGACGTGGGCGATAGCCAGTCCCTGTTGCATCGTGGCCTGGCGTCCGACCCGGAAACGCTGGACGCGCAAAGGGCCCGCAGTGTGCAGGCAGCCGACGTGTTACGCGACATCGGCGAAGGTCTGCTTGCTTACTCGGCTACGGGACAACTCGTGCCTGGTGCTGCACAAAGCTGGGAGATCGCCGACGATGGACTCATTTATGCGTTCGCAATTCGGGCAGATGCCCGCTGGTCCAATGGCGAGCCCGTTACGGCGAAGCATTTCGTCCTGGGCCTGCGCCGCCTGGTCGATCCGGCCAACGCGGCGTTCTATGCAAGTACGATCGCAGACATCGTCAATGCCGGGGCCATTATTGCCGGCGACGCGCCTGTCGGTGAGCTGGGCGTGGTGGCAATCGATGAGCGAACGCTGCGCATCGAACTGTCGCAGCCGGTGCCCTATTTGCTGAGCCTGCTGACGCACCCAAGCACCTTTCCCGCGTACGACACGACCGGCAACGTCGATGCGACGCGGTCGCCACTTTCGAACGGTGCCTACAAGCTGGCCTCCTGGGAACCTGGCTCGATCTTGCGGCTGCAGCGCAATGAGTACTACTGGAACAACGCGGCCACGGCGATCGATGCCGTACACCATCATGTCATTACCGAAGAGACTGTCGAGCTCAACCGCTATCGTGCCGGAGAGCTACACACTACCGACAATGTGCCGTCCGATAACTTTGCTGCGATCAAGGCAAACTATGGCGACGAATTACGCGTCGCACAGTACCTCGGAACCTACTATTACGGATTCAACCTGACGCGACCGCCGTTCCGGGACAAGCCTGCGCTACGACAGGCTCTGTCGATGGCCGTGGATCGCGACGTGCTGGTCGAGAAAATCACGGGTCGCGGCGAAGCGCCTGCGTACAGCTGGGTCCCGCCTGGAACCGATAACTACGATCCGCCGCGACTTAGTTACGCTGATTTGACGCAGGCCGAACGCAACTCGATTGCGCTCAGCCTGTATCAGCGGGCGGGCTACAGCGCCGAAAATCCGGCGCAGGTCGAGTTGCGCTACAACAGCTCGGACACCCAGCGGCGCATCGCACTGGCGGTGCAGGCGATGTGGCGCGAGACGCTGGGATTCGAGGCAACGCTGATCAGCGAGGAATTTCAGGTTTTGCTGACGAATATTCGCGAAGGACAAAACACCGAAGTATTTCGTGGCAGCTGGATCGGGGATTACAACGATGCAACCACGTTCCTGAGCCTGCTACTCAGCAGCAACCCGGCCAACATGACGGGCTATGCCAGCGAGGAGTTCGATTCGCTGATACAGCGCGCGGCCGCGCAGGTGGACCCGGACCGGCGACGATTGTTCCTCGAGGAGGCAGAGCGCGTGCTGCTTGCGGATCACGCGATCATGCCGGTCTATTTCTATGTCAGTAAGCACCTTGTCAGGCCGGAGGTGCAGGGATGGGACGACAATGTGCTGGATTACCATTACAGTCAGCACCTGAGTCTCGACGCGGCACATTAGTCGCCGCCCACAATCGGAGAGACCTTGGCTCAGTACACCTTGCGCAGACTGTTGGGAGCGATTCCGACGCTTTTGCTCGTCGTCGTGCTTGCATTTCTGCTGGTGCATGCGGCGCCCGGCGGCCCCTTTGACAGCGAACGCGTGCTGCCGGCTGAGATCGAAGCCAATATCGCAGCGTACTACCATCTCGACGAGCCGCTACCGCAGCAATTTATTCGATATTTATCCAACGCCGTCCGCGGTGACCTTGGGCCCTCATATCGTTATCGTGACTACCGCGTTAGTGAGTTGATAGCGGCGGCGCTGCCGATATCCATCCTGCTTGGCGCGCTCGCGATGTTGCTGGCCGTTGTCATCGGCGTTGGCGCCGGGACGATCGCCGCCCTGCGTCAGAACTCGATCGTGGACCGCGTCGTCATGGCGTTTGCAATGACAGGGATTTCGATTCCGGTGTTCGTTATTGCACCGGTGCTGGTTCTGTTCCTGGCCGTGAAGCTCAACTGGTTGCCGGCGGGCTGGAGCGCGACGACAGGCGCATCGCGCTTGCTGTTGCCAGTTGTTGCGTTGGCGTTGCCGCAGATTGCGTACATTGCGCGACTGACCCGGGCGAGCATGATCGAGGTTTTGAACAGCGCCTATATTCGAACCGCGCGCGCACAGGGGCTCGGCACGTACGCGATCGTGCGCTATCACGCGCTGAAGCCCGCCATGCTGCCGGTCGTGTCCTACATGGGCCCGGCGATAGCGGCGATACTCACCGGTTCCGTTGTTGTCGAACAGATTTTCGGCATTCCCGGTGTTGGCCAGTTTTTCGTCACCGGTGCATTGAATCGCGACTACACGCTGGTACTTGGCATTGTCATCGTCTACGCGGCCCTGGTCGTGTCGATGAACCTGGTCGTTGACCTTATCTACGGTGTCATCGACCCGCGCGTACGTTATCGATGATTGCGCTCACACAAATCGCCGGCCGTGCACGAGGAAATTACGCGATCACTGTTAGCGGCGGCATCCTCGCCGCCATCGCAGTGATTGCAATCGTAGCGCCATGGCTCAGTCCAAACGATTACCTGCATACGGATTTCGATAACATTCTGTCATCACCGCGTTTCGGGGGCGGGCACTGGTTCGGCACTGACGACCTCGGACGCGATCTGTTCGTACGCACGATGATGGGCATACAGGTAACCTTGCTTGTTGCACTCGTCGCGAGTTTCGTAAGCCTCGTAATCGGCGTGCTTTACGGCGCGATCGCAGGTTACGTTGGCGGGCGTGTCGATGCCGTGATGATGCGCATCGTCGATACCTTGTATGCCCTGCCTTTTATTTTCATCGTCATACTGCTCATGGTTGTTTTCGAAAGAAACTTCCTGCTGATCTTCGTTGCGATCGGTGCGATCAACTGGCTCGACATGGCGCGCATCGTTCGCGGCCAGACACTGAGCTTGCGCGAAAAGGAATTTATCGAGGCCGCGCGCCTTACGGGCGTTTCGACTTTCCGCATTATTGTCAGACATATTGCGCCGAACCTGATCGGCGTTGTAGTGGTCTACGTCACGCTGACAATTCCGCAGGCGATCCTGGTTGAGTCCTTTCTGAGTTTTCTTGGCCTGGGCATCCAGGAGCCGCAAACCTCTCTCGGCGCACTGGTCGATGCCGGTGTTAATCAGAAAGAGAGTGCGTCATGGATGCTGCTCATTCCGGGCGGACTGCTGGCACTGATCCTGATGTGCTTCAATTTTCTCGGCGACGGTCTGCGTGATTTCTTCGATGCGAGGCAGTCGCCATGAGCTTGCTCGACATCGACTCGCTAACGGTACGCTACGGCGACGAGACCGCAATCGACGGACTGAGTTTCACGGTGAACGCCGGCGAATCCGTGGGTCTGGTTGGCGAGTCGGGCTCCGGCAAAACGCAAACCGCACTCGCCATACTCGGCTTGTTGCCGCGGAATGCGACGGTTACCGGCAGCATTAAGTTCGACGGCGAGGAATTGCAGGGCGCTGGCGACAGACAACTGGATACTATTCGGGCGCGACGAATCTCGATCGTGTTCCAGGACCCGATGCTCGCGTTGAACCCCTACCTGCGTATTGGTGAGCAGATCGCGCGCATATTGATTGAACATCAAATAGCAGCAGGCAGGGCAGCCGGAGAGCGTGTAATCGAAATGCTCGACGCCGTCGGCTTGCCTGATCCGGGGCGACAAAGCCGCGCATATCCACATCAGCTATCCGGCGGCATGCGCCAGCGCGCGATGATCGCGTCAGCCCTGATCACCGAGCCGGACCTGCTGATCGCCGATGAGCCCACGACGGCGCTGGATGTCACGGTACAGGCGCAGATACTCGAGTTGCTTAACGCAATTCGCAAAAACACCGCGCTGTTGCTGATCACACATGACCTCGGCGTGGTCGCGGGGTACTGTGAGCGCATGCTCGTACTCGAGCGTGGTCGCCTGATCGAATCGGGACCGACGCGCGATGTGTTTCGGGCGCCGCAACAGGCGCATACCAGGACCATGCTCGACGCCGCACCACGGATGACGCGGCAGGACTATCCCGCACCCGCAAGCGGCGAGACATTGCTGGACGTCGATGCTGTGGCGGTCAGCTACCGGGAGCCCCGGCACGGGCAACTGCACGCAGTCCGGGATGTCGATCTGCAGCTAAAGCAAGGGGAGACCGTTGCGATCGTGGGCGAGTCCGGGTCAGGCAAATCGAGTCTTGTGCGGGCGATACTGGGATTGATACCGGCGCGGTCTGGCACGGTCAGCTTTTGCGGCGAAACGCTCGCAAGAAATGCCGGCTCGCGAGCGGCTGAAATACGTCGTGACCTGCAGCTCGTATTCCAGGATCCGGTGGGCTCACTCAACCCGCAAATGAGAGTGGCAGACATTGTTCGCGAGCCGTTGCTGGTGCACGAGAAACAAAGCTCGCAGGCCGACGGCAAGCAGCGCGTGGTGGACATGCTGGAGCAGGTCGGGCTCGACGATGTTTTCCTGGGCCGCTATCCGCACGAGCTGTCCGGAGGGCAGGCGCAGCGAGTTGCGATCGCACGTGCACTGATTCTCAAGCCGCGGGTGCTCGTTTGCGACGAGGCTGTCGCGGCACTGGACGGTTCGGTGCGGGAGCAAATCCTTCAGCAGCTGCGGGAACTGCAGCAAACGAGCGGTTTATCGATCCTGTTTATCTCACACGATCTTGGTGTCGTCCGCGCGATCAGTCACCGTGTGCTCGTCATGTACCTGGGCCGACTCGTCGAGCTGGCCGACAATGAGTCTTTGTTCGACCGACCGCTGCACCCGTATACAAAAGCTCTGATCGACGCGGTGCCCGTACCGGATCCGGAGGTAGCGCGCAGCGCGGCCATGCTGACTGGCGAGGTACCGTCAATACTGACGCCGCCAACGGGTTGCGCTTTTCATCCGCGTTGTGCGTATTCCGTGGACCGCTGCGCGCGGAAAATGCCGCAACCGCGCGACGTCGCTGCGACGATCGTTGCGTGTCACCGCGCCGAGGAGCTGGATTTGTAGGAGCGCTGTTGGTCGCGGGCTGGGACCCGCTCGTACGAGCGGGTCCCAGCCCGCGACCGCCCCAACGTCACCGTATTGGCAGCGGCACCGGCACGCCGTTGACCGTCAGCAGCCCCTTTTTGTAGGCCGCCTCCAGTTCGTACACGTCACCATTCTTTATCAGGAAGCCTTCAACAATCCCCGCCTGCGGGCTCATCATCATTGCCATGTCGGCGATTAGCTCGGGAATCTCGAATTTGGCGTCGGCTTCCAGTGCGAGCAGCATGGACGTCCAGCCGAAGGTGGCGCGGTCACGTTCGAGAAAATGAATATTCATTTCCGACTTGATCGTGCCCTGCGGCAGCGCGATGTCGAGGCGCTCGATATGCAGATCGGCGCCGGCCGCTATGACATCCAGAAGCTGCTCCTCAACAGCCGGCATTGACGCGCCGGACTGAGAACTCTGCAGGGCCCCCACAAGACGCCGCAGCGCGACGCCGTCGACCCGCCCGAGTGCAAGCCTGGTGTCGATACCGAATTGACCGATACCCGGAATGCCGTCGATGGCCAGCGACAACTCGGACTCGGAATCGAGCCGCCCGTTATTAGCAGAAGTATGGGTGTCGAACAGAATGGGGCCGACCGAAACTGGCAACGATCCGGACTCGACAACAAAGAGCGTGTCGAGCGCCAGCTTCATGTCTCCGACCGCAAAGCCAAAATCGGACATTTCGAGATCGCCCGAGAAAGAGAAGTTCGATAGCTCGAAGCGGTCGTTGATCTGGACGAATTGCAGGGCCTCGACATGTCCGTCATACGCATAGGCGCCGGTGGACGCGGTCGACGCGAACCTGATATTGATATCGCCCCAGGTCGCGATGTCCTGCTCCTCTGCCGCTGCCTTGAATGTTGACTCGAAGTCGCCCGCCAGGTTGAGGGAGCTGTAAACGGTACCCGGCAATTCGACGATCGTGCCGTCCGGCATCTCCAAACTCAGCATCGATACGGCCCGGCCCAGCCCGGGAACAAGCGAGCCCCCGCCATCGGTCACTGCCGACAGCGCGATGGGACCGTGACTGAGCTTGGTGTCCACGATCAGCGCCGGCAACTCCTCGTGGCGGCCCAGCCCGAGAAAGTCCCTGATGGTGTTGGCATTGTTCGAGTCTTGCAGCTCTATGCGGTGACGCCCTTGCGACGAAAACCAGCCGCGCTCGAAACGCTCGGCCGTGATGACCAGGTCCTGGCTGCCGGTCGTGGCCCGGTCGATTTGCTCGTCGACGGACTTTTCGGCCAGCATGCCAACAATGCCCGGTGAGATCAGGACGAACAGGGCGAGAACGATTAGTAGAGCGACAAGGCCTTTTTTCACGGTGACTCCTGAGCTGTGGTGTGATTAGACGCACGAATGCTAGCAGAGTGCCGTGGATAGTCGCGGCATTACGTCTGGAATTTGCGGCCAACACTCTCTACCATAGCGGCCTCTGCTGCTCTGGTCTTGTGTCTGGAATTAACAAACCCCCTGAATATCAACTGCTTATGAAGATGAAAATCGCCATTTCCATCGCGACGCTGCTCTCGCTCTGCGCAATTTCTGCGCCGCCCGCCCTGGCCGAGGGCGATGCTGATCGTGGCGAAATGCTTGCTTACACCTGCCTTGGCTACCGTGACGGGACGCGCGAGCATCCAACGATGACAGCCCAGGCGACGAGCATGTCGGATCAGGACATCGAGGACGTCAAGCTGCTGGCGCGTTATTACTCGAGGCTGGAAGGCCTCGAAACGACGCAACTCAACTAGCGCGATACGATCGCCAAATAATATGATTCTGCCGTCAGCAAGCACCATAGAGTTCAGCGACGGCATATTCGCGATCGATACCGAGTACGCGCGGCCAATGCAGGACGCGAGTCACCTGATTATCGAGGGGAGCAAAGCGGCCTACGTCGATACGGGAGCCAACGACAGCGTGCCGCTGCTGCTGGATGCGCTCGACCAGCGGGGGCTCGCGCCGGCCGATGTCGACTACGTGTTTCTAACGCACGTTCACCTTGATCATGCCGGCGGTGCCGGCCTCCTGATGCAGCAACTTCCGGACGCGCGCTGTGTCGTGCATCCACGAGCCGCGCGCCACATGATCGACCCGTCGAAACTTATCGCGGGTACCGTGGCCGTTTACGGCAAGGAAAAAACACAGGAAATTTACGGTGACATTCAGCCCATCGACGAGCAACGCATCGATATCGTTGAGGATGGCCAGTGGATCGACTTCAATGGCCGCAGGGTGCAGGCGATATTCACCGAGGGGCACGCGAAGCATCACTACGTGTTGAACGACCCAACATCACGCGGCGTGTTCACGGGTGACGCCTTCGGTGTTTCCTACCGCGAGACGGACACGGAGAACGGCGCCATTGTTTTTCCGACGACGACACCCATCGATTTCGATCCCGAAGAGGCGCACAAGTCCATTGACCGGATCATGGCTTGCGATCCGATTTGCCTGTATCTGACACACTACAGCCGGGTCGACGAGCTGCAGCGGCTGGCCGCGGACATGCACCGGGGAATCGATGACTATGTGGCGATTACATTCGCGAACGAAAATGCACCCGACCGCCAGCAGGCGCTTGAAGACGGCATGTTTGAATACATGTGCGGCCGGCTGGCGAAGCATGGTTTCGCGGGTGACCGTGACGACATGTGGTCGATCATGCAAATCGATGTGCAACTGAACGCGCAGGGCCTGGGCGTGTGGCTGGACCGGCGCTCGTGATGGAGACATTTCGGGCGTATCGAATTGATGAACAGGGCGGCAAAATCGTTGCCGGTTTTCAGCAGCTTGGTATCGATGACCTGACGCCGGGCAATGTTGTCATCAAGGTCAGCCACTCCACGATCAATTACAAGGATGCGCTTGCTGCGACGGGCACGGGCAAAATTCTGCGCCGCTACCCGTTGAACGGCGGTATCGATCTCGCGGGATCCGTCGTTAGCTCCGACGACGCGGCGTTCCAGCCCGGCACAGAAGTACTCGTCAATGGTTGCGGTCTCAGTGAGACCGCTGACGGCGGATATTCTGAATTCGCACGCCTCGACAGCAAGAGCCTGATCCCCGTTCCCGAGGGTATGAGCGCAGCCGAAACAATGCAGATTGGAACTGCCGGCTACACGGCCGCACTCGCGATTCATCGCATGGAACAGAACGGACAGCGACCCGAAAACGGACCCGTCGTTGTGACAGGAGCAACCGGCGGTGTCGGCAGCATTGCAATAGACATGCTTGATGCGCGCGGCTACGAAGTTGTTGCTGTAACCGGCAAGGCGGACGAAGAAAAGTATCTCAGGGACATCGGCGCGCGACGCGTACTGCGACGCGAGGAGATTGATCTCGGCAAGCGCCCGATGGAAAAAGCGCAATGGGCCGGGGCGATCGACAACCTGGGTGGTGATTACCTAACCTGGCTCACGCGCACAATGGAATACGGCGGCAATATCGCGAGCATCGGCCTGGCCTCGAGCCCGGCGCTGAACACAACTGTATTGCCGTTCATCCTGAGGGCCGTTTGTCTGCTCGGCATCAATTCGGTTGACACGCCACGCGAGCTGCGACTTGCGGTCTGGTCCAGGATCGCCGACGACCTGCGGCCCCGGCATCTGGACCGAATCGGGCATCGAACGATCTCCTTCGACGAACTTCGCGAGGCATTCCAGGCGTACATCGATGGCACGGTGACAGGCAGGACGCTCGTCCAGATCTCGTAGGAGCGGGCCCCGGCCCGCGGCGCCCTCACGGGAATAGCCCGATCGGGCTATTTGGGAAACGACCTTCCGATGATTTAGACTTCGCTCCCCACCCGATTTTAATATTGATTAAAACCGGCGAAATCGAACGTTTTAAAGGATTCCAGATGAGTGCAGGAGCACGTTTCCGGGCCGCACTCGAGGCGGAGCGCCCGCTTCAGATAGTCGGCACGATTAACGCCTATACCGCTTTGCTTGCGAAAAGAGCAGGCCACAAGGCTATTTACCTGTCTGGCGCCGGTGTCGCCAATGCCTCGTTCGGGCTTCCTGACCTGGCCATGACGACCTTGAATGACGTTTGCGAGGACATTCGCCGGATCGCATCGGTCACGGATCTCCCGCTGCTCGTGGATGCCGACACGGGCTGGGGCAGTGCGCTCATGATCGCCCGCACTATCCGCGAGATGACTTGGGCCGGGGCGGCCGCCTGTCACATTGAGGACCAGGTAGCGCACAAGCGCTGTGGGCACCGCCCGGGCAAGGCGCTTGTTGAGACAGCCGAGATGTGCGATCGACTTAAGGCAGCGACGGACGGGCGCATCGACGATGGTTTCGTCATCATGGCGCGTACTGACGCGTACGCAGTCGAAGGACAGCAGGCAGCGATCGATCGCGCAGCGGCCTACGCGGAAGCCGGCGCCGACATGATCTTTGCGGAGGCGCTTACGACGGTCGAGGAATACAAGCAATTTACCGACGTAATAAAGGTGCCGGTACTGGCCAATCTGACCGAGTTCGGCAAGACGCCATTGTTCACGGCCGAGGAGCTTGCAGCGGTCGGCGTCAGCATGACGCTGTATCCGTTGAGTGCGTTTCGTGCGATGTCGGCAGCGGCACTCAATGTTTATGAAACCATCAGGAGCGATGGGACGCAGCAGGCAGCGGTCGACTCGATGCAAACACGCATAGAGCTTTACGACGTTCTGGGCTATCAAGCCTATGAGGAGAAGCTCGACGAGTTGTTTGCGGAGCAAGGGCTGACAACAGGCGATTAGACGTTGGAGCCCGCCATGCGGGCGACCGGGACTAAATCGCCCGCATGGCGGGCTCCAACAGCGGGCTCTTACAACACGAAACACGAGAAAGA
>Ga0255057_10001177_pt1 | contig 14937 bp, 13 predicted proteins | sample Cases_109_6_MG_FD_189022 | JGI IMG/M metagenome (GOLD analysis project Ga0255057, IMG submission 189022) | Seawater microbial communities from Amundsen Gulf, Northwest Territories, Canada - Cases_109_6 | ecosystem: Environmental > Aquatic > Marine > Gulf | place: Canada: Northwest Territories... | reverse complement strand
GCTGTTCGCCGCCGCCGCCGCCAACGAGGCGGAGAAGGTGGCGCCGGAGAACACCCTGGTGGACGTGCAGATGATCGGCGCCTCGGGCCGGGTCTTCATCTCCGGCGCGCCTGAGGGCATCCACCGCGCCCGCGACCGCATCATAATGGTGCTCGAGACGGTGCCGGGACAGTCGCGCTGATCCGGGCGAGCGGAACCGAAGCTTGGTCGGCATTGGCCCCCTTATGACGGCGGATCGACGAAGCGCTCTTCGGGGACAACTGCGACCGGCGTCAGCTCGACCAGGAAATCTTCATGTCCCAAGCCGGCGACCATGATCGATGTGCTCACCGGCGCGGTCCCTGGGTCGAAGAACTCGTTCCGAACGTCCTGAATGACCGGAAGTTGCGCGCGATCGGTAAAGTAGGTCGTGATCGACACGAGGTCTTCAAGGGTTCCTCCGACCGCCTGTAAGACCGCGATGATGTTCTTGAAGCACTGACGTGTTTGCAGCCGTACGTCACCTTTCCCAACGAGGTTTTCGTCTTCGTCCCAGGCAACCTGGCCAGTGAAATGGATGATTCGCCCCGATTGCTGAACGACGGCCATGTTGAAGCCACGGCCATTGGGTCCCCAACTGCCCGCCGGATTAAAGCCTTTTGCCACCACGTCCTCCATGCAAGTCGTTTTTCGAGCCGATTGTGATTATTGGTGGCGATCTTGTCGAATGCCAGCTTCCCGGGGGAAATTCCAACAAGGGTCCGCGCCGCTGATCGGATCATGATGGTGCTCGAGACGGTGCCCGGACAGGCGCGCTAGAAATGTTCGGCAGTCCGTGGTGCGGAAATGCCCTAGCCTTCGGCCTGGGCGCCCCATTTGGGCCGGGCGATCGTCTCGCCGAAGCGTTCGAACATGATGTTGAAGGAGATGCTGACGCGCTCGCTTTCGCCGGCATTGCCGGCGACCGAGTGGTGCAGCCAGGCGGGAAACAGCACCATCATGCCCTCGCGCACGGCCAAGTCGGCGTTGCGGCTGTTGTAGAGGTTGCGCGCGCCCGTGCGGGGCGAGATCAGGAAGGGCTGAGTGCGCGGGTCGTGAAAAATGATGTTGCCGCCCGCCTCGGGCGCGCGGACGTAATAGACGCCGCTCAGGAAGTTGTTCGGGTGTATGTGGCTGGGGTGGCCGGCGCCCCGGGGCTTGATGTTGGCCCAGCAGCCGGTGATGAGAAAGCCGTCGTGCTCGACGCCGAGCGCCGCGAGCGCTTCGCTCGCCGCCTCGCGGACGTGAGCCATGAGCTCCTGCAGCTCGGGACGGTCCTGCAGGTCGGTCGGCGTCGCCCAGCCGCCGGCCTTGGTGCCGGAGGCCGTCGCCCGGAAGGTCTCGATCAGCGCCATGGCGTCGCGGTTGACCCGCTCGGCGTCGGCGGGTTCGAGCTGTCTCACCCACACCGGCGTGGGGAAGAGGTTCAAGGTCTGCATGGTCCCAAGCCTCGGTTGCCGGTCTTTCGTGCGCCTTGTTTGTAGGGACAGAGGCCCCCGCGCGGCAAGGCATTCGTGAGCATGGGACGGGGCGGCGGGTGCCGTGTTTTGGGGGCAAGTCGCCGGCGGTGCGGACAAAGAAAACCCCGCCGGATGTGCGGCGGGGCCTAGGGCGTCGACCTGTCTATTAAAATCAATCGGCCAATAAGGGTGCCGGTCCTGAGCCGGTGCCGGCGAAGTGCGCTTATCAGACGAATACTATGTTAATGAAGGATGGGCCGGAGGAAAGATGCAACTGTAAGTTATCCACAGTTTTATTCGGCGATGTCTTGGCGTCTCAGCCACTATTACACATTTTTAAATAATAATGACATGATTAGTTCTGATATGTCATTTTGTGTCGCGATTCGGCACTTAGCGCGCCGTTTTACCCGCTTCGAGCGACGCCGCCAGATGCTTGCACATGGTCCGGGATGACGGCGCAATGCGATCGGGCGGATTTCAAACGGTCCCGGACCTTCACGCGAATTTGCCGAGGTAGTTTTCGGCCAGCGCCACGGTGCCGTTGGTATAGGGCACGCCCATCTCCTGGGCCAGATCGGTGGCGGAGTGGGAGCCGATCCAGGCGACCAGCAGCAGCCGGCGCAGCAGGATGAAGGTGGGAATCTCGCCCTCGTCGGCCTGGGGCAGATCGAGCACCTTGCGGTAGCCCTCGACCCAGGCGGCGACCAATTCGGGCACGTCCGGGCGGTGCTCGATGAAGCTCAAAGCGGTGCCCAGGTCGTACATGAACCAGCCGAGCCCGCAGTCGTCGAAATCGATGACCCGCGTCCCGTTCTCGTCGACCAGCAGGTTGGCGAGGCGAATATCGGCGTGGATCACGCCGAAACGCTGAGGGTCCTGGCCGAAGGCCGCCAGACGCCGCTCGATGGCATGGGAGAGGCGCTCGAACAGGGCGATCTTCTCGCCGTCGAGGCCCATGCCGTCCTGCCAGCGGCCCCAGTAGGGCCGGCCGCCAAGCATGTGATCGTAAATCCAGAGCAGGCGTTCGAAATTGGCGGGCCGGGTCCAGTCCTTCGAGTGCTTGTGCAGCCGGCCCGAGATCTCGCCCAGCTCCTCGAAGGGCCCGATCAGATCGCCGCTCTCATCCGGCTCGTGGCCGGCCAGCCAGTCGAACAGCACGCAGTGGCGCGGCCGCGGCACGCCTTCGCTCGAGACGTCCTGGATCAGCCCGCCGTCCTTGCCGGCCACCGCGATCGGGGTCGGCACGCCCGCCTCCTCGCGCAACGCCTTCATCCAGGCGAGCTCGCAGCCGATGCCGTTCTTCGTGTGATAGTCCTCGCGGTGGACCCTGAGCGCCCATTCGCCCCCGCTCGCCGGCGCCTCCACCCGGTAGGTCATGTTTTCCGAATAGTTGATCAGGCTGACGCTGGCGTCCTCGGGCAGGTCGTAAGCGCCAAGGGCGTCTTGCGCCAGCGCGCCGATCTGCTCGAGCTGTTCATCCGGGCTCAGGTCGTCGAAGGACTGCATGGCGATCCTAGGCCTCCCACACCTCTAGTGTTCGCGCTTTTCCGTCATGCTGCTCGGCGGGCGCCGCCGAAGGCTGCGCTGCGCGCCTGGCCGACGGCGGTCTCCAGCCGGTTCAGGACCTCGTCGCAGAGGAACCTGTCGTAGAGGATTCCGGGCTTGAACTGCAAGACCCGAGGATCGAGGGTCGAAAAAATCGCCCATATGCCGTTGTCGTAAAGCGCCTTCATGACGTGCATGGCGCCCTTTTCGTGGTCGAACTCCAGGCCCATGACGACGCCGCGCTGGCGGATGCCGACGAAGAAGTCCGGATACTGGGCCTGGACGCGCCGGAGGCCCCTGCGGAAGAAGTCGGCAATGTAGTGCACGATGGAGCGGGTCTCCGGGCGCTGGCAGATTTCGATCACCTTGAGCGCCGCGATGCAGCCGAGCTCCGACCCGCCGAACGTGGACATGTGGCCGAAGCCGTCCTCCTTGAGCCAGGCCGCGGCGCGCTCGTTCGCCACCACGGCGGCGATGGGATACATGCCGCCCGAAAGGCCCTTGCCGGTGACCAGGATGTCGGGGACTACGCCGTAGGTGTCGATGCCCCACATCTCGCCGCAACGCATCAGCCCGGTCTGCACCTCGTCGGCGATGTAGAGCGTTCCGGCCCTCTCGCAGGCCTGCCTGATCGCCTGGAGATAGCCATCTTGAGGCATCGGGAAGCCGTAGGTAGCCGGAATGGTCTCCATGATGACGCAGGCCGCGTCGCCAACGCGGATCGCCGCCTCCATCGCCTCCCAATCGTTGAACGGCACCTGGACCATCTCGTTCGGGTCGCCTTCGCTGAGAAACAGCTTGGAGAAGCGCTGGTCCCCGGTCTGCACGGCGAGGCCGGTGTGGCCGTGATAGCAGCGCTGGATCGAGATGATCTTGCGCCGCTGGGTGGCGTGGCGGGCGGTCTTAAGCGCGATGTCGATGGCCTCCGCGCCGCCGCTGCCGTAGATCGAATAATGCAGGCCCGGCGGAGTTATCTCGGCCAGCTTTTCCGCCAGCTTGGTGCGCATCAGCGAGGGGAAGTGATGGTTGCCGATGTCGAAATGATCCATCCCCTCGCGCACGGCCTGAAGCACCTCTGGGTTTCGGTGCCCGACGTTGTAGGTGCCGCCGTTCAGGTGAACGTCGATGAGACGCTTGCCGTCCATGTCGTAAAGGAAGTAGCCCTCGCGGCGGTCGATCACCAGGTCGACCCCGAAGCGTTGCCAATCCGCGGTCTTGCCGGGGTTCCAGTACTCTTTCGAGCGCTCCAGGAAGTCGTCCTTCGCCTGGCTCATGTCTCTCTCCGCCGATATCCCATGAGACGGCCCAAGCCCGCTAAGTGAGCGGACCGCCGCAATTCTGCGCCCAGGTTAGGCCGCACGGGACGCGGCCGGCTTGACAGGAACGGCCCGTTTGTTGACATCGTGCTAGACGCGGCGCCCGTCGGCGCTAACAATCCGCGCGCAGGGCTTAGCGCTGAGGGGAGGCGACCATGGCGGGTCAAGTAACGGGCATCAGGTATACGCCGGAGGCGGCGAGCACGGCGAGTCTCGTTGCCGATTTCGCCAGCGACGTGAAATCGAAGCCGAGCCCGGCCATGCTCCGGGCGCTCGTCGACGCGGAGGTGGGCGACGAGCAGGCGGGCGAAGACCCGACGACGAACGAGCTCTGCGGTCGCGTGGCGGATCTGCTCGGCAAGGAGGCCGCGGTGCTGCTGCCCACTGGCACCATGTGCAACGAAATCGCGCTGGTGCTGCACTGCGAGCCCGGAAGCGAGGTGATCTGCGCGGGTTCCGCCCACATCATCAACTTCGAAGCGGGCGGGCCGGGCGCGCTCGGCGGCATCATGATCCATGCGATTGACGGCCCGTTCGGCCTGTTCACCGCGGCCGACGTCCGCGCGGCGGTGCGTCCGCCTTCGCGCTACGCACCGGAAAGCCGGCTGGTCGCCGTCGAGCAGACGAGCAACCTGGGCGGCGGCGCCGTCTGGCCGCTGGAGCAGCTGCGCGCGGTTGCCGCCGAAGCCAAGTCCCATGGCCTGAAGACCCATATGGACGGCGCGCGGCTGTTCAATGCCTGCATCAGCTCCGGCGTTGCGCCGCGCGACCATGCCGCGGGATACGATACCGTCTGGATCGATCTGACCAAGGGTCTCGGCGGTTTTGCCGGCGCCGTGCTTGCCGGCTCGGCGGCGGACATCGACAAGGCCTGGCGCCTCAAGCAGCGTTGGGGCGGCGGCCTCCGCCAATCCGGGCATATCGCCGCGACGGGCCTCTACGCCCTCGATCACAACGTCGAGCGCCTCGCAGAAGACCATGCCCTGGCCGCATCGATCGGCGAGCGCATCGCCGACATGCCGAACGTCAGCCGCGTGCTGCCGGTCGAGACCAACATCGTGATCTTCGACCTGGCGGAAGACGGGCCAACGGCCGATGAGGTCGTCGATGCGCTACTTGAGAAGGGCGTGCGCGTGGGGGCGTTCGGCGAACGGCGGGTCCGCGTCGTCACCCACCTCGGGGTCGACCGGGCCGGCGCCGATATGCTCTGCGCGCGTCTCCCAGCGGCTCTCGCCGGCCAGGCGTAGACTGGTTTCAGCTGCTTCAATAACCCAGTTCGGGCCGGACCATGTTGTGCAAGGGCTTGCCGGCGAGGTGGCGGCGCATGTTGGCGAAGAACAGGTCGAGGGTGAGGGGCACGTAGGAATCGCCGTCGTCGGCCGAGATGTGCGGCGTGACCAGCAGGTTCTCGGTCTGCCACAGGGGCGAGTCCGGCGGCAGGGGCTCGGGGTCGAAGACATCGAGGATGGCGCCGGAGAGCCGGCCGGCGGCGAGACCTTCGCGAAGCGCGTCATAGTCCACGACGGCGGCCCGGCCGACGTTGATCAGGCCGGCGCCCGGCTTCATGAGGGCGAGCCGGCGCCGGTCGATCAGATGGCGCGTCTCCGGCGTGGCCGGGGTCGAGACGAAGACGAAATCGGCCTCGGGCAAGACGGCATCGAGCCGGTCCGGCGTGACCATTTGATCGACCTCGGGATGCGCTTGTCCGTGCCGGCTGACGCCCAGCACCCTGAGCCCCAGGGCCTTGGCGTGTTTGGCGACCGCGCCGCCGATGTTGCCGACGCCGACGATCAGCAGGGTTCGCCCGGCGACCGGCGTGGCGTAGAGGGACTCCCAATGGGCCCGTCGCTGGTTGGCCAGGACCGCCGGCATCTTGGTGTGCAGCATGAGCACGGCCATCAGGCCGAACTCGCCCGCCTTGGCGGCATGGGCGCCCTTGTTGTTGACCAGGGTCACACCCTCCGGCAGCCAGTCGAGGGGACAGAGGTGCTCGACCCCGGCGCCGGTGATCTGGATCCACTTGAGCTTCGGGGCGACCTCGCGGAGGTTCGCCGTCGGCAGGTCCCAGGTGATCAGCACATCGGCCGTGGCCATGGACCCAGCGAAGTTGTCGAGGTCCCAGTCGATAACGGCCTCGATCCGGTCGGCGACGTCGGGATGGCGCGCGGCGGCGGCCTCGTAACGCTCGCGGGTGACGGTGAAGACCGCCTCGCCCTCGATCGTGGGCGGAAAGGTGTCGGGCGAGGCGTGATTGTTCTTGATGTGAACCTTGATCTTGGCCATGGCGCTCACCCGCCGATCCCCTCGGCTTCGATCTGTTTCAGGCGGGCGATGACGGCCTCGTCGCGCGCGGCTCCGGTGAGGCCTTCGGCCTCGAACTGGACCTCCATCACGGCCTGTCCGATCCGCTGCAGAGTGGCCCCATCGTCCGAGCCGTTGGGCGGCAGGCGGAGCACCGTGTCGCCGCCGTAGGTCGGGACGGGGTTGGGCCAGTGATCGGTCGGCTGGGCCGGTCGCTCTCCCTTCTGAAGCGCGCGGCAAAGGTTCCTGAGACGCTTGCGGGCGAGCACGATGCCCTTGTCGCTCGGCACCAGGTTCTCCTTCTCGTGTTCGCTGATCCGCCCCATGCCCTCGGTCGCCTCCAGGTCGGCGGGGAAGCGCTGGCGTTCCTCGTAGGGCCGCTCGAACAGCTCGCCCTGCTCGATCAGCTGCGGGCCCTCCCAATTGTTCCACTCCGGCGGGTCGGCGCGCTCGCCGAAGTTGGCCCAGGCGTAGCAGACCGTGGTCTCGTCGTCGACCGGCACGACCCAGCGGGAGAAGGCGGTGCGGCCGAAATAGCGCGCGCGGGTGCCGTCCGCGGCGAAGGCGGCGCCGGCCTGGGTGAAGTTGGGCAGCACCAGCTCGTTGGTGCGGACCCAGGCGTGGTCGCCGACGCGCCGGGTGAAGGTGCCGAGATAGCCCGAGGGCCGTTCGTAGAACTTGATCTCGCCCAGGGCGCCGAAGCCCTCGGAGAACTGCTGGCGGCTGATGCGCGCGTGCAGGAAGCTGGTGTGGATCGGATCGACGATGGCGTCCAGCACCTGCAGCCAGTTGCAGGCGAAGGGGGCCTTGTAGGGCGTCATCACCTGGTCCGGGATCTCCATGGTGTCGTAGACCGGGAAGACCGGCTTCTCCTCGGGCGGCCCGAGGTAGGCGAAGATGAGGCCCTTCACCTCCAGCGTCGGATAGGCGCCGAGGGCGACCGTCTCCTTCATGCGCGCCTCGACTCCCGCCGGCTGGCCCGGCACCTCCAGCACCCGGCCGTCGACGTCGAACCGCCAGCCGTGATAGCAGCAGCGGATGCCGCGGTCCTCGCAGACGCCGTACTCCAGCGAGGCGCGGCGGTGGGGGCAGCGCCGGTGCACCAGACCGAGCCGGCCGCCCTTGTCGCGGAACAGCACCAGATCCTCGCCGAGGATGCGCAGCAAGAGGGGTACGTCCGCGAGCTCTTCCGACATGGCGACCGGCTGCCAGAAACGCCGCAGGACCTCGCCGCAGGGCGTACCCGGGCCGACCCGCGTCAGTTCCACGTCGCTCTGGCCGATCCAGGTCTGATGATAGCCGCCGAAGGGTAGCGCATCGGCCGACCGCGCCCGTTGTCCTTCCCGCATAATCCCACTCCTCAGAGATCGCTCGCATCTTGGCCGGTGGATTCGCTGGGAGGCTTCGTCCGGCCGTTTCCCGGCAGGCTGACAAAGCTGTCGCTTGACAACAAGCGATCAATTTGCACGATGGATGTTAGAAAAATTTACATCTGAAAGAGGCGCGGCGTGGAGCGAAGATCGTTGCCGCTCAACTCCTTGCGGGCCTTCGAATCGGCGGCGCGGCAGCGCAGCTTCTCGAAGGCGGCCGACGAGCTCTGTGTGACCCATTCCGCGGTCAGCCACCAGATCAAGCAGCTGGAAGAACACCTGGGGACCGCGCTCTTCGTCCGCTCGAACCGGGGCGTGCGACTGACCGGCGCGGGCGAGACCCTGCTGCCGGTAGTGGGCGAGAGCTTCGATCGCGTCGCGGCCACCCTCGACGGGCTGATCGGCCCGGCCCAGGGCGGCGCGCTCAAGCTCACCACCACCCCCTCCTTCGCGGCGAAGTGGCTGGTGCCCCGCCTGAGCCGTTGGCGCGCGCTCAACGGGGATATCGGGATCCATCTCGTGCCGACGCTGCGCATGGTGGAATTCGCCCAGGGCGACGCCGATATCGGGATCCGCTGCGGCATTCCGCCGTGGCCCGGGCTGCAGACGGACTTCCTGCTGCCGATCACCATGACGCCGCTGTGCAGCCCGGCCCTGCTCGAGTCCGGCACGGCTCTCAGCGAGCCGCGCGACGTCCTGAATTACGGCTTGATCCATGCCGACGTGGCCGGCCATCTCTTGGGAGAGGAATGGCGGACCTGGCTGCTGGCGGCGGGGGTGCGGGATTTCGGCGACCTCGCGGGCCTCTCGTTTCACGATCCGGGCCTCGCCATGCAGGCGGCGATCGACGGTCTCGGCATCGCCATCGGCTACCTGGAGCTGGCCGAGGCCGATCTGGCCGCGGGCCGCTTGATCCGGCCCTTCGATCTCCAGGTCCGGCACAGTTTTTCCTACTACGTAGTCTATCCGGCCGCGCGGCAGGACGAGCCGGATCTCGCGGCCTTCAGGACCTGGATCCAGTCGGAGGCCGAGGACTCGTTGAAAGAATAGCGCCGCCGGTGGGCGGTACGGCAAGGAGGAGACGTCATGCGATTGAAAGATAAAGTGGTCTTGGTGACCGGCGGCAATTCGGGCATCGGCCGGGGCATCGTGCGCTGCGCGGTGGGTGAAGGTGCTCGCGTGGCCATCGCCGGGCGCGACCCGGAGAAGGGCGCGGACACGCTGGACGAAATCCGCCAGGCCGGCGGAGAAGCCGAGTTCTTTGCGGGCGACCTGGGCCAGGAGTCGGACGCCCGGGCGCTGGTCGAACGGTCTCGCGAGCGCTTCGGCCGCCTCGACGTGGTGGTGAACAACGCCGGCGCCGGCTCGCGCCGCTGCGGGGTCGAGGCCGGCGACGGGCCGGGCGCCAGGCTGCGCAAACTGATGGGCCCCAATCTGGAGGCGGCCTATTACGTATCGGCCTACGCCATGCCGGCGCTGAAGGCAGCGGGCGGCGGGGCGATCGTCAACATTTCCTCGACCGCCACCTTCCACGGCAACTGGGGGACCTATGGCGTCGCCAAGGCCGGGATCGAGGCGCTGACCCGGGCCCAGGCGGCCGAGGGCGCGCCGCACGGCATCCGCGCCAACGCCGTTTCGCCGGGCTGGATCAAGACCGGCGCCACCGAAGGGACCGGCGCCAAGGAAGACTGGGAGACGACGGCCTCGCTGCTCGGGCGCATGGGCGTGCCGGAGGAAATCGGCCGCGCGGTGATCTTCCTCGCCTCCGACGAAGCTTCCTTCGTCACCGGCGCGACCCTGATCGTCGACGGCGGGCTCACCGTCACCGACTACCCCTCGCTGCCCTTCCTGGAGGCCGTCGGCGCCTGGAAGCTGTTTCCGGGCCTGCTGGAGGCGGATGCGGACGAGGGGTTAGAGGCTCAATAGACCAGGCGGTAGCGCTCGCACTGCTCCTCGGGACTGAGGTCTGAGAGCAGGTCGTTTTCGAAGCGCTTGTGCTTGAGGTAGGCGTCGTGCAGGGCCGGGCCCATCGCCTCTTTCAGGTCTTCATCGCCGGCCAGCGCGTCGAGCGCTGCCGGAAGAGACTGCGGTAGCCGCACGAGACCCCGGCGCTTGAGCTCCTCGTCGGTGAATTCGCTCGGGTCCGCCTCGGTCGCGTCGGGTGTGGCTAGGTTTTGGCGCAGCCCGTGGAGCCCCGCCCAGACCAGGGCGCCGAGGAAGAGATAAGGGCTCGCCGCCGCGTCACCGGCGCGGTATTCGAGATTGAACTGCTTTTCCGGCGACGCGCCGCTCGTCTCGAACAGCGGCGCGCGGCGGACCCCGGCCTCGCGGTCCTGGATCCCCAGATTGTTGTAGGACGCGCTCCAGCGATGGGGCACCAGCCGCAGATAGGAGATGGTGGTAGCCGCGGTGAGCGCGGTCAGGGCCGGCATCTTTTGAAGGATGCCGGCGGCAAAGCTTCCGAGCCTCTGCGATATCCCGTGCGGGCGTGACGGATCGTAGCTGGCGGGCTCGCGCGTCTCCGCGTCCAGAAAACTGAAGTGGAGGTGGACACCGTTGCCGACCGCGTCGGGCCGCAGGATCGGGGTGAAGCTGGCGCGGGCGCCGTGACGCCAGGCGGTGGCCCGGGCCAGCTCGCGCAGGATCACGGCGTTGTCGGCGGCGCGCAGTCCGATGCTGGGCTCGACGGTGATTTCGTACTGGCAGGGGCCGTATTCCGGCATGAAGGTATCCGGCTCCAACCCGGCCTGGGCGAGGGCGTAGAGGAAGGTCTCGCCGAACGAGCCCTGGCGCCGGTAGGCGTCCAGGTTGTAGCCCGAATTCGGCCGCTCCTCGACACCGTCGTAATGGAACTCGTGCTCGAAGGAGGCCTTGAGAAGGAGCCCGGCCTCCTCGCGTAGCGCCTCGATGCCGCGCTTCAGGAAGGTCCGCGGGCAGCACTCCCAGGGCGAACCGTCGGTGTTGCAGATGTCGGCGAGGACGAACTGCTCGGGGGCCTCCTCGTCATCGTCGAAATCGACCCGTACGTGGGTGTCGAGGTCGGGCTTCAGGAAGAGGTCGCCGAACGAACCGAAGGGACCGTCGGCGATCGGCCCGTGGCCGGTGATCATGATGTTGGTGCCGGTCCAGCCAACCCCCCGGTTGCGCCGAGCATCCAGCAGCTTGGCTGGAAATCCCTTGCCTCGGGTCTGCCCCGCGATATCGCTGCAGCAGATCATGACCAGCTCTTCTCTCGGCATCTCTCGTCCTCTCCACGCACCTACTCACCCTGGAAGTTTGCCAGGGAATTCCCTCGGCGCAACATCCCTGGTCGAGGGTCACAAATCTAGATCGGAATTTCTGATGCCATTGCCATGCAATTAATATTTTCTCTGAAGCCGCGTCCGCTCTAGTTTGACCGAAGGTCCGGTGTGCCCCGAGCCATCGCCCGGGCCATCGGTGGGACGATCCGGCGGGTTCCTGCGCGGACCGGGTCTATTTGAGGGAGTGGAATGTCATGCTGAGAACCGGCGACGAATATCGCGAGTCGATCCGCGACGGACGAGAGGTCTTCATCAACGGCGAGCGGGTCGAGGACGTCCCGACCCATCCGGCCTTCAAGCCGATCGTCGATGCCCGCGCGCGCATATACGACATGGCGCACGAGGAGAAGTATCGCGACATCATGTCCTATGCCGCCGACGACGGGGACGGTGGGGACGGTGGGGACGACGGGGACGGCGGGGACGGTGGGGACGGCGGGAACGGCGGGAACGAGCGCAACTGCATGGGTTACAGGCCGCCGAAGAGCCAGCAGGACTGGCATGACAAGCGCCGCGCGGTGAATGCCGTCATGTGGGATCTCGGTGGCGTCGTGATCCGCGTCGGCGACGAGACGGTCGGCGAGATGTGGTCGCTCTACGACGGCCAGGACGTGCTGAATGAGATCAACCCGCAGTTCTCCGAGAACATCAAGCACCACATCGACGAGGTCACCCGCAACGACACCTTCCACGTTTCGGCCAACACCGATCCCAAGGGCGACCGCTCCAAGCCGCCGCAGGAGCAGGACCCCGACATGCTGCTGCACGTGGTGAAGGAGACCGACAAGGGCATCATCGTGCGCGGCGCCAAGTACGAAACCGCCTCGGCCTATGCCAACCAGGCCTTCGTCAAGCCGACGATCGGCGGCTGGAGCCACAACGAGAAGCTCTCGGACTACGCCGTCGGCTTCATCAGCCCGATGAACGCGCCGGGAATGAAGCACATTTGCCGCACCGGTTTCGCCGGACGGGCGCCGGCCAAGGATTATCCGCTGGCCAACCGCTTCGACGAGGTGGATTCGCTGATCATCTTCGACAACGTGATGGTGCCCTGGGAAGACGTGCTGTTCTATCAGCATACCGAGGCGGCCGCCTTCATCCGGTCGACGCTGCACCGTTACAGCGCCTTTCCCTTCATCCAACGCATCCTCTTCGTCGCCGACATGATGATCGGCGCGGCCCTGTTCAACACCCGCCAGACCGGCCTCGACAAGAATCCCGCGGTGCGCGAGAAGCTCGCCACCCTCGCGGTCTACCGGGAGGGCATAAACGCCCATATGACGGCGGCGATCGCCAACGCGGAGACCAGCCCGGGCGGGCTGCTTATGCCCAACCCGTCGCTGCTCTATACCGGCCGGGTGCACGCCGTCTCGAACCTGCCGGCGATGATGCACATCGCGCGCGAGCTCTGCGGCGGGCAGATCTGCGTGACGCCCGACGTCGGCGCCTTCCTCGACGAGGGCGGGGCCGGGCCGTGGCTCGAAAAATTTTACTCGATCAACGAGAACTGGGTCGCCCAGGACCGCCGGCGGCTGCTCGCCTTCGCCCGCGACCTGCTGAATTCGGACTATGCCGGGCACCGCCTGACCTTCCAGCTGTTCGCCCAGTCGCCGCCCTTCGCCCACCTGGCGGCGGTCTACAACAACTTCGATTTTTCCGGACCGCTCGAATTCGTTCAGAAGGCGGCCCAGCTTTCCGATAAGGTGATGGGCGAGAACTACGAGGCGAAGTGGACCAACGCCTGATGACCCACACCCGCATCCGCAAGTTCAACACCGGGGATACCTATCCGGAGCAGAACCTCGACAACGATCTCTGCCAGGCGGTGGTCGCGGGCAACACGGTCTACCTGCGCGGCCAGGTCGCCCAGGATCTCGACACCCGCGAAAGCGTGGCGGTGGGCGATGCCGCCGGCCAGGCCGAGAAGGCCATGGCGAACATCGACATGCTGCTGAAGGAAAGCGGCAGCCGGCTCGAGCACATCTGCAAGGTCACCATCTACCTGACCGACATACGCTACCGGGAGGCGGTCTACCGGGTGGTTGGGCGCTGGCTGAAGGGCGTCTACCCGGTCTCCACCGGCCTCACGGTGCCGGAGCTCGCGCGGCCCGAATGGGTCGTCGAGATCGACGTGATCGCGGTCATCCCGGAGCAGGGCAGCGCGTGAGGCAGCGTCTTTGAAGGCGCGAGCAGGGGGGTGAGATTGGACAAGCGGGTTGCCGACGTCTGGTACGGCGTTGAATATTGCGAGCACGAAATCTGGCGGCTCAGGGAGGCGCACATCGATCCGTTTCTTGGCGGCGACATCTGGCTGGTGCGTGGCCGTGAGCGGGCCTTGGTGGTGGACAGCGGCACCGGCATCCGCTCGCCTGTCCCTCTCATCGAAGCCCTATCGGGCAAACCCGTGATCGCCGTCGCACTCAACTGCTTCTACGATCATGCGGGCGGTCTCCACCACTTCGCGGAGCGGGCCTGTCACCCCGGCGACGCGGCCGCGATCACCGAGCCGAGCGACGCGACCTCGGTTTCCGGTATCTATGTTAGGGACAACATGTTTTCGGCCCTGCCCGAAGCGGGTTACCTGGCAAGCGACTACCGAATGCGCGGCGCCGCGCCGACGCGGCTGCTCGAGGAGGGTGACGTGGTCGATCTCGGGGACCGGTGGATCGAGGTGCTGCATACACCGGGAAAGACACCCGGTAGTCTCTGCCTTTGGGAGCGCGAGACGGGCAGCCTGTTCACCGGCGACACCTTGTATGATGATTCCATGGACAGAGGCTTGAAGCCGTCAGACCCGACGGCGTATGCCGAGAGCCTGAACCGGCTCCGCGAGCTTCCGGTCTCACGGATTTATGGCGGCCATTTCGGTCGGATGAGCCGTGCGAGAATGCTTGAGATCGTCGACGGGTATTTTTCCCGATGACGAAGATCCGGAGGCCGGGGTGACGGCGCTAACGCAACAACAGATCGAGGCGTTCTGGCGCGACGGCGTGCTGATCGTCGAAGACGCGGTGACGCCGGAGCAGCTCGCCGGCCTGCGCGGGGATTTCGCCGCTTGGGTCGAGGAAAGCCGGACCCACGGCGCGGCCTATGGCGAGATGGTCGACGGCCGGCCGCGGTTCGATCTCGAGCCCGGACATGGGCCCGATCATCCGGCGCTGCGCCGGGTCGCCTCGCCCGCCGACATCTCCGATACTTACTTCGGCGTGATGTCCGACAGCCGCATGACCGATGGGGTCGCCGAGCTGATCGGGCCGGATCTGCGCCTTCATCACACCAAGGTCAACTCGAAGCTGCCGGGTGCGGCGACCCAGGTGAAATGGCACCAGGACTTTCTTTTCGACCCGCACAGCAACACGGACCTGGTGACGGCGCTCCTCATGCTGGACGAGGTGACCGAAGAGAACGGCCCCCTCGAAGTCGTGCCCGGCTCCCACAAGGGGCCGCTCTTGAGCCTGTGGCATGACGGGGTGTTCACGGGCGCGGTGGCGGACGACAAGGCCGCGGCGATTGCCGGGCAGGCCGTCTCCTGCACCGGCCCCGCGGGCGCGGTCTGTTTCATGCACGCCTGCCTGCTCCACGGCTCGGCCGCCAACCGCTCAGACCGCCCGCGCACGCTCTT
>Ga0255057_10001176_pt1 | contig 14937 bp, 11 predicted proteins | sample Cases_109_6_MG_FD_189022 | JGI IMG/M metagenome (GOLD analysis project Ga0255057, IMG submission 189022) | Seawater microbial communities from Amundsen Gulf, Northwest Territories, Canada - Cases_109_6 | ecosystem: Environmental > Aquatic > Marine > Gulf | place: Canada: Northwest Territories... | reverse complement strand
CGCGCCCACTGCCAGACCAGTCGCCTCGGCGGCTCGACGGCTTCGAGCCGAAAGGCGTACCCGCCGTATTCCTCCCAAACGAACCGACCCTCCACGCCAGGTTTGATATCCGGTTGATCCACGCGATCGGGAAACCAGCGGGCCAACTCTTCCGGGTCCGTCAACGCGCGCCATACCCGATCCAGCGGCGCACTGAGGTTCAGAGTCCGCTCGACGGTCAGGGTCTGCTCGGTGGATTCAATCATAGTTCCTCCTCCAGGTGTTTCTTGAGCCGATCCAGGCGCCGATCCCACTCGGCCGCGTACGGGGCAAGCCACTGGTGCAGCTCACGCAGCGGTTCCTGATCCAGCTCGTGGAGACGCTCTCGTCCCACGCGACGGATCCGCACCAATCCGACGGCCGCCAGGGCGTCTAGGTGCTTGGTGACAGCCTGTCGCGTAATCGGCAGCTTGTTCGCGATGTCGCTGACCGAGAGTGCACCGGAGGTCCGCAGGCGTTCGAGGATCTCACGTCGCGTCGGGTCTGCCACTGCATGAAACGGCGTGGACATGCCACGATAATATGCAACCAGACGGTTGCATGTCAAGCTTCGTATTCTACGAGCACGAGATCAGGAGCGTGGAGTGGGACGGCCAGCGCCCGGTTGTCTCGCCAAGGCTCGAATGCCTGCTGCGGCACGCCGGGCGCTTCGCTTTCCAACTGTAACCGTAGCTGTAACGAAATGAGGAGGAATGAGCGCAACTGAGTGAAGATGAAATCGCCGAAATGTGTGTGAATGCAACTGTATGCACGTGAGTGCACGCACCGCTAGGCGAATGTGGTTCAGGAGGTCGCGAGTTCGAATCTCGCCGCCCCGATTGGCTAAGAGACGGTCCTGTCGGTAGTTACGGCAGGGCCGTTTTCGCGCAGTGCGCCACAGTGACAGAACCAGTGACAAGACACTGACTCTGGCACTGGTCTCCCCGGAGGCCTTCCTGCCGTTGGCCGACCTCCTACCGGAGAGGTAGGCGTTCTCAGAGCGCCCGGTGCTCTCGCAGGTTTCGGCCGCTCGATGGCCTGCGGCGGCCGGCTGGGCCCTACGCATTGCGAGGTGCTGCTGTTCTACTGCCAAAGTTGCGGCTCCGAGTAACTAGGGCCATCATCCTGTAACGATAATCCGAGGTTCGCATCTGCCGTAGGGATCGGCCTCATCCACCAGGTGCAGACGCCACGCCCCGACGTACAGGTTGCGTCTCATCATCGCGACCTCTCCCGCCGCCCCGGAGAGGTTGCAGGCGAATAGGGAGGTGTACCATGCGTTGGCGACATGCGATCCTCGTTGTCCTGATCCCGTTCCTGGCGGTTGGCTGTGATCAGCAATCTGTCGCCCCGGCGACTGAGGAGGCAGCGGCCCCCACGGGGACACTCTACGACAGCCTGCACGTGGCCGGATGGAAGTCTCCACCCGGAGATCTGCTGGAGGTGCTCCACGCTCCGCAGCTCCCCTGGGTGTGGACGGCGCCGACTGGGGAGTACCTGTTCCTCGCCGATCCAGTGCTCTACCCCCCGCTCGCCGAGCTGGCCGCGCCGATGCACAAGCTGGCCGGCATCCGGGTCAATCCCGCCATCAACAGCCACCACGGCCGGCACGGGGGCACCTCCGCTCGCCTGGTCCGGGTCGAGGACGGAACCACAACACCACTCGATCTGCCGGCGGACGCCGAGGTCCACGACGTGGCATGGTCCGCGGACGGTCAGCGTTTCGCGCTCACCGTCGGAGATACCGATCACATCGGCCTGTGGGTCGGTTCGGTTGGCGGCGAAGTGACCAGGATGGAGGCCCTGGCTATCAACCCGCTGATGGGCACCGCCGTGAGCTGGCTACCTGACCAGGAGCGCCTGCTGGTCCGCCGCATCCCGCAGCGTGGACCGGCTCCCGAGCCGCCGGCCATACCGGCAGGCCCGGAGATCCTCGAAGGAGAGGGGGCCTCGGCCCGCTCCACGTACGAGGCGCGCAACCTGCTCGAGACGGCTTACGACGATGCGCTCTTCGAATACTACACTACCTCCGAGCTGGTGATCGTCGACCCGGCCACAGGCAAGGCTGAGGTCCTCGGCGCGCCCGCTGCTTATACCACCGCCGAGTTCTCGCCGGACGGCGAGTATCTCCTCATCGAGCGTCTCGTCGGTCCCTGGTCTCACGACGTGGCCTGGTGGCGCTTCGCCCACGAGATTGAGGTGTGGAACGATAAGGGGGAGCTGGTAGCGAACATCGCCTCCCTGCCCGTGGCCGACGAGGTGCCGATCCACGGTGTGCCGCTGGGCCCACGCTCGATCTCGTGGCGTCCCACCGCTCCCCACGCGCTCTTCTGGGTCGAGGCGCTCGACGGCGGGAATCCCGTGGCCGAAGTGCCCCAGCGCGACCGGCTCATGCGTCTGGGCGCGCCCTTCACGGCAGAGCCCCAGGAGGTCTTCCGAGCCGAGCACCGTATCCAGCCGTGGCGGAACGCCTGGGGCGCCGAGGGTGGCACCCTCATGCTCACCCAGCGCGAGCGGATACGCCGCTGGATCTACGTCTGGCTCCTGGACGTGGACGAGGGCACGTCACGCCTGTGGTACGATCTCGACGAGGACGACCGCTACGGAGATCCCGGCTATCCCGTCTTCCGCCCGCTGCCCAACGGTCAATGGGTGCTGCGCCAGGAGGGAGACGCGGTCTACTTCCGCGGGAGCGGCGCCACCGATCAGGGCGACCGGCCCTTCCTGGACCTGCGCCACCTGGCGACAGGGGAGACGGAGCGCCTATTCCGCAGCAATCTGGATCGCTACGAGTACTTTGTGGCGTTCGCTGGCGAGGAGGACCGCTTCGTGCTGAGCTCCGAGTCAGCCGTGGACGTGCCGAACTACTATCTGGCTACGTTCGGCGAGGCGATCGAGGTGGCCCAAGGGGAGGCCACGCGGACCCTGACTCGTGAACCGATCACGCGCTTCGAGGACCCCGCTCCCCGGCTGCGGGAGATCGAGAAGCGCATCGTACGCTACGAGCGCGAGGACGGTGTACCTCTGAGCTTCGAGCTGCTGCTGCCTCCCGGCTACGAGGAGGGCACGCCGCTGCCCACGGTGCTCTATGCCTATCCCCTCGAGTACTCGGGCACGACCACCGCCGGACAGGTCAGTGGCTCGGCCCAGCGCTTCATGCGTTTGTACGGTCCCTCCCACCTCTACTTCCTGCTCCGGGGCTATGCAGTGCTCGACCGGACCGCCATGCCGATGCTTGGCGATCCCGAGACCACCTACAACACCTTCGTGCCCCAGCTGGTGGCCGACGCGGAGGCCGCGGTGGCCAAGGCCGTCGAGCTGGGAGTAGCCGATCCCGAGCGGATCGGCGTCATTGGCCACAGCCACGGCGGGCTCATGGTGGCCAACCTCCTGGCGCACACCGACCTGTTTCGGGCCGGTATCGCGCGCAGCGGCTCGTATAACAAGACCAACCAGCCTTTCGGCTTCCAGTCCGAGCGTCGTTCCCTGTTCGAGGCGAGGGATGTCTACATCCAGGTCTCGCCGACCTTCTTTGCCGACCAGGTCAACGAGCCGGTCCTGATCATCCACGGTGGCGACGACTCCAACCCGGGTACCCTCACGCCCCAGTCCGAAGTCTTCTTCGAGGCCGTGCGCGGTTCGGGCGGAACCGCCCGGTTGGTGCTGCTGCCGTTCGAAGATCATGGCTACCGGGGCCGGGAGAGTGTGGAGCACGTGCTCTGGGAGCAGCTCCGGTGGTTCGACGAGTATGTAAAGGGCACTGGGACTGCAGCGCCCTGAAGCTCCGACCTGGAGTGACACCAATAGGCTCGAGTTACGCTCCAGAACTGTAACCGTAGCTGTAACGAGATGAGGAGGAATGAGCGCAACTGTATAAAAGTGAAATCGCCGAAATGCGCGTGAATGCAAGTGTATGCAGGTGAGTGCACGTACCGCCACGCGAATGTGGTTCAGGAGGTCGCGAGTTCGAATCTCGCCGCCCCGATTGTGTAAGAAACGGTTCTGTCAGTAGTTACGGCAGGACCGCTTTTCATCGGTGTCCCATCAGTGACAGTAACAGTGACAGAAAGGGGGGGCGGCACGGCTGACACCGTGTCAGGCGGGCGGAGCCCATTCTATTGGGTTCCTGACCGCGCAGTGCCAGGAACAGTGACAAACATGATACTGGCACTGACCTCTTGACTGCGTCTTGCGGCGTAAGTGGTTGCTCTGTCGCCGTCCCCAGCGCCCGGTTGGTCTCGCCAACTCGGCGGCACGCACCTTGGGATTTGTGCCGATTATGTACTCGTTGCTGTTCCGAGTGAGCTTCAAGGAGTACAGCTACTAGACGGCCCATCGAGAGCTCATGCTGAATGCGTCGTTCTCTCACGACGCAGCCTGACCGGCGCGGCGGGCAGCAGACAGATTAGTCGCGCATTAGACCGTCAAACAGCTATGCGGACGAGGTCGATGACAGATTCTGTGCCTACCATCGTGCGTACAGTAGAGATCGGGCAGCAGGCCAGCCAGCCGATGCACTCCTACGCCACCAGGGAGGAACTACCATGACTGATGTTCAAACCCTTGTCGATCGAAACCTCAAATTCGCCAGAAGCTTCGACCAGGGAGACTTGGCCATCCTGCCTCGCCTGTCGACACTGGTCCTGACCTGTCTCGACGCTCGTGTCGACCCAGCGCACTTTCTTGGTCTCGAGCTGGGCGACGCCGTTGTAATGCGCAATATCGGTGGGCGAGTCACCGGCGAGGTCATCGAGCACATCGCGATTCTCCGGGGGTTGGCCGTCGTCTTAGGAAGCGGTACCCTTGAGGTGGCCGTCGTCCATCACACGGATTGTGGGGCCAGCCGCTTCGCCAACCCTCAGGTTAGACAGAGGTTGGGCCAAGCCGCGGGGACAGGCGAAGCGGCGATCGAAAGGCTTGCTATCATTGACCCGCAGACCAGCGTGGCCGAGGATCTCGACCGGCTCCGAGCCGCGCCGACTCTACCAGACGAACTCGTCGTTGCTGGCTACGTCTATGACGTCACCGACGGGCATGTTCACGAAATCTCCGCCCCGGCCGCGCTACGCGATTGAGCACGATCCTGAAAGCCAGGGCCTCCGCGCGCCGCCATCTTCACCACTCGGTAGTTGCCGTGGAGCCGAGGACCGCAATCAAGCCTCGGCGGGTTCCTGGAGTAGGAGCCCCTGTCGTTTCGCCGCGCCCCGCCATTCCTCGCTCTCATAGGAAGGGACAGGGCTCTCCAACATGGGATGACCCCGCTGACGCTCCCAGCGATCCAGATCCGGCACCCGCGTCAACATCATCTTGGCCATGAACATGAGCGCCTGGAGCTTCGTGCCCACCCGCAAACCGGGCGCGATCAAGTCGGGCTGGGCGATGTAGCGTCCCGCAATCGTCTCGAACGATTCCGGCGGCCGGCCGGTGATCTCCTGGACGTGATCCGTGGGCGCCCCCACCGCGAACGTGCCACGACTCAGTTCATCGTAGTAGTAGGCAGCATTCGCTGCTATGAAAGGCGGAAACCCCTGTGCCGTTGCAGCCTTGAGAAACATGTTCCGCGACACGTCACGGTACTTGACCGTGCGGCCAACGACCCGCGTCAGAACACCGGCCACGTCGTGCGGCGAAAGCAGCTCCGGACCAGAGGGACGATAGGATCTGCCGATGTGCGGAGCGGGGTTCGCCAGGACCCCGGCTGTCACTCGTCCGATGTCCTCATTCGAGGGAGGAGCGTTGAGGCCGGTGCCCCACGGCCCAACGAGCATCCCTAAGTGCACGATCGAGGGCAGCCCCAGCAGGTACATGAACGCAAAGAGACCAGGGTTGATGTGGATGACGTCCACCGTCGGCATCCAACGGTACGTGTTGTTCGCGATCCAGTGCTCGCGGGTCGTCAGCGAGGGGTTGGCCGGCTGCGGATGCCACTGGCTCATCAGCGCCACGACCTCCAGCTTCGCTTCTTCGGCGGCGAGCGCGAACAGCATGGAGCCGTGGAGCAAGTTGGATGCAACGGGTGCACAATAGTAGGCTCGTTGCACATCGACGAGCGCTCTCCGCAGGTCACGCATGTCAAATATGTCGCCGACGAATATTTCGGCGCCGGCTGTTCGCAACGCGTCGGAGCGAGCATCCTTCCGCCGCACGAACGCCCGAACAGGGAACCCCTTCTTCAGCAGTCCAAGAACGGTTACGGACCCAGTCCGCCCCGCCGCAGATGTGACCAGTATACGCGGTTTGTTTTGCTCTGTGGCAGGCATACGCCCTCCTTCATGCTTGTTTGGTTATGCAAGACTTGGCACCCCAAAGGCCTCTAAGTTCTCGCGAATAAACTCCGGCAGTGACTGCGGGGCCCGTCCGCCGATCCGCTCCACGACGTCCGTCTCTCCGCTGAAGATCCCGTTCTGGTGGTCCACGGCAACGGCTTTCAGATGCGTCACCAGGAACTCGTTCATCCCCTCCACCTCCGAAATGACCTCCCCCCACACGTCCACCGGGAGGTCCACGTACTCAACCGGCGTGCCCAACTCCTTGCCAAGCACCGAAGCCATCTCGGCGATCGTGAGGTTCTTGGGGCCCGTGAGAACGTAGCGCTGGCCGATGTGCGACTCGGGATCCGATAGCAGTCCGACCACAACCCGGGCGATGTCGCCGGCTGCCACGGGGGCGTGGCGCTCGTCGCCGTACGGCAGGTACAGCTTGCCCTGGCCGGCAATAGTCTGTGCGCCGAGGATAGGCAGCATCTCGGCGAAGAAGGTCGGACGAATGTGGATCGCACCCACGTCGGCCCAGTCCAGGATCTTCTCGGAAAGCCAATGATGGCGCGCGAGGGGACTGTCCGAGTCCTCGCGTGCGGAGATCTGGGACATGTTTACGAACGCTCGGACCCCGGCGTCCTGCGCGGCGCTGGCGGCTATCGTCGTCGCCTCGATGAGCCGGTCGCCCTGCGGGGGATAGACGAAATACACACGCTTGGCGCCCTCCATCGCGTCACGCATCGAGCGCAGGTCGTGAAAGTCCGTGACGACTACCTCGGCGCCCATCGATTCCAACCTGTCGGCACGCTCGTCGTGTTTCCTCACCGTCGCTCTCACCGGATACCCGAGGTCCAGCAGTTGACGAACCACGGCGCCTCCGGTCTTGCCTGTCGCTCCGGTAACGAGAATCAGAGACTTCGACATTGTGTCCTCCTGAGTTCAAATGTATATACAACTAACTTTACAAAAAAACAGCTCTACCCGGTGCTTTGTTCCCGAATCGCATCAGCCAATTGGTGAATTGCTTCGATTCCATCTGAGCCAACCATGTCGTTAGCACGGCTTTGAGCCGCGCGCCAATGGGGATCGGCCTCCCCGAGAATCTTCCTGCCCGCCTCCGTGATTCTGAGCTCTTGGACACGCGCCGACTCCCCGGCACCAATCACCAGCCAACCGTTCCGCTTCATGCGGGCCACGTTTCGACTCATCGTCGACTTCTCGATATTGAGCAGTCCGGCCACATCGCCTGGGGAGATTGGCTCGCGGAGCACCACGACGGCGAGAATGTTCAACTGGCCGGCCGTGACCCCGATGGGTCGCAGCGCGTCATCGTATATGCTCGTGATTGTGCGGCCGATCAGCCGACTTCGCATCGCGAGACACTCGCCGGCCAAGTCGGCAGCCACTTCTTTCACTTTACGTGTTTCTACAGTCATGTTGTCCTCCGAACATGTATATACAACTATAGAGAGCGGATGTCAACCCCGGGTGGTCGCTACAGTGTCAGCGTCAGTGACAGCGCCCACTGCTTCTGGCTGCTGCTGGCCAGCGTCACACACCCCGATACCCGCATAAACCAGCGCGCACGAGCGCGTATGAGCGCATAGTTTCGGCATGTGGTTCAGGATGTCGCGAGTTCGAATCTCGCCGCCCCGATTGCGTAAGAGACGGTTCTGTCGGTAGTTACGGCAGTGCCGTTTTTTCACCGCTGTGCCACAGTGACAGAAACAGTGACAAGACACTGTGGCTGACACTGACCCCCCGCGAAGCTCACCAAGCCGGCCTGCCCTCCTGTGTGAGACTCAGCTGCGCCCACTCCTCAAGCGGTGACCTGTAGCAGAGTAGAGGCCGGGAGCCCTCCCATCCAACCGTGAGCTGCGTTGCGATCTCAGGTCCTCCTGTCCAATGGAGCCGCGCGGTACCAGCGCTTGTTCGCTGACCTGAAGCGCCGTCGAGTACTCTGCGTCATGCGGGGTACCCCGATAAGGGCGATCTACTATGTTGGGTAAAGGCCACGCGGCGATCCTCCGGACCGGGCTACTACATGAACAAGCTGATCCACGAGATCCACAGACGCTCTCTATGGCAGGTGCTGGGCATCTACGTCGTGGGCGGCTGGATCGTCCTGCAGGTCGTGGACACGCTCGCCGGAGCGCTCAAGCTTCCCGACTGGGCGTCGCCGATGGCCCTCGTCCTCCTGATCATCGGTCTGCCCATCGTCTTGGCCACAGCGTTTGTGCAGGAGGGCGTCGGATCGAGTCTACCTCCCGCCGCGAAGGACGCCGCCGACGAGACCGCATCCGATGAAGGAGCAGCTCCAACTCCCGAACCGTCGATGTCGCACCGCCTCCTTACCTGGCGCAACGCGATTGCGGGCGGGATCGGTGTCTTCCTTTTGCTGTTCGGGTTCGCCGGGCTGTTCGTCGTGGTCCAGGACCGCGGTCACAGCTTCAATCCCCTCAACCAGGAGCCGCTGAACGCCGCGACCACTACGGTTACCGTGGAAGACACCGCGGGAAACACGATCGAGCGCGAGATTCCGCGGGACGAGTTCCGGCGCAGCGTGGCCTTCTTTGCCTTCGAGAACGCGTCCGACGACACGGCCGCCAACTGGCTCCGCTTCGGACTCCCTTTCGCGACCGAGATGGATCTGTCACAGGACATGTTCATCCGCGTTGTGTCCGGAATCCTGGACGCTGGAGTCGCGCGTGAGATCCGGGAAGCGGGCTTCGAGGATGGCACAGGGGCTCCGCTGGCGTTCAACCTGAAACTGGCCCAGGACCGGCACCTCGATGCGCTGCTTACAGGCACAATCGTACGAACGGACTCCGTCCTGGTGGTCGAGACGGAGCTCTACGACGCCCCCCGGGGACGGCTGATCGCCCAGCACACCGTAACGGGAGCCGATCCCTTCGAGGTGGCCGACCAGCTGTCTGATCGGCTGAAGCGCGACCTGGGGGTTCCCACGATTCAGGCGGAGGAAGCCCAGGATCTGCCGGTCACCGAGATTCTGACGGGCTCGCTACTCGCGTTGAGCCACCATGTGCGCGGTATACAGCAGCTCACGTTTCAAAATGACGTTACCGAAGCGGCGAAGTCGCTCGCACGAGCTGTAGAGGAAGATCCCACGTATGCCGCGGCTCACAACGCCCTGTCATGGGCCCTCTGGATGGCGAACCGGCCCGAGGAGGCGGCGGCAGCCATGCAGGCCGCTAAGGAGCACCTGTATCGGCTCCCGGAGCGTATTCAGCTCCAGCTTCGGGCGGGGGACTACCTGATATATCAGCAGAACCCGGACATGGCGCTAAAGACCATCAGATACCTGCTCGAACTCTATCCACACGACGTCGAGGGCCGCGAGTTTCTCGTGGCTCTCCTGGGGAACCGAGGACATTGGGAGGAACAGATCGAGCAACTCGAGGCGATTCTCGCTCTGGACCCGACGCGGTATGATCTGCTGCAGCGGATCGGCGGCATCTACGAGCAACAGGGGCAGCACGAGGAAGCGCTCGTGCACTTCGGACGATACACCGAACTATTCCCGAACGACCATGAGGCATTCGTAGCGATCGGCAGGCAGCATCGCCTGATGGGGGAGCACGACCGGGCCCGGTCGGCGTTCGAACGGGCGCTCCTGATCGAGCCGGAAGATGTTTCGGTGCTCAGGGCAATGCTCCGTCTCGAGCGTGATCTGGGTGCTTTTGAAAAGGCCCAGGAGTGGTCGGACCAGGCCCTGGCGGCGAGCCGCGGCCCCGAGGACTTGTCCGAAGTCTATGACTTTCTGGAGACCCTGTATTACCGGCAGGGTCAGTTCGAGCGCGTGGAGGAAACGTACTGGAAGTTAGTGGAAGCGCAGGCCGACGAGCATCCAGCGAATGCGGCTTTCAAACTCTCGCAGATGCTGGCGCTCCAGCGGGCCTATGAGATCGGCCGCGAAGCGTGGGCCTTCGGGCAGCTCGACAGCCTGCAGGCCCTCATGCCTTCGCCCTTCGACGACATCCAAGGGGTTCTGTTCGCTTTGGCTCTTGCCGAGTCTGGTGAAACGGAACGTGCCCGGCTCGAGCTGGAGCGGGGGAACCGGGGAATCGCGTCGTTCGGCGCCGAGGTCTTCAACGGGTACGCGGCTTACGCAGCCGGCCGGATCACCGAGCAAAAGGGTGACTGTCGATCAGCGGCGGAGAGTTATAGGCAGGCGGTCTCGGCCGATCCACTGCTATTCGAGGCCAGAACCGCACTGGGCCGCTGCCAGCGGGAGCTGGGCGAGCTCGAAGCCGGGGAAGCGACGTTCCAACACCTGCTCACGATTATCCCGGCCGATGCGAAGGCCCGGGTCGAGCTGGCGCGGGTCTACGAGGATATGGGCCGCACGTCGGACGCGATCGAGCAGCTCCGCCTTGCGGCCGACATCTGGAAGAATGCCGACCCGGATTACGTTCCTGCGCAGGAGGCCCGGACAAAGCTGAGGGAACTGGAAGAGCGCCGCTAACCTTCCAGCCGAACAGTGTCAGCGTCAGTGACAGCGCCCACCGTTACCGGCTGCGACTGGTCTGTGATACCCACCCCGGAACCAGCATAAACCAGCGCCCACCAGCGCTGGTCAGCGCACAGATTCGGCATGGTGTTCAGGAGGTCGCGAATTCGAATCTCGCCGCCCCGATTGTGTAAAGAACGGTCCTGTCGGCAGTTACGGCGGGGCCGTTTTCTTCGTCTTGTTAGCCTTGTCACGCATACTGTAACAAACGCGCCCACCCGACACCGTGGCAGATAGGCCGGCTCATTTGACGGGCCTGCTGCGAGGATAGTGTCACAGGCAGTGTAACGGCAGTCACGCAGTGCTCACGTCGTGCGCTTCGCACGTCGGGCGTAGGGTCGGCCCTTCCCACTGTCCACCACATCCGCGATCTTTGCCCGCATGACAGATACCCAGGGCTACCAGCGGTTCTTCGCTGAGCTGAAGCGCCGGCGTGTGTTCCGCGTGATGGCGGTGTACGGCATCGTGGGGTTCGCCATCATCGAGGTGGCCGACGCGATCTTTCCTCGCATGGCGTTGCCGGAATGGACAGTCACCCTCGTTGTGTGGCTCGCTCTGCTAGGGTTCCCCGTTGCGATCGTGCTCACATGGGCGCTGGAGATGACGCCGGAGGGTGTGCGGCGCACCGCCGAGGCCGCTCCCGGCGAGTTGACGGAGATCATCGCGGCCCCGGCCTCGACGCGGTGGCCGGCGGGCGTGCTCGCGCTTATCGGAATGTCCGCCCTGCTCGCCGGAGTGTGGTACGCGGGACGGCAGTCGGCTCCTGCGCTGAGCACCGATGCACTGTCGCAAGTCTCGGAGGCTTCGATCGCGGTGCTGCCGTTCGTAAATATGAGCGACGATGCCAGCAACGAGTACTTCTCCGACGGCATTGCGGAGGAACTTCTCAACCTGCTGGCGACGATCCCCGACCTACACGTGGCCTCTCGGACCTCCGCGTTCTCCTTCAAGGGCCAGAACCTCGAAATTCCCGAGATTGCGGAGCGTCTCCATGTGGCTCACGTGCTGGAAGGCTCGGTCCGGAAGTCTGGCAACGAGGTGCGCATCACCGCGCAGCTGATCGACGCACGCTCGGACACACACATGTGGTCGGATACTTGGGACCGCTCGCTGGATGACATCTTCGCCATCCAGGACGAGATCGCCGCGGACGTGGTGGAGCAGCTGAAGGTCACGCTCCTAGGCGAAGCGCCCACGGTCGAGGAGACCGATCCGGAGGCCTATGCGCTGTTCCTCCAGGCGCGGCAGCTGGGCCGCCAGTTCACGGCCGAGAGCGTCGAGCAGTCCAATGCGCTGTACCATCAGGCACTGGAGATCGATCCCGACTACGCCGCGGCGTGGGCTGGCCTGGCTAATAACTACCGCCGCCAAGCGGGCTTCGCCGTGCTTCCCGTGGATGAGGGCTTCCCGCTGGCCCGTGAAGCAGCCAATCGGGCGCTGGCGATCGACCCCGATCTTGCTCTGGCCCATGCCGAGCTCGGCATGATCGCGATGCTCTACGACCGCGACCTCGCGGCCGCGGCCCGGCATCTTGAGCGGGCCCTCGCCCTGGAGCCGACCAACCCCGACATCATCGTCCCTGTTGCTGGCCTAGCAACGGACCTCGGCCGCCTGGACGAGGCCGTCGCACTCCGGAAGTACGCGGTCGCCCGCGACCCTGTGAGCCCCGCCGGCCATGCCTGGCTGGGCCGTAGCTACGTCTGGGCCGGGCGCTGGGATGAGGCCATCGCCTCATTCCGCACCGCGCTGAGCCTGAGCCCGGGGCGCATGGTCACGAAGTCCGTCATCGGAGTAGCGCTGCTCTTGAGGGGCGAGCCGGAGGAGGCGCTGGCGGCGATACAGCAGGAGCCATCAGAGGCCTATCGCTTGATCGGTTTGCCCATGGCCTACCACGCGCTGGACCGGGCGGCCGAATCCGATGCCGCGCTGGCGGAGCTGATCGAGAAGTACGAACGGGAAGCGGCCTACAACATCGCCTACGTGCTGGCGTTCCGGGGCGAGGCCGATCGTGCCTTCGAGTGGCTGGACAAGGCGGTCGAATACAACGACTCGGGCCTATCGCAAATCGCTGCTGCGCCCCTGTTCGACAATATCCACGAGGACCCGAGGTGGCTCCCCTTCCTGGAGAGCATTGGCAGGTCGCCGGAGCAGCTGGCCGCTATCGAGTTCGAGGTGACGCTGCCGGAGTAGGGGAGTGGTCCGTCGCCACCCACGTCCCCTCGCCCGTGTTACCCGGACTGTTACCCGCCTATACGGACTTACAGGGACTTAGACGGACTCACACGGACAACCCGGTTCCGCTACTTCCGACTCACACGGACACTTACGGACTTAGAGGGACTTAGAGGGAAACCTCAGATCGGTCTCGAAAACCGGCGCATCTGGAGCGGGCACTGCCACTGTCACTGAAGCCCGGAATCCCCCGTCAGGTCTGGCCGTCCGCCTGCTTCGGGGGCAGGAGGGCTGACCTGGCACACCTCCTCGTCAACTGATCTGCGGTTACAGGTATGATACTTTGAGCTATCTCTAGTTACTCATCTGCACTTCGGGAGGAGCCACATGAGGACGGCGTTCCTGTTTCTGGCCGTAACGGGACTCTTGCTCGCCGGACCTGCTCTCGCTCAGGACACACATGACTACGCTGCGCAACGCATAAATGCTCTACTGACGCGTGAGTATGACCATAAAATGATTTCGTCGGGTCAGAACTTTCCCGCCGTCAATATGCGACGGGAGCAACGGGGGGACCTCGTCCTGCTTCTCCGCGAGGGATTACCATTCTCCTCCATCCGTGAGCATTTCGGCTGGTCTCAGGCTCACATGCAACAGCTGCTGGATGAGCTGGTATCCGCCGACCTGGTACGGCGTTCCGAAACCGGTGGCTACATCCCGACGCTGATGGTCATGTCACTCGGTGACGTGGCGCGCCATATGCCCGTACCCGACGTTCTCGTACGTGAGGCTGCGCAGCTGATCGTTCGGCATCTGCCAGAGGTCCGCAGCCGCTACTCTGCCGTCGAGGGCTTTCTGCACGTGCCGTTCGACGCGGCATCGCTCCTCGTCCTGAGCGACGTGCTCCTCGACAACTGGCAGATCAATGGCGTGGAGAGGGGCTTCCTGAACGCTAAGCGGCCGCTCCGTGCCGGTAGCCGATACTACTATTCAATCCAGGAACGCACGCCGTCGGACACCAGGGAGGCATTCGGGATCTACGGAAACCAGTACCGACACTATGGCCCGTTCACCGTCGGCGTGTATGGGAATCGGCGGGTAAACAACGAGCTCAACTTCATTGACCTTGGGGGGGAAGAGCTGGAGAGCCTTTTCGGAACGAAACCGGGAGATGTCGGAGCATTCAAGGAGGAACTGCTGAACCATCTGGTGGCGGCCGCCCGAGACCCTGATGTCTCAATGCCCCCACGGTTCAAGGCGGGGCTGGCCGCGCTCGGCTGGCTAGAGGGCGAACTGATCCGCGTGCCGCTGCTGGACACCGAAGGCAGGGCTGCGCTGTCCGCTATGGCGTCCCTCGTGACGGATGATCTCCTTGCACTGCTCGAACACTATCGCCCCGAGGTCACGAAGGCCTACGAGGCCTCACCCTATGCGCGCGAGATCACCTTCGAGGAGTACTTCATGTGGTGGTATCATCTGTTTTACACGGACGTAACCGACCGACTCATCTTTCGAGGTCACATCGCGATGCCCGCTGCTGGGATCACCACGTACTTGCTCGTACCGGACGCCTAGAGCAGCGTTCACGGTTGGTGCCCTTCTGACGCCCAGTCAAGCGTGCCGAACAGTGTCAGCGTCAGTGACAGCGCCCACCGTTGCTGGCTGCTACTGGTCAGCGGCAACCACCCCGAAACCCGCATAAATCAGCGCCAGTCAGCGCTGGGCAGCGCTTCGAATCGGCATGGGGTTGTTCGCAGGCTGCGCCTGCTCAAACTTTCGCCTCTGGCTCGACGGCAGGAGGTCGCGAGTTCGAATCTCGCCGCCCCGATTGAATAAGAGACGGTCCTGTCGGTAGTTACGGCAGGGCCGTCTGAGCATCCCAAAGCCGAGAACAGTTCTATTCGTGCAACTCGTCAGACAAATAGCAGATCTCTGCGCTGCGGCGCTATTGGATGCGGT
>Ga0255057_10001175_pt1 | contig 14939 bp, 12 predicted proteins | sample Cases_109_6_MG_FD_189022 | JGI IMG/M metagenome (GOLD analysis project Ga0255057, IMG submission 189022) | Seawater microbial communities from Amundsen Gulf, Northwest Territories, Canada - Cases_109_6 | ecosystem: Environmental > Aquatic > Marine > Gulf | place: Canada: Northwest Territories... | reverse complement strand
CGTCGAGCCGCGGCTGCTGTTGAGCGACTTTCTCCGTCATGAGCTGGGTCTGACCGGCACCCATGTCGGCTGTGAGCATGGCGTCTGCGGCGCCTGTACGGTGCGGCTCGACGGCGAGCCGATCCGCTCCTGTCTGCTGCTGGCGGTCCAGGTCGACGGTCACCAGCTGGAGACGGTCGAGGGTCTCGCCGCGAGCATGGACCAGCTACACCCGCTGCAAGAGGCCTTCCGCGAAGCCCACGGGCTGCAGTGTGGCTTTTGCACCGCCGGCATCCTCATGACCCTCGTGCCGTTCTTGGAGCACAACCGCGAGCCATCGGAAGACGAGATCCGTCACGCGCTGTCGGGCAACCTCTGCCGCTGCACCGGCTACCAGCACATCGTCGACGCGGTGAAGCTGGCGGCCCAGAAGCTAGGGTCGCCACCAGAGAGATGATCGAAGACCACGACACCCGACCGATCGCCGGTGTGGCGCGCGCTGCCGAGGCACGCGACCTGCTCGACACTCTAGACCTGCTGGAGGAGCACTTTACACGTGAGGAGCCACCGATCCGGGCCTTTGTTCCCGAGGCCGAAGAGCTCTTCACCCGGTTTTCGAGCTCCGCAGACAGGCCACCCCTCTTTGGGGTTCCTATCGGCATCAAGGACATCTTTCATGTCGACGGTCTGCCCACCCGCGCCGGCTCCGAGCTACCGGTGGAAGAGCTCGCGGGTGACGAGGCCGAGTGCGTCACCGCGCTCAAGCGGGCGGGCGTCCTGGTGCTGGGCAAGACGGAGACCACCGAGTTCGCCTACTTCGCCCCCGGCCCGACCCGCAACCCCCGCCATCTCGAGCACACACCGGGTGGCTCGAGCTCCGGGTCGGCGGCGGCGGTGGCCGCCGGGCTCTGCCCGCTGGCGCTGGGCACCCAGACCATCGGCTCCATCTCGCGGCCGGCCTCCTACTGCGGCATCGTCGGTTTCAAACCGTCCTACGACCGGATCTCGCACCAAGGAGTCATACCGTTGGCCCCCTCGCTCGATCACGTGGGAGTCCTGGCAGCCGATGTCGAGCTTGCCACCCGGGTGGCCGGGCTGCTCTGCAGCGAATGGCAGGAGGATGAAGAGAATCGCCAGTCGGCGGCCGCCGGTCGGCGGCCGGTGCTGGGTGTTCCGGAGGGGCCGTATTTGGAGCACGCCTCGGCCAAGGGTCTCGAGCATTTCAGACGCACCTGCAAGCTGCTGGCAGATGCCGGCTACACGATCAGGTCGGTGATGACCCTGGCCGATTTCCCGGTGATCCAGGAACGGCATCTCACCATCATGGCCGCCGAGGCGGCGCAGGTGCACGCGGAGTGGTACCAGCGTTTCTGGGAGGTCTATGACACCAGGACCCGCGATCTCATCGAGCGAGGCACGGGGATCTTGACCACCCAACTGGAGGAAGCGTTGGCCGGCCGCCAGCGACTGCAGTCCGAGCTGGCCGACGTCGCCGCCGCCAACGAGGTTGACCTCTGGATATCGCCGGGCGCCACGGGCCCGGCACCCGAGGGTCTGGAGTCGACCGGTGATCCGATCATGAACCTGCCCTGGACCCAGGCCGGGCTGCCGACGATCTGTCTGCCGGCCGGGGACACCCTTTCGGGGCTGCCGATGGGGCTACAGGTGGCGGCCGGCTGGTATCGGGACGAGGAGCTGCTGGCTTGGGCCGCCGCGATGGAAGAGGTGTTGCAACCCGATGCCTAGGGAGGGCACAAGGCCCTCCCCTACGTTGCGAGGGGCGGGACCCACGTCGAACGTAGGGGCGGGGCTTGTCCCCGCCCTAGGGAGGGCACAAGGCCCTCCCCTACGGTTCGGAGGACCTGGCGCATGACCGTGGTCCGCAGCGAGATCCGCGCCGGCGCCTATGCCGACTCGATCGTCCTCATGCAGCTGCAGAGCGCGCTGACCCGACTGCCCGGGGTGATCGACGCCGGTGTGGTCATGGGGACACCGGTCAACCTCGATCTCCTGGCCTCCAACAAGCTGCTGCCCGACTCCGCCGCCGCCGCCGGAGCCGACGACCTGGTGGTGGTGGTCAAGGCCGAAAGCGACGAGACGGCAACCGCAGCCCTCGCCCAGATCGACGCTCTGCTGGCGCGACGAAGCACCGCCGGCGATGGGGAGCACCGGCCCCGCAGCCTGGCCGCGGCGATCAAGGCCCTACCCGATTCCAACTGGGTGCTGATCTCGGTGCCGGGCCGCTGGGCCGCCGGTGTGGCGCGCGAAGCCGTCGACCTGGGTCGCCACGTCTTTCTCTACAGCGACAACGTCCCGCTCGAAGACGAGATCCAGCTCAAGCAGGAGGCCGCGGCCAAGGGTCTCCTCTTCCTGGGCCCCGACTGTGGCACCACCATCGTCAACGGCGTCGGTCTGGGATTTGCCAACCGGGTGCGCCGCGGTGCCATCGGTCTGGTGGGAGCTTCCGGCACCGGTCTCCAGGCCGTCACCAGCCGCATCCACGAGCTGGGAGGCGGCATCTCTCATGCCCTCGGCACCGGCGGCCGCGACCTCACCGCCGAGGTGGCCGGGATCACGGCTCACGAGACCCTGGATCTGCTCGCCCGGGATCCGGACACCCGCGTCATTGTCCTGGTCTCCAAGCCCCCCGCGCCGAGAGTGGCGGCCGGTCTGCTGAGCGCGGCCCGGGCTGCGGCGAAGCCGGTGGTGGTCCACTTCTTCGACTTTGCACCGCCGGCCCGCAGCCTGGACAATCTCCACTTCACCACCAGTCTGAGTCGCGCCGCCGAGTTGGCCGTCGAGTTGCTCGAGAACGACGCCGAGTCAGCCTCGAGCGCTGCGATCGCCAAAGACGAACACCACCCCGGTCGTCTCCGCGGGCTCTTCGCCGGCGGCTCCCTGGCGGTGGAGGCGCAAGAGGGACTGCGGCCGTTCCTCACCCCCCTGTACTCCAACGTACCTATCTCGGGGGTGGAACGCCTCACCGACCCGACCCGGAGCCAGGGACACACTATCCTCGATCTGGGGTCCGACGAGCTCACCGTCGGTCGGCTCCACCCGATGATGGATCAGCAGCTGCGGATCGACCGCTTGCACCAGGAGGCCGCCGACCCGGAAGTGGGGCTGCTGCTGCTAGACGTCGTCCTGGGCTACGGCGCCCACCCCGATCCGGCGGCGGAGCTGGTGCCGGCGATCGAAGAGATCCGTCGCCGGCGAGAGGTCGAAATCGTGGCAGTGGTCATCGGCACCGATGAAGACCAGCAGGAGATCTCCTCGCAGATCGAGCGGCTGACCGCAGCCGGTGCCCGGGTCTTCCGCACGGTAACCGAAGCCACCACCTACATCAGCCGGATCCTGGCGGCCAGAAGACCCACCGGCGGCACACCGGTGGCACTCGATGTTCTGTCCTCCCCGGTGGTGGCCATCAACGTCGGTCTCGAGTCCTTCTACGACAGCCTCACCGGGCAAGGGGTGGAGGCGGTAGAGCTCGAGTGGCGCCCGCCGGCCGGCGGCGACGTGCAGCTGATGTCGATCCTGGAGAGAATGAAAAAGTGAGCATCGATCAGGCCAACCGGAAGGCCGTCGAACATATGATGTCGGCCAGACCGATGCTGACCTCGGTCGACGTCGCCAGCGAGGTCATCCCCGACCTCGGCGAGCGGATGCTTCTCCACGCCGGGCCGCCGATCATCTGGGACCGGATGTCCGGTCCGCTCAAAGGGGCGATCATCGGTGCCATCCTCTACGAGGGCTGGGCCGAGGACGAGACCCAGGCCGCCGCCATGGCCGAGCAAGGCGAAGTGGCCTTCGAGCCCTGCCACCACCATCAAGCGGTGGGTCCCATGGCCGGGGTCATCTCCCCGTCGATGGCGGTCTACGTGTTGGAGAACATCAACCACGGCAACCGGGCCTTCTCCAACCTCAACGAGGGTTACGGCAAGGTGCTCCGTTACGGTGCCTACAGCACCGAGGTCCTCGACAAGCTCCGGTGGATAAACGAGCAGATGGCGCCGGTTCTCGCCGCGGCGCTGGCGGAGAGTGAAGGATTCGACATGCGGGCGCTGGTGGCCGAGGCGCTCCACATGGGAGACGAGGGACACAATCGCAACAAAGCGGGCTCGCTCCTCTTCTTGAAGCTGCTGGCACCCCTGGTCGCCCGGGTGGCGAAAGACAAAGCCACCGAGGAGCGGGTGCTCCAGTTCCTCGGCGACAACGCGCTCTCGGTTCTCAACCCGGTAATGGCGGCATGCAAGGCCATGGCCGACGTCGCACATGGGGTCGAGGGCTCCACCCTGGTCACCACCATGGCGCGCAACGGCACCGACTTTGGCATCCGGGTGAGCGGTCTGGGCGACGACTGGTTCACCGCCCCCGCCCCCACCCCCGACGGGCTCTACTTCAGCGGTTTCTCGGCGGAGGACGCCAACCCGGACATCGGCGACTCGACCATCACCGAGACCGCCGGCATCGGCGCCTTTGCCATGGCCGCGGCCCCGGCCATTGTCGCCTTTGTCAGCGGCACACCCAGGGATGCCATTTCCGCCACCCTCGAGATGTACGAGATCACCATCGCCGAGCACCCGCAGTTCACCATCCCGGCGTTGGACTTTCGCGGCACACCGACGGGGATCGACATCCGCACCGTGGTCGAGCTGGGGATTACACCCCGGGTCAACACCGGTATCGCCCACCGCGAGGCCGGGGTGGGACAGGTGGGGGCCGGCCTCGTGCGCCCACCACAAGAGGTCTTCGAGCAGGCGCTGGTCGCCTATGCGGAGCGGTATCAGCTATAGGAGCCGATGTGACCACCCGTTTCTTTGGCCAACGCATCACTCGTAACGAGGATCCCCGACTGCTGACCGGTCAGGCGCTCTTTGTCGACGACGTGGCGCTACCCGACATGGGACACATCGCCTATGTACGCAGCCCCTACGCCCACGCCAGGATCGGGGCGATCGACACCACGCGGGCACGGGAGATGCCGGGGGTGATCGCCGTCTTCACCGCCGCGGATCTGGGGGACTACTGGCAGCCGGGACCGTTGCTGGTGTCGCCACCGCCGATCGAGCGCTGTGTCTTCCACCAACGGACCCAGGTCCCGCTGGCCAAGGACAAGGTGCGGCACCTCGGCGAGGCGGTGGCCGCGGTGGTAGCCAGCAGCCGCTACGCCGCCGAGGACGCGGCCGAGGAGGTGATGGTCGACTTCGAGCCGCTGCCGGGGGTGGTCGACCTCGAGCGGGCGCTGGCTGACGGTACTCCTCTCGTCCACGACGACCTCGGGCACAACCTCGCGGCCCACGTCATCCAGGAAAAGGGGAACTACGAAACGGCCAAGGCGAAGGCCGACCTCGTGCTGCGGCGGCGGCTGCTCTACGACCGCGGGACCGCCGCGGCGATGGAGAACCGGGGAATCGTCGCCGACTGGGACCGGCGCGCCCACCGGCTGACGGTCTGGGACACGACCCAGGCCCCGATCTCCATCCGCAACGGGCTGGCCGCGATGCTGGGGCTTTCCGAAAGCCAGGTACGGGTCGTCGCCCCCTTTATCGGTGGCGGCTTTGGTCCCAAGATCATGATGTTCTACCCCGAGGAGATGCTGGTCCCCTGGATCTCGCTCCAGCTCGGCCGACCGGTCAAGTGGATCGAGGATCGCGAGGAGAACTTCACCGCCACCACCCAGGAGCGGGGGCAGATCCACGACGCCGAGATCGCTCTCACCAGCGACGGCAAGATCCTCGGCTTCCACGACGTCTTCCTCCACGACACCGGGGCCTACGACCCCTACGGGCTGACCGTCCCCATCAACAGCCAGTGCACGCTGCTCGGGCCCTACGATGTACCCAACTACTACAGCGAGTTCAAGGCGGTCTTTACCTCCCTGCCGATCGTAACCCCCTACCGGGGGGCGGGCCGCCAGCACGGGGTCTTCGTCGCCGAGCGGCTGCTCGACTTCGCCGCCCGCGAGCTGGGGATCGATCGCACCGAGATCCGGCGGCGAAACTTCCTGCCCCCCGATGCCTTTCCCCACAACCACGAGATCATCTACCAGGACTTCGCCCCGCTGGTCTACGACAGCGGCAACTACGAGCCGGTGCTGGACAAGGCGCTCGAGATGGTCGGCTACGACGAGTTCATCAAGGAGACCCAGCCCCGGCTGCGGGCCGCGGGCAGAAACGTTGGCATCGGTGTGGTGGCCTATGTCGAGGGGACCGGGATCGGCCCCTACGAGGGGGCGCGGGTCCAGGTCCAGGCCAGCGGCAAGGTGTGTGTGGCCACCGGTATCGGCACCCAGGGCCAGGGACACTTCACCTCGTTCGCGCAGATCGTCGCCGACCAGGTGGGGGTGGATGTGCGCGATGTCGAGGTGGTTACCGGCGACACCGACCAGTTCCACTGGGGGGCCGGCACCTTTGCCAGCCGTGGCGCCGTGGTGGCCGGCAACGCCATCCATGCGGCGGCCAAGGATGTGCGCCAAAAGATTCTGCGGGTGGCGAGTGACCAGCTCGAGGTGGCCGCAGAGGATCTGGAGATTGGCGAGGGCCAGGTGCGGGTCAAGGGGGTGCCATCGAGTGCCATTCCGCTCGGCGAGCTAGCGCTCGCGGCCAACCCAATGCGAGGCGCCGTCAAACCGGGTACCGAGCCCGGGCTCGAGGCCACCAACTATTTCGGTCCCGAGCGGGGTGCCACCGCCAGCGGGGTGCACGCCATGATCCTCGAGATCGACCCCGAGACCATGCAGGTCGAGATCCGCAAATACGTGGTGGTCCACGATTGCGGCAAGGTCATCAACCCACTCATCCTCGACGGCCAGGTCCACGGCGGGGTGGCCCAGGGTCTGGGCAACGCTTTCTACGAGCAGCTCCACTACGACGAGGAGGGCCAGCTCCTCAACGCTTCATTTATGGACTACCTGCTCCCCACGGCGCTCGATGTGCCGCGGGTCGAGACCGGTCACTGTGAGACCGACTCGCCCTTGAACGAGCTTGGGATCAAGGGGGCAGGCGAAGCGGGAGCCATCCCGGCCGCCCCGCTCTTTGTTCAGGCCGTGGAAGACGCACTCGCCATCGAGGGCTTCGAGATCCTGGAGATCCCGCTGAGCCCTAGCCGGCTCTGGGAGCTGCTCCGCGAGCAGGCCGGGCGCTAGCCGCCGCCTGTGCCGCCCTTCATCTCCACCAGGACCAGTTCGAGCGTATTACCACCAATGTTCTCGGGTAGGTGGTCCCCGGCCGGGGTCCAGATCGACTCACCGGCCTTCGACTCCACCTCCTGAGTCGAGCCGTCGGGCATCGTGAAACGGACCTTCTGCTCGGTCAGGAAGACGGCCACCGCGGCGGGGTGGTAGTGCATCACTGATTTCTCCCCCGCGCCATAGGTGATCCGCACCACCCGCACTTCGTCGTTCTCGAACACGACTTTGTAGTGGTCGGGGTCGACCTTGGCCGGATCCTCGCCGGCCGACAAGGGCGCCACCGCCAGCAGAAGACAAAGGACCATCAGACATCTACCCATAGAAAACCTCCATTCCGACTCGAGCCGCGCAGCCGCAAGCTCATTCTCTGTTCATGCGAAACTGCCACGCATCCTACCACCAAGAATGGGGGCTTGGGATAGGATTCGGGCCATCTTGCCCGATTCCGAGATCGTGTCCGAGGCGCCGGACACCCGGGCGGCCGCACCGGCTCCCCGGGTCGTCTACGATATCGACGACCGGCCGCCTCTCAAGGAGGCAATCCCCCTCGGCTTCCAGCACCTGGTGGCCATGCTGCTGGGGAACATCACCCCGCCGCTCTTGATAACCGGCGCGCTGGGGCTGGCCACCGGCGAGGTCGCCTTCGTGCTGCAGATGGTGCTGGTGATGGCGGGTCTCGCCACCCTGGTCCAGGCCTACCCCATCGGCCCGGTGGGTGGCCGCATCCCGGTCATCATGGGGACCTCCATCGCCTTTGTCGGCGGGGCCATCGCCATCGGCCGCCAGCACGGTCTGGCGGTGGTCTTTGGCGCCTGTCTCGCCGGCTGTCTGGTGGAGATCGTTCTGGGCTTCTCCATCGTCCGACTCCGCTGGCTCTTTCCCCCGCTGGTCAACGGCATCGTAGTAATGCTCATCGGTCTGACCCTGATCCCGGTGGGGATGGACTACGCCGCCGGTGGGGTCAATGCGGCCGATTACGGCTCGCTCACCAACCTAGGGGTCGCCGCCGTGGTCTTTCTCATCACCCTGCTCCTCAACCAATTCGGTCGCGGCTTTGTCAGCTACGCCAGCATGTTGATCGGGGTGACGGTCGGCTACGCCGTGGCTTTCACCCTGGGCAAGGTCGACCTCACCCACGTCGCCGACGCGGCCTGGTTCGCTCTCCCCCGCCCGCTCGCCTACGGTCTCGAGTTCCAGTGGACGGCGATCTTGGTGATGGGCTTTATCTATGTGATCTCAACCATGGAGACCATCGGCGACATCACCGGCACCATCGCCGCCGTCGGCCGCGAGCCCACCGACGACGAGCTACGAGGGGGCCTCATAGCCGACGGAGTGATGAGCGGCTTTGCAGCGCTCTTCAGCGCCTTCCCCAACACTTCGTATTCGCAGAATGTGGGCCTGGTCAACTTCACCGGGGTCGTCAGCCGCCACGTCACCGCCATCGGCGGCATCATCCTGGTGGCACTCGGCGTCGTCCCCAAGGTCGGCGCCCTCTTCGCCACCATCCCCCCCGCGGTCATCGGCGGGGGGGGCCTCATCATGTTCGCCATGATCTTCGCCTCCGGCCTCTCCATCATCCACCGCTCGGTCCCCCTCACCCGCCGCAATCTCGTAATCCTCGCCGTCGCCACCGGCCTCGGCCTCGGCGTCGAGCTCCGCCCCGATGCCCTGCAGTACCTCCCCGAAGACCTGCGCACCTTCTTTGGCTCAGGGCTTATCGCGGGTGGGCTGACGGCGCTGGTGCTGAACCTGGTGTTTCCCGAGCGCCAGCGGACAGAACCGGGTCGGGAAACCGGATAGCTATGCAGATGGAGACTGAGGCGGCGAGCCGTCTGGAGAGCATCGCGCCGATCCTAGTGATTCTGGGATACGCCGCGGTGTTTCATTATCTCTACTGGGCAAGGGACCGGTACGGCTGGACGCGGAGGACGGTCGACTGGTTTGGGCGGGTGACGAGGCATGGGGAGAGTGTGGTGCTGATCTGGGCTCTCATCGCCGACATGTTGGCGGTGGTGTTCATCATCATCTGGCATACAGGTGTCCGATGAGAGGGCACGTGGCTAGAGGCATCCAACTACTTGGCTGTGGGAGACTTCCTGGATGAGCTCGATGAACAGGGTCTTGCCGGTGGTTTTGTTGGTGGCCACGGTCGTGGTGCTGGTGGTTTCGGGGATCGATCCTTATGACCGGGTGACCTGGCTGTTGGAGGTGTTTCCGGTGTTGTTGGGGGTGCCGCTGCTGGTGGTGACCTATCGTCGGTTTCCGTTGACCAGTCTGCTTTATGGGCTGATCTTTGTTCATGCTTTGATTCTGATTGTTGGAGGTCATTACACCTATGCCCGGGTTCCGGTGGGATTCTGGTTTCAGGATCTGTTCGACCTGTCGCGGAATCATTACGACCGGTTGGGGCACCTGGCCCAGGGGTTTGTGCCGGCGATTCTGGTGCGGGAGATCTTGCTGCGGACCTCGCCTTTGCGGCCGGGGAAGTGGCTTTTCTTTTTGGTGGTTTGTGTTTGTCTGGCGTTTTCGGCGTCTTATGAGCTGATCGAGTGGTGGACGGCGCTAATCGGTGGCGGGTCGGCGGATGACTTTCTGGGTAGCCAGGGGGATGTCTGGGATGCGCAGTGGGATATGTTTTTGGCCTTGATTGGGGCCATAGCCTCGCTGTTGTTGTTATCTGGGTGGCATGACCGGGCGTTGGCGCGGTTGGGGGTGTCTGGGGATTCGGCCGGCACGGCGGGCGACCGCATTTAGGGAGGGGACGAGCCCCTCCCCTACGTTTCCGGGTGACCCGTGAATTCGGCCGGCACGGTGGCCGGCCGCTTCATTCGATTGGATCCGACTTACCTGGTGGCGAAGGATTTTTTGCTCGAAATGCCTCATACTTGTGCGTCAGGGGGAGTGATGGACAGCGCGGTCAGCGACAGGAAACTGGTAAAGCAATTGCTAGCCGGTGACGAAGAGGCCTTCGAAGAGTTCTTCAACGGCTATTTTCCTCGCCTCTATCGCTTTGCCCTGATCCGGCTCGACAGCTGTCCCGATGCGGCCGAGGAGATCGCCCAGGTCACCCTTATGAAGGTGGTCTCCAAGCTTGGGACCTACCGTGGGGAGGCGAGATTGTTCACCTGGCTCTGTACCTTCTGCCGGCATGAGATCAGCGCCTACTGGCGGCGGGAGAACCGCCGGCCGCAACAGGTGGATCTGATCGAGGAGATACCCGAGATTCGGGCCACGCTGGAGACCCTGATGGTGGCGAGTGGGGGCGGCCCGGAAGAGACCCTGCAGCGCAAGGAGATCGCCCGCCTGGTGCAGGTGACCCTCGATCATCTCCCTCCCCGCTACGGCGATGCCTTGGAGTGGAAGTACATCCACGGACTGACGGTCAAGGAGATCGCCGAGCTGCTCGAGGTGGGCCCAAAAGCCGCCGAATCGCTGCTGACTCGTGCTCGCCAGGCCTTTCGCGAGGGCTTCTCCGCCCTTGGCGAGCCCCGGCTGGCGCTGATTCGGAGCTGATTGGACAGAGGTATTCGGACCATGAGCGACATCGACAACCCACAGCCGCTGGATCGGGATCGACTGGACGCCGAGCAGGATCAGATCGCCCGGCTGCTCCGGTTTGCCGGGCCGCGTCCTGCCGTCCCCCCCGAAACATCCACTCGTGTCAGGACCGTCGTGCAAGACAAATGGAAAGAATCGATCCGAGCCCGAAACCGGAGACGTGCCTACCTGTGGATAGGCGCCGGTCTTGCCGCGGCCGCGGTGTTGGCGCTGGTAGTCGGTCTGACGCTCCGCCCAGCTCCCGTCACACCTCCGGGCCCACCCCAGCTGGTCGCCACCCTGGAGGCCGTGACGGGAACCGTCCGTCATCTCCAGCCGGGGGACGAGTTGAGGGGTCCCGGCTCACGTCTGGCGGCTGGCGACACTGTATTTTCTGGCATGGCGGTCAGCACCGAGCCCGGAGCCCGAGCGGCTTTGCGGCTAGCCGGTGGCCCTTCGCTTCGGCTGGGCTACGGCACCCGGGTGCGGTTCGAGTCGGCGTCGGATCTGGTCCTGGAAGCAGGCCGGCTCTACCTCGATTCGGGTGTCTTAGGGGAAAACAGGACATCCGTCTCGGTCCGCACCGACTTTGGACTGGTCGAGGACATCGGTACCCAGTTCGAGGTCGATATCAGAGACCAGAGGTTGAGAGTGCGGGTGCGCGAGGGAAAGGTCAGCCTTGGGCGTGAAGGTCGGGCCTACCCGGCGCCGGCCGGTGTCGAGCTGACCATGGATGACGACGGTGAGCTGACCCGCGGCCCGGTGTCGATCTTTGGTCCCCAGTGGGACTGGATCCTGGAGATCGCGCCCGCTTTCGAGCTCGAGGGTAGCCGGCTGGAGTCCTTTCTCGGCTGGGTCGGGAGAGAGACCGGGTGGGAGCTCCAATTCGCCGACAGCGGGCTGGAAGTGTCTACCTCCGGCACGATCCTGCACGGCTCGATCGCCGGTCTCAGACCCGATCAGGCCCTCGAGGCGGTGCTGCCGACCTGCGGGCTGGTCTTCCGCGAAGATGGAGGAACGGTTACTATCGTTACTGGTCTCGACTGATCGACTACCCACCAGAAACCATGCGCGCCAAGGCCATCACTGCCGCTCTGGCGATCCTGCTGCTGCCGGTGCTGGCCAGCGCTGCGCAGCCCAGGTCCTTCAAAAAGAAGGACTTCCAAAAGCAGTACAGACGAGTGCTCGAGCGCTACGCCGAAGGAGACTTCGAAGACGCGGTGAGCTCGCTCGTCGAGCTCGAATCGGCGGCGGTGGCGGAGTACGGCGTCAAGGTGCTCGACCGGATGTTGAAGGCTAAGCTCATTGTGCTAAGAGACCTCATGGTGGACGGTGGGATCGAGGTTCTGGCGCCGGTGACCCTGCTCCACGAGGACACCTATGTGGCCTATCTCGACCTGGGGAGCTCTCCGCTGGCGAGACATTCACGCACCATGACCGCCGATCTGGTGCAGTTTTACGCCAAGCAGGGGGACAGCCAAGAAAGCCAGCTTATGGCCAGCGGCCTGATGGCCAGCCTCGCCGGCCGCTTTCAGGAGGCCTATCTGGACTCGGCGGCAGCCGAGCTCTTTGCCCTGGCTCTCGATGTCGACCCTCGCAACGCGGCGGCTCTCCAGGGCCTAGCCGGGCTCTATGAGAGACGTGGCGAGTACGACAGGACGGTGGTGTATCTCGAACAGTTGGCAGACGTCGATCCGCTCAATCGAGAGGGGCGACTACGGCTGGCGGTCAACCTGATGCGAGTCGATCGTCAACGCAAGTCTGGCGAGACGCTGCGCCAACTTATCGACGAGCCAGACAGCGATTGGATCCTCTCGCTCGCCTATCAGGAGCTGGCTCGCATCCTGACCGACAACGCAGACTTCACTTCGGCCCGATCTCTCCTCGAGGAGGCCGTTGGGAGACTCCCTCGCGACCCGTCGCTGCCCATTCAACTGGCCTATCTCTCGGACCGGGAGGAGTCAGTCGACGGCGATATCGATCTTCTCGTGTGGCTTCGACGGAGCGCTGAAGACGACGGCGAGTCTCCTCGCTATCTCTACAGCCAGATACCCAAGAGCGCTCTCGAGGATCTGCGGCGGGCACTACGCCAGGAGCGACAGGACCGCCTCTTGCTGCTCGCCGCTGCGCTCGACGGTCACGCCCACTTCGACGCTGCCGCGGAGGCGGGATCGTAAATGCCACGCTCCTCAGCAATCGGACGGGGCCTGGCCTTGCTGATGGTCTCGAGTGTGCTGTGGGTAGGTATGCCGCAGCTCGCCGCCGATGATGCCGGCAAGATGAGCTACGCCGGACGCCCCTTGGTGGATGTGCTCCGGGACTTCCAGAACCGCGGTCTGAGGATCCTCTACAGCAGCGACCTGGTCCGACCCGACATGATGATCACCAAGACGCCGACCGCAACGACCTTGCACCTCATTCTCGAGCAACTGCTGGCACCCCATGGCCTGAAGCCGGAGATCGGCCCCCTGGGCAGCGTTCTGGTCGTGCGCAAGGAGGTAGCGCCCGTCCCGGTCACCATTATCCAGCCAACCTCCCAACAGGCGGTCTTTGGTGAGATCGAGATCGCGGCAGTCGTGGATACCGAGGCTGAGATCGATCGGGTGGAATTCTTTGTCAACGACCGCCTCGTGGCTCAGCTGGTCCACCCCCCCTACCGCGCCCTGATCGATGTCGGAGAGGAGAACATCGATCGGGTGTTCCGCGCGGTCGCCTATGGCGCTTGGGGTGGCAGGGGTTTCTCGACCGTCGAGACCAAGCCGGTGGAGTTTGTCGAAGAGGTCGAGGTCGCGCTCAAGCAGGTCTATGTCACCATCACCCGCTCGGGTAATCCGGTTACCGATCTCCAACCGGAAGACTTCACCGTTATCGACAACGGTGACCGGCGGGAGCTGGTGACCTTCGAGCGTGGAGACGTCCCGCTGACGGCAGTTCTCTTGGTAGACGCCAGCGAGAGCATGAAAAAGGGGTATATCGAGGCCACGAGCAACGGCTCGCGTGCTTTTCTCACCCGGATGAATCCCCTCGATCAGGCCATGCTCATGCTGTTTTGCGATCGTACCCTGGCGGCCACGCCCTTCTCACAGCAGACCGACGAGCTGCTACGACCGTTGATCGGCACCCCCTATGTCGGTGGCACGGCGCTAAACGACCACCTCTATGCCGCCCTCAAGGTGCTCGACCGGCAGCAGGGCCGAAGGGTGGTCATACTCCTCTCCGACGGCCGGGACGTACTGAGCACGCTGCGGATGGAAGACGTCCTGTGGAAGGTGCATCGTAGCGACGCCGTAGTTTACTGGATCCGGCTGCTCAAACGGGGACGGGGCTCGTTCTCTTCTGCCTGGCGCGATTTCAAGGAGAACTCCCGCGAGCAAGATGACCTCGAACGGGCGGTCAAGCAGAGCGGCGGCCGGATCGTCGCCCTGGCGGGTATTGATGAGATCGAGGGTGCCTTTGACGACATCATGACCGAGTTACGCGAGCAGTACGTGATCGGCTACTACCCCGTCGATCGCTCCAACGACGGCCGCTGGCGTCCGGTCAAAATAAAGGTCGACGCCTTTGGCGCCAAGGTCAGATACAGCACCGGCTACATCGACAACTGAGTCGGGCTACCATTGCCCACATGGCAGCGGGCATCCGCGTACGGATTGCGGTGGTGGGAGCTGTTCTTGCCCTGCTGGTTCTGACCGTGAGAACGGCGACGCCGGAGGATCTTTTCGTCGACGGCACGGCCGCGGTGGGCCTCGATTTCTTTCACTTCAACGGCAGGACCGGGCGGTTCTATATGCCCGAGAATATGGGCGCCGGCGGCGCCCTTTTCGACTTCGACAACGATGGTGATCTGGATCTCTATCTGATCCAGGGGTCATTGATGGGGCCCGATGTCGCTCTCGACGATGCCGTCGAGCCGCCCCACCATCCCCTGCCTTTGACCGACCGCCTCTACCGCAACGATCTCTTCGTCGATGTCGACGGGAGGGTCGTCGTCCGGTTCTCGGAAGTCACTGACCGGGCCGGTCTGCCCCCAGCTGGTCACGGGATGGGCGCGGCCACCGGCGACTACGACAACGACGGCTGGATCGATCTTTATCTCACCCGCTTTGGCGCCAACCTTCTGCTCCGCAACCGGGGTGACGGCACCTTCGAGGATGTTACTCAACTCGCCGGCGTCGACGATCCTCGCTGGAGTGTGCCCGCGGTCTTTTTCGACTTCGACCGCGATGGCTGG
>Ga0255057_10001174_pt1 | contig 14940 bp, 17 predicted proteins | sample Cases_109_6_MG_FD_189022 | JGI IMG/M metagenome (GOLD analysis project Ga0255057, IMG submission 189022) | Seawater microbial communities from Amundsen Gulf, Northwest Territories, Canada - Cases_109_6 | ecosystem: Environmental > Aquatic > Marine > Gulf | place: Canada: Northwest Territories... | reverse complement strand
AGCTTTTGTAAGCCCAGCGCGCGGATCAGCGCGGCGGGCATGCGCTCCTCGCCGATGCGGAAGTTCTCCAGCGAGCGCTGGGTCTGCGCACCCCAATAGCGATCGGCCGGAACGCCGATCTTGCCGATCGAATCGCTTTCCGTGCGTGTCTTGGCTACCCGTGTCTTGGGGGCCGGCTTTTTCATGTACTGTCTCCTCTAAGATCTCCACCGACCACCTTCGCCGACCCGGTCGATAGGGCAAGGGCGGGTGGCGTCATTCGCAAACGGCGCGCAGCGAGCGTGAGCGGAATTCACGACGGTAGAGCACCAACACCACCCAGGCGCTGGCGACGATGAATACGATAGCATGCAGGAACCAGCCGAGCGCGGCCAGGCTGAAGAAATAGGCCCGCAGGCCATTGTTGAAGTGTTCGGCGGCCAGTGAGTTGACCCGGGCGATCCGCAGGACGGTACGCTCCATATCGGCGTCTTCGACCACCTCGACCGGTGTCGCGCCGACCAGGACCGAGCAGGTGTTGAACAGGCGAAAGGCCCAGGCGAATTTGAAGAAGGCGTAGCCGAAGATGGCGATCAGGAGCAGGATTTTGATCTCCCACAGTGCGCGCGAAGGCGGAGCGATTAGGGGCAGGTGCTCGAACACGGCGATGGCCTGCTCGGTGGCGCCGAGAAGCGCGAACAGGCCGCCGATCAGAAGGATCGCGGTCGAGGCGAAGAAGGCCGCGCCGTTGAGTTGGTTGCCCAGGATGGTCGTATCGACGACGCGGTTCTCGCGCCGCACCATCTCGCGCATCCAGCGCAGGCGATAGGCGCTCATAACGCCGGTCATACTGCGGCCGGCGTGCTTGCCTCGGTCGGCGAGAAACGCATAAAGCCCCCAGCACCCGACGAACCATAGAAGGGCAATGACATCGAGGATAGCGGGATCGATCACGTCGCATCACTCCTTGGGTTGCCGTTGTGCCGGCAGATCGGCGAGGAACCGGTCTATGGCCAGGAGGGCCGCCTCGAGGTTCTGCGCCGCGCTGCGGCCCGAGGCTTTGCGGGGCTTCAGCCCATGATCGCCGTCTTCCGCCCAGTGGAACCGGATGAGCGGCGACAGCCGGTAGCCCGCCACATCTTCGCGCGTACCGAAGGGGTCGCGCGTCCCTTGCACGATCAGCGTAGGGGTGGTGAGGGATTCCAGATGAGCGGTCCTCAGGGACTCGGGCCGCCCGGGAGGATGGAACGGGTAGCCGAGGCACAGCAAGCCGTCCGCTTCAATCCGGTCGGCGATGAGGCTAGCCATTCGACCCCCTAGAGACTTGCCGCCGATGACCAGGCGGCATCGCGGATGAGCCTGGCGGAGGTCCGCCGCGACGGCGCGCCATTCCTCGAGCAGTTTCGCCGCCGCCGCCGGCGGGCGCTTTATGGCGTGCGTTCGGCGGGCGGCCATATAGGAGAATTCGAAGCGCGCGACCCGATATCCCCTGGCCGCCAGCCCCTCGGCGACGGCCTGCATGAAGTCGCTGTCCATCGGCGCGCCGGCGCCGTGCGCCAATGCCACGATCAGGCGCCCGTCGGCCGGGCCGTCGAAAAGGTAAGCCATGGGCGATCATCCGAACAAGCGCGCGCCTCGGCCGCGCGGCGGGGGCTAACGCTGTCTTAACCAAGCCGCGGCAAGATGGCCAGACACATCCGTTGCCGTTTTATGTCGACGCGATATCCGGGCGAGGCCGCGCAAGACCGTGGCGGGCCGGAGAAGGACTCGATCATGGAAGATATCAGACAGCGGGACCTGGGCCAGATTCCCGAAGCCGAACTCACCGACGAGGAGCGCGCGGAACTTAAACGCCGCTTCGAGGAGTTCGTCGGCAGGCTGCGCCAGAAAGGAACCCTGGAGCCGGTCAGCGCACCGAAGGAAAAGCAAGTCCACCCTTGGGATCCGCGCACCGCGACCCGCAAACATTGAACGGCTTCACGTGGGGGGTCTCTATGAGAGGCCGCCTTGCGGCCGCGGGCTACTTCTTGCGGAAGGTGTCCAGTGTGACGACCTTTGTGTCGCCCTCTGGCGTGTCGCCCTCCGGCGGATCGCCCTCCGGCTTCTCGCCGTCGGGGGCGTCTTTGTCCTGACCGGCGGTCTCTTCGCTCGGCTCCAGGTCCGGTAATCCCTCCGGTGCCTCGAACTGCAGGCCGAAGCGTACCGAAGGATCCGCAAAAGCCACCACCGCCTCGTAGGGCACCACCAGGCGATTGGGAATATTGGAAAAACTGAGCGTCACCTCGAAGCGCTTTTCTTCGATCTTGAGGTTCCAGAACTGGTGCTGCAGGACGATGGTCATCTCGTTGTGATAGCGCTCGCGCAGGCTGTCGGGGATGTCGACGTCCGGGTGATCGGTGCGAAATGTAATGTAGAAATGATGTTCGCCCGGCAGGCCGTCTTTCGCGGCCTGGGAGAGCGCCTCGCGCACCACGCCGCGCAAGGCATCTTCGACCATCCGTTCGTACTTGAACCCGTCTTGCGACATCGCGCTTGAGTTCTCCCGCGCTCGAGTTCCCCGAACTTTGGCGCTTCCCATCGCCCTAGCCGGTGATTTTCAGGGCGCGCCGAATGAAGTGGGGCACTTCTGTTGCCAGGTGTGCCCCGAACCCCGCCCGGACGTCTGACCGCCCGGGGCTTAAAGTTGGATCGTCCGACCGCCCTTAGGCAGCGAGACGAGCCTCAGCATAGTTGTCATTCGCAACTATTCTAACGGCCCGATAACGGCGGTACCATGCCGGACACCGAATCCATCTTTACCACGCGCGTCGATCCTATTTCGCCCCCATAAAACCCACCGGCGATCGATATGTCGTGTCGCTCGCCGATGATTTTGGTGGAGGCGCCGGGTACTGCCCCCGGGTCCGCAACGCTTATTCCACAGGCCCGTTTAGCGTCATAGTCGGTTTCCCGACATATCTAATATAGGAACTGTGCACCGGTTACGAAAGGATGAACTCATCCTCGTCAAGGGGACCGGGACGGGTTTTTTGAGCTTGGCGGCGGTTAAGACGGTTCCTGCCGGGATCGAATCGCGCTAGATTAACCAAACGGGCCTACGGGCTGAATTGAACCGGGTTTGACCAACGGTGCAGCAGTATCTCGACCTGATGCGCCATGTCCGCGACAACGGCGTCCTGAAAGGCGATCGCACGGGCACCGGGACTCGCAGTGTCTTCGGGTGCCAGATGCGTTTCGACCTGGGGCGGGGCTTTCCGCTGCTGACGACGAAAAAGGTTCACCTCAAGTCGGTCATCTACGAGCTGCTGTGGTTCCTGCGCGGCGACAGCAACATCGCCTACCTGCAAGCGCACGGCGTGCGGATCTGGAACGAATGGGCCGACGAGCACGGCGACCTCGGGCCCGTATATGGCCGGCAGTGGCGCTCGTGGCCGACAGCCGACGGGCGGACGATCGACCAAATTTCGCAGGTCGTCGAGCAGATCGCGGCCAATCCGAATTCGCGCCGGCTTATCGTATCGGCATGGAATGTGGGCGACGTGGAGCGCATGGCGCTGCCGCCCTGTCATTGTTTCTTTCAGTTCTATGTGGCCGAGGGCCGGCTGTCCTGTCAGCTCTACCAGCGATCCGCCGACATCTTTCTGGGGGTGCCCTTCAACATCGCCTCCTATGCGCTTTTGACGATGATGGTCGCCCAGGTGAGCGGCCTCGCGCCGGGCGAGTTCGTGCACACGTTCGGCGATGCCCACCTCTATCTCAACCACCTCGACCAGGTCGACGAACAGCTCCAACGAACGCCGCTGGAGTTGCCGCGCCTGCACCTCAATCCCGAGGTCGAGGACATCTTCGCTTTTCGCTACGAGGATTTCCGGCTGGAGGGTTACGAGGCCCACCCCCATATCGCCGCCCCGGTCGCGGTCTGAGGCGCACGCCGCGGTGATCGCCCGAGTTCATGACGCCGAGCCGGCCGGGCGCGTCAGCCTGGTCGTTGCCATGGCGCGCAACCGGGTCATCGGGCGCGCCGGCGGACTGCCGTGGCACATCTCCGCCGATCTCGTGCGGTTCAAGCGGATCACCATGGGCAAGGCGGTGATCATGGGGCGCAAGACCTTCGAGTCGATCGGCCGCCCGCTGCCCGGTCGCCACAACATCGTCATAACCCGCGATCCCGATTATCAGGGCGCGGGCATTTTCGTCGCGCCGGATCTCAACGCCGCCCTGGCGGCCGGCGCAGCCTTCAACAAGGTCAGCGGCGAGCGGGAGATCATGGTCATCGGCGGCGGCGAGATCTATCGCCAGGCCTTGCCCCTTGCCGAGCGGATCTACTTAAGCGAGGTGCAAGCCGAGCCGCACGGCGACGCCTTCTTCCCGGAGCTGCCCGAAGGCGTCTGGCACGAGGTGGGACGCGAGGACCACGACGGCCGCGAGGCGAAGGCGGATCACCCCTATAGCTTCGTCGTGCTCGAGCGGATATTGCGGCCATCCGGGTGAGATCGTCGCGCCGTCTTTTCCTCTCGCGCCGATGGGTCGGGGTGTTAGAGTAGCGCGACGCCGGGTCGGGTAGCCACGGGCCGGACAGTCGAAGGTCAGGATAAGGGTAAGTGTAGCGAAAAGCCGATTGAGGAGGAGTATCAGCCCATGGCGAAGGTGTCATCGACCACTCATCTGCCGGTCCCGGCGCAGTCCGTATGGACGGTGATCGGTGGATTCAATGCCCTGCCGGACTGGCATCCGGCGGTGGCCAAGAGCGAGCAGGAGGAGAAGGACGGAGCGAAGCTGCGCACGTTGTCTCTGGCCGGTGGCGGCACCATTGTCGAACGGCTCGAGGCCAAGGACGACAAGGAGAGAACCTACAGCTACTCCATATTATCCGGGCCGCTGCCGGTGGTGAACTACCAGGCCACGATCTGCGTGCGCGAGGCGGATGGCGGCGGTTGCACGGTCGAATGGGCCAGCGATTTCGAAGCCTCCGGCGCGCCCGAGAACGACGCGACGGCGGTCATCCGCGGCATCTACGAGACCGGGTTCAAAAATCTGCAGGCCATGTTCGGCGGCAGCTGAGCCTTAGCCTTTCTAGCCCAGTTACTGCATGACGATATTCGGGGCGGCCTTGCCGGTCCCTTCGGCGGCGCTGACCGCCGACCATATCTTTTCGGCGATCGCCCGGTAGGTCGCAGCGTGCGGCGAGTCGGGGTTCGAGACGACGATCGGCCGCCCTTCGTCGGAGGTCGCGCGGATCTCGATATCGAGCGGCATCTCTCCTAGGAATTCCATCCCCAGCGTGGCCGCAACTTCCTTGGCGCCGCCATGGCTGAAGATATGCGATTCGTGGCCGCAGTTGGGGCAGATGAACAGGCTCATGTTCTCGATGATGCCGAGCACCGGAACGTCGACCTTGCGGAACATGTTCAGTCCCTTGCGGGCGTCCAGGAGCGCGATGTCTTGCGGTGTCGAAACGATGACCGCGCCGCTCAGGGGGACTTGCTGGGCCATCGTCAACTGGGCATCGCCGGTGCCCGGCGGCATGTCGACGACGAGCACGTCGAGCTCGCCCCAGGCCACCTCGCGCAACATTTGCTGAAGCGCCGACTGGACCATCGGCCCGCGCCAGATCATCGGCGTGTCCTCGGCCACCAGAAAGCCCATGGACATGCACTTGACGCCATAATTTTCCATCGGCGTCAAAGTACGCCCATCGGGCGAGGCGGGGCGCCCGGAGATCCCCATCATCCGCGGTTGCGAGGGCCCATAGATGTCGGCGTCGAGTATGCCGACGGAAAGCCCCATTTGCTTCAGTGCCATGGCCAGGTTCGTCGCCGTCGTCGACTTGCCGACGCCGCCCTTTCCCGAGGCCACGGCGACGATGGAGCGAATGCCGGGGATGCCCGGCCGCGTTGGCTGAGGGTCGGCACCGGCCGCGGCGCTTCGGGGCTGGCCGTCAGGCGCCGCGGCGCCGTCGCCCGCCGGCTTGCGCTCGGCGGTCAGGACGGCGGTCACGGAGGTTATGCCGGGCAGCGCGAAGACCGCCTTTTCGGCTTCCCGCCGCACCTGTTCCATGGCCTCGGAAGCACCCTTTTCGGGCTCGACTTCGATGGTAAAGCCGACGTTGCCGTCCTTGACGACGAGGCCTGAGACCAGGCCTCGAGCGACGAGGTCTTCGCCGCTTTCAGGATCGATCACCGCTGTCAGCGCCTTTAGGATTTGCTCTTCGCTCGGTGGGGGCATCCTTGACACCTCTGAATTGCTGCCAATATCGCCAGGGAGGCTGAAATCGCGCCTGGCACTGTGGAGCCTGCGTGCTATAACGCGCAAGTTCGCATGATCGAGCCGCGAAGGCCGACATGCCGATATAATCATCCGAAGCGCTTTCGCGAAAGAACTTCCGGAGCGCAGCGAGGAAACGGGACGGATTCGATATGCCTTGGGAAAATAAAGGCGGAAGCGGCGGCGGAAACGGAGGGCCATGGGGCGGCGGATCCGGGGGCGGTGATGGCCCTTGGGGTCGCGGCGGCGGCGGCGCTCCGGGCGGTGGGCGCAAACCCCCCGACTTCGAAGACTTCATACGCAAGGGCCAGGATCGCTTCAGGCGAATGATGCCGGGCGGGCGCAGGTTCGGTCCGTCGGGTGTACTCCTGGTGCTCCTGGCGCTGCTGTTGCTCTGGGGGTTCAGCGGCGTCTATCGCGTTCAAACCAACCAGCAAGGCGTCGTCCTGCGCTTCGGCCAATGGGTGGATACGACCCAGTCGGGGCTGCACTGGCATTGGCCGACCCCGATCGAGTCGGTGATCTTGCCGGGTGTCACCGACGTCCATCAGATCGATATCGGCTTTCGCATGTTGGGCGGCGACCGGCGGACCGGGCAGACCCGGTCGGTACCCGAAGAAAGCCTGATGGTGACGGGCGACCAGAACATCATCGACGTCCAGTTCACCGTGCAATGGCGCATCGCCGATGCCGGGCTTTACCTGTTCCGTATTCGCGAGCCCGAGGGCACGGTCAAGATCGCGGCGGAAAGCGCGATGCGCGAGATCATCGGCCGCACGGACATTCAGCCGGCCCTGGCCGAGGCGCGCGGTCAGGTCGAAACGGATGCCCGCAATCTGTTGCAGCAGACGTTGGACGAGTACGAGGCCGGCATAGAGATCACCGGCCTGGTGCTGCAGCAGGTGCAGCCACCGGGACCGGTCATCGACGCCTTCAACGACGTGCAGCGTGCGATCCAGGATCGCGATCGCCTGAAAAAACAGGCCGAGGCTTACGAGCTCGACATCATCCCGCGCGCTCATGGCGAGGCGACGCGCATGACCCAGGGGGCCGAGGCTTACAGAGAGCGCCTGATCAAGGAAGCCGAAGGCGAGGCGAAGCGATTCACTCAAGTCTACGACGCCTATAAATCCAGCCCCGATATCACCCGGCGGCGCATGTATCTGGAGACGCTGCAGGAAATCCTTTCCTCAACCGACAAGGTGATCATGGAAGGGGGAGCGCAGAGTCCGCTGCCCTATCTACCGTTGCCGGACTTGCGGCGCTCTGGCGAGAGCCGCTAGGGCACCTCATAGGAATGCCAAGATGTCCAGGATCTTACTTCTCATCGGTGGAATTGGGATCGTTCTCAGCGGCATTCTTGCCTTTTTCTCGGTGTTTACGGTCAGCGAGACCGAGTATGCCCTGGTCATGCAGTTCGGCGAGCCGAAACGGGTCATCAGCGACCCGGGCCTGAAGTACAAGCACTTCTGGCAGGATGTGAGCTATTACGAAAAGCGCGTGCTCAATCTCGACCCGCCGGTGGAGTCGATGCTGCTTTCGGACTCCAAGCGCGAGCGCGAGGCCAAGGAGTTCCGCGCGCAGGGCGAGCAGCTCGCCATCGAGATCAGGGCCACCGCGGACCGGCAGGTCACGGTGATCAAGGCGGAAGCGCAACGCGAAGCGGAGATCCTGCGCGGCGCAGGCGAAGGAAAACGCACGAGCATCCTCAACGAAGCCTTCGTTCAGGATCCGGAGTTTTTCAATTTCTACCGTTCGATGCAGGCCTATTCGGCGGCCCTCGGCGAGGAAAATACCTACATGGTTCTATCGCCGGACAGCGACTTCTTCGAGTTTTTCAAGCAAGTGGAGCCCAGCGGCCAGAGCGAGTCGGTGGCGAATGCGCCGCAGTGATGAGTTGTGAAGCGCCGATGCCGGTGCGTCTGAGCGGCGCGATGGGAGATGCCGGCCGATCGATATGCGCGACTTCCTGACCGCGCTCGCCTTGGTGCTGGTCCTCGAGGGGCTTTTCCTGGCGCTCATGCCGCGGCGCTTGCGTCAGATCCTCGAGGCGTTGGAGCAGATAGCGCCCGAGACCCTCAGGATGTTCGGGTTGGCGGTCGCATGCATCGGGGTGTTGGCGTTATGGCTTATTCGCGGCTGAACCCCTCGGGCCCCCATTTTTGCGGCGGTCCGTGCTGAAATCTTTGTGACCGCACACTGGTTCTTGGCAATGCAAGCCCATGTTAAGGTATGATCGTCAGTGTAGCCGCGTCGCAATCCGGGCTTGGTATGGGTATTGGGCATGGATTACGAACACCCACCCGGGCCGCGATGGTGGCCCTCTGGTCCTTGATTAGGAGAAGACCTTTGATCCGCAATATACGGTCATCGATCGCCCGGCGAGCCGCAATGCCGACACTGGCCTCGGCTCCGGCCGTAGGCATCTTGGCAATGACAGCTCTGCTTATCGCCGCATTCGCGCCGGCCTCGGGCGCTCATGCGCGGGGCGCGCCCGAGTCCTTTGCCGACCTGGCGGACCAGTTGCTGCCGACCGTCGTCAACATCTCGACGACCCAGACCATCGAGGACGGCCCCAGTCAGGATCTGGAGGAGCTTTTTCGCGATTTCCTCGAGCGCCGTGGCGAAGAGCCGCCACAGCGCCGGCGCGCCAGCTCTCTCGGGTCGGGGTTCATCATCGATGCCGAAGGCTACATCGTAACCAACCATCATGTGATCGAGGGCGCCGACGAGATCACCGTGCGTTTGCACGATGACCGCACCCTCAAGGCCGAGCTTGTCGGCAGCGATCAGGAGACCGACCTCGCCTTGCTCAAGGTCGAAAGCAGCGAACCGCTGCCGGCCGCCGACTGGGGCGAGTCCGAAAAGGCCCGCGTCGGGGACTGGGTTATGGCGATCGGCAACCCCTTCGGCCTCGGCGGGACCGTAACCGTCGGTATCATCTCGGCCCAGCAGCGCGACATCAATGCCGGCCGCTACGACGATTTCATTCAGACCGATGCGGCGATCAACAAGGGCAATTCAGGCGGCCCAATGTTCGATCTCGATGGCCGCGTGATCGGCGTGAACACCGCGATCTTCTCGCCTTCCGGCTTGTCGGTGGGTATCGGCTTCGCCATTCCCTCCCAACTCGCCCGCAACGTGATTTCCCAGGTCAAGAAGTTCGGCGAGGTCCGGCGCGGCTGGCTCGGCGTGCGAATTCAGACGGTCAACGAGGAGCTGGCCGAAGGTCTGCAACTCGATCGGCCGCACGGGGCGCTGGTCGCCTCGGTGACTGAGGACGGACCGGCGGCCGAGGCCGGCATCCAGCAAGGCGACGTCATCTTGAGGTTCGATGGCCGTGAGGTGAGCGAAATGCGCAAGCTGCCGCGCATGGTGGCGGAGACGCCGATCGGCGGGGCGGTCGAGGTCGTGGTATGGCGCAAAGGGCGCGAGGAGATCTTTTCGGTGACCCTGGGCGAGCTTGATCTGGAACAGGTCGCAGCGGTGGAACCGGAGCCGGCCGTACCGGATCCCGACGAGCTCGAGATCCCGGCCCTGGGCCTGGAGGTGGAAACCGTTTCCGCCCTGCTGCGCGAGCAGTTCCAGCTCAAGGAGAGCGCCGAAGGCGTGCTGATCACCCAGGTCGATCCCGAAGGCAACGGCGCTGAGAAGGGATTGACGCCCGGCGATCTGATCGTCGAGGTCGATCAGGAGGCGGTGTCCTCGCCGATCGACGTGGCCGAGCGGATCGAGAAGGCCCAAGAGGGCGGGCGCCGTGTGGTGACGCTCCTGGTGTCGCGACAAGGCGAGCATCGCTGGGTCGCCGTGCGTATCGGCGAGAGCTGAGGCTGCGCCCCGCGGGGCCTCACCCGACGAAGTCCCGGCGCGTGTAGCCCTGCAAGTAGAGCAGCGCCGTCAGGTCGCCGTGGTCGATCGAAAATCGTACCGCGCGGCGCACGATATCCTTAGGGCGAAAACCGACCCCCAACCCCGCCTGCCGCAGCATGGCCAGGTCGTTGGCACCGTCGCCGACGGCCGCCGCGAGGCGCGGGGCGAAACCAAGCCTGTCGGTGATCTCCCGCAAGACCTCGAGCTTGCCGTTGCGACCCAGAATCGGTGCGGCGACGTGACCGGTAATCTGCCCCTCTTCGACGAGAAGGCGGTTGGATCGTACCTCGCCGAAGCCGCAACGGGTCTTTATGCGATCCGCGAAGGCGGAGAACCCGCCGGAGACCAGGACGCAGAGCACGCCATGCCGCTTTAAGGTGCGAACCAAGGTGACGGCTCCGCGGTGCAGGGTCATGCGGCCGGCGACCTCCTCCAGGAGGTCCGCCGGCCGGCCGGCCAGAAGTGCCGCGCGCGCCGGGTTATGTCGGCGACCTGTGCGCTGACCCCGGCCGCGTCGGCCAGCTCGTCGATCATCTCCTGCTCTATGATGGTCGACTCCATGTCGGCAAGAAGAAGCCTTTTCCGGCGTCCCCGCAGCGCCTGTGCGGCGAGGTCGACCGGGAGATCCCCGAGGTGCGCCCGCGCGAGCGCCTGAGCGCGCTCGGCCGTCAGCCCGGCGAACCGCAGATCGAAGGCCTCACCCTCGCTGAGCCAGGCGAACGCGCCGACCTTCGCGCCCGCCGCGCTCAGGACGCGGCGCAGGCCGTCGGCCGAGGCTTCCTCCAGGATGCTTGTCCCAGGGGCCGCGATCACGGTAAGGACATGGGTCATGGACCGGCTTATAGAGCCCGGTGACGGGCTGTGAAAGCCTTTCGAGGGGAAGGCCCCAATGCCTGCGAGCGACGAGCGAACACCGGCGGTGACGATCCTCTTCGGCCCCACGGCCTCGGGTAAATCGGCGCTGGCTCTGCGCCTGGCAGAGGCCCTCGACGGCACCATAATCAATGCCGATTCCATGCAGGTCTATCGCGATCTCCGCATCCTGACCGCCCGGCCGGAACCGGCCGAGTTGGCGCGCGCGCCGCATTGTCTCTACGGCGTGCTGCCCGGCGATCCTCCCTGCAGCGCGGCTCTGTGGCGCGATATGGCCGTGGAGCGGATCGAGGCGGCCCTCGCCGCGAAAAGGCGGCCGATCCTGGTCGGTGGGACGGGGCTATACCTGAAAGCGTTGCGCGAAGGGCTGGCCCCGGTACCCCACGTGGCCGCGGAGGTCCGCGCGGCCGCCAGCGAGGCGTACGAGCGGCTCGGCGGCGAGGCCTTTCATTCCCGCCTGGCCGAGCGCGACCCGACGAGCGCGGCGCGCCTCCATCGGCATGACCGTCAGCGCCTGATCCGGGCTTGGGAAGTCCTGCAGGCCACCGGCCGGCCGCTGAGCGACTGGCAGAGCCGCAAGGCCGAGGGGCCCGCCCCCTATCGCTTCGTCACCCTGGCTCTCCTTCCCGAACGGGCGGTACTCTATCGCCGTTGCGACGAACGCTTCATCGCGATGCTCGCCGACGGAGCCTTGGCGGAGGTCCGCGCGCTCCTCGCACTCTCCTATGACCGGCACCTGCCGATCATGAAATCCCTCGGCGTGCCCGAGCTGGCCGCTCATCTGCGTGGCGAGTTGAGCCTGGCGGCGGCCACCGAGACCGCCCAGCGCAAGACCCGGCGCTACGCCAAACGTCAGATCACATGGCTGCGTCATCAGGTAGTGAGTAATGATCGGAATGTCATTTGCATAAAAACGAAAGAATGTTTAACAATCGATGCCGATTTATTTGCGAAAATTCGCCAAAGGGTGTTGACCCTTACCGCCTGACGGTCTAGGTTGCGCGCCGTTTGGAGGCGCGGTAGGTCAGTTTCGAAAAGGCCGCCGGCGGGACCGCCAGGGACCGTCCAGGCGGCTTCCTGCACTGGGGTGTAACCTGATGATCCGGACCGGGTCATGAGGGCCTATCATGATTGAGGGCCTATTTTGGTGTGGGGCGCCTCCAAGCCGATATATTGGTAAGTCCGGCGGCAGGAAACAGCCGGCTGCGGGAGAGTGAAAGGGACGGAGCCATGGGCAAGACGTCGATGAGCGGCGCGCAAATGGTGATCAGGGCCTTGGTCGATCAGGGCGTTGACGTCGTGTTCGGCTATCCGGGCGGCGCCGTGCTTCCGATTTACGATGCCCTGTTCGAGCAGAACTCGCTGCGCCACATTCTGGTGCGCCAGGAAGGTGGCGCCGTCCACGCCGCGGAAGGCTATGCCCGCTCTACCGGCAAGGTGGGCGTGGTGCTGGTGACCTCGGGCCCCGGTGCGACCAACGCCGTGACCGGCCTCACCGACGCGTTGATGGATTCCATCCCCCTGGTCTGCCTCACCGGCCAAGTGCCGACGCACCTGATCGGCAACGACGCCTTCCAAGAGGCGGATACGACCGGGATTACCCGGCCCTGCACCAAGCACAACTATCTGGTCAAGTCGATCGATGACCTGCCCAGGGTGATGCACGAGGCCTTTTATGTGGCGCGCAGCGGGCGCCCCGGCCCGGTTGTGGTGGACCTGCCCAAGGACATGCTGCAGAGCAAGTCGGATGGTTATGTCGGCCCCGGCAAGGTGGTGCGCCGCAGCTACAAGCCGCGGCGCCAGGGTGATGGCGCGTCTATCCGCGAGGCGGTGGAGCTTCTGGCGAAGGCCAAGCGTCCGGTGGTCTACGCCGGCGGCGGAGTGATCAACTCCGGGCCTGATGCGGTCCGCAGCCTGACCCGTCTGGTTCGCCGTCTGCGGCTGCCTTGCACCAACACGCTGATGGGTCTGGGGGCCTATCCCGGGACCGATCCGCTGTTCCTCGGCATGTTGGGGATGCATGGCACCTACGAGGCCAACCTCGCCATGTACCACTGCGACGTCATGTTGAACGTCGGTGCCCGCTTCGACGACCGGGTGACCGGGCGGCTCGACGAGTTCTCGCCGGGATCGAAGAAGGTCCACATCGACATCGACGCCTCGTCGATCAACAAGAACGTCCTGGTGGATATCCCGATCGTCGGCGATGCCGGCGAGGTCCTGGCCGAGATGACACGCCTGTGGGACGAGGGGGGCTTCGAGCTCGATGCGCAGGCGATGGACGCCTGGTGGCACAAGATCGGCGATTGGCGCGCCCGCGACTGCCTCGCTTACGAGCAGAAAGGTGCCACGATCAAGCCGCAGTACGCGATCCAGCGGCTCTACGAGTTGACCAAGGACAAAAAGCCCTACATCACCACCGAGGTCGGCCAGCATCAGATGTGGGCGGCCCAGTTCGTGAAGTTCGACGAACCCAATCATTGGATGACCTCGGGCGGCCTCGGCACGATGGGCTACGGCCTGCCGGCGGCGATGGGCGTGCAGATCGCCTATCCCGATGCCCTGGTCGTCGACATCGCCGGCGAGGCGTCGATCATGATGAACATCCAGGAGATGTCGACCATTGCGCAGTACCAGCTTCCGGTGAAGGTCTTCATCGTCAACAATCAGTGGATGGGGATGGTTCGCCAGTGGCAGGAGCTTCTGCACGGCAAGCGTTATTCCGAGAGCTATATGGCCTCGCTGCCCGATTTCGTGAAGCTGGCGGAGTCGTTCGGGGCGCACGGCATTCGCTGCGAGAACCCCGATGAGGTCGACGCCAAGATCCTCGAGATGATCGAGACGCCGCGGGCGGTCATCTTGGACTGCCGCGTCGAGCAGGAGGAAAACTGCTTCCCGATGATCCCCTCCGGCGCCGCGCACTACGAGATGCTTCTGGGCCCGGATGACAAGGCCGCCAAGCCGGTATCCGAGGAAGGGATGGTTCTGGTCTAGGGCTGTCTGGTGAGAATGAGCCGCCCGACCGCCGAGAGCGGAGCGGGCCAGCCGAGAGTGTGAGCATGGCACCGGAGATCGAAAAGCGGATATTCGCCGTCCTGGTGGACAACGAGCCCGGAGTCCTGGCCCGGGTCATCGGCCTTTTCTCGGGCCGCGGCTACAACATCGAAAGCCTGACGGTGACCGAGGTCGATGTTGCGGAGCACCTGTCGCGGATCACCATCATCACCTCGGGCACGGCCCAGGTGTTGGGCCAGATCCGCGCCCAGCTCGACCGTCTGGTCCCGGTCCACCAGGTCAGCGACCTGACCCACCACGGCCCCATCGTCGAGCGCGAGTTGGCCCTGGTCAAAGTCGCCGGCATCGGCGAAAAGCGTGTCGAGGCGCTGCGCATCGCCGAGCTGTTCAAGGCGGAGGTGGTCGACGCCGGGCTCGATTACTTCGTCTTCCAGGTCGCGCACCGCACGGAGAAGCTTAACCGGTTCATAGAACTGATGCAGCCCCTGGGAATGGTCGACCTCTGCCGTACCGGAGTGGTCGCCCTGTCGCGGGGTGCGGAAGGACTCTGAGGTCCGGGGCCCGGAAGAGGGCCGGCGGTAGGAAACTGAACACCGAGGCCCCGCCGGGCCTCGCGGCAAGGAGAGGAAAGACAAAAATGCGGGTCTATTACGATCGGGACGCCGATGTGAACCTGGTCAAGTCCAAGAAGGTGGTCATCATCGGCTATGGCAGTCAGGGTCACGCCCATGCCAACAACCTGAAAGACAGCGGGGCGACGGAGGTCCGCGTGGCCCTGCGCTCGGGCTCTGCGACGGCCAAGAAGGCCGAAGGCGCGGGGCTGGAGGTGATGACGGCCGAAGAGGCCGCGCGCTGGGCCGACGTCATGATGATGCTGACCCCGGACGAGTTGCAGGCCGGGATCTATTCGGACGTGCTGGAGCCCAACATGAAGGAGGG
>Ga0255057_10001172_pt1 | contig 14944 bp, 13 predicted proteins | sample Cases_109_6_MG_FD_189022 | JGI IMG/M metagenome (GOLD analysis project Ga0255057, IMG submission 189022) | Seawater microbial communities from Amundsen Gulf, Northwest Territories, Canada - Cases_109_6 | ecosystem: Environmental > Aquatic > Marine > Gulf | place: Canada: Northwest Territories... | reverse complement strand
TGTCCTGCATAACCGCGACCGCCCGATCATGGTCCGATGATGCAGCGCGTACCGCCGCGATCAGCTCGGTGTGAGACTCGTAGCTGCCGTGCGAAAAATTGAGCCGGGCCACGTCCATGCCGGCATCGACCATCTGCGAAATGATGTTTGGATCGGCGCTGGCGGGCCCCAGGGTGGCGATGATCTTGGTCCGACGCGACACACCATCACTGTACCCGGCCCCGCCCGCAGCCCCGATGAGCCCCCGACCGACCTCTGCCTCCAGCGAGCGCTTGCTCTTATGCTGATTCGACCACATGAATCCCACAGCAGTCATCCCTCTCAAGGGGTTTGCGGTCGCCAAAGGGCGTCTCGCTCCCGTACTCGATCGACAGCAGCGATCTTCGCTCGCTCGCACGACCGCCGAGCATGTTGTTCGGGCCTGCGCCGACGGCGGCTTCGACATCATGATTGTGACCGGCGACGAGGTGGTCGAAGACTGGGCGGCGCAACATTCGGCCATTGTGATTCCCGACCCCGCGCAGGGACTCGATGCCGCTTGTTGGGCCGCGATCGAGCAGTGCCACGGACCCTGGGTCATCGTGCACGGCGATCTACCGCTGCTCGACGGACCCGCCATGAACGCTGCCCGAGCCGCTCTTGTCGCCGGAGGCTCGGTCATCGCCCCCTCCCGCGATGGAGGCACCAACCTCCTCGGTACCAACGGTCAACTCCGGTTCTCCTACGGCCAGGGCTCATTTCATCGTCATTTGGCGGTGCTATCCGATCTCCCCACGGTGTACATCGACATCAAGACACTCATCGAATTGGACACTCCGGGCGATCTCTCGGCTGCCGCCGGGCTCCCCGGTGGAGCCTGGCTCTCACCATTCCTGACCTGAACGTCATGCCGACCCGGGTGCATAGGTCGACTGCAAACTGCAAGCTCCCTTCTTGGAGTTGGATTTCCGCCATTGACCCTCCCTGGAACAGCGATACCGCGCCCGATGCCAGCAATGCGGCTTGTACCATGACCGAGCAGTTGTCTCGCAAGGAATGACGTGTCGGATCCTGTTGCAGTGCTCACCGGAGGAACAGGCGGACTGGGCAGAGAGGTAGCGGCCCGGTTGGCGGAACGCGGGTTTCGCCTTGCGATCACCTATCTCGTCCCGGAAGAAGCCAACGAGGTCGAAGGACTGCTGCATCTTCCCGAGGATCGACTGTTTCTCAAACGAGTCGACTGCACCGACGGCGAAGCCACAACTGCCTTCATCGACGAGGTGGTTGAGACTTTCGGGGGGCTCAACGTGCTGGCTTGCCTCATTGGAGGATGGGCCGGGGGCCGTGATGTCTATGAGACGGACGATGTCCGTTTCGAGCGCATGATCGACCTCAACCTGCGAACTTCCTTCAATGCAGCACGGGCTGCGATTCCTCATCTGCGCGCCGCCGAATGGGGAAGGGTCATCATGATGGGGAGCCGATCTGCGGTCGATCCCCCCTCCGGTCAGGCGGCGTATAACGTCGCCAAGGCGGGCGTGATCGCTCTCGCCCGATCGATCGCCGAAGAGGTATCGGATGCAGAGATCACCTCAAACGTCGTCCTGCCCGCTCTGATCGACACTCCTGCCTTCCGCCAGGTGGTCCCGTTTGCCAACTACGTCGACTGGCCGACGCCGGGCGAAATAGCCGCGGTGATCGACTTCCTCGCCTCCAAAGATTCGTCCGTGATCAACGGAGCAATGATTCCCGTGTATGGAGGCTCGTAGTAGATAGGGCTCAGCGATTAGCGAGCGACTCGTCGACGACTGTCACTATGGCAACGGATGACTCGCCGGGACGTTCCGCCAGAGCCGGTAGACGCGTTGAATGCACCTCATGAATCCACAGTCTGGAACGGAAAACGGGGCGCCCAAAGGGCGCCCCTCGTAGCCCCGACCGGATTTGAACCGGCGTTACTGGCTTGAGAGGCCAGCGTCCTAGGCCGCTAGACGACGGGGCCGCGGTGGTATTTGTACCACCTTCGCTCGGGGGGAAGGACTCGAACCCTCAATGCTTGGACCAGAACCAAGTGTGTTGCCAATTACACCACCCCCGAAGGGCCGGGGAATGGTAGCGACGCACCCTTGAGAGGCAAGATCTAGTACCGACGTGGCGCGTTGAGCGACTATTCGAGTCGCGGCAGCGACCTATGCTTCAGACAAGACAGGATTCGCGATGAATGGGACCGGCTCGCATGGTCGGTCCCAACTTCTATCTGGGTGAGAAGGACATGGACTCGACAAGAGACCCCAAAGACTGGCTCGACAACAATCGGCCCGTCGCCTACGGCGTCAGCTTCGGGGTCATCGTCGGAGCAGTGGTGTTCGCCATTACCGAAAACCCGGTCTGGATCGGGGTCGGCATCCCATTCGGTGCCGCTCTCGGGGCAGTCTTTCAGGCGAATCGGAAGTAGTCCCATCTAGCCATAGGCTCCAGGCCGTCCGACATCAACACACCGGATTCGGCCAGGCGTGATGTCACCAGTCCAAGATGAGTCTGAAGGCAATGCCCGGGGTGGCGAAGTCCTGACGGGGGTGCCGAGGGGCTGCAGACGTCACTCCGACTGAGCCAGTGTTGCCTCACCCGAGGCGTTGCGTAGCTGCGGCGAATCGTTGGAGCGCACTTTCGCGCCCGACCGCCACGATCGACTCGAACAGCGGGGGGCTCACCGCAGAACCGGTGAGCGCTACCCGCAGCGGCTGCAAGCCCTTGCGGACCGACAATCCCTGCTCTTCGAGCATTGCCCGCAAGGCGGCTTCCACCCCCTCGTGAGTCCACTCGGCACCTGCGAGGACCGATTGAGCGCCCTCGAGCGCCACCGGCGCCTCGGGCGTCATCATGATCTTGTCCCACGATGCTTCGTCGTACTCCAGCTCTTCTACGAAGAGGAACCGAACCTGGGGTGCCACATCGGTGAGGAGCTTCGCTCGCTCTTGCACCAATGGAGCCAGATCGGCCAACGACTGTATTTCGGCCTCGGACAAATCTCGGCCCAGGTCACCAGCCACCAGGCTCCCCAGATCGGTCGCAAACGTCTCCGGGCTCATCTGGCGTATATACACACCGTTCATCCACTCGAGCTTCGTCGTATCGAACACCGCAGGGTTCTTTGACACCGATCCGAGCTCGAAGCGCTCCACCATTTCCTGCAGGGATACGATCTCCTCGTCGTCGCCCGGAGACCAGCCGAGGATCGCCAGGAAATTGATTACTGCCGCCGGCAAGAACCCGGCGTCGCGATAGGCGCGGATGGCGGTGTCGCCGTGGCGTTTGGACAGCTTCTTGCCATCCGGTCCGTTGAGGAGCGACAGATGGGCATACGTTGGACGTTCCGCTCCCATAGCATCCGTAATCAGGATGTGTTTGGGCGTCGACGAGAGAATGTCCTCTCCTCTCATCACGTGGCTGATGTCGTAATCCACGTCGTCGACAGTCGACGCCAGGTGGTACGTAGGCGAACCATCGCTGCGCAGAATCACGAAATCGTCGACATTGGCGTGATCGAACACCACCTCGCCCCGCACCGCGTCTTCGAACCGGGTCTCGGCGGGCCGTGGCACCGCGAAGCGAATCGGTGGCGGGTCCCCTGCGGCGGCCCGCTGCCCGGCAGCGTCGATCGACAACTGGTGACGCCCGTCGTAGACGGGTGAAGAACCGGATGCCGTCGCCTCGTCACGAATGACTTTCAGATCGTCTGATGTCGCTCCGTCGTAATAAGCAGCACCCGACTCCACAAACGCTTCGGCCACGGCCCGATAACGCTCGAACCGATCGCTCTGGCGATAGGTGCCGTGGGACCCACCGACCTCGATTCCTTCGTCCCAGTCGATGCCCAGCCACCGGAGACTCTCGAGGATGTCGGCCCGAAACTCGTCGGTAGATCGCTCGGCGTCGGTGTCATCAGATCTGAGAATGAACTCGCCGCCGTGGTGACGGGCAAACAGCCAGTTGTACAGCGCCGTCCGTCCCCCACCCACGTGGAGGTAACCGGTCGGTGACGGAGCAAACCGAACGCGGACGGTCATGATCCGGCCACCACCGGGTTGGTGAGACTGCCGATCCGCTCGATCGATACGTCCACCAAATCTCCCGCCACGATCGGGCCGACACCGGCCGGGGTTCCAGTAAGGATCACATCACCGGGGAGCATGGTCATGACGCCGGTCACGAACTCGAAGATCTCGGCAACCCCGAAAACCATATCCTCGGTATTGCCATCCTGTTTGATCTCACCGTTCACCGCACACGTGATGGACAGTCCGATCGGATCGAGTTCGGTCTCGATCGCAGGCCCCAAAGGGCAGAACGAATCGAAGCCCTTTGCCCGAGTCCATTGACCGTCTGTGGCCTGGAGATCCCGAGCCGATACGTCGTTGGCTGCGGTGTATCCGATGATGTGCGCCGAGGCGCTCTCGGCCTTCACCTTTCGGCTCACCTTGCCGACCACTATGACAAGCTCAGCCTCGTGATGCACCGTCTTCGCCTCCGACGGCAGCACGATGGGCTGTCCGGGGCCGATCACCGCGGTAGACGGCTTGAGGAAGATGACGGGTTCGTCGGAGACTTCGGCGTTCTGTTCGGCGGCATGCTCGGCGTAGTTGCGACCAACGCACACGACCTTGGTCGGAAACACCGGAGCAAGAAGCTGTGTCTCGGCGAAGGGGAGCAAGGTCTCGGTCGGCTCCCACGCAACGAAGGGCGACCCCCGATGGACCCGGATCCCCTCCGGTTCGACCCCTCCATAGGCGATCTCGTCGTCCTCGAGTCTGATCCGGACGATCTTCATGCGGTGAGACGTTCGACCGAAAACGTACCGACCATCGCCCCGAGCCGTGCATGATCATGAGCAATACCTGCAAAGGACTCAGCCGTGGCCTCGGTGAGCTCCAGCAGGCCGATGGCGACCGAGACATCCGATGCAATTGGGGCCCGCCCGATCGCCGAGGCCCGAGCGGCCATCACCGCAACCACTATCGCTTCGACGTCTGACCTGTGGTGTGCCGAGCCGGGCAGCTCCCGGTCGCTCAGGATCCGAAGGGCAAAGCCGGTGTCCGGGCCCGGAGTGCCAAAGGCCCCACCCCAAGGCACGTCATCCGGGGAGTTGAGATCGCCGGGCCGCTGCGGTGTCCAGCGGCGCGGCGCGCCCGGCGGGGCGTCGTCTCGCGGTAGGTCCTCAGACCCCAGACGAATGTTCGGCTCGTGACCCAACGGTCTTCCTTTCAGCGCTAGCGGCCACATCCTCCCCGTGCCGCCCGACAGGGACAAGTCGAAAAGACTCGTAGCCAGTATCCAGCATCCAGTAAGAAGGGCGGCTACTGGCTACTGATCCCCAGATGTCGGGCGTGCCATTCGAGGATCGCCTCGAACCGAGCGCGGCGATGCCGCGGCTTGCCGCCGCGGGACAGCTCGTGACCTTCGCCGGGGAAGCGAAGCAGCTCGGCCTCTACACCCTGGTCGATCAGAACGGAGAACAGCTGCTCGCCCTGCTCGATCGGACACCTGAAATCGGTCTCGGAGTGGATGATCAGACACGGAGTCGTGATCAGGTGGGCTCGCTTCAGCGGACTCGCATCCCACAGCCCCGACCAGTCGTCGTACTGCCACTCGCCCAGGTAGAGGCGAGGGAAAGAAAAGCCGATGTCCGATGTGCCGGCGAACGACATGAAGTTGTAGACCCCGCGTTCGGGGACTGCACTCTTCCAACGGTCGTCGACAGCAAGGATCCACGCCGTCATCAGGCCGCCGTAGGACCCTCCCATGATCCCGGCCCGGGCCGGGTCGAGCCGGTCAAACCGCTCCATGGCAGCGTCGAATGCTCCGAGCAAGTCCTCCAAATCGGGCGGGCGATCCATCCCCCACATCTGCACCGGAGCCCGGACGAAATCGGTCCCTCTACCCGATGATCCGCGCGGGTTGGTGGCGACGACCCCGTATCCGGCGCCGACGTAGACCTGGAACTCGTCGAAGAAGCCCCAGCCGTATTGGGTGGCGGGGCCGCCGTGGATGTTGAACAGAACCGGCACCGGCTCATCGCCCGGTGGCATGAAGACCCACACATCCAGATCGACATCACCCGCAGTCGCCACGAAATGCTCCGGTTCGACCAGCCCGGCCTCGGATCGGAAGGAAGCATTCATGTCGGTCAAGGTCGTCTCGACACCGTCTTCGAACCAGGCCAGCTCCCCCGGATCGGCAACCGATGTCGACACCACCGCCATGGCGCTGCCGTCCGGCCGGACGGTCATACCGGTGACAAGTCGGTTGCCACCGACCACTTCCTGCCACGACCCGTCGGCGGCTACTTCGATCACGCGGTGGGTGCCGCGATCCTCGGCGACAAGCCGACATGAACCATCGGCCAGCCACTGCGGCCCGGCCGGTGTGGTCGCCGGCGCCGGCGACACCAAGTTGCGGTCGTAGTCGCCGGCGAGACGAACGAGCGCTCCGTCGTCGATCCGAAACAGGGCATTGACTCCCGGGTAGTCATCGGGGTCCTCGAGTCCCACCACATGCGGAACATCCGCCGGACTGTATGAGAGCGCCGCCCACATGCCCAGTTCGACGAGGGCAGTCGGCGAACCGCCAGCGACCGGAACCTCCCATGCCTGACTGGCCAGGTCGAACCCGGCCCGCTCGTGCCGGGAGCTCAGGAATCCGACCGCCGACCCGTCACGCCGCCAGACGAGGCCGCTGTCTCGGTACCCATCATCAGTGAGTGCCACAGGGTCGCTGCCAGACGGGTCGATGAGATAGATGATCGTGAGCTTGTCGTGGAGGTAGCCCTCGCCGTCGAACCTCCATTTCGGGCCCGAAATGCGACGGGGCGCCTCGTCTCGAACGTCGTCGTCGAGATCAGCCCATCCCTCGTCCCAGCGCAGACCGATAACCGCCAGCTGCAAACCATCGGGCGACCACTCGGCCTCCGACACTCCGAGCTCGAAATCGCTCACAACGGTCGCTTCGCCACCGGCGGCTCCGATGACCGCCACCTGGCCAGGCTCGCCGGGTTCGCCGGACGCACGCAGGAAGGCGAGGCTCTCGCCATTCGGGGACCAGCGCGGCCGACTGTCCACCGGGCCGTGGGTGAACACTCGTGCCTCGGAGCCATCCCATAACCAGATCGACCGGTCGTAACGATCCTGCTCGAAGTTCATCCTGGAGACCACGAACGCTATCCGGATGCCATCCGGATGGATCTGCGGATCGGAAATCGAGACGTAGGCAGTGAGATCTTCAGGTCGCATGGGGAGTGAGGCTAGTAAACCGGCACTCGTCGCAATGGTCCGCCGCCATCAGAAGCTCGCGACCGGCAACGGCGCACGCCACTGGGTCCGCTGCAGGATGCGCCAACTCGTCGCCCTCCCGGCTGCTCTAACCTCGCCGCCATGCACCGTCTGGTGGCGTCTTCGTTTGGCCTGGGCCTCATCCCACGGCGTTTGTGGGGCTCCGACTCGGGTGCCGGGTCCTTTGGAGCCGCTTTGGCGGTCGGGATCGGCTTCTTCTTGTTGTCCGTCGACGCCCAGTGGTGGGTCACGCTGATCATCGGTTCCTTCGCCATCGGGGCCTCGATGTGGTCGGCCCGCCCGTTCTCAGATGAGGGCGACCCCGGCTGGATCTGCATGGACGAGACCGCAGGAACGCTCGTCGCAATGATCGGCCTGGGTGGGATTCCATGGATCGCCGGGGTGGTTGTGGCCCGGGTCGCCGACATCTTCAAGGTGCTGCCGGGCGTCACCCACGCTGATCGGATTCACGGCCCCGTCGGAATCACCTTCGACGACGTGATCGCCGGCCTGTACGGACTGGCGGTCGGCTGGGCATTGACCGGTCTGGGAGTCTGACGCAGGCGTTCGCTGGCCCGGAGACGGAGGTCCCCCCGCCAATCGGCCTGTGGCCGATTTACTCCCCCTCGAGGGGGGAGTGGTTCTCTCTTGCTAATCGCTATCTGACATTGAAATACCAATACCAAACTCCGACACTGGCTAGACCGGCAAAGATCGCTGCCCTGAAGACCTGCTTGGTCACACCCCACACGAATAGCGCCAGCGTGGCGACTCCGACCGCGAGGAGTATCGCCAGCAGTGTGGGGTCCGCCTTGACGGTGTCGATCAGCTCGTCGGCCCGCTCACGGACATCTTCGGGGACAAGGTCGTCGACCTGCATCATGAAACGAAGCATCGACTCCGAGTTTAGGAGGTGATGCTATTTGATCAGCCCATCGCGCTGCCGCCTACGACCCGGCCTCACCCATTCTCGGGGAGGCCCCGTAGGCTTCCAGGGTGACCAAGCGCCGTCTGTCTCCGACGATCGCCGCGGTTCTCAGCGGGCTGATTCCCGGCCTGGGACACTGGTACGCCGGGCATCGACGGCGAGCTGCGGTGTTCATCGGCTTTACGGTGATCGTCGCGCTCCCGGCAACCGTGCTCGTGATTCTGATCTTCTTCGGCGAAGGGAAATCTTTCGCCCTGGACGTTGCTCGTCCCTTTTTCGAACATCCCGGCTACCTGCTGCTCTTGCTGGCAGCCAACATCGCGGTGTTCGTCTTCCGCATCCTGGCGGGGCTCGACGCTTACTGGCTCACCGGAGGCAGGTTCGCCGGCAAGCGGATAGTTGTCTTGGTCGCGACGATCGCGATCTTGGCCATCGCGGCCGCCGCGCCCCACGCTTGGGCCGCCCAGCGCAACCTGGCGCTCTATGACCTCCTCACCTTCGACTACTCGGTAGACACGAATCAGGCAGTCACCACCACCACCACTACCGAACTGGCCTCCACCACGACAACTCTCGATGCCACCACCACTACCAGCACCAGCACTCCGCCGACCTCAACAACCGTTCCGGCGTCGACGACTACGACGACGCTGGCGCCACTGGCCGAACGACGACTCAACATCCTGCTGCTCGGTGGCGATGCCGCTCCAGATCGACCCGGTCTGCGGACGGACACCATCATCGTGGTCTCGGTGGACCCGGTGACCGGCGCCACGGCCATGTTGCAGCTCCCGCGCAATCAGATCGAGCTGCCGATTCCACCGGATCATCCGGCCTACGACGTGTGGGAGTGCCATTGTTATCCGGAACTGGCAAACACCATCTACCAGTACGGGCTTGATCATCCCGACCTGTTCCCGGGCGGCAACAACTCGGGAGCGACGGCAGTCATGGACTTGGTCGGTCACCTCTACGCCATCGAGATCCACCACTACGCCCTTGTCGATCTCCTGGGCTTCGTTTCGATCATCGACGCACTCGGTGGCCTCACCATCACGGTCACGGCTCTGGTCGAAGACGAGCAGTACACCCGACCCGGCGGGGATGAAATCCCCGTCCTCTTCCCGCCCGGCACCTATTCGATGGACGGAGAGGAGACACTCTCCTACGCCCGGGTCAGGCGCGGGAGCGACGACTACAACCGCATGGGACGACAAAGGTGTGTGCTCGAAGCGCTGGCAGCACAGGCAACTGCCAGGGCGCTCATCATCGCGCTTCCCGGCCTGGTGCCGGCGATTCAAAGCAGTATCCGCACCGACATCCGCGTCCCGGCGTGGCTCGACTTCGTCGAACTCGCCACCTCGGTGGATACGACCGCCATCATCTCAGTCCGATTCATGCCGAACGCACCCGAACTCGTCGGCACCGGGACCGCCTACGTCGCCAAGAACCCTCAGGGCTACTGGGTCCCGATCGTCACCGTCATCCGTGAAACGGTCACCAAGGTCCTATCGTCCGACCCAGCGACCGCGTCCGAAGAGCTGGGGATCGCCCCGCTAGGAGAAATTTGCGGAGTTAGTGGCTGAAGCGGCCGGTCCAGTCCCAAGTCTCCAGCCAGACCGCGCCACCTTCTTGTCTAAGGATCAATGACTAACAACTACTGGCCGCTGGCGGCCAGTAACCGACAGGCGAGCGAGCGGCGCACGTCGTCGGCCGACTCCACCAGTTGGCGGCGCAGCATCGGCCCGATCGAATCATCGGCCAGCACACCGGCGATGAGTTCCAGCGACGACTCGTCGATTCGGTAGCCGGGATAGAAAGAGGCGTAGTAGTTCTTGGCCGCCTCCTGCTCCCAATCATCGAACAGCGACGGTAGGCCTGCAAAGAACCGCGGAACGTACGGATCGACGATCTCTCGTTGCGACCGCCGCCAGAAACCGCCTGCAGCGGCGAGCGCCAAGTGAAGTGACGGATAGCCGCTGCCGTGCAGACGTTCCCACACCTCCTCTTTGGTAGCAGAGTCGGGAGTCGCGGCCTCCGCCTGTGCCACCGCTCGATCGCCTCGATCGGATGGGTCCCGCTCTCGCTCTGTCGCCATTCGCTCCGCGGCCCCATCGAGGCCCAGCGACACCCATCTCACAGCCACGGACCATCTCATGTTCTGATCCACGACGAGCCCTTCGGGCGGGTCGTGGAGCAACTGTGCTGCCACCGCGGCGGCGTCTGGGGTCGCCGCCAACCCGGTCAGAGCCCGCGCCCAGAGAACCCGCAGATCGCCCGGAGGAACGGCGTCGATGGCGGCACGCGCCGTGCTCACCAGGGACGATGCCTCTCCGTCGATGCGGTGCTCCGGCACGTAGCGCGCCACGGCTCCGAGCGCCGTCGCACTCACCATTTGCACGATCGGCAGTGACCGCTCGGCCGGAAGCAATGTGCGGATCGCACCAAGGTATTCCAGCGACGACAGCTGCTGATCCCGAACCATCTCCCACAACGATGCCCACACCTGCTGGCGGAGCAATGGCTCGCCGATAGACCCCAGGTTCGTTTTCGCCCAACTCGTCGAGCGAGGGTCGAGCGCGATCTTGGCGAACCCATGGTCTCCGTGGTTCGGAAAGACGAACACCGGGACCGGAAGTCCTTCTGCATCGTCGATCGGGGCTTCCAACTCGTCCTCGATCACAGCATCGACTGTGTGCAGCTCACCGGCGGAGTCGATCAAGGCCACGCCGATTGCATGTGGTCGCAAATAGGGATGGTCGTCAGGCGCGGTCTGCTTGAGCTTCATCGCAGTCACCCGATCCTCGGTCTCCTGCCATTCCACCGACAGAGTGTTGAGGGATGCGGTCCGCAGCCATCGGGCCGCCCAGCCGACCAGGTCGACTCCGGATCCCTCCTGCAGTGCGGCCAGAAAATCGGCCAGGGTGGCATTGCCGTTTCGATGGCGCCGGAAGTAGGTGCGAAGGCCATCGCGGAACCCGTCGCGTCCGATCGTTCGAACCAGCTGCTTGAGCACGGAGGCGCCCTTGCCGTAGGTGATGCCATCGAAGTTGAGGAAGGTCTCGTCGGTGGTCTCGATGTCGTCTGCGATTCGATGCGTCGTCGGACGTTGGTCTTCGCGATACGCCCAGAGCTTCATCCGGAAGTTGAAGTCCTGCCAGATGAACGGATACTCCTCCTCCATCGCCAGATATGCCACATAGGAGGCGAAGGACTCATTGAGCCAGAGGTCGTTCCACCACTTCAGCGTGACCAGATCGCCGAACCACATATGTGCCAGTTCGTGCATGAAGAACTCGGCTCGACGGACAATTTGATCCTCTGTCGGCGGCTCCTTGAACACGACCGAGTCCGTGTAGGTGACGGCGGCGACGTTCTCCATGCCTCCCCAGTTGAACTCCGGGACGAACAGCTGGTCGTACTTCCCGAATGGATACGGCTCGCTGAACAGATCATCGAAGAAGTCGATCCCCCGCTTGGTGAGATCGAACAGTGCTTCGGCATCGAGGTACTCGGCATTCGACTTGCGGGTGTAGAGGCCAAGCGGGATGCCGTTGTGTTCATCGAAGACACCCACGTAATCGCCGGCACAGATCGCCAGCAGATAAGTACTAAAAGGGCCCTCCTCGGCGAAGATCCTGCGAGTACGGTCCCCGGGGACCTCCTCGGTATCGATCTCAGCGCCCGCGGTGATGACCGCCCACTCGGTCGGGGCGGTGACGCTCACCGCGTACGTCGCCTTGATATCGGGCTGATCGAAACAGGGAAACACCCGGTGGGCCGAGTACGGCTCGAACTGGGTGTACATGTACTCGGCGCCGTCCTCGGGATCGGTAAACCGATGGAAGCCTTCACCGGTGTGGTCAAAGGGACGCTCGTACGCGATATGCACTTCATTCTGAGCCTGGAGGTTCCCGCCAGAAAGCGAGATACGCTCGCCGTCCCAATCGGGCTCGACCTCGGAGCCGTTGACGCTCATCTGTTCGATGTGGCCGCCCAACCATTCGATGAAGGTGTCGCCGCCGTGATGCTCGAAGGTGATGGTGATGTCGCCCTTGAACGACTTGGCGCCTCGCTCGAGGTCGAGGTGCAACGAGTAGGTAACCTCCGACACCGCCCGAGCGCGCTCCTCCGCCTCGGTGCGCGTGAGTCGATCAGTTGCCATTAGTACCTCCGAGAGATGTGGCCGGAAGCCGACCAGGTCGTCATTATTGCGGGCCGGCGACGAATCTCAGCCTTCGTCGATCATCTCCTCGAGGGTTGCCCGGGCCGCATCCGGAATTCCCACCGCAAGCGACCTGGGTTCGAATCCGAGTTCCTCCCGCGCCTTCGAATCATCACCGAGATACGTCACCCCGGCAGCAATCCGCAGCCGGTCGGCGGTTCTACGCCACGGGGGGACGATGTAGGAAAGCGGACGCAACATTGCCGCCGCGCCCATTGCCACCCAAGGCGGGATCGGAATCGGTTGTCGATTCTTGCCGGCCGAGTTGCCAGCGAGGATCAGCGCCTCCCTCACGGTGTGCGCCGGGCCGGCCACGATGTAGGTCTCTCCCGGCCTTCCGAATTGCATCGCCAGCACGTGGGCGTGGGCGACATCCATCACATGCGCCCACGAGTACGCGGTATTCGCCGACACCGCGATGACCCGCCCCAGCATCGCCCGGGTTATGAGCCGGGTCATCGCACTGGTGTCGCGAGGTCCGTAGACCATGCCCGGCATCAACGTGACGATCGGTACCCCGCTACGCATCATGGGGACTGACACACCGAAGTGGGCCTCTGCCCGAACCCGGTCGTATTCCGTCAGATGCCGCCCGGTGAATCGGTGGCTCTCATCCACCACTGCTCCGTGAGTGTCGGAGAAGACGTTGAGAGTGCTGGTGAATACGCACTTCGGAATCGACAGCTCGCGCACCAACTCGAACACATTGCGGCTGCCGAGCACGTTGACCGCTTCCATCGTCTTGCGGTCCGAAAAAGCCAGCCGATGGCCGGCACTATGGAACACGCCGTCGGCACCCCGCACCCCGCTTCGCATCCCCTCTTTGTCGGTGACCGACCCGATATGAGGCCGAACTCCGTACGCCGCGATGTCGCGGGCATCGTCACGGGTCCGGACCAGCGCGGTGACATCGTGCCCGGCGGCCAACAGTTGCGACGCCACGTAGCCGCCGACGAACCCGGTGGCGCCCGTGACGAAGTAGTGCATGGGGCCGATGGTACGGGACCGATGCCGCCTCAGAGCAGACGCGGCCCCCAGCTCACCTCAGCGCGGCATCAGGTGGCTCGCGCTCCGCACAGTGAGCTATGACGTCATTGTCGCAATCGGTTTCGGAATGGCGCGACACTCACAGGCCCACGAGGGCCGGTTCGAGACGTTCGACCACCCGAACCCCGACTGCGGCCAGCGGAACCAGATCGGCCGGATGGCGCGCTATGGCGATCACCTCGAGACCGGCACCAGCGGCCGAAATCGCGCCGGCCACAGAGTCCTCGATGGCCACCACGCCCGACGCTGATCGATCTAGAGCCTCGATGGCCGCCAGGTAGACCGCCGGGTCGGGCTTCTCCGCCGCCACCTCGTCGCCGGCTACCGACACCGAAAAGCGACCGATCAGACCCGCGACATCCAAAGTGAGATCGAGACGCTGTCGCGGGGATGCCGATGCCACCGCCACGGGCAAGTCGGCCGCTATGGCCGCATCGAGAACCGCGACCGCATCGGGAAACACCTCGAGCCCGCCTCGAAAGGACCTTTCGAGTGCTTCCAAGAGCGACGGCCACACATCACGGAGAGAAGGAATCGGCTCCATCCTGTTGAGGACCTGGTGAGTTGAGGCGTAGCCGAGGCCGGTACAGGCTTCGATATCGGCTTCGGTCGCCGGGTGGCCGAACCCATCGAGCACTTCGAGCCAGGCGATGAGGCTGTGCGGCTCCGAATCGACCAGGACGCCGTCGCAGTCGAACACCACGGCACCGGGAAGCGCTATCAGCTGCTTTCCCTTATGAGTTCCGACACGCGGCGAGGATCCGCTTTCCCGCCCGTGGCCTGCATCACCTGGCCGACGAGGAAGCCAATCAGTTTTCCGTCTCCGTCTGCGATTCGTGCCATCTCGTCCGGATGAGCCGACACCACGGAAGCAACCGCTTCGGCGAGCGCTCCCTCGTCACGAATCTGAATCAGGTCCCGGGCTTCAGCGACCTGACGAGGCCCGCCCTCACCGCCGAGCACGCCGTCGAGCACCTGTTTGGCGGCTGTGGACGAGAGATCACCCGCTTCGACCATTGCGATGAGCTCGGCGAGCGCGCCGCCATCGAGCGGCAACGCCGCCGAGTCGGAGCCCTCCCGATTCAGGTATGCCGTTACCTCTCCGGTGAGCCACTTGGCTGCCTCGGGGGCGGCGGCACCGACACCGACCGCCTGATCGAACACGGTTACTAAGCCGCCGCCGACCAGAACCCGCGCGGCGGTGGCGTCCACGCCGGCAGCCTCCATGCGGGTCCTCGTCTGGGCCGGCAGTTCGGGCAAGCCGGAGCGGAGCCCGGCGATGATCTCCTCGGTCACCACCAACGGGACCAGATCCGGTTCTGAAAAGTACCGGTAATCACTCGCCTCTTCCTTTGAGCGTCCGGCCTCGGTGCGACCTGCCTCCTCGTCCCAGTGGCGGGTCTCCTGGGCGATGGTCCCGCCCTCGTCCAAGATCTCGCT
>Ga0255057_10001171_pt1 | contig 14944 bp, 8 predicted proteins | sample Cases_109_6_MG_FD_189022 | JGI IMG/M metagenome (GOLD analysis project Ga0255057, IMG submission 189022) | Seawater microbial communities from Amundsen Gulf, Northwest Territories, Canada - Cases_109_6 | ecosystem: Environmental > Aquatic > Marine > Gulf | place: Canada: Northwest Territories... | reverse complement strand
CCGTGCAGCCGCGGGCCTGCACTTCGATCTCGAGAGGCTCCGCGTCGCCGCCCGGCGTATCGAGCGCGAGCGAGGTCCATTCGGAGGTCGAGAGAGAGGCCGAGAGCGGCCGGCTGGAAGCAGCCTCCCCGCGCCGGGCCGAGAGGGTGGCCGTGCAACCCGACTCCTCGCTGGTGAGGCTGGCTCGGAAGCGGAGCGCCTTGACCCCCGGCGGCAGGGGTAGCGTCAGCTGGGCGGGCAGGGCTCCCAGCCGGGCTGCGCTGCGCAGGGCCCCCACGCGCACGCCGACGAGGCCTTCCAGATGCTGGCGCTCGCTCTCCGCGACGTGCCATGCGTCGAGCAGCGCGCGGGGAGGCGGCACGCCGGGCGCTTCCCACGCCGGTGGTGCCAATCGAGGTAGCGCGATGCTGGGGCCGGCCTCGGGCCCAGAACAGGCGGCCAGGGCCAGCAGCAGTGCCGGCAGAGCCGCTGCGCGGAGGGCTGCGTGGGCACGCACGCCCGACACGCTAGCCGTAGAAACCGTCCGCGGCCGCCAAGGCAAGCCGCAGGCTGGGCGGCTTCGCTGTCCGATACCCGGCCCCTCTAGACGAAGCTGCCCCAGGCCGCGGCGGACCATGCCGCCAGGTAGCCGGCGCCGAGCGTCCGGGAGAGGGGCCCGCGCAACAGGCCGCGGGCGCCCTCCGCCGCCAGCAGTGCGTAGCAAGGAAGCAGGCCCAAGGTGTAGGAGGCCTTGGCGTTGCTGAAGGTGGGCACGCGCAGGTGCACGTAGAGCATGGCCGCCAGGAAGGTGGCCAGTGCGAGCGTCGAGAACAGCGCAGCCGCATTGGCCGGGGCGCGGCCGAAGAGATTGCGCAGTGCGCCCCACAAGATCGCTACGGCCAGCGGCAGCGACAGCAGAGCCAGTGCGCAAGCGAGCTCGAAGCGCCACGGCGGTGCGGCGCTGGCGAGGGCGGCGCCGCTCAGCAGACCGTCGAGCCAGAGCGTCGAGTAGAGGGCGTCCCAGAAGCCTGCGCTGGCAGCGTAGACCGGGAGCTGGAGCGAGCGGCCGAAGCGCATCAGGTCTTCGGGCACGCGGTAGCCTGGAAACTGCCAGCCCAGGTCGCGACCGCCCGCCGCTGCCAGGCTCGGGTCCCAGCCGCCAACGTAGGGCGTGCCGAGCTCGAGCTGGTTGCGCAGGAAGTACCAGCCCGCCACGGCCAGTGCGGCGGCTGCGAAGAGCAGGGCAGCGCGCGCGCTGCGCGCGAGGTCCGGCGTGTCACGTCCCGAGGCGCAGAGCAGGGCCAGCCCCACTGCGGGCAGCAACAAGAGCGCCGTCACCTTCGTGAGCAGCGCCAGCCCGAACAGCGCTCCCAGGAGCAGCGCGCGGGTGGAGTTCAGCGCAGGGGGCGTTGTGCTGGGCGCGGGCCCGCCCTCCAAGGCAGCGGTTGGTGTGCGCAGCATTGCGAAGCAACCCAGCACGACGCAGCCGATCAGGAGCCCTGCGAGCGGCTCGTTGCCCACCACGAGTGCCATGTAGAAGTTCACGGGCAGCAGGCCGCCGATGACCGTAGCCGTGAGGCGCAGATCGCGGCGCTCGGGGAAACAGACGACAGCGCAGCGAGTGGCCAGCACGGCGAGGGCCATGCCGGCGAGCATCGGGAGTACACGCAGCGCAAGCCGCGCCAGGTCGCCCTCGAGCAGGCGGGAGAAGAGCCACTGCAAGGGTGCCGCCAGCAGATAGAAGAGTGGAGGCTGGAACATCTGTGGTCCGTCGGGAGCCAAGGGCAGAGTCCCCTGCTCGAGCAGGAAGTCTACGTAGGCGTAGTGGGAGCTCGAGTCCATGCCCAGGTAGAGCGGCAGGCGCAAGAGGTTGCGGGCGCACAGCACGAGCCAGGCGAGCACGATCAGCCAGCACAGCTGCGGAGCGTCGAGGGGACGCCCTCGCCAGCGCAGGAGGCCGCGACGATCGGCCCAGGCGGCGGCGCAGCCCAGCGCGAAGCAGAGCAGCAGCAACCCGGCAGATCGCGCCAGCCCCTGCCACGCCGAGGGGAAGGCCTGAGAGATGGGAAAGCCGCGCCTTTCCCGGGCCGGGGAGACGGGCTGCCAGTTGCGCCCCTGCTCCGCGACAGCCTCGCCGGCAGCTGGGTCCCGCGCCCGCCAGACTGCTGCGGTTCCGACGGCCAGGTCGGGGCTCGCAACGAGCAGGGCCGGCGGCCCCCGGCCGTTCACGACGTCGACCCGGATGCGGTTCTGGCCAGCGCGCAGCAGGGGCGCTACGTCCACCTCCTCGGCTCGGGTCCAGGCTGCGTCGCCGGCGCGGGAGTGGGCCGCCACGGTGCCATTGACCCGCAGCTCGTAGGCACGCAGCGCGCGGATGCGCAGTCGGGCCCGCTGCGGCGGCGAATCGAACTGCGTCTCGAAACGGAAGCGAGTCAGGCGAGTGTGCGTGGAGTTGTGGTGAGGGCTGCCGGTGGCGGGCAGGTGGATCCATTCCGCGCCGGGCTCGTCCAGCAGGAGTGCGGCGTCGGGGTCCCCGGGCAGTCTGGAGGCGAGCCACGCCAGCAGCCCCAGCAGCGCGGCGAGGAAGCAGAGGACGAAGCTGCGCGGACAGGGTCTCCCCATAGGCGGAGGCCCCGCCCGGGGGCGGGGCGACGGGAGTATCGGCGACCCCCTGCCCGAATCCAAGAGCGAAGCAGCCCACAGGTCGGCGAGGCCCGGTCCGCGCGGCTGGCTGGTCCGGGACCCAGCCGGTATGCTCGGCAGGCGATTGCGACCTTTTAATTCCGTCCCGTGAGGCGGAGAAAGGCAGAGCGTGGCCCACGCAGACGCCACCGGCTCCGGCGAGGCGCCCCGAGCGGGCGAAGCGGCCCGCCAGGTTCTGAACGATACCGGGATCCGCCGCGCGCTCATGCGCATCGCCCACGAGATCGTCGAGCGAAACGAGGAGCCCGAGGCGCTCTACCTGGTCGCCATCCCCAACGGGGGTGTGCCGCTGGCGCGCATGCTGGCCGCGAACCTGCACGAGGTCGCAGACGTCGGAGTGGCGGTGGGCGTGCTGGACACGACGCTCTATCGCGACGATCTGAACCATCGCGGCGAGCGCCCGCCGCTGCGGCACACCGAGATGCCCTCCGCGGTGGACGACCGCGTCGTGGTGCTGGTGGACGACGTGGTGAAGACCGGCCGGACCATCCGCGCAGCGATGGACGCGCTGATGGACTTCGGTCGTCCGCGTGCGGTTCAGGTCGTGGGGCTGGTCGATCGCGGCCACCGCGAGCTGCCCATCAAGCTCGACTACGTCGGCAAGAACGTGCCCACTCATCCCAAGGAGTCGGTGCGCCTTCGCGGATCCGGCGGCGGCCTCGACGCGCCGCTCGAGGTGGTGCTGCTGGGCGGCGGGACTGCCGGGGAGGCCCGATGATCGGGAGCGATCTGCTGGGAATCGAGCATCTCGAGCGCAGCGACATCGAGCGCATTCTGGATACCGCAGACCACATGCGCGAGATCGGCGAGCGGGAGGTGAAGAAGGTACCCACGCTGCGCGGTCGCACCGTCGTGAATCTCTTCTTCGAAGCGTCCACCCGGACCCGGGCCAGCTTCGAGATCGCCGGGAAACGTCTCTCCGCCGACGTGGTGAACTTCTCTCCCCAGGGCTCGAGCATGGGGAAGTCTGAGAGCATCTTGGACACGGCCCGCACCCTCGATGCCATGGACCCGGACGCCGTCGTGGTGAGGCACTCGACCGCCGGTGTTCCCAAGCGAATCGCCGACGTTCTCGCGGCGCCGGTGATCAACGCCGGCGACGGCGCCCACGAGCATCCGACGCAGGCGCTGCTCGACATGTACACCGTGCGCCAGCAGAAGGGCCGCATCGATGGCCTCACGGTGACGATCGTGGGCGACATCGTCCACTCGCGGGTGGCGCGCTCCAACATCCAGGGCTTCCTCAAGATGGGTGCAGAGGTGCGCGTCGCTGCCCCGCCGCCGATGATTCCCGCGGCCGTCGAGACCTTGGGAGTCAAGGCTTTCACCGTCCTGCGTGAGGCGCTCGACGGGGCTGACGTGGTGATGGCGCTGCGCATCCAGAACGAGCGGCTGATGGGCTCCTACTTCCCGAGCGTGCGCGAGTATTCAGCCACCTTCGGAATCGACCGGGCCAAGCTGCACTACGCCAAGGACGACGCGATCGTCATGCACCCGGGGCCCGTGAATCGCGGTGTAGAGCTCTCCCACGATCTGACCGACGACCGGCCCAGTGTGATCCTGGACCAGGTGCGCAACGGCGTGGCCATCCGTATGGCGGTGCTGTACCTGTTCGCCGGCCGTCCCCGCAGCGGGCCCGACGATGGAGGAAAGCTCTGATGGCGCGAGTGCTGATCCGGGGCGGAAGGCTATTGGATCCCTCGACCGGCCGGGACGAGCCGGGTGATCTGCTGGCGCACGACGGTGCCATCGAAGCCGTGGGCCAGGGCCTCGATGCGCGCGGCGCCGAGGTGGTCGATGCCGAGGGCGCGTGGATTGCGCCGGGCTTCGTCGACCTGCACACGCATCTGCGTGAGCCGGGCCAGGAGTACAAGGAGGACATCGCCTCCGGCGGGCGCTCCGCCGTGGCGGGTGGGTTTACGGCCGTGGCTTGCATGGCCAACACCCAGCCGGTCAACGACGACCCGGCCATGACGGATTTCATTCTCGACCGGGCGGCCCACGATTCGCCGGCCCGGGTCTACCCTGTGGCGGCGGCGACGCGCGGCCAGCAGGGCGAGGTGATGACCGAGATGTCGGCGCTGGTCGCCGCCGGGGCGGTGGCCTTCAGCGACGACGGCCGCACGATCATGGACGCCGGCGTCATGCGCCGCGTGCTCCAGTATTCGACGCTGGTGCACGTTCCCGTGATCTCCCACTGCGAGGACCGGCACCTGGTTGGCGCTGGCGTCGTGAACGAGGGGCCCATCTCGACGCGCCTGGGCCTCCCCGGCAACCCCGCCATCGCCGAGACGCTCCATGTGATTCGCGACATCGAGCTGGCGTCGCTGACTGGTGCACACCTGCACGTGGCTCATGTCTCGACGGCCGACGCGGTGGACGCGATCCGACACGCCCGCGAGCGCGGTGTGAGCGTGACCGCTGAGGTGACGCCCCACCATCTGACGCTGACCGACGAGGAAGCCCTGGGCTACGACACCAGTACCAAGGTGGCGCCGCCGCTGCGCTCGGCGGCCGATCGCCAGGCCTGCCGCGCGGGTCTGGCGGACGGGACCCTCGATGCCATCGCCACCGACCACGCACCGCACGCCCAGCACGAGAAAGACCAGGAGTTCACGCTGGCGCCCCCCGGCATGATCGGCTTCGAGACGGCAGCCGCGGCGGTTCTCGATCTGGTACGTCAGGATGAGCTGACGCCGCTCGAGCTCGTGCGCCGGCTGTCGACGAATCCGGCGCGCATCCTGCGCAGGCCCGGAGGAAGCCTCGGCATCGGCGAGCCGGCCGACGTGACGGTGCTCGACCCCGACCGACGCTGGATCTACGACCCGGCCAAGGGCTGGTCGAAGAGCCGGAACTCCCCGTGGGCCGGGCGCGAGCTCCAGGGGCGCGTGGTCGCCACGCTGGTCGGAGGACGACTCGTCTACCACGTGGATCGGGGAGTGCTGGTGCCGTGAGCGCCCCGCCCCCCGCATTGCTGGCACTGGCCGATGGCACGCTCTACCGCGGGCGCGCCTTCGGCGCGGCGACGAGCGGGGCAGGCGAGGTCTGCTTCAACACCAGCCTCACCGGCTACCAGGAGATCCTCACCGATCCCTCCTACGCCGGGCAGCTGGTCGCCATGACCTACCCGCAGATCGGCAACGTCGGTGTGAACCCAGAGGACGAGGAGTCGGAGCGTCCCTTCCTTTCAGGCTTCATCGTGAAGGAGCTCTTCCAGCAGCCCAGCAACTGGCGGGCGCGGGAGCCGCTGGGCGACTACGTGGCGCGTCACGGGGTGCCCGGGATCTCAGGCATCGACACGCGCGCGCTGGTGCGACGCATCCGCGACGTGGGCTTCCAGATGGGGGTGCTCAGCACCGATCCAACGCAGCAGGATGCCGATGCGCTGGTGGAGCGCGCACGCCAAACCCCGGGGCTGGACGGCCGCGACCTGGCCTCCGAGGTGAGCTGCAGCGAGCCCTACACATGGAGCGAGGGACGCTGGGCCGGCATCGAGGGCCAGTGCCCGCGCCCCCCGCGCCCGGAGCCGAGCCTGCGTCTGGTGGCCTACGATTTCGGCATCAAGCGCAACATCTTGCGCCGTCTCTGCGAGCAGGGCTTCGACGTCACCGTGGTGCCGGCCCGCACGCCGGCAGATCAGGCCCTGGCCCTCGAGCCGGATGCGATCTTCCTCTCCAACGGCCCCGGGGATCCGGCGGGTGTCGATCCCAGCATCTTCGAGGCGGTGCGACGCCTGGCCGACGAGAGGCCCGTCTTCGGCATCTGTCTGGGGCACCAGATCCTGGGCCTGGCCCTGGGCGGCCGCACGCGCAAGCTCAAGTTCGGCCACCACGGCGGCAACCAGCCCGGCCAGGACCTGGCGACGAAAAAGGTTGCGATCTGCGCGGAGAACCACGGCTATGCGGTGGACGCGGATTCGCTGCAATCGGCCGGAGAGCCGGTGGAGATCACCCACGTGAACCTCAACGACGGTACGGTGGAAGGCCTGGCGCACCGCACGCGCCCGCTCTTCTCCGTGCAGTACCACCCGGAGGCTTCGCCGGGCCCCCACGACGCAGCCTACTTCTTCGACCGCTTCCGGGAGCTGGTCACACGGCACAAGGCCGGTGAGGCCGTGACCGGAGCGGACGTGGCCTCGGGTCGGGCGGGGGCCGCGCAGTAGTGCCGCGCCGCGACGACATCGAGACCATCCTGGTCGTGGGCGCCGGCCCCATCGTGATCGGTCAGGCCTGCGAGTTCGACTATTCCGGATCCCAAGGCTGCAAGGCCCTGCGCGAAGAGGGCTACCGCGTCGTCCTCGTCAACTCGAATCCTGCCACCATCATGACCGATCCGGAGATGGCGAACCGCACCTACATCGAACCGATGACCGTCGAGAGCCTCGAGAAGATCATCGCCGCAGAGAAGCCCGACGTGGTCTTGCCCACCCTGGGCGGCCAGACCGCGCTCAACCTCACCGTGGCGCTGGCCGAGGCAGGGGTGCTCGAAGAGCACGGCGTGGGGCTGATCGGCGCCCAGCTCGACGCCATTCACAAGGCCGAGGATCGTGACCGCTTCCGCGAGGCCATGCAGAGCATCGGGCTGAAGCTTCCCAACTCGGGCTACGCACGCTCGGTGGAGGATGCGAAGCGCATCGTCGTCGAGACGGGGCTGCCGTCCATCATCCGGCCCAGCTTCACCCTGGGCGGCACGGGCGGCAGCGTGGCCTGGAGCGCGGAGGAGTTCGGGCCGCTGGTCGAGTGGGCGCTGCGCCAGTCGCCCCGCCACGAGTGTCTGATCGAGCAGAGCGTGCTCGGCTGGAAGGAGTACGAGCTCGAGGTGATGCGCGACTGCGCCGACAACGTCGTCATCGTCTGCTCGATCGAGAACTTCGACCCGATGGGCGTTCACACCGGAGACTCGATCACGGTGGCTCCTGCCCAGACCCTGACGGACCGCGAGTACCAGGAGATGCGCGACGCATCGGTTGCCATCATCCGGGAGATCGGGGTCGACACGGGCGGCTCGAACATCCAGTTCGGCGTGAACCCGGAGGACGGCACGCTGGTGGTGATCGAGATGAACCCGCGCGTGTCGCGCTCCTCGGCGCTGGCCTCCAAGGCGACCGGCTTCCCGATCGCCAAGATCGCCGCGAAGCTCGCCGTCGGTTACACGCTCGACGAGATCCGCAACGACATCACGCGGGAAACGCCCGCCTCCTTCGAGCCGAGCATCGACTACGTGGTGACCAAGATCCCGCGTTTCGCCTTCGAGAAGTTCCCCGGCGTGGACAACGAGCTCACCACCCAGATGAAGTCCGTGGGGGAGGTGATGGCCATCGGGCGCACCTTCAAGGAGAGCCTGCAGAAGGCGATCCGCTCGCTCGAGATCGGGCATGCTGGCTTCGAGGCCCCCGCCGTTCCGGAAGGACCCGACGGCCTCGAGGCACTCTGGAAGCAGATCGATCGCGCCCGTCCGGGCCGTCTCTGGGCGCTGGGGGAGGCGCTGCGCCGGGGGATTCCCGTCGACGAGCTGCAGCAGCGGACGGGTATCGATCCGTGGTTCCTGGGCAATCTGGCCGAGATCGTCGGCATGGAGCGGGAGCTGTCCACGGCCCGCGAGTCGGACCGCCTGGACTGGCTGCGGCCGGCGAAGCAGATGGGCTTCTCGGACCGGCGTCTGGCCGCGCTCTGGAACGTGTCCGAGAGCGAAGTGCGGAGCCTGCGTCACGAGCACGGCGTGAGGCCCGTTTACAAGCGAGTCGACACCTGCGCCGCGGAGTTCGAGGCCCACACGCCGTATCTCTACTCGACCTACGAGGAGGAGTGCGAGGCCCGGCCCACGCAGCGCCGCAAGGTGATGATCCTGGGTGGGGGGCCCAACCGTATCGGCCAGGGGATCGAATTCGACTACTGCTGCGTCCACGCCGCCTTCGCGTTGCGCGAGGCTGGCTTCGAGACGCTGATGGTCAACTGCAATCCCGAGACCGTCTCGACCGACTACGACACCAGCGATCGCCTCTACTTCGAGCCGCTCACGCTGGAGGACGTGCTGGCCATCGTCGACCGCGAGAAGCCCGAGGGCTTGATCGTGCAGTTCGGGGGACAGACGCCGCTGCGCCTGGCGCTTGCGCTGGAAAAGGCGGGAGCTCCGATCCTCGGGACGCCGCCGGATGCCATCGACCGGGCCGAGGACCGGGAACGCTTCGACGTGCTGCTGGAGAAGCTGGCCCTGGAGCGGCCCCCGGGCGCCGTCGCGCGCAGCCCCGAGGAGGCCCACGCGGTGGCGGGCCGGATCGGCTTCCCGGTGCTGGTAAGGCCCTCCTACGTGCTCGGCGGCCGGGCCATGGAGATCGTCAACGACGCCGAGTCGCTCTCGGGCTACATGCGCTACGCCGTCAAGGCGTCGCCCGAGCATCCGGTGCTGATCGACCGCTTCCTGGCAGACGCCACCGAAGTGGACGTGGACGCCGTCTGCGACGGTGAGCGCGTCGTGGTGGGCGGCATCATGGAGCACATCGAGCAGGCGGGTGTGCACTCGGGAGATTCCGCCTGTTCGATTCCACCCTATTCACTGCCGCGAACCGTCATCGACGAGATCATCGAGTCGACGCGCAAGCTCGCCCTGGAGATCGGCGTACTCGGCCTGATGAACGCGCAGTACGCGGTGAAGGACGGTCGCGTCTACGTGATCGAGGTGAACCCCCGCGCCTCGCGCACGGTCCCCTTCGTCTCCAAGGCGATCGGCAAGCCCCTCGCGAAGATCGCGGCGCTTGTGATGGTGGGCAAGAGCCTCGAGGAGCAGGGCTTTACTCAAGAAATCTGGCCGCGGCACTACTCGGTCAAGGAGGCCGTCTTCCCCTTCGTGAAGTTTCCCGGTGCGGACACCCTGCTGGGACCGGAGATGAAGAGCACGGGTGAAGTCATGGGCATCGACTCGGACTTTGGTCGGGCCTACGCCAAGGCGCAGACCCAGGCCGGCAACAACCTGCCCACCGAGGGAAGCGTGTTGGTCTCGGTGAGAGCCGAAGACCGCGTGCATATTTGCGAGGCCGTGCAGGAGCTGGTGAGCCAGGGCTTCCGGGTGCTGGCGACGCCGGGCACCGCCGAGGCCCTGGAGGGACTCGGCATCCACGTCGAGATGGTGCCCAAGGTGGGGCAGGGCAATCCCGACGTGGTGCAGCGCATCGACTCCGGGGACGTCGATCTGGTGATCAATACGGTGGGCCCGGACCCCGCGGCCGTGCGCGACTCGGCCTCCATCCGGCGTACGGCGTTGCTGCGCGAGCTGCCCTACTTCACAACGGTGGCGGGAGCCCGCGCTGCCGTTGGGGCCATTCGTGGCCTGCGCGCTGGCTCCATCGGCGTGCGCGCCCTGCAGGACATCCACCCCGACGGGGCCTGAGCTCGCCAGCCTGAGCGCGCGGATGGGATAGCCTTCCTGCGTGGCGGGGAGCCCCTTCCAGGTTGCCATCGAGGCGCTGTTGCGGCCGCTGGAGTTCGCGGCTCGGGACGACTTCGCCCAGCTCGGGCGTGTGCGCAACCTGCCGGAGAGCGTCCGTGAGGGCGCGCGCCGCGCCGCCGACCTCTCGGTACCCGCGGACGCCCGCGAGCGGCTCGAGGGCCTGGCCGCGCGCTTCGACAAGCCGCTGTCGAAAGACGAGCTGGCGCACGTGGTGGCAGGGGCACTGGAGATGCTCAGGCCCCTGGCGCGCCCGGACTGGGGCGAGGCGGCCCTGGCGCGCAGCCCGGAGGTGCTGCGCGGCGTGGGGGGGCGCCGGGTGAAGGCGCTGGCCAAGCGCGAGCTGCGCAGCATCGAAGATCTGCTCTTCCATCTGCCCAACCAGTACGACGACCGGCGCGCGCGGGTGGCGGTGGGAAAGCTCGAGGTCGGGCGTCGCGCCACCTTCGTGGCCCGGGTACTGGTCGCGGACTTCGTCACCGGCGCGCCGCGGCGCGGCGGCTGGGGCGCACGCCGCTTCGAGGCCGTGGTGGGAGACGACAGCGGCAGCGTGACGCTCAAGTGGTTTCGGGGTGGGGAGGCCATCTCGAAGTGGGTGCGCAAGGACGCCTGGCTGCTCGTGACGGGCGACGTGAAGCGCTATCGCTTTTCCAAGGAGCTGCAGCACCCGGAGGTCGAGCGCATCGCCGGGCCCGAGGCTGCGGCGAACGAGCCACTCCAGGCGCTCGTGCCCGACTACTCGACGCCGGAGGGGCTGCACTCGCGCTGGCTGCGCAGCACCATCCAGCGCGCCGTCGACGAATACGCCGACCTCGCCGTGGGCCACCTGCCCGAAGCGGTCGCCCGGGCCGACGCCCTGCCAGCGCCTTCCGAGGCCTTCCGCCTGCTGCACTCCCCCGCTCCCGACGCGGACGTGGAGGCGCTGCGAGAGGGACGCGATCCGGCCCGCGCCCGGCTGGTGCTGGAGGAGCTCTACCTGCTGGAGCTGGGGCTGGCGCTGCGCCGCGCAGCACAGGGGCGCGAACCCGGCACTCCGATCCGCTCGGATGGGCCGCGCGCCTCGGCCGCGCCGACGAGCCTTCCCTTCTCACTCACCGCCGCCCAGGCCCGAGTCTGGAACGAGATCCGGGGCGATCTGGCCCGCCCCCACCCGATGAATCGACTCCTCGAGGGCGACGTCGGTAGCGGCAAGACCGTCGTGGCCTGGCTCGCCGCCGTGGCCGCGGCCGAGAGCGGACACCAGAGCGCGCTGATGGCGCCCACCGAGCTGTTGGCCGAGCAGCACGCGCGCACCCTGGAGAGGCTGGCGGCCTCCGCGGCCGGCAGCGGCCTGCGCACGGCATTGCTCACCGCCTCGGTGCCGCGCAGCGAGGCCCAGGGGCTTCGCGCCGCCCTGGCCGCGGGCGAGATCGATCTCGTCGTGGGCACCCATGCGCTGCTCCAGCAGGGTGTTGCGTTTCGCTCCCTGGCCTTCGCCGTGATTGACGAGCAGCACCGCTTTGGCGTGCGCCAGCGCGGAGCCCTGGCGGCCAAGGGAGCGGCCGGGCGCGCACCGCACGTGCTGGTGATGACGGCGACACCGATCCCGCGCACCCTGGCACTGACGGCCTATGGGGACCTGGACCTGTCGGTGCTGGACGAGCTCCCCCCGGGCCGCACCCCTCCGCGCAGCGTGCTGTTGCGCGGCGGCGACGCCGCTCGGGCCGGCGCGCTGCTGCGTGAGGCCGTCGAGCGCGGTGAGCAGGTCTACGTCGTGTATCCGCTGGTAGAGGAGTCGGAGAAGATCGACCTGCGCGCGGCGAGCGAGTCTGCGGAGCGCATTGCCCGCGGCTTCCCCGGCGTCCAGGTGGACCTGGTGCATGGCCGCCTCGACGCGGCGGCGCGCGGCGAGGCGATGGCCCGCTTCGAGGCGGGCGACACCCAGGTGCTGGTGTCGACGACGGTGATCGAGGTCGGCGTGGACGTGCCCAACGCGACGCTCATGATCGTCGAGCACGCCGAGCGCTTCGGCCTGGCCCAGCTGCACCAGCTGCGCGGGCGAGTGGGCCGAGGCCTCTCGCCGGGAACCTGTGTGCTGGTCGCCCGCGGCGTGACGGAAGACAGCGAGGCCAGGCTGGCGGCGCTGCTCGAGACCAGCGATGGCTTTCGCATCGCCGAGGCGGATCTGCGCATCCGGGGCCCGGGAGAGTTCCTCGGGACGCGCCAGCACGGGCATCTGCCAGACCTGCGCATCGCGGACCTCGTGCGCGACGTGCGTTGGGTGGCTCGCGCCCGCGAGGCTGCATTGGAGACCGTGCGCCAGGACCGGGTTCTCGAGCAGAGTCCGGAGCTCCTGCGGGCCGTCCGAGCGCGCTGGGGCGAGCGTCTGGAGCTGGCTGGCGTCGGCTGAGCCGACGGCGACCCGAAGCCGCGTGAATCGGCCACGCTTGAAATCTCGGCCGGCTCTTCCGATCCTCTCGAGCATGGCCGAGCTACTGCCCCGCTTCGAGCCCCGGGCTCCCTGGTGGGGGCCGGATCTCCAGACCCTGCGCAATCTGCTGCGCCAGCCGGAGCCCGACTTCAACGGGGCATCGGCAGAGCGGCTGCTGCTACCCGCCTCCGACGCCAGTGGCGACACTCTGGTGGGCCTGCTCCAGCGGCCGCCTGGGGGTGGGAGGGGGCCCCTCGTGGTGCTGATCCACGGCCTGGGTGGCTCCGAGGACAGCCCCTATCAGAGGGTCAGCGCCGCCCAGCTGCTGGGCCAGGGCCGTCCAGTAGTGCGGCTCAACCTGCGCGGCGCCGGTCCAGCTCGGGCGCTGTGTCGCAGTCAGTACCACGCAGGCCGCACCGAAGACCTGCGCGATGCGCTAGCCCAGCTTCCGGAAGAGCTGGTGCGCGAGGGCCTGGTGCTCGTGGGCTTCTCCCTCGGCGGCAACATGCTGCTCAAGTTCCTGGCGGAGTTCGCGAGTGCGACACCCGTGCGGGCGGCCGTGTCGGTCTCGGCGCCGATCGATCTCGAGGCCGCCTCGCTGCGCTTCCTGGCGCCGCGCAATCGCATCTACGTCTGGCAGATTCTGCGCAACCTCAAACGGGTGTCGCTCGCGGCGCCGGCCGAGCTCACCGAGTCCGAGCGGCGGGCCATCCTCTCGGCGCGTTCCGTCTGGGAGTTCGACGACCGCTTCGTCGGGCCGCACAATGGCTGGGCTGGTGCCGAGCCCTACTACGCGGCCAACAGCGCGCGCCGCTTTCTCCACGAGATCCGGGTGCCGACCCTGCTGTTGCACGCCCTCGACGATCCGTGGATTCCGGCGGATGCCTACACCAGCTTCCCCTGGCGGGAGAACGCGGAGCTCTTGCCGGTTCTGTCCCCGGGTGGCGGGCACGTGGGCTTTCACGGACGCGGCGATCGCCGCCCCTGGCACGACCGCTGCCTCGAGGCCTTCCTCGGCTCGCTCGGGCTCTGAAGCTGCGCGCTGGCGGGTTGACGGCGCCGCCGCGCTGTTCTACCCAGGCGGAGATGGCGAACATCGGTCGGAAGCTTCAGAGCCTTCTCGGCGCACTGCTGCTTAGCAGGGCGGGAGAGGGTTCCTGCGGCCACTAGCCGACTCGCCGCACACGAAACCCTCTCCCGCCGGACCGGCAGGAGGGGGTTTCGTGCGTCTGGATCTGGACCTCGAACTGGAACTTGACCCGGAACCTCCTGCGCCGGCCGGCACAGGAAGGAGCCAGTGCCATGTCCCAGAAGGTCCGGATCTTCGATACCACGTTGCGCGACGGGGAGCAGTCCGCCGGGGTCTGCTTCAGTCGGCGCGACAAGCTCGAGATCGCCGCGCATCTGGCCGCAATGCGCGTGGACGTGATCGAGGCGGGCTTTCCCGCTGCTTCCGCGGCAGAGGGGGAGGCCGTCGCCGCGGTCGCCCGGGCGGTGAAGGGCGCCACGGTGTGTGCCCTCGCCCGAGCCGTGCCCGGCGACGTCGAGGCGGCGGGCACGGCCGTCCGCGGCGCCGAACAGCCACGCATCCACGTCTTCGTCAACGCCAGCGACGTGCAGCTCGCCTGCCAGCTGCACAAGAGTCGCGACGAGGTGCTGGCCATGGCGGAAGCGGCGCTGTGCCGGGCGCGCAGCTGGACCGACGACGTCGAGTTCAGCCCGATGGACGCGACGCGCGCCGATCCCGGCTTCGTCGCGGACATGCTGCGCGTGGCACTGCGGGCGGGTGCTACCACCATCAACGTGCCGGACACCGTGGGCTGGATCCTGCCCCAGCAGCTCGAGGCGCGAATCGCCGAGCTGTATCAGAGCGTGCCGGAGCTGGGCCGGGCCGTGCTCTCCTTCCACGGACAGGACGACCTGGGCCTCGCCACCGCGAATGCGATCGCAGCGGTTGGGGCGGGCGCCCGCCAGCTCGAGGTGGCCGTGAACGGGATCGGCGAGCGCGCCGGCAATACCGCCTTCGAGGAGGTGGTGATGGCGCTTCGGGTGCACGGCCAGGAGCTGGGGGTGCATACCGACGTGGACGCCTCGGGCATCGACGAGCTGTCTCGCATGGTCGCCGCGCGCAGCGGGATGCCGGTGCCGCCCAACAAGCCCGTCGTGGGCCGGAACGCCTTCCGCCATGCCTCGGGCATCCACCAGGACGGAGTGCTCAAGCAGCGCGAGACCTACGAGGTGATCGACCCGGCCTGGATCGGGCGCAGCCAGGGTACCGAGATCGTACTCGGCAAACTCTCGGGCCGGGCGGGCTTTGCCGATCGGGTCCGGTGCCTGGGCATCGAGATGGCGCCCGAAGGCCTGGAGCGCGCCTTCCGTCGCTTCCAGGTGCTCGCCGACCACACGCCGGAG
>Ga0255057_10001170_pt1 | contig 14955 bp, 12 predicted proteins | sample Cases_109_6_MG_FD_189022 | JGI IMG/M metagenome (GOLD analysis project Ga0255057, IMG submission 189022) | Seawater microbial communities from Amundsen Gulf, Northwest Territories, Canada - Cases_109_6 | ecosystem: Environmental > Aquatic > Marine > Gulf | place: Canada: Northwest Territories... | reverse complement strand
GAGTTGCCGACTCGCCTGCAAGGAGGTGAAGAAGCGGGGCTTCAGGGCGCTGCAGCTCACCGTCCACCACGAGCCGGAGCACACCCATCGTCACCTGCATCACATTGTCGACATGATTGAAGGCAGCACGCTCTGTGGCTCGCAGCGCGATCTGGCCCAGCGCATCTTCCGCCGCCTGGCCGAAGCCGAGGCTAAAGTGCATGGCACAACGATCGAGAAGGTGCATTTTCATGAAGTGGGCGCAGTCGACTCGATTGCCGACATCGTCGGTTCGGCGATCGCCTGGGACTTATTGGGTGTGGAGCATGTGGTCTCGTCGCCCATTCCCACGGGAACGGGTTTCGTCGAGATCGCTCACGGCCGCTGTGCGATTCCCGCGCCGGCGACCGGCGAACTCTTGCGAGGCATACCGCTGGCGGCCAGCGAGGTGGAGGGGGAACTGACCACTCCCACCGGCGCGGCAATCGTCGCCACGCTCGTCCAGGAGTTTGGCCCGCTGCCGGCGATGACGATCGAGAAAATCGGCTATGGCGCCGGGCAAAAAGATTTCGAACACCCCAACTTGCTGCGACTGTTGGTTGGCGAGAGTGAATCGCAAGCGTCGATGTCGATGTCACCGGCGATGGCGACAGACGCGATTGTCCTGTTGGAGACGAACCTCGACGACGCCACGGGCGAAGTCGTGGGGCACTGCGCCAGGCAATTGTGGAAGGCCGGTGCTCTGGACGTGACCACCTCGCCGCTGCAAATGAAAAAAGATCGGCCCGGCGTGTTGCTCTCCGTGCAGTGTCGACCGGCCGACGCAGAGCGTCTGGCCCAGATTGTCTTCCGCGAAACGACCACACTGGGCCTGCGCCGCTCGACGCTCCAGCGGCTCACGCTGCCGCGGCGAACGGTGAAGGTCGCGACGCCTTGGGGGGAAGTTGCCGGTATTGCGGCCGAATTGCCCGACGGAACGGTCCGTTTTTCGCCCGAGTATGACTCGTGCAGCCAAATAGCCGATAAGAACCAAGTGCCGCTGGCCGAAGTCGACGCGGTCGCTCGGCGGGCCTTCGCTTCGAATCAAGAATGAGTACGAAATAGATTGCGGAGGACAGGATAACGTGATTTGCTGGATCAACAGGATCGAAAACAGTCTGACTGATAAATCCATGATCCGTTTGCGAACTGACTGTGGGTGTCCGGAATATAAACGTGCCAGTTCGTATCCTAGCCGCAGGCGGAAGCCTGCGGTCAGGGCCGTCACAACCGCAGGCTTCCGCCTGCGGCTAGTATTACCGACACCTGTAATTCCCGGACACTCTCAGCAACCATTCAGGAAAGTAATGTCATGATCTTGCTTGCCAGCATTCATGCCGTCTGGATGTTCCTGGCGGGCGTCGGCTTGTTGACATTCATCCTGATGAAGCGCTCCTACCGTTACTTCTCCAGGCCGCGTCGGAATCGCAACGACAAGCCACTGGAGCTACAGCCGCGCCCCAAGGGCCCATGGGACGGCGCTCAACACGACACGATGGCGCACATCGAACGCCAAAAGGTTGAAATGTTTGAGATGTCCCGCGATCTCAATGGCCAGCTCAACTCGAAGATTATCGTGTTGGAGAAACTCATCGCCGACAGCCAACGGCAAATCACGCGGATGGAAGCGTTGCTCGCCCAAATCGATGACGTCCAACTTGACCAAGCCCGGCGCGGCGCGGCAGCCCCTTCGTCACTCGAATAAACGTCACTCGAACGAACGGGGCGGCATCAGCTCGTCGAGCGCGTGCTCGATTTCCTCCCGGCCTTGCGCCGGCGCTTGGCAAGTAAAACCTTCGCAAACGTACAGCGTCGGCGCCCCGCCTTGCATGGTCTTTCCCTGCAGAAGCTCCGCCGCCGCTTGCGGTTTCGCACCGGCGCCCGGCCCGGTGAAGGCCAGCACCTTGTTGGGCAGGAACCGTCGACGCAGATCGGACAATACCGCCCGGCTCGATTCGTCGGCCAGGTCGCCCGCCAGCACCAGTTCGTAAGTTGGCCCCAATTCAAGATCGAGCGCCAGCAGCGTCTGGCCGGTGGCCGTCGGGGCGCGGCGCATCAATTCGGCCGTGTGCCGCATGACCGCTTCGGCGGCGTCAGAGTACCGCCTGTCGCCGGTGAACTTGCCGAGCCGTACCAGGGCCGTGGCCGCCATCGCGTTGCCGCTGGGCACGGCGCTGTCGGTAAAGTCTTTGCTACGAACGATCAGTTGCTCCTGGTCGTCGGCCGTGAAATAGAAACCGCCCCGCTCGCCGTCGGCAAATTTGTCGAGGACCACCTCCACGAGGGCAACCGCCTCATCGAGGCGCCGGCCGACAAAGGTCGCTTCGTAGAGCGAAATCAAACCGTTGGCTAGGCAGGCGTAGTCGTCCAGATAAGCATCGAGCTTCGCCACGCCGCCACGCCAGGTGTGCAGCAGCCGGCCATCGTCGCGGCGGAGCTCTTTCAACAAAAAGTCGGCCGCTTTGGCTGCAGCGTCGAGGTACCGCGGCTCGCCGAGCACCGCTCCCGCTCGGGCCATCGCGTCGATCATCAGACCGTTCCAGGCGACGATCACCTTGTCATCCTTGTGCGGATGGACGCGCTTCTCGCGTGCCACGAACAGCTTGGCGCGGCTGTTGGCCAACTCGGCGCTCAATTCTTGGGCGTCGCGGCCGAGCAGTGGGGCCTGTTGTTGGATCGTCTTGGGCAGATTGAGAATGCTTTGGCCATGCTCGAAATTGCCGGCCTCCGAAACCTCGTAGACCCGGGCGAACGTTTCGGCTGCCTCTTTGCCCAGCACTTCCCTCAAGGTGTCGGGCGTCCAAGTGTAAAATTTCCCTTCGACGCCTTCGCTGTCGGCGTCTTCGGTGCTGTAGAACCCGCCGGCCGGGTCGGTCATGTCCCGCAGCACGTAGTCGAGCGTCTCCCGCACGACGCGCCCGTAGTCTTGGTCGCCGGTGGCCTGATACGCCTCGAGATAGGCACCTGCAAGTTGAGCATTGTCGTAGAGCATCTTTTCAAAGTGCGGCACGAGCCAACGAGCGTCGACCGAATAGCGGGCAAACCCCCCACCCACGTGATCGTAAATCCCGCCGGCAGCCATCTGGTCGAGCGTCACCCGCACCATGTTCAGCGACGAGAGCTCGCGTCGCCGGTGCCAATGGCGGAGCAAGAGCCGCAGGGCCATCGGGGCGGGAAACTTGGGCGCGCCGCCGAATCCGCCATACGTGCTATCGAACGTTTGCCGCAAGTGCCGCACGGCGCCTTCCACCAACTCGATCGAAAGTTCGCCGCCGGCCTGGTGGCGGTCCAACTTGGCCAACTCCGCGGTGAGCCGATTGGCTGTCTTCTCGGCTTCCGCGCGGTTGGTGTCCCACGCCTTGGCCACGGCGTCGATCACCTGGTCGAAGCCCGGCATGCCCCGCGACGCGTGCGGCGGCCAATAGGTACCCGCGTAAAACGGCTTCAAGTCGGGTGTGAGAAACACGCTCATCGGCCAGCCGCCGCGGCCGGTCATCATCTGCACGGCGTTCATGTAAAGCTGATCCAAATCGGGCCGCTCTTCGCGATCGACCTTCACGCAGACAAACTTTTCGTTGAGCGCCCGGGCAATTCCCTCGTCCTCAAAACTTTCGTGCTCCATCACGTGGCACCAGTGACAGGCCGAGTAACCGATCGACAGGAAGATCGGTTTCTGCTCACGCTTGGCGCGCTCCAGCGCCTCGGGTCCCCAGGGGTACCAATCGACCGGATTGTCCTGGTGCTGGACGAGATAGGGGCTCGTTTCCTGGGCAAGACGGTTGGGCATCGCGGAGCGTTCAAGATTTTGGAGTCAGTGAAATAGCCGCGATGCTACGCATCGCTGGGGCTCATTCACCATACCAGATCTGGCGAGACTTTTCTGGCTGAAAGCTTCCGAGCCAGATAAAAACCCCTTCCCGACGGATTGAGCGGGAGATTCGTCATAAGGCGGTCGCTGGCAGCTGGCATAGGGCAGTGGGATTGGCATTGCCCGAAACAACGGAAAACTGTAGTTCGTCATACCAATTGTTCGATCACAAGGCCGAAGAGGGCAATGCCATGACTACAGACAATCAGGACTCGTTCGGCTCGGCTGACGAATTACTAGCCCAGGCCGAAGAGTTGATATGGAGCCTGTTGGACGACAACCTTCCCAAGGATGGTGTGCTGCGTTTGGAGGAGATGATCAAGCAGCACGGAAATGTACGCGAACTTTATCTCGACTGTGTGCAGTTGCACGCCGATCTAACCGGGCACTTCGCTGAAGCTGCCAAGCTGAATATTCCGGAGCTGTCCGATTCGCCCGTGTTGCGCTCACTGGGCGATGCGATGCCGGGCGTCGCGGGTGTCGACGCCGGTCCGCCGGTGACAGACTGATGTCATGGCGTCTCTAGTTCGACGTGCGTCGCCAACTGGCGGGCATCACTCGCCACTCGGGGCCTTGGGCGAAGCCAGGCGGCGGGTAGTTGAAGAACACCGAGTCGTACTTAAAAGTCACAGGAGAGGCGACAACTATCTCTTCGCAGACCACGGTGCCACGGAAACGGGAATGGTGAGAGTCCGGAGGCAGTTCCAGCGTTCCCGACACGTAGACCAATCCCCGGATAACTGAGGCATACGTATCGATCAGATCGGAATCTTCGGCATTCCAATAGGGTGTTCCCACCGGATTGAGATTCACGCCGATCGCCGATTCGCTCAGGTCGACGTCGCTGGTCAGTATAAAAACATCTCCCTGGACCAACAGCGAAGGAAAGTTGCGGGCCGCCGGCTCCAGGACGACCGAACCCGCCAAGGCCGTCAAAGGACCTGGGTTCAAGAGGACGATCGTCCCCACAATCCGGCAATCCTCGATGCGCAAATCTATGCCTTGGCAGTCGATCACATAAATGCCCGCCGGATTCGTCGCCCCAAAAGGGTTTGCGTTGGGAGCCAACAACACGGCCGAGATCAGCGGTTTGTTCGAGCCGTTTTTCGGCAGTGCATTGACGTCGATCCACGTGCCGTTGAACTGATAGTAGTCGAATACGTGCTCATGCGGCATCTCCCGGGGGGGAATCGTTTCGGTCTTGTTACCGAAGGTCGCCCCGTTGATTCCAACGCCGGCTTCGACGTCACCGGTAATGGGAGCTCCGTTGGCATCTATTTCTCCGTTGGAGCTGATGATCTGATGGGTCTCCATGTCGCCCCCCGACTGCGTCACCAAGTTTCCATTGACGCAGAGCGACACTTCCAGGCAACCGAGTGGATCGCCAGTCGGCTCCAGCATGACCGTGGCTACGTGGACCGCTTCGCCGGATCGGCCGATCCCCCGGAGAGTGACCGCGTCGTTGACGTCATCGCCCAGGCTGCCGTCGGGATCGGTCAAGACAAACTTGAAGTCTCCCGAACCGCCCAGACTGACCCAATCGGTGGGATATTGGGTGCCACTTGCGAAGGTGGTGCGCCAGGTCGAATCGGCGGTGATCGTCGCCAGCGCGTATTCGATGGCCGACTGGGCCATGAGCCGCGCTTCGGCCATTCCGTCCGCGGCGAGGGCCGACTTGCGTTGCAGGCGTGTGATCTGCATCGCGGACAAGCTGACGATGCTCACGATCATCGCCACGCCCAACACGGCGATGTAGACGCTTCCTCGGCGAAGCCTGTGTGGTCTGGCAATTGTTGTGCGGTGATGATTCATACGGAGAGCTACTTCAGTTGGTGTCATACGTGTGATTGGACAGTTGTGTGGAAGAATGGGCCGCGGCCGCGCCGCCTAACTGCAGTTCCGCGCCGAGCCAGGTCACCGCCGTCGTGTCGACGGCGGGTGACTGCTCGAAGCTGCTGTACCGGGACCGTAAGGCACGGATCTGCGTAGCCACGCCGTGGGGATCGGTCACGGTCACGGTGATCAACTTCAATCCCGATTCGCTCGACAGTGTCGTGGCAATCGAAGTCACATTCACCCAATTGACCTGCACGGTCCGATTCCAGCCGACGTAGCCTGGATGCTCAACGCCATCCTTATTCTGCGGGTTCTTTGCGGGCAATTCGTTTGCGGACCAATTGTCATAGTCGTCCACGTCATCAAGATCAGCGCGATTTCCACCCGACTCGTCAATTTCCCGGCCTATCGAGTCGCCAGGCTCCTCAGGGTCTTCGTACGGCAGCGAAAGGATCTCGCCCATCAATTCATGCGCCAGGCCAGGGCCGGTCAGCCGCGCGGCGTTCAGCCGTTGCGAGCGAAAGACGGCCCCCAACGTATTGAGCGCCGCGACCAGCATGACGCCGACGATCAGTGTGCTGGCCACGACTTCGATCAGGCTCAAGCCCCGATGTTTCTGTCTCAATTTTTGTCTCAGTGAATCCATCATGTGCTAGTACGGATCGGGGGCAATGGCAATGGTGACTGCGCGGAACTCCTGGGATCTAACGAGCGTGAAGTCGGCGGTTCCGCTGTTGGCGGCGGAGGGCTGTAAGACGTATGCGGCGCCGCCAGAAACGGATCCATTGCCAGTGCCACTCTCGTCCATGGTGATTGTCGTGTGGCCGATGAGCCCTGAGTCGTCGACCGTGATGTCGTCGTCGTCAAAGCCTCCGAGTCGTAGAATCATTGTGTCGCTAACGGTCGTGGTAACGGAAGGCGTGGTGGGTTTGTCGGAAGTGCCTCCACCAACCGCGAATTGATGGATCGGAGAAGCCGGATCATGACCCGTAAATCGCATGATCCAGCCATAAGCTTGTTCGTTCGTTCCCCAGGTGAAAGTGTACGAACTCCCCTCCGCGGCCGTGGCAATCTTCCACCACACACCAAAATGCGATCTGCTGCTAGGGCTCTCCTCCGGATCGGGGCCAGTCCAGCCAGCAGGGGCGGCGAGCCCGTTGAGCGGACCGTCGAGAGCCACGGCGGCGATCAGCAGGTCGCCTTTGCTCGTGCCGGGCGGCGCGGTGATCGTCAGCGAAGTGCCGTTGCTGGGCAGTTTCGCTTCGGTAAACTCCTCAAAAACCACTTCGGGTAGTGTCGCTACGACTGCCGGCGCGATCGTCAATCGGGTCAACGCGGAGAGATCGAGACTTTGCACGTCCGTGGCAAGGGTGAGCTCCGTGCCGCCGTTGTATTGGTAGGTGAGCGGGTCGCCCGGTGTGCCGCTCCAGGCGTAGCGGATCGATTCGGGGTGGAGATCGCCGTCGCGATCGGGAACGTCAAAGGTCACAGCCGTGGTGGTACGCTCGCTAAAGCTGAGGGCCAGCGCCAGATCGGCCGTCAATTTGCCTAACACTTCCGAAGCGATCGCAGACTGCCGTGAGGTGGAGCTATCCAGATCGAGCGCCTGGCTTGAGATGTAAATTGCGGAAGCCAATCCGGCCACTAGCATCGTGGAAGAAACGAGGCCAATCGATAGCTCGATGAGCGTAAAACCTGGGTGCGTATCTCTGTGGTGAGTCGTTCGTCGTGGGGTGGATAGGAGGGCAATCATGATTTAGTTAGGGCCCTGTTCCTAGGGCCACAATCTCGGCACGGGTAGGAGCATTGATCCGACCAGACGCCTCGAGTTCAATGGTCAAGTCGCTGCTCCCGGTGTTCAGCACAATCGTGCCAGCGCTGGAGGATCGGCCATAAATATCAAAGACTAAGGTGCTACTGCCGCCGAAACTGGCGGAAACGAGCGTCGCCTTGGAGACGCCCTCTCCGAGTCGATGCTCGTAGACCTTAGTCGATCGATCCAGATCGCTCATTCCGGTAATTTCGTAGCGGTTGTCGTTCACGTAGAAGGCGATTGTCTGACTCGAGCTTGTCTGCTGGGCCCGGCGCTTGGCTAACTGGAGGTCAGCCACGATTCGCTTGACCGTTGCATCGGCACGGTAGTTGGCCAACGTCTCCAGATAGCGTGGAGCCGCAACCGACGCGAGAATGCCGACGATCAAGACCACGATCGTTAATTCAATCAACGTAAAACCGGACCGGTGAGTTCTCGCGGTAGGGTCCCTGCTGATGCGTGGTCGATACATCTCTGAGCTCGTGGTATGGTTCCCGTTGCACGTTAGGAGGGCAGGAGCTCGGTGGGACTCACGCCTGCGTCGTCCTTGGGCGTCTGCTGAACATGCTCGGCTACTTTGGGCTTTCTCACCGGCAAGGGAGGGCGCCGATAACCTTCGCGAATTCTTACGATGTCGGGCGTGATCTTGAGAAACGTCTCGACGATCTCCGCGTCCCATTGGCTGCCCGCGCCTTCCTGCAAGATCGAAAGCGCCTTTTCCAAAGGCATGCCCGTGCGGTAAGGCCGATCAGACGTCATCGCGTCGAAGGCATCGACCACGGCCAACAACCGGCCTTCCATAGGAGTCATCGTCCCGACCAGACCGTCAGGATATCCTTTGCCGTCGTGGCGCTCGTGGTGATGCAACACGCCTGGCAACACGTACTCCATCGACTCCAGCTCACGCAAAATAGCCCAGCCCAGGTCCGGATGTTGTTTGATCTCGGCGAATTCTTGTTCGGTGAGCGGCCCGGTCTTCTTGAGAACCAAATCGCTCAGACCGATCTTGCCGATGTCATGGAGCAGTCCGGTCATGTAGAGTCGCTCGCACGCCTGCTCGTCGAAACCGATCTCGCGTGCCAGCCGTCTGCCGTAGCGAGCGACCCGTTCGCTGTGACCACAGGTGTAGGGATCTCGGGATTCAATCGCGGAAACCAACGTCCGCACGACGCTGATCAACAGGCTTTCTCGTTCTTCGAACAGCGCCACGTTGTGGGCGTGGGAAGCGAGCATGGCGGCAGTCGTGCTAATCAGCGATGCTTCGCAGGAGCCGAGTTCGTTATTGCTCAATTTCCAGATCGGATGTAGATGGCCTTGCTGGGAGGGGCGGCGGCGATTGATCGCCACGAGCCAACCGAGCGTGGCCATGCTGGTGGAGACCGCTACCAACACGAATTCCTGCACGCCTGGATACAAGTGACCTTCCGCGCATTGATGGAAGCTGTTCCGCACCGTAGGCCGGTCGGCCATCGTGTCGCGATATTGAGTCACCAACCTCTCGATCACGTCGGGATCTACGTCACCCTTGCAATCGTCAGTTTTCCAGGATTCGGCGATGTGGGGTTTGCCGCCCGCACGACCCTCCACGAAATACAGTTCTTCGACGCTGGCTGCTTCGCCCAATTGAGGCAAAATATATCGCACCAGGTTTTCCGACCGCAACGAGAGGCCGCCCAGCGCCAGCCGCTCGGCCATTGCCCGCAAGAAGGCCAGTTCCTCCAAATCTTCGTTGAGTTGTTGCAGATACGCGCTGCTATCTTGTTGTAGCTGCTCGATTTCTTTTCGACTCGCTCCGTCGCGCAACGTGGCCTTGGCCAATTGCACGGCAAGTTTTGGCGTGTCGGTCTCTACATAGGTCGTGGCAAACCAATTGGCGCCGCCCTCACCGTGGATTGGCGCCGCCAACAGGTAGCGCCCGGCGTCGCACTGTTGAGCCACAGGCTCGCCCTGCAGGTGGGCCTGTTCGCATTGCTCCGCCAATTCGATCGTGGGAACGTTCTCGTCCTCCTCATCGAGAATCGACACAAACACGCCGTCCTCGGTCCGGACCCACACCTCAAATGTTGAGTCGAACATTGTTTCTAGTTCGGCGACATCGCGGTTCTTAGACCGCGCGTCCGAAACGTTTCTCACTGCTGTGCCGGTCGTCATCTTTGTTGCTCACAATTCAACGAGAGTCGTACTCCTGATACATGGGCAGGAACATTGGGGCACAGTCTGCCTAAGCCAGAGAAAGGGTCTTCACGGTGACTCGTGCAAAATAGGTATTTGAACCTCTCCTTGCGAACCTACTTTGCGAAATAAAACGCTGGTAGCGTCCCCGTGGACGATTACCTTCCTATCTAGGAAAAGATAGCTCACACCCGGAGGACGGCAATCAATGGATGACTTCTGTTCCGATTGCTCCGAGGATGACGGTGGCAACAGCTGTACTTACAAAACACAACGTGGCGGTCCCTGTAACCCGTAGTGAATGAGCATGCGAGTGCAACTTGCACTAGATTCAGTAAACTGGGCTTCAGAAAACCTGACACTTCTGGGGAGAAATCCACTAGACAGCGCAGGAAGAAGCTATATTTGCGTAGTATTCAAACTAGTTACCGGTATTTTCTCACTCGAAAAGAGGCACTTTCATGAACAGTCGTCGCAATGCATTTACGCTGGTGGAACTGGTCGTGGTGATCATGATCCTGGGCATATTGGCTGCTGTGGCCGCACCGAAGTTGCTCAATACTTCCAAGGTGGCCACCGACAATGGCCTCCGGCAAACATTGTCCATCGTGCGAGACGCGATTGAGCTGTACGCCGCAGAAAACGGCGGCAACTTGCCCCCGTGTGCCGACGCGACCTCTAGCTTTCAAGACGCTGTGAAGGATTATATCCGCGGCACCTTCCCCAAGTCTCCCGTGGGCACGCAGGACAAAAACGTGACCGCAACTACCACCGATCCCGTTGTCGCCGATGCTACCCCAGCTAACAGTTGGAAGTACAACACGGTTACGGGAGAATTCATTATCAATTCCGCCGCGCTTTCGGGCGACGGCATCACGGCTTACGAAGCGTTCTAGTCGAACGGCAATCACGGACGCGTGCCAGTGGGACCTTTTGCGGCAAGAGAAACAGGATGAACGATAAAGCACAAAGGATCCTGATTGTCGACGACAACGTCGCACTGGCGCGTGTGATCCAATTTGCCATGGACGGCGCAGGATTTGAAACGGTCACCGCTCAGAACGGGCGGATTGCGTTCGAGCTGGCGAAGAAGTCGCTGTTCGACGTGGTGATCACCGATCAACAGATGCCCGAAATGACTGGCGTAGACCTATGTCGAAACCTGCGTGGCATGCCCGAATACGAAGATTGCCCGATCATCCTTTTAACGGCCAAAGGCCTGGAATTGGAATTGCCACGTCTGCAGCACGAACTCGAAATCGACGCGACCTTTTCCAAACCATTCAGCCCGTCGACTCTGGTAAAAACCGTCAACGAGCTGCTGGCAGCCGCTGTTTCGTAAGAAGACCAAGCCGTGGCCGTGAAAGCACTAGAGCAACATGTTTGGCAGCCATCCCAAGCTGGGTTTTCCGAGGAAAGTAGTCGCGTGCTACCTGCTATTTTGCATGGCAACCGTCTGCTGGCTGGCACTGGGAGTGTGCCTGATCTCCCACAAGGTACTCAGCTTGCACTCTGCTAGTTCCTGCCTGTCGCGTTTGGGCAAGACGGCTGCCGCCATCGAGATTTCGTATCTTCGACATGGCCAAGAAAAGCTCCAGCACTTGACTAAGCAGGCTCAAGTTGAAGGAGGATTGGCCTACGCCTCGATTATCGGCCCCAACGGAATCTACCTGGCGCACACCAACGCAAGCTTACGCGACATGCCCGCGTTGCGGCCCACTGGCAGCCTGTTGCGGTGGGGAAGCGTCACGGGAATCCGCTTTGTCGACCAGCAGAATCGAACCTTGCGGGAATACCAGGTTCCGCTCACGGTCGATTCCCAATCGATCGGATCGTTGCAGATTGCTGTCGTAGAGCCAAGTGTTAGCGCCACCTTGGCCAGCGTGGCCCAGTATGCACCAATTACCGTTCTGATTCCCTTGGCGCTGGTCGCTTTGGGGGCCTTGGTTCTTGGTCGACTTACAGGCGCCGTAGCCGAGGTAGACGACCAGTTGCGACAAGTGGCGCTGCTGCCTCCCGGCAGAGAGGTTTCGCTTCAACGACTGACGGCACGAAACGGCTCCTCTCTGGGTTGGAATCGCATTGTCGAGTCGCTCAACGAGTTGCGGAATCACTCTGGCGACCAAAGCCTGAACAAACGGCTTACCGAGGCGATTGCGGTGCGCCGACAGAATGAACAGCTCGACATCCTGCAGAATCTGTCGGACGGCGTCGCCGTGACCGACATGGAAGGCCGCATCACATTCGCCAACCGAGCGATCAAGGCCCTGCTAGGAGCCGAAGCGACCGACGACGTCCTGGAAGGCACGGTCATCAGCGACCGACTGATCCACAACATGCCCGAGCTGGCCCAATGCCCGCTGTTCGACCCGGAGTGCACCAATCGGTCGGTCGTTTTCGAAGGTCACCGCCACGGCGTGAAGGCAGACCGCGTGCTCCGTGTATCGCGCCAACCACTTGTGGGCGGACAATTGAAGGGCCAGGTGTGGTCGCTCCGCGACGTGACCCAACAGAAACTCGCCGACAAAATGCGCGACCAGTTCATCGACACTGCCACCCATGAGCTGCGCACGCCGTTGTCGAACATCAAAGCTTACGCGGAAATGCTGGCCACTTGTGACAAGATCGAGTTGGAACAGCAAAAAGAATTCTGCAACATCATCGATAGCGAAGTCACCCGTCTGGCCCGCTTCGTCGACGACCTGTTGAGCATCAGCAGCATGGAAGTCGGTTCGCTCTCAGCCGACCGTCAGAAAGTGGAAATCGCCCGGCTGTTTGAAGAGGTGCTCGACAAGATCCAACCAACGATGCAGAAAAAGGATATTCAGTTCGAAGTGCGACTGCCGGAAAAAATGGGCGTACTGGAACTCGACAAAGAAAAGATCGTAGCCGTGCTGGTCAATCTCTTAGGCAATGCCGCCAAGTACACGCCGTCCGGTGGTCATGTGTCGCTCAAGGTGAAGCTGGAAGAAGATCTTCTGCAGATCGCGGTCGAAGACACGGGCGTCGGCATCTCCCCCGAGGATTTGCCGATGGTCTTCGAAAAGTTTTTCCGCTCGAAGGACGCTCGCGTCCAAGCAGAGGCGGGGACTGGACTGGGTTTGTCGCTGGCGCGAGAAGTAGTTCGGATGCACGGCGGCGACATCTCGGTAGAAAGCCAACTCGACAAGGGGAGTACGTTCCTGGTTTCCATCCCTCTGGAGTAATGCCACATCATGTTAAGCGTCAAACCCCAAGGCGCCGTCGACGTCGTCCAGTTGAGCGGTCCATTGAATCACGAAAACGCCGACCGTTTGGTTGAAACCGTCCAATCGGGATTGGCCGAAGGACAGCCCATGATCGTGCTTGACATGAGCGATGTGCCGTTGATGGACAGCGCAGGTCTCGACGCACTGATGGACGTCCACGACGCGGTGCTTTTGAAAGGGGGCGCCGTCAAGTTGGCCGCGCTCACCCAACTCTGTGCGGAAGTGCTCCACGTCACCGGCGTTGGTGGGCACTTCGAGACCTACAAAGAAGTGAAACTTGCTGTGGGGAGCTTTGTGCAATGAGCGCCCTTGTCGAAGAGCAACTTCAAAACAAGCAATTGGCGCCACCCGAAGTGCCGGAGGAGGTCAGCCCTCTGAAAGCCGCCCAGACGCTGCGAGGACCGCTCGGTCAACGACTGATGAGCGCCGACCTGATCGACGCCGAAGAGTTGGAGGCGGCGCTCAGTCGCCAGGTTCAAAAGGGGCAAAAGTTGGGCGAAGCCCTCTTGGAACTGGGCTTCGCCAACGAAGAGCAACTGCTACCGTTCATGGAATCTCAGCTCGGGATCGTGGGCGTGCGACTCCGCGAGGGGCTGCTCGACCCGGTTGCCATCAAGTTGATACCCCGTCCACTGGCGGAGAAACTCAACGCGTTGGCGCTGTTCCGTGTACGCGACACGCTGGTCGTTGCCACCGAGGAACCGCAGGACCTCGACATGATCGATCAGATCGAACACTTGACGGGTCTCACCGTGCGGCCGGTGTTTGCTTTCTCCGCTTCGATCCAGCGGATGCAACGTCGCGCCTATGAGGAAGACTTCCGCGTGGACGCCGTCACTGCGGACCTGGACGAGTCGGCCGTGGAACTCCAGGTCGAGGCGTCCGACGTGGACATCGCTTCGGTGCATGATCTTGTCGACGGCAGCCCGGTGATCAACCTGGTCAACTACCTGGTGCTGCAAGCGATTCGCAAAATGGCAAGTGATATTCACATTGAACCGAGCCGCAAGTTTGGCACGGTGCGGTTCCGCATCGATGGACAACTCGTGGAGATGCTCCGGCCGCGGCGCGACATCTTCCCGGCGATTGTCTCGCGTATCAAGGTAATGGCCCGACTCGACATTGCCGAGCAACGCGTTCCCCAGGACGGGCGGTGCCAGGTCGTCGCCGACGGCAAGGAAGTTGACTTGCGTGTTTCCACACTACCGACAATATTGGGCGAGAAGGTGGTGATTCGTGTGCTCGACAAGCAGCGACTCACGTTCAATCTGGACGAGCTGGGAATTCCCCCCGACACGCTGGGGACGCTCAAAGGCTTGCTGAAGAAACCTTACGGCCTGGTACTCGTGACAGGTCCCACGGGTAGCGGCAAGACCACAACGCTCTATTCCGCTCTAGAGTTGATCAAGTCGGTCAGTCGCAACATCGTGACGGTCGAGGACCCCGTCGAATATCAAATCGAACTAGTAAACCAGGTCCAGGCCGACCCTGCGCGTGGCGTGTCGTTCGCTTCGGCATTGCGGTCGATTCTGCGGCAAGATCCGGACGTGATCATGGTCGGTGAGATTCGTGACGCGGAAACGGCGCAGGTCGCCGTGCAGGCGGCGTTGACTGGCCATTTGGTGCTCAGCACGTTGCACACCAACGACAGCGTTAGCGCGATCGCCCGCATGATGGACATGGGAATCGAAAGCTACAAACTGGCAGCCGCGTTAATAGGCGTGGTCGCTCAGCGGTTGGTGCGGACGATTTGCCCCAACTGTCAAACGACTTACTTCCCGCGGTCCGAGTTCCTGAAAGCCTTGCACTACCAGGGGGACATGCGGCGCAGCTTCGCCAAAGGCGAGGGGTGCCGCGAATGTTTCGACTCGGGATTTAAGGGGCGTACCGGTATCTACGAAGTGCTCCCCGTCACGGCCGACGTACGGCGGATGATCGCCGATCAGACCCCGTTGGAAACGGTCCGCGAGTGGTTTACGCAGCAGGAATTTCCCTCGCTG
>Ga0255057_10001169_pt1 | contig 14963 bp, 16 predicted proteins | sample Cases_109_6_MG_FD_189022 | JGI IMG/M metagenome (GOLD analysis project Ga0255057, IMG submission 189022) | Seawater microbial communities from Amundsen Gulf, Northwest Territories, Canada - Cases_109_6 | ecosystem: Environmental > Aquatic > Marine > Gulf | place: Canada: Northwest Territories... | reverse complement strand
CCACCGATCCCAAACCACAACCCGCTCATCCTCAGTGAACCTCGGCACGACAACCTCCTCGATAAGAGACAACACTCTCACCGACAGATGTTGCGTTCACCCCCAGAGACCACAGCACTTATGTGCGGATAGTTTCATCAAATTGCTGTAGCGGGTGGCGCTCTATGCGACTTTTGTGCGGGCGCTTGGCGCTGGTGGCCATGGCCTTATGACAGCGAGTGTCATGGGGATTTCTTTGATGACAATGTGGGGATGCTTTTCCACATGTCCATCTAGCCAGGTTATGTAGTCGGGGTTGGTGATAGAGGGGAGGTCGTTGTTATAGAAATGGTCGATCTTGTAGAGGGTGGCGAGGAGGGTGACCATGTGGTCGGCGTAGAGCGATGCGGCAAGGTTGGCGTAAAGACTCTGGGCTTCATCGTGGGTGGTGGGTCCGGGGTGTTTGCCAACCACCTCCCATGAGCGTATTCGGTCTCTTCTGCTGCCGATTGCCCGGGCGAGGCCCGTGACGCCGTAGTTGTTTGCGACACGTAGTTGCTTGCGCTGTTCGCTTTCGCTGCGGGCGAGTGGCGGATTGGCGTGCCACAGCTGGTATTGCTCTAGCTGGGCGGTGGTCTGGTCGAGTTGTCTTCTGGTGTTGGTAGGGATCGCCCAATACCAAGTCCGGTAATCGGCTTGGAACTGCTCATCTTGTTGGCTGTTATCGCTCAATTGATTACTTGTCGAGCTGGTCCGCCTGGATCGCCACCGAGGTCTGGGAGGTCTCGCATGATCGGGGTCCGTGGGGTGCGAGGGTCTCGTCTGGCGGGCTTGTTGGTGATGCCGACAACGGTGGCTGTGATCTCCTCAATGGTGGGCTTGGGGTTGAGGCCTGCCCTGACGACGAGTTGGTTGAGATTGCCGACCGCCTGTTGAAGGTCGGTGATCTGGCGTTTCATTTTTGCGATGGTGACGTCGTGGGTCATTGCAGTAGTGAATCTACTGGAAAATTCTTCCAGTTTCATGTATCGTCAACTCCGACTCGGATAGGTCCCAACCCCTAGGGGAGTCAGAAACCATGGGGAGTGGAGGAACTCATGACCACTGAACATGACCGTGGTGTTGTCGAGGCCGAAGCCCGTGAAGGGATCAGCACCAAAGTGACGGACTTTCTGGCCGCTCAGGCCATGGCTGCCGAGGAGCGAAAAGCCCAGATCGCTAATTCCAGCCCTCTGACCCCCGAGCAGCAGCTAGGGCTTCTCGAAGAGCAGACTTTTACACCAATCCCGTACCAGACCGACCCGCTGACCATGGCTCACATCACTGACCCCGCTCTGATCCAGAGAGCCGTCGAATCTGCGGAACATGCCGGTGATATGGAATGGTCGAAGGCGTGGAAACAGCGCCAGCATGAATTGAATGTTGCCGCCGATACCGAGGTCTACTCACCAGAGGCACTGGAGCAGGTCCATGCGGCCGCAGACCTGTATAGGGCGAATGTCCGAGCCAGGGAATTGGGTCTTCAAGGGATCGCCGGTGAGGCCGAGTTGAATCGTCGGGCCGCCCAAGTCAATGAGATTCTGACTTCTAACGGGGAGCGCAGATTTGACCACATTGCTGATCTTGACTCTGCGATTGATCACACTCGCAACCAGATCGCCAACGCCGAGCACCAGGGATACTCATTCTCCAAGGAGCAGACCGAAGCCGAGTTGTCTCGGCTAGTCCAACGCCGTGGGGGCATCTCTCAGATTCAGGATGCTCGGTTTGAACAGGTCCACGATCCTGGTGAGCTACGAGCCGAAGCCCTGCAATCAATTGCTGAGAAAGCGGCCCAGGCGTGGGACGCATCACAATCATGATTTCCGTAGCCGGGAATACCCGCAATAGGCCGGAAATGAAGGCGCTGGCGAAGCTGAAAACGGAAAGGTATGGGACGCATGGCCCGTTGGTAGACGGGGGAGTGACCCCTCTTTCTTGGGGTGGTGCGTCCCAATGACCACTCATATCGGCGACAACGATCCGACCGCCGAGGTGGTGCCTTTGACCGTCGATGACCTTTTCGGTGATGACGTTGACCTGATGGCTGAATCCGATGATGAGGTCGATGATTTCGGCGCTGACGGCAACGCCGACCTAAGAGAGGCCGTGAAACGGAGCAAACGTGAGGAAATCTTCCTCAAGATGCAGTTGGTCGAATCGTCGGTGCGTCGTCTCGGACTCGACCCTCTCGCCGGGTTGGGCCGGGCCGTCTGCAAACAGTGGCCGTATCGAAGCGAACTCGACTCCGGCGTTGAGAACGTCGAACTGTGGATGCAGGCCGAATACGGATGGAGTGGCAACCGTGAAACATGACGAACAGACCGAGGTCGAATCGGCACCTGATCCAAAGAATCTCGACTTAGTTGAGAATGCGAAAGGTCACGTTGACAGAACGCACCACCAGGAAGCCAACCGGCAGTTGCGAGCCATCCACAAAGAGGTCCGGGAGAACCTGCGTGGACTACGAAACCGGGTCGTCTCCGAACATGTCGCTGCTATCGGGTTGGACCCAGGCCTGGGGTTGGGCCGGGCACTACTGAACGAGTACAAGGGCAAGGCCGCCTTTGACGATGTTGCCGCCTACGCCCAACAGGAATTCTCCTATGAGCAGACCCACAACGAAGAACTACCCGAATCGGTGCGGGCAACCAACCGGTTCGACCTGTTGATGCAGTCTTCTACCCCGGTGGATTATCACGGTGAGCCAACACTAGGCGAGCAAGCCCAACATCGTGTTGACGCCAATGACCCCGAGGCCACTCGTGAAGATGCGATGAGGTCGATCAGCGAAAAGACCAATCAGTTCGGTAGTGATTTCTACGGAGGAACATGACTGCCCTTTCTGACGGGGTACTGATCGACCGTTGCTTCGTCTGCAATGCGGAGACCACGGGTCTCCCCTACTGCTCCTGGTTCCACATGGTGCGTGGTGCGACTGCCATCAAGATCAGGTTGGCACCGGACGACGAATTGGCGTTGCTGTCACCCAACAACCTGCCCCAGATTGACACCGCTCCGAACCAATCTCGTGGTGGAGACACCTACCGCACCGTCCTCAAAGCGGGCAAGTGGGCCGAGGTCGAAAAGGGGATCAGCGACCTTGACGATGTGATCGCCTGGCTGAACAAGCACCACAAGCATTTGAAGGCTGATCGGAACAGTGTGCGACGGTCTTGGATCCGATACCAGGAAGTCCGACAGCTTGAACTAGCCCGCACCATGATGACAGTCGATCCCAAGTACATCGAGATGTTGGGCCCGCCGGTACCAGCCACCGGTACCAAGGCTGATATCGACACCTGGGTCGAAGATGCCGCTCAAGCTTTCACCGATTGGCGCAAGGAATTCTTCAGAACCTCCCACGGCGGTGGCTACATCACCCCGGCTTACCAACGGAAGTGGATCAGGCATTGGATGCGAGGGTTCGCATCCAAAAGAAAGAAGCGGGGAGTCCTATCACCGCCACGATCCGGCAAAACAGACCTTCTCATCCACCTTGTCGTTTGGCTGATTCTCCGCAACCCCAACATCCGCATCGTCTGGATCGGCCCCAACGAGGACATCGCCGTCAACAGTGTCGATGCAGTCAGGGACATCCTGTCCTCGCATGACAAGCTGATCGAGACCTACCTGCCGCCTGGTCTCACTTTCGAGCCGGTTGGCACCGGCGCCAAGAAGGAGTGGTCGGCAAAAGCCCTCACCGTCTCCACTCGCACAATCGTCGGCCAGAAGGCTTCAACGTTGCTCGCCAGGGGACGCACCGGCCGCCTGCTTTCCCTAGATGCCGACGTGATCATCGGTGACGACCTGGTCGATTTTGAGTCGATGATGACCGAAGGCGCCCGCAAACAGGTCAAAGGCTGGTTCCTCACGACCCTGTCATCACGGGCCAGTGCCAACACCGTCTTCTTCGTCATTGGTAGCCGGGTCCACCATCTAGACCTCTACCAAGCCCTCCTCGATGCGGACAACTGGGACCTGATAGTCGAACGTGCCCACGACCGTGACTGTGTGATCGACCGTTGGGATGTTTCCGCCCACGATGCTGCTCACTGTCTGCTCGCCGGTGAACTACCCGACGTGGACTATCAATGGCTGCTCGACAAGCAAACCGAAGCCGAAGCTGCCGGACAGCCCGAATTGTTCGATCTGGTCTATCTCAACGATGTGACAGGGTCAATGTCGTCGGCGTTTCTCCGTGAGGACATCCGCAACTGCATGGACCCAATGCGAGAGGTCGGCATCGAAGGCCTCAAAGAAGGATATGTGCTGCTCGCTGGCCTCGACCCCGCCTACTCGGGACATCAGGCGTCGGTACTAATGGCCTACTACCCGGACGACGGCACCTACGCCCTCGTCGACTTGGACAATCCCAAAGGTGGTGGTGTTGACAAGTTCCTCCAACAGATGGAGAAGTACGAGTCGATTACCAAGGGAGGATTGGAAGAATGGGTGGTCGAAGTCAACGCCGTCCAGGGGATCATCCTTGATGACCCTCGGGTGAAGGAGTTCGGCCGTCAACACCGGGTCGATTTCCACCGGCACAAGACCCACTCCAATCGCAACGATGAACAGTTTGGCGTGGTTGGCATGGCCCGCCTTTTCCGTGAGGGGGAGATCAGCCTCCCCTACTCAAACCACGACCCGGCGACCAGACGAAAGATCGACATGTTGGAGCGCCAGCTTCTCAGCTTCGACGGCATCGCACAAGGTCGGTCCTCTCGGGGTCTCACCGACCTTGTGATGGCGATGTGGTTCACCGTGCTGTGGGCCAAGAAGATTCACCGTCGTCTCGGTGACGAACGTCATCGTGTTGCGGTGGGTGGTGAGTTCAGCTTCCCCGACTACCAACAATCATTCGATAACACCGCCCCTTGGGGTCCCTCGTCCTACCCGTATACGACACAACAGCGGGTCAAGTGAAAGCTCGGAGGATGTGTGGAGGATGTGTGGTGCTTTTGGGATTCTCCAAAACAAAACCCCCAAGTCTGTGACCTGGGGGTTCTTAGTAGCGGGGGCGGGATTTGAACCCGCGACCTTCGGGTTATGAGCCCGACGAGCTACCAGACTGCTCCACCCCGCGTCGATGGAGCTGTAATTGTACGGCGCCTGAATCGATACGCAATCTCCGATCGACGTGTGAATTTGCTCCATTTGGGCAACCCACGATTGCCCCCCTTATGTATCGGACTTGTCGACCCAACCAGTGAGACTGCCGTAGTGCCCGTCAGGATCGCGAAAGTGGGCGCCCAGTAGGTCACGCTTTTCGTCCGAGTTGATCAATCTCAACTCCAGTTCGAAAGGCACCCCGCGTTGACTCAACGCTCCGAACTCCGCACGAACATCATCCGCTTCAAATACGACCTCGGTGAGTGACTCATCCTCAATGGACCGATCAATATGACTCAGGATCAAATTGGTTCCCCCTCCATTGAGGAAAGTGAATCCCGGGATCTGAAACGCCACGTCGAGGCCGACAGCGTCTTTCCAGAATCCAACCGCCCTCTCCATGTCTTCCACACGCAGAATGACTGATGAGAGCTTCATGAGATGAGACTAGGTGTCGAGTCGACCGCGAAGGTGAGCGGATTGGAACCGGATACGGTCCGTAGTAGCTGAGGTTCGCGAGGGGTTAGCGGTAACGCCAGACGATCCGACCCCGGGTGGGGTCATAGGTCGAGACTTCGACGTCCACTGAGTCGCCGGGGAGCACCCTGATGCCGCGGCCACGACGCATACGTCCCGACGGCTTGGCGAGCAACTCGAAACCACTGTCCAGCTTCACTTCGAAGGTGGAATCGGGAAGCATCTTCGTAACCGTGCCTCGCATCCGTATGTATTCCTCGGTGTCCTTTGCCAAAACTCTCTATTCCTTAGGTCCCCATAGGTTAGGCCAGGCGGTTCTGCTCCGAGAAAGGCTGGATTTCCCGGGTTTCACTCGGGTAGGTTTGCAGACATGTTGTCAATTGCCGCCGGCTCCACTGAAACCGCATTGTTGGACGAGACAATCGGACGGAATCTCGAGGCCACCGCCGCGCGAATCCCCGACCGAGAAGCCTTGGTGGTCGTCCACCAAGACATTCGCCAGACTTGGGCTGAGTTCAACGCCACTGTGGATGAGGTGGCGAAGGGACTGATAGGCATCGGGATCGAGACCGGCGACCGTGTCGGGATGTGGAGCCCCAACTTCGCGGAGTGGATCTATATCCAATACGCCACGGCCAAGATCGGTGCCATCCAGGTCAACATCAACCCGGCCTATCGGACCAGTGAGCTCCGTTACGCCCTAGAGCAATCCGGCTGCCGTCTCCTCGTCACCCGCACCGACTATCTGACCTCGAACTACAAGGACATGGTCGAGGAGGTGGCACCAGACGTAAGCGCTCTCGAGAAGGTCATCTACTTCGACACCGACGACTGGGCACAACTACTCGCCGCTGGGCAGTCTGTGTCCGACGATGATCTTCATGAGCGCGGGGAAACGCTGAACCCCAGCGACCCGATCAACATCCAGTACACATCAGGGACCACTGGAGCGCCAAAAGGTGCCACTTTGAGTCACCGCAGCATCCTCAACAACGCGCTTTTTGTTGGAGAAGCCTGCGCCTACACCGAAGCTGACCGTATCTGCATCCCGGTGCCGTTCTATCACTGTTTCGGGATGGTGATGGGGAACCTGGCCTGTTCGGTCTTTGGAAGTACGATGGTGGTGCCCTCACCAACGTTCGATCCGGGCGCAGTTCTCCAAGCGCTCCAGGACGAGCACTGCACTTCTCTTTACGGTGTCCCCACGATGTTTGTCGCAGAACTCGGCCATGAGGCGCTGGCCGATTTCGACCTCTCACACATGCGGACCGGCATCATGGCTGGGTCGCCGTGCCCAACCGACGTGATGCGTCGGGTCATCGACGACATGAACATGGACCAGGTGACAATCGCCTATGGCATGACAGAAACCTCACCGGTCTCAACTCAAACGAGCACCAGTGACTCGGTACACCATCGGGTGACCACTGTCGGCCAGGTCATGCCCCACATCGAGTCCAAGATCGTCGACCCGACCACAGGTGAGGTTTTGCCAAGGGGCGACCGGGGCGAATACTGCACTCGGGGTTATCACGTGATGCTGGGCTACTGGAACGATCCAGAGCAGACAGCAGATGCCATCGACGACCAGGGCTGGATGCATTCGGGTGACCTCGCCACTATGGATGACGATGGATACGTCAACATTGTCGGTCGAATCAAGGACATGATTATCCGCGGCGGCGAGAACATCTATCCCCGTGAGATCGAGGAGTTTCTCTACACACACCCCGCCGTTGTCGACGCACAGGTGATAGGTGTCCCTGATGCCAAATACGGAGAAGAGCTAATGGCCTGGGTGCAGCTCGCTGCAGGTGAGGTGTTGACCGAAGACGAGTTGAAGGCCTTCTGCGAAGACAAGATCGCCCATTTCAAGGTACCGCGCTACGTCAGATTCGTCAGCGAGTTCCCAATGACCGTCACCGGCAAGATTCGTAAGGTCGAAATGCGGGAAAAGTCGATCGCCGACCTCGGTCTCGGAGAAGTGGCGGCCACCGAGACGGCATAACGCTCAGCCGACGTGAAGCGCTGAAGCGTCGGTGGATTGGCTGACAAGCCTCTCGATTTCGATGAGGATGCGCTCGGCCTCGTCGATCCAACGCTGGTAATCGGCGAGGTCGCCTTGGGCAAGGGCATTGTTGGCATTCTCAAACGCGGTGGTGGCCTCAGCCACAAGCTCCTCTATCGTTTCGTCACCGGTTGGGGGATCGACCGTTCCCCCGTCATCGTCGGCAGTCTCACCACCACCACCACCACCGGCGGCGGTTCCGAAGACCAACTCCAATGCGCCGTCCAGCGTGTCCGACCATTCCACCCGGTCGCTGTAGACAACCGCTACCCGTCTGAACTCGGGAAACGCTCCTCCTTGTTCCTCGAGGTAGATGGGCTGGAAATAGATCACCGAATCCTCAATCGGGACTACCAGAAGATCACCTTTGATGACAGTCGAGCCGTCACCACGCCAAAGACTGAGCTGTTGTGAGATTTCGGCATCCTGCTCAATTCGCTGCCCCACCTGCTCAGTGCCGTCAACCAACTTGCCCTGGGGCATCCGGTAGTCGATAAGCCGTCCGTAGCGCCCCGGTGTCGAATCGGCTACGAGAAACCCGACCATGTTCCGTTTCGCTCTGGGGTTGAACGGCTGGAGCAGCAGATACGACAGGTCATCTTCAGAGGGCAATTCGGTCAACAGGTAATAAGGAAGCACCTCTGCAAGAGGCCGGACTGCGTTGTCAACGATGTTGCGTAGATCGCCTTGAAGACGCAGCACCCCGGTACGCTCGATTGTCGATGGATCGCCGGGGAGAGACCAGGCATCGTTACCAGAGAACAGCTGGTTCTCGTCGGTCACATGATATTCGAGGTAGATCTGGCTCTGGACTCGGAATAGATCCTGGGGATAGCGGAGATGCTCCTCGAGCCCTTCGGGCATCGCCGACATGGGCTGAAACAGCCCTGGATAGGTTTTGGCCCAGGCCCGCACGATCGGATCGGCATCATCGACCAGGTAAAAGGTGATGTCACCGTTGTTGGCATCGACCACTGCCTTCACCGAGTTCCTCAGGTAGTTGGTCCCCAACCGCATCTCGGAGGTAACGGTCAGCCGGTTCAAAGCCGCTTGTGTCATCGGCTGGGAGTAGGGGTAATACGAAGTCTGCGTGTACATGTCGATGACCCACTTGATCTTTCCGTTGAGGATGACCGGGTAGGGGTCGGCATCGACCTCGAGAAATGGAGCTACCGCGGCCGCCATCTCACGAACATTCCGCTCTACGAGCACGCGACTGCTCTCTCGAATCTGATTCGAGATCAGAAGATTGAGATCGCGGTATCGAAACGCAAATGCGATGCGCTTCCAGATGTTGTCCATCACTACACCGGCCTCACCGGAGTACTCGTTGAACTGAGTCCCTTCCGCAAGTGGGAAGTCGATTTCCTGAGGGCTGGATCCGGTCTTGACGATGACAGGTCTGCCCGGTTCGTAAGTCTCCCCGAAATAGACGCGAGGCTCATCTAGTTCGAGGCCGGGAACGGAAGCAACCGGCGGGATGTCCTTAAGGAGGAAGTTTGGCTGACCGCCGCTCTGAACATCGTTGGCCTCATTGACGACAGCCCCAAAACCGTGTGTGTAGAAAAGTCTGGTGTTCTGCCAGTCGGTCTGAGGCAGGTCCCTTTCGTCCAACTCCCTCACAGAGAGCATCACTTGTCGTGGGGATCCATCATCAAGATAGCGGTCGGTATCGACATTCTGAAGGGCGTAATATGGCTCCAACTCTTGGAAGTTCTGATATGTCCTGGGCAACACTGACGTCGTCCAAATTCGAAGGTTGTCAATCGTGAGCCGGTTGTCCTCGATGCCCTCAGCGCTTAGGTCGTCGGCAGCCCCAAAGGGACGTACATCAACCAGATCCAGTTGATAGGCCGCCCTCGTCATCGCAAGGTTGTTCGTGATGTACTGCGTCTCCTTTTGGAGCTGGTCCGGCAACACCTGAAATCGCTGAACGAAGGCTGGATAGATGACCCCAGCTGCGATCGCTACCACCAACCAAGCGCCGATCGAAACGGCGGCAAGAGTCCAACCCTGACGAAAAATGTTCGCGATGAACAGGACAGCCGCAATGAGGGCAATCAGTAGGAGAAGACGCAGCGCAGGAAGTCGCGCGCCGATGTCAGTGAAACCCGGCCCAAAGAACTTCTCTGCGTTCTCCGAATAGAGAAGCTCGAAAATGTCGAGTCGATAAGACGCCGCTCTTACCAAAGCGATCAAGGCCAACATGACCGAGAGATGGACTTTCGCACCCCGGGTGGTGCTCAGACGTCTCCCGTCAAATCTGATGCCGCCGTTCAGGTATTGGGATATCGCCACCACAATCGTGGCCAACACCAGAACGTTGAACATCCAGTCAATTGCTGTCTCCCAAAGGGGCAGCCGGAAAATGTAGAACCCGAGATCGACATTGAAGATCGGGTCTTCGATGCCGAATGACTGGTCGTTGATGAATAGGAAGACCTCGTCGCGCCACGTAGCAACGGTCAGTCCAAGAATCACGCTGAGCCCGGCAGTGACGAGAAGTCGGACCTGACGAATCCGGGGTTCGATCCACTCCCTGAACCTCTCAATCAGCTCTTCCTCTTCGGTCAGGTCAAACGGAGCCCACCGTGGTGAAAGCCGATCGACCAACTTGAAGCTGAGCCACAACACGAGGAACACAAAGGAGATGCCAATAGCCCCGAGGAGGATCGACAGGCTCCAATTGCGTATCCAGACGTTGCGAAAGCCGATCGATTCGAACCAGAGGAAATCGGTCCACAGGGTGCCGGCAGCCGTGAGTAGCAGGTAGAGACCGGCAACGACCGCCAGGATGATCGTAAGAGGGCGACGGCGATCCGAGCGGAAGTTGGTTGGGGCCCTTGTGAACATCGCGGCCGAGTCTACGATGGCTCTCGGCCAAGAACGTCAAGATGTGAGCCGTGGCTAAACGTCGGCGTGGACCGACGCCTCGATTCCTTGCTCGTAACCTTTGATGGCCAGATCACGTATACGTCGTTCGGCTTCGTCAGTGCGCCAAACCCGAAACACCTTTGAGGCGGCCGACTGACGCTCCCTTTGGCCTTCGCCAGCCGATTCGAGAGCCTTGGTCACGGCTTCGGTAAGGGTGGCGGCAAAGTCGTCGATAGCGTCCGACGTGGGCGTCGCCGGGCGTTTGATCTTGGCTCCGGTCATCTCCTCAGCCACCGAGTGACCAGCGGCAAAACTCTCGGTCCACAAACCCACCAGATCGGCATGCAATGCTTCGGCAGCCGCAGGTTGGTCGGGACGCCATCCGCTGTCGGTTCGCAAATTGTCCAGGGCGATGTTCTGCAACTCCGTCATCGACTTCTTTGCGCCACGCAACGCCCGATTGGTTATCGGTAACAGCCTGGTATCCCGCTCATCGATCCAGTCTTTGTTCGACGAAGGGACCTCTGGTCTCAAGTCGGCCTCGTGTTTCTCGACTGGAACGGGACTCGGCCTTTCGTCGGGTCCAATTCGGAGGGACGCAAAAAGAGCACCAACCTGGTCGCCGTCAGACACAGCCGTGTCGGCTTCAACCTCGGGCTCAGCGGGTAGCTCCGAACCCAACTCAGAGGGCTCGGCGAGATCCGGACTGGACTCCGTCTCTTGCTCTGATTCCGGCTGCGCTCGTTCCGGCTCTATTGGGATTGGGTCTGGTTCAGATTGCTTTGGCTCAACCGACTCGACACGGGGATCGACCATAAGCGGAACCTGGTCAGACTCCATTTCGTCGTCCGATCGAACGATTCGAACCGTCTCACCTGGCTGCCAATTCTCAATGTCAATGGGCTCAGTCGGGACAACCCGGACGGTTTTGCTCTGCTCCTTTTGGGTTGTCAGGTCGAGGGTGTCGCGCTTGACCTGGAGCGAGCCTTCGAGACTGGTCAGTGTCGACCGTACGTTCTCGAGCTCCTCCAGCAATTCATCCCGCCGCTGCTCGAGCGCCCTGGTGCGTTCTTGAGCGGCGGACGCCTCGCGATTGGCCTGGTCGATGAGATCGTCACGCCGCTTGGCAGCTTCAGAATTTGACTTTTCGGCATCCATCGCTGCACCGCGGATGAGATCCTCGGCCTCGCGTCGGGCTCTCGACGTCAATCGGTGGGCCTCACGCTCTGCTTCGCCCATCGTGGTGAGAACATCTCGCTCGGCCTGCTCTCGGATCTTCTTGGCCTCGGCTTCGCTCTGCTGCAGCAACTCTGTACCGGTTGACCACGCATCTCGACGCATCGCCTCCGAATCGGCGGCCGCGTCGCGTCTGGCCTCCTCGCTCTCGGCCATAGCCTCGGTGCGCCATTTGGCGGAATCAACACTGGCACGGTCCCGCATGGCGTCGGAAGCTTCCCGAGCTGCCTGAAGAATTCCACCGACTTCACGTCCGACCGCCTCGAATTCAGACTCGAGATCGCGAGACGTGGTCTCTCCTATCTGCGCTGAGAGTGTCTCATGAGCAGCCTCGAGATCATCGATTCGGTCGGCGATCGCAGCAAGAAAAGCCTTGACCTCGGCGCGATCAAGGCCCCGAATCGCCGTGCGAAACTGGGCGCTCCTGATTTGGTTCGAATTGAGCTCGGCCATCCCGTCTAGAAGATACCGGCCCCAGAGTCACTGTCCGGGGTTACTGGTGGTCTCTCTTACAAATAAATGCTATGTCGTGTCCGCCATTCGTGGGACCCACCACTAGGCCGCCTCCAGCATTTCGAGGAAGGCAACAGCCTCGGTAATGGTGGCGATTGGGACTATTTCGATGTGGTCATAGTCGGCGGTCAACGCCTTTTCGTAGTTGCCCGCCGGCACCAGGATGTATGTGGCACCAGCCGCCTCCGCAGCGGGGACCTTCTGACGAATCCCCCCGATGTTTCCCACCGATCCATCTATCTGGATGGTGCCCGTCCCCGCTATCACGTGGCCCTTGGTGAGCTCACCTTCGCTGAGCGTGTCGATGATCGCGAGGGTGTGCATCATCCCCGCCGAAGGACCACCAACATCGCCGGCCTGGATTCTCAGAGGAAATGGTGGCTCGGACAACTCTCCGAGAATCACTCCAATCATGGCGACACCGGGCTCATCGTCGCGTTCGGCAAGAATCACTTTGACTTCGACAGTCTCGCCATTCCGCACCACAGTCATCACGATTGACTCACCGATACCGACACCCTCGAGGAGTGGGCGAATGTCAGCGACTGAGGCGACCTCCACGCCATCGACTGCGATGATGCTGTCTCCCAAGACAAGAACCGATGCAGCCGGGACACCCTCTACAAATTCGTTGACGACTATCTCAGAGGCAATCAGCTCGATTTCGAGATAGTCGAGAGCTACGGCGATGGAGCGAAAGTTTGAGTCGTCCATCTGCTGAAGGGTCCGATTGCGGTATTCCTCGCTCGTTTCATCAGGGCGACGCACAGCCTGTTTGGGCACCAGGTCGATGGTGGGGTCAAAGCCGGCGATGATCGCTTCGAAGACGTTCACGCCCTGGCTGACGACGGTCAACATCAGCAGCTCGCCATCGGGCGGGTAGGTGTCGACGGCCTCGGCGACTACGGCGTCTGCCGCATCCGAAACCGGCCCCGGTCCAAACGCAAGGTACGGCAATTCGACATTCCAGGCGACGGCGCCCGTTATCCCGATGAAAAGCAGGGCTCCAATGACGAACAGCGGCCAGGACGGGGAGCTTTTCCTTTCTTCGTTGGTGTTCTCGGACTGGGTGTCGTCTGTCATCGGCATTTAGACGTATTCTCTCAACAATTCGGTTTCAAGGAGTTAAAGCGATGACATCAGCTGTGATCAGCCAGAAGGTACTTCCCCGATCTGGAGTTGTTTCAATCCTGCTCGTAGTGAGTGCAGCGGCTCTCACCGCGGTGGCCGCCCAGTGGGTCATCTACCTTCCATTCACTCCGGTCCCAATCACAGGACAAACATTTGCAGTTCTTCTCACCGGGGCCGCCCTCGGCTGGAAGTTGGGCGCCGCCGGGCAAGGTTTATATCTCGTTGTTGGGGCATTGGGAGCTCCAGTGTTCGCCGAACAATCGGGGGGTGCTGCAGTCATCACCGGAGCTACTGGTGGCTACCTCATCGGATTCGTCTTCGCTGCCGGTTTGGTCGGTTGGATGGCGGAGCACAAACAAGATCGCACCTTTGCCACCATGTTCACCGCCTTCATCCTCGGATCGGGAGTTATCTACTTGTTTGGTGTGGCCGGACTGATGCTCAGTCTCGGAATGTCGCTCGAAGAAGCGATCGTCGCTGGGGTGGTCCCGTTTCTCCTGGGCGATCTGATCAAGGCAGGAGCGGCCGGTCTGCTGCTACCCGGCGCCTGGCGACTGGTAGGAGAGCAGTAACACCAAAAAGAATCAGGATCGGGCGACCACACCCTTGATCGCCGCGGCGATTTCGACCGGGACTTCCTCCTGGAGAAAATGGCCGGCATCGGTAACGCTGACCTCAGCAACGGGGAGTTGTCGCTCTACTCGTCTTCGCAGCTTGCCCAAAACCGGGTCACGATCACCCCAGACGATCGCACGCGGTCCCTCGAAACTCATTGCATACTCCCCTCCCTCAGCGAGCATCGGGACCGAAGGATGCTCCATCGTGTCGGGCACCATTTTCACAAACTCGAGAACAGCGGCGTTTCCACCCTGAGTCTTCGACGACGGGTAGGTGTACGACCTCTGGACAATCCCAGTGATTGATTTCCGATCACCCTGGGCGAACTTGAGTCGGTTTTAGGGCAACCCCAGAGTGCCGGAAAGGAACCCGCCGAGCGGACCACTGAACATCCGATGAAAGGTGGTCGGTTTGAACCCCTGCTTGGGTGCGCCAATGGAGGTGTTCATCACGACGAGGCCTGACATCAGACCCGGATTGTTCTTCATGGCGAGAATCCCGATTGGACCGCCCTAGTCCTGAACCACCGCTACGACCTCGTCCAACTCGAGCCGGCCAATGAAAGATGTCATCCATCGGGAGTGGTTCGCCAGCGTGTGGTCTGAAGTCGCGTCGGGCCGGTCGGAGAAACCCAGACCGATCAGGTCGGGCATGATCAGACGAACGGGCTCATCCGCCAGTTCGGCCGCCACCTTTCGGTATAGATACCCCCACGTCGGGTTGCCGTGGAATAGGACAACCGGGCGACCCTCCCCCTGATCCATGACATGCATGCGGAGCCCTTCTTCGACCTGGACGGTGTAGCGATCAAATGGGAGCTGTTGGGAAAGCCAGTCGGGGAGATCAGGTGCGGGAAGACGCTGCATTATTGAGCGATCTCAACCTCTTCACCCAGATAGGCCTTGATGACATTCGG
>Ga0255057_10001165_pt1 | contig 14985 bp, 14 predicted proteins | sample Cases_109_6_MG_FD_189022 | JGI IMG/M metagenome (GOLD analysis project Ga0255057, IMG submission 189022) | Seawater microbial communities from Amundsen Gulf, Northwest Territories, Canada - Cases_109_6 | ecosystem: Environmental > Aquatic > Marine > Gulf | place: Canada: Northwest Territories... | reverse complement strand
CACCACCGTCGCCCAGCCGAGCCCCGCCACATGCCAGAGGTGGCCGCCCATTTTCATGTCGCCGTACCACGCAAACAACGGCCTCAGGTAGCGGCCCATGGGCACGCCGTCGAGCCGTGTATAGGCGATCGAGACCGGCTGGACCAACAACGGCATATCGTGCGGCCTGCGTTCCGCCACCGAGAACAGGGCGCTTTTGAAGGGTAGCACTTGATTGCCGTCGCCGCTGGTGCCCTCGGGAAACAGAATCAGATCGTCGCCGTCCTCCAGACGCTGATTCAACGCGTCCCGGTGCCGGGCCGCCTTGAGACCGCGCCGCTCGATGAAAACCGAGCGCTGGAGCCGAGCGAGCCAGCCGAACAGGGGCCAGCGCGCGACCTCCGACTTGGCGACGAAGCTACCCTTGATGAGAGATCCCAAAATCATGATGTCGAGGTAGGAGACGTGATTGCAGACATATAGCGTCGGGTGGGCGGTCGATCGCGGCCCGCGTACCTCGACCCGGAATCCGAGAATCTGGCAGCACTTACCGTGATACCAGATGGGCAATGTTCGCTTTATTTCCAAGTCGAACAGCACGGCGAACACCTGTACCGGCATCAACAGCAGCGTAAGACCGCCGTAGGCTAGAAGCCGAATGAGCGCTTTAAGTGGGGACCCGAATACCGCCGCTGCCATGGCGTTCAGTTTGCGTCCTCGTTCTTGGCGACGTCATCGCGTGTGTAGTGGCGGAAGTAACGGTCGGTGACCGACTGGGTCTTGACCACGACGCAGACATCGGTGGTTCCGAAGTCATGGTCGATCACGGCGCCCTCGCCGACGAATCCACCTAGACGCAGGTAGCCCTTGAGAAGCGGCGGCAACATTTGCAGCGCGGTGCGCGGCGAGATGTCCCCCGGCGGAATGACGTTCATGGCGACGTAGCGTTCGGGTAGGGCCCTGGCTCTAAGCGCGGGCGGCGCCAGGTGATGGTGATAGAGATAGGATAACGGCACGGCCAAGGCCGCCGGCTCGGTCCCCGGCAGGCTCGCGCAGCCGAACATCAAGCCGACGTCATGGGCCATAACGTAATCCGCGATACCGCGCCATAGAAGTTGCATGGTCGCGCCGTTGCGATGGTCCGCTTTGATACAGGATCGTCCGAGCTCCATCACCTCGCCCGGGAAGGCAAGCAGATGTGCGATATTGAATTCGCCGGCTGTGTAGAATCGCCCGCAACGCTTGGCGGCGTCGCGCCGCATCACCCGGTAAGTGCCAATGATCGCCTCCGGTCCCGCGCCGCGCGCATCGTCGAAAACCACCATGTGGTCGCAATAGTCGTCGAAGACGTCGAAGTCGCGTTTGGCCGCCGCTATTACTGAAGTCATCTTGGCCGACATCTCTTCGTAGAAGACTCGATATCGCAAAGCCTGGGCCGCCGCCACCTCCTCCTCGGTTTCGGCCAAACGAAGATGAAGGGCGTTCGACCTCACGTCGACCGGTCCGCTCGCCTTTGTTTCGACTAGGGTCATTGCGCAAGGCTCCCGACGCAGGGAGAACAGACTTTCTTGCCGTCGGGTCCGGAATTACCGATCACGGCCCATATCCTATCCCGATGCGCGCCCGGAGGCCGCGCCGTTTTTCGGACCGGCGGACCCCTGCCCAGACCCCTGGCCAGACCCCTGGCCGGGCCCGCGCGGCGCCTCGCCCCCGCCCTCGCCATCATCGGCCGATCGGATCTGCTTGGTGTCGCGCACGGCGAACAGCTCCAGCCTGTGACCGACCAGGCGGTAACCGAGCCGTGCCGCCGCTTCGCGTTGCAGGCGCTCGATCTCCTCGTCGCAAAACTCGATAACTTCGCCGGAATTCACGTCGATCAGGTGATCGTGATGTTCCTCCGGCGCTTCCTCGTAGCGCGCGCGGCCGTCGCCGAAATCGTGGCGATCGAGAATGTTCGCCTCTTCGAACAGCTTTACGGTCCGGTATACGGTGGCAATCGAGATACGCGGGTCCACCTTGGTGGCCCGGGTGTAGACCTGCTCAACATCCGGATGGTCGCTCGATTCCGACAGGACCCGGGCGATGACGCGCCGCTGGTCGGTCATCTTCAGGCCCCTATCGATGCAGAGTCGTTCGAGCTGCGAGGTCATGTCTCCAGGATCTGGGAATGCTCTGACGTACCGAGTATAGCCGAAAAAGTTTCCCTCACCTAGGCCTGAGCAACGCCTATCCTCACCTCTAAAATGGCGCCGATTCTTATTTTTTGCGCCGCCCGCGCGTGCCCAACCCGATTTGCTTGGCCAGCTTGCTGCGCTGTTTGGCGTAATTGGGCGCCACCATCGGATAATCCGCGGCCAAACCCCAACGCTCGCGGTATTCCTCCGGCGACATGTTGTAAGCCGTCTTGAGATGTCGCTTGAGCATTTTCAGCTTCTTGCCGTCTTCCAGGCATACGATATGTTCCGGCGTGACCGACTTTTTGATCGGAACCACCGGAGTGGGACGCTCCGGCTCGCGGCCGCCGCCGGCGCCAACGCTGGTCAGAGAGTCATGCACTTCTCGAATCAGCTGCGGCAGATCAGCCACCGCGACCGAGTTGTTGGAAACATGGGCGGCCACAATATTCGTGGTCAACGCCAAGATTTCATTCGATTCGGCTTGCTCTGTCATTTCGTTTTTCGCCTAGTTTTGCAATCTAGATCTTATATAAGTACTAATTTTCGAGAAAGCAACAATAACGTTAGAAAAAAACAAGACTTCACTCGTGAAAACCGGAATAATCGGCGCTCTCAAGGGTAAGAGACAAAGTTTCAGTGAAAACTCGGCGGTAAACGTCCTGACCTTATTGTTGTTTTGATTCAACAACATTCTCGACCCGCCCCTCCATCAGAGCAAGTCTCGAGCAAAAACCAGGGCCGCCGCGGCTGTGCCGCCCGGCCGGCGGTAATAACGGGGCCGGCGGCCGACCAGGGCGAAGCCCTCCGCCGAATAAAGGTTGCGCGCCGCGACATTGTCTTCCGCGACCTCGAGCAGTGTGCGCGCGGCGCCGGCCTCGCCGGCCCGCGCCATGGCCGCCCGCAGCAGAACGCGGGCCGCGCCGTGCCGGCGCCAAACCGTGGCGACGCCAAGCGACAGTATCTCGGATTCGCCCGGCAGGGCGCGCGCCAGCAGAAACCCGGCGGGTTGGGGTTCGGTGTTTTCCGGCGACGCGACCGATTCGGGCGCCGCCGCGGCAAGGTAGGCATAGCTGCCGGGCAGCGACAGAATACTCGTGATGGATGACGCGCTCCACGCCGCGCCACCAAGACCGTCGGCAAAACATTGAAGATACAGGCGCGCGATCACCCGGGCATCGAGCGGGCCGGCCTCGCGCAGGGCGAATCCGCAACGGCCACCTGGGCTCACGGGCCGACCCTCTTCACGCAACCCCCCGTCCGGTTCCGGCTGGCCGTGCCAAGGTCACATCCGGCCCACGCAGATATATTGGCTCGGGCGGTGGCGCCCCGGCTTCGGGTAGCGGTTGGCCGGCGGCCAGCGCGGCGACCCAACCGGCGTCCGCCTGGCCTGGCGCAGCGGCCGCCATTACATCGCGGCCGGCGATTTCGAGCGCACCGCGCGCCGCCTGGACCGCATCGCCGGCGAGCAACAGCGGCCCCCCCGGCAAAATGGCATCTAAATCCGCGGGCGCGATGGACTGGGCCGCGGTCACCGGCGCGAGGCCCGTCCCTGGGACTGCCCCGAAAGCCTGAACGTAGAGGTCGCTGCGCTTGGCGTCGATGACCACGGCCAGGCTACGCCCACGCCGCTCGTCCTCGGGCACGGCGGCGGCAACCGCTTCGAAGTTACTGACCCCGATCACCGGGCGAGCACATGCGAGCGCCAAGGCGCGCGCCGTCGCCAATCCGATGCGCACGCCGGTGAAGCCACCGGGCCCGCGGGTAACCGCGATCGCATCGAGCGCCGGATAGGCGATTCCGGCCTCGGCCATGACCGCCTCGATCATCGGTACCAGGCGTTCCGACTGGCCGCGCGACATGATCTCGAAACGCCGCGCGCGAATCGTGCCGCCGCGCCAGACCGCGGCCGAACAGGCGGTGCCGGCAGTATCGAATGCGAGCAGGCAGTGCGCCCGGTCAGAGGATATGGCAGGCATCCTCGAAATTCAGGCGTGGCGAGCGCGGGTGCAGCTTGCTGGCGTCGCCATAGGCCAGGTTGCACAGAAAGTTCGACTTGACGCGGCCGTCGGGGAAGAACTCACGGTCGACCTTGCTTCGGTCGAAGCCCGACATAGGTCCGCAGTCGAGGCCGAGCGCGCGCGCGGCGAGAATGAAATAGGCGCCCTGCAGAGTGCCGTTACGAATGGCTGTCTCCTCGATCAACGGAGGATCGCCCTCGAACCAGGCGCGCGCGTTCTCGTGCGGAAACAGCCTCGGCAGCAACTCGAAAAAGCGCGTGTCGTAACCGATAATCGCGGTGACCGGCGCGGCCATGGTTTTGTCCCGGTTGCCGGCCATGAGCGCCGGCGCCAGCCGTTCCTTGGCTGCCCGCGACCGCAGAAAGACCAGGCGCATGGGGCTCGAGTTGGCGCTGGTCGGTGGCATCTTGGCCAGGTCGTAGACTTCCCGGAGCAGGACGTCGCTGATGTCGCCGCCGCGCCAGTGGGAATGAGTCCGCGCCTCGCGGAACAGGAGATCTAATCCAGAATCGCTCAGGATCTCGTTCAATAATCGCCCCCCATCCGGTTCGATTGCGCAGATTGGCGCCAGGACGAAGCGGCGCGGGGCGGCGGCATCGGTGCGACTGGGAGCGCGGCACGGCGCGGCGCGCCACGAAGAACGGCCGCGCGGCGATCGCCGGAAGCGGACGCGCCGCCACCGGCTACATGACCGCGCGCACCTCCTGCACTTCGGGAATGTAATGGCGCAGCATGTTCTCGATGCCCATCTTGAGCGTCGCCGTGGAGGACGGGCAGCCCGCGCAGGCCCCCTGCATGGTCAAAAATACGACCCCTTCCTCGAAAGCGTGAAAAATGATGTCGCCGCCATCCTGGGCCACGGCCGGGCGGACCCGGGTGTCGAGCAGTTCCTTGATCTGCGCGACCACCTCACTGTCCTCCTCGGAGACCTTTTCCTCGCCCGCGGAGGCATCGCTGAGCAAGACCGGTCGTCCGGCGGTGAAGTGCTCCATGATGATCCCGAGCACCGCTGGCTTCAGGAGATACCACTCCTTGTCCTCGGCCTTGGTGACGGTCACGAAGTCGGCGCCAAGGAACACCCCGGTAAGGCCGTCTATGGCGAATAGGCGTTCGGCCAGGGGCGAGCGCCCGGCCGCGGCCGGATCGGGGAAATCGGCCGTGGTCGCGCCAGCCACCTCGCAACCGGGAAGGAACTTGAGTGTCGCCGGATTCGGCGTCTCTTCGGTTTGTATGAACACCGCGATGACCTCCTGAATCGATCGTACCGGACCATGGCGCCAAGCGGGGGCGCCGAGCGGGGGCGCCAAGCGGGGGCGCCAAGCGGTCCTACCGTCCCCTCAATGTGATCAATCCGGGCGCCAAGTTCAAGCGGTACGCGCCGCCAGGTCCAAAGTCCCAGACGCTCGAATTCTAAAAAAACGATTATTTTACATTAGATTAACTAACACTATCGATTTCGTCGTCGGCCAAATTCCCGGGCACGACGGTGACCGGAATCCGAAGTTTGCCGATCATATTTCCGGTCAGCGCCGAAACCAGCGGCCCGGGACCCCGCGAGCCGGTGTTGGCGCCTAGGACCAGGATCGAGATACGCGGCTCCTCGTCGAGCAGTTTGAACAGCTCGTCGCGCACCTTGCCCTCGCGTACGTAGAGCACCGGGATGGTGCCGACCAGCTCGTTGACCTGGGCGGCGAGCCTCTGAAGCAGCTGCTCGCCTTCGCTGCGCGCCTCCTCGCGCATCAGGTCCTCGACCGCCATCCAGTGCTGGAATTCTGCCGGCTCGATGACGTAGAGCAGCGCGACCCGGCCGCCGGTGCGGCGCGCGCGTTGGCAGGCGAACCGCAAGGCTACTTTCATCTCCTCGGTTTCGTCGACCACCACCAGGAACACGCGGTCGGAAGTATCCGCCGGTGCCGGGGTCTCGTCCGCAGCTTCGCTCATCGCTTCGTCACGCCTTCCGGAACGCCATATGCGCCGCCCATCCTGCCATTAACGCAACCAAGATCGCAATCAGGCCGTAAATCGCAGAGTATTGGTAGGCAAAGTCATAAACCTCCGCCTCGAGGCCGGCCTTTTCGACTGTCAGGGGTGTAGTCTGGGCATCGACCACGTGCCCATCCTGCAGGAGAACAACCTCAACTTGGTATGTGCCAGTCGGCACGTTGGCCGGCAGTTCGAACTCGGCCCGGAACAACCTGTTCCCCAGGAACAACACGCGGCCGACCGAGGCTTGGTAGAGACCGAGCGCCCCCTGGTTGCGGATCAGCCCGGCGCGCCACTGCCGCGCCACGTTGGGCGAGGCCTTAATCCACGTCAACTCCAGGCGTAGATTGTCCAGGCCCATCTGATGGCGCGCCAACACGGTTACGGGTGCGACCTCGGCGAGCGGCCGAGAGCTGGCTATCGCATAGAAGCTGGGAACGCGGTCGAAGGTTACTTTCGCCGTATTGGCCCAAACTCCGAGTACCCGGCTCTTGCGATGGACGACGACCGGCCGGTCGGGCCCGCGCACGATCACCACCACGTCGCCCGCACCCTCCGTGGCGCCGAACAGCAGCACCTTTGTGCCGACGAAGCCGGTGGTGATCGCAACCCGATGGCTTGAAAGGTCGGCGACGAGTGAATTCGCCCGCGCCGAGCCGGCCGGCACAAGCAGGCCGGCGGTGGCCAGGCCGAGCAACGCGGCGGCCGTTACCGGGAGCCCAACCGGGCGCCGCCGAGTCAACGGGCCACACCGATCGAATAGACGTCGCTCGGAGTCACCAGCAGGTCGAAGAACAGCTTGCCGCAGACCGCCAACACCATCAGCGCCAACAGGCCACGCAGTTCCTCGCCGTGAAGTTTGGCGCCGGCGCGGGCGCCGAACTGGGCGCCGATCACCGCGCCGATCAGCAACATCAGCGCGAGGAACACATCGACCGTCTGATTGGCGTAGGCCTGGAGGAAGGTGACGTTCGCGGTTACGAAGATGATCTGGAACAGCGAGGTGCCGATCACCACCGCGGTCGGCATGCCGAGCAGATAGATCATGGCCGGCACCATGACGAAGCCGCCGCCCACGCCCATGATCGCGGCCAGCACGCCGACCAGGAAGCCGATCCCTAACGGCATCAGCGCCGAGATATAGAGCTTGGAACGGCGAAACCGCATCTTGAGCGGCAGCCCGTGCACCCAGTTGTGCTGATGCAGCTTGCGGCGCTGGCCCGGCGCGGTCTTGCGCCGGCGCATGGTCCTGGCGCTCTCGTAAAGCATCAGGGCACCGATGGTGCCCAGGAAAATGACGTAGCAGAGCGAGATTACCAGGTCGATCTGGCCAACCCCGCGCAGGAACGAGAACAGCATGACGCCCAGGGTCGAACCGGCGAGGCCGCCCAGCAAGAGCACTAGGCCCATCTTGAAGTCGACGTTGCCGCGGCGCCAATGGGCGAGAACGCCGGACACCGAGGCCGCGACGATCTGATTGGCCTCGGTGCCGACCGCGACCGCCGGCGGAATGCCGATGAAAATCAAGAGCGGGGTCATCAAAAAGCCGCCGCCGACCCCGAACAGCCCCGAGAGGAAGCCGACGCCGGCGCCCATGCCGAGCAACAGGAAGACGTTCACCGACATCTCGGCAATGGGCAGGTATATTTGCATCGCGCTCTTGCGTTCAGTCTCGGGTCGCGTGGCGCGGCAGCGGCATGGCGGCCTTCGGCGTCCAGAAAATACCAACAACGGCGTCCGCGGCTCGCGCCGACGCCGTACCCGGTAATCTACCCCCAACAGCCCGGGTCCGCCAATGCCTTAGGCGCGGATTTCCTAGCGTTTTCTGCGAATACCGCGCCGAGGGCCGTTCTACGGCCTCAGAAAGCCGACCACGTCGTAGACCTCTTCGAGCACCGGCTCGGCGATGGCGCGGGCGCGCTCGGCGCCGTCGCGCAGCACTTCATCGACCGCCCCGGGATCGTCGCAGAGGCGCTGCATCTCGGCTCCGACAGGGCCGAGCACGGCGACTGCGAGGTCGGTGAGCACCGCCTTGAAGTGGGAGAACTGAGCGCCAGCGAACTCCTCGAGCACGGCCTCGATCGGCTTTTCGGAAAGCGCCGTGTAGATGCCTAGCAGGTTGTAGGCCTCGGGCCGGGCGGCGCGCGCCACTTCGGGCACCCGGCCATCATCGTCGAGGACATCGGGACCGGGCAGCAGTTCCGAATCCGTGGTCGCGCGCCGGACTTTCTTGGCGATTGTATCGGCATCGTCGGTCATGTTGACGCGGCTGGCATCGGAAGCGTCGGACTTGCTCATCTTTTTCTTGCCGTCGCGCAAGGACATGACCCGGGTTGCCGCGCCGAGAATCAGTGGCTCGGTCAACGGGAATAGCTCGACGCCGAAATCGTTGTTGAACTTCTGGGCGATGTCGCGGGTCAGCTCCAAATGCTGCTTCTGGTCCTCGCCAACCGGCACGTGGGTCGACTTGTAGAGCAGGATGTCGGCGGCCATCAGGTTGGGATAGACGTAGAGCCCGGCGCTCGCAGTCTCGCGGTGCTTACCGGCCTTCTCCTTGAACTGGATCATGCGGTTGAGCCAACCGAGCCGCGCCACACAGTTGAACACCCAGGCCAGCTCGGCATGGGCGCTGACCTGGCTCTGGTTGAAGACGATGCAGCGTTTGGGGTCGATGCCCGCGGCCAGGTAGGCGGCGGTGACTTCCCGGGTGTTGGCCTTGAGTTCGCCCGGCTCTTGCCACTGTGTGATCGCGTGCATGTCGACGATGCAGTAGACGCAGTCGTAGTCGTTCTGCAATGCGACGAAATTGCGGATCGCGCCCAGATAGTTGCCCAGGTGCAGGTTGCCGGTGGGCTGTACGCCCGAGAATATGCGGTTCATCGCCCATTATCCTAGGTTCGAGGCCCGCCGTCCGGGACGGGCCGCGGCGTTATCGCCGCAACCCGGGGCAGGGTCAAGAGGGCGGCGCAGGAGGGGGCGCCGGGGGCGGCCCGGGGGGCGGCCCAGAAGGCCGGCGGCGTAGGGCCTTGAGATCGGCGGGGCGCAGAGCGCCGAGTATCAGCGCGAGCATGGCGTAGATCCCGAGCCCAGCGCCCACGAGCACCGCCAGCCCGACCACGCGCCACTCCTGGCCGGCATCGAACCAGGGCAGGAGCCACTGCATGAGCGCCCAGAGCCCCGCGCCCATAATCAGGCTGGCGAGCGCGATACGCGGCAAGCGCGCCTTGAGCCGGGCGTCGAGGCTCAGGAAGCCGCGCCGGAACAGCGCGCTGGCCAGCAGCACGGCGTTGAGCCAGGCGGAGAGCGTGGTCGCCAGCGCGATACCGACGTGGCCGAGCGGCCAGAACAAGGCCAGGCTGAGCGCGATGTTGGCGGTCACCGTCGCCACCGCCATGCGGAACGGGGTCACGGTGTCCTCGCGCGCGAAGAAGGCCGGCTGCAGCACCTTGACCAGCACGTAGGCCGGCAACCCGCCGGCAAAGGCCATCAGCGCGAGCGCCGTCGCCTCCGAGCTCGCCCTGTCAAAGATGCCGCGCTCGAACAACACCACCACGATCGGCCAGGGGATGACCACCAGCGCGACCGCCGCTGGCAGGGTCAGCAGCATGGAGAGTTCCAGGCCACGGTTGAGCTGGGTCATGGCCTCGACCTCCGCGCCGCTCCGCAGCTTGCGCGCGAGATCGGGCAGCAGCACCACGCCAAAGGCAATGCCGATCAGGCCCAAGGGCAGTTGGTAGACCCTATCGGCGTAATAGAGGTAGGAGACCGCGCCGGCCTGGAGCGAGGCGATAATGGTGCCGATCAGAAGATTGATCTGAAGCGCGCCGGCGGAGAGCACGCCCGGCGCCATCAACTTGAGCAGGCGGCGCACGCCGGGCGTCAGCCGCGGGCGCGGCAGCCGAAGCGCGACCCCGGCCCGATGGCAGGCGATCATCAGCAGCAGGAACTGTCCCAATCCGGCCACCACCACGGTCCAGGCCAAAACCTGCCCGGGAGCGCCGGTGAGCGGCAGCACCACGACGAGAGCCACGATGAAGCAGACGTTGAGCAGGATCGGCGCGGCGGCGGCGGCGGCAAACTTGTAGAGCGCGTTGAGCAGGCCGCTGAGCAGCGCGACCAGCGACATGAACAAGAGGTAGGGGAAGGTGATGCGGCTTAACCGCACCGCCAGATCGAATTTCTCCGGCTCGGCGGCGAAACCGGGTGCCAGCAGGTACATGAACCAGGGCATGGCCGCCATGGCGAGGGCGCTGAACAGCAATAGCGCGGCGAGCAGCACCGCCAGGGTCTGCTCGGCGAAGACCCGGGCCGCGGCCTTGCCGCCCTCTTCCAGATGGCGCGCGAACAGCGGCACGAAAGCGGAATTGAAGGCGCCCTCGCCGAACAGGCGGCGGAACAGATTGGGCAGGCGGAAGGCGACGAAGAAGACGTCGGCCACCGGTCCGGTGCCGACCACCGCCGCAATCAGAATATCGCGGACAAAACCCAGGACCCGGCTGATGCCGGTATAGCCGCCGACCGTGGCAAGGGAGCGAACGAGCGCCATGGGGCTCAGGTACTAGAGGATTCGGGCGGAATTGAGAAGCAGATGCGCCAATCTACTCGGCCGCGCCGGGACGGGCGCGGGACGGCTTGGCGCGGGCGCCGACCTTGGCCGGCGTCTTCTTTTTGGCCTGCTTGGCGGGTTTGGGCTTTTCGGCTGGTTTTTCGGCTGACTTTTTGGGCGTCGCCGGGGTTTCGGGCGCGCCGAGTGCCTCGAGCAAGCGCGCGCGGATACGCTCGAGCCGGGCCGGGGCCTCGATTTTGTCGCCGAGCGCGTCCTGGACGTAGAACACATCAATGGCGCGTTCGCCGTAGGTCGTAATGCGGGCGCCGTGGATCATCAATTGCAGTTTGGAGAGCGCCCGGGTCAGGTCGTAGAGCAGCCCCGGGCGGTCGCGGCCGTTGACTTCGATGACAGTGGCGCGCGCGCTCGCCTTGTTGTCGATCAACACCCGCGGGGTGACCTTGAAAACACGCAGGCGGCTGGGGATTGGCGACTTGCGTCGGGCCAGTTCTTGCGACGGTTTGAGGCTGCCGACCAGCGTCTGCTCGACCACGCGCTTCAAGCGGGCCAGGTGCTCGGGCCGGTCGAAGGGCCCGCCCAGGGCGTTGCGCACATAGAAGGTATCGAGCGCCATACCGTTGGCGAGGGTAAAGATGCGCGCCGCGTCGATGGAGGCGCCGGCGACCGCCATGGCGCCGGCGATACGGCTGAACAGCCCCGGGTGGTCGGCGGCATAGATGGTCACCTCGGTGACCTCGCGGTAACGGTCGAAGCGGGTGTCGACGGTAAGCGCTTGGCCGACCCGCTCGGCCTCGCGCACCAGCGCGGCGTGGCGCAGGTGGGTGTCGCGATCGACCGACAGCCAGTAGGGACCGTAACCGCGCGCCAGATGCGCCTTGATGTCCTTCTTGGTCCAGCCCCCCCGTGCCCCCCCGGACGTCGCCCCGGACGTCGCCCCGGACGTCGCCCCGGACGTCGCCCCGGACGTCCCTGCGAGGGCCTCGGCAAGCTCCTCTTTAGCCCGCGCGATGCGTACCTTGCGGTTCTCCTCGGCGACCCCGCCGGACAGCACTTCCTCGGTGCGCCAATATAGATCGCGCAGCAGCGCCGCCTTGTAGGCGGTCCAGACGTTGGGACCGACCGCGCGAATGTCGGCGACGGTCAGCACCAGCAGCATGCGCAGCCGCTCGGGCGATTGGACCACGGCGGCGAAATCTTCGATCGTCTTGGGATCGGAGAGGTCGCGCTTGAAGGCGGTATTCGACATGGCCAGGTGATGCAGCACCAGCCAGGCGACCGACTCGGTTTCCTCCTCGCGCAGACCCAGGCGCGCGCCCAGCTTGCGGGCGATCTTGGCGCCCAGCTCCGAATGGTCGCCGCCGCGGCCCTTGGCCACGTCGTGCAGCAGCACGGCGAGATAGAGCGCGCGCCTCGACAGCACCTTGTGCACCACTTCGCTGGCGATCGGCACCTCGTCCTTGAGCGCGCCGGTCTCGATGCGGTGCAGGATGCCGATGGCGAAGATGGTGTGCTCGTCCACCGTATAGTGGTGGTACATGTTGTATTGCATCTGCGCGACCACGCGGCCGAAATCGGGCACGAAACGGCCGAATACGCCGGCCTCGTTGAAGCGGCGCAGCGTGATCTCCGGATCATGGGCCGAGATCAGCATCTCCATGAAGATGCGGTTGGCCTCGGGATCCGCGCGCAGGTCCTTGCCGATGTGCTTGAGCTTCTGGGTGATCCAGCGCAGGGCGTCGGGATGGATGTCCAGGCCGTGCTTCTGGGCGGCGTGGAAGATGCGCAGCAACTGTACCGGCTTCTCGGCGAAGACATCGGCGTTCTTGACCGTCAGGCGGTCGCCTTCGAGACGGAAACCCTCGACCGTGCGGCGCCGGGTGAGGAGCGGCAGGCGAAAGCGCGAACGGCGATTGTGCTCGGCCTCGAGCGCGGCGCAGAACACCCGGGTCAGGTGACCGACATCCTTGGCGACCAGGAAGTAGTGCTTCATGAAGCGCTCGACCGCGCGGCTGCCGACATGATCGGTGTAGCCCATGCGCTGCGCCAAATCGGTTTGCAGGTCGAATGTCAGGCGCTCCTCGGCGCGGCCGCTTAGGTAGTGGAGTTGACAGCGCAGGGTCCAGAAGTAGTTCTGCGCCTTCTCGAAGCGCCGCGCCTCGATCTTGGAGAACACCCCGCGCGTCACCAGCTCGGAAGCGTCGTCGACCCGGTACAGAAACTTGGCGATCCAGTACAGCGTGTGGAGATCGCGCAAGCCGCCCTTGCCGTCCTTGATGTTGGGTTCCAGGCTGTAGCGCGAGCCGCCCAGGCGCTCGTGGCGGGCGGCGCGCTCGGCCAGCTTGGCCTCGATGAAGCGGGTCGCGCCGCGCGTGCGCACGATGTCGCTCTGGAAACGCTCATGGAAACCGCGATAGAGGTCCTGGTCGCCCCACAGCCAACGCGCCTCCAAGAGGTTGGTGCAGATGGTCAAATCGGCCTTGGCCTGGCGCATGCAGTCGTCGACCGAGCGGGTCGCGTGGCCGACCTTAAAGCCCAGGTCCCAGAGGAAATACAGGATCTCCTCGACCACTTGCTCGCTGCGCGGGGTCAGCTTGTAGGGCAGCAGAAACAGCAGGTCGATGTCGGACTGGGGCGCCAACTCGCCGCGGCCGTAGCCGCCAACGGCGACCAGCGACAAGAGCTCGCCGGTGGACGGACTGCCGCGCGGGTAGAGGTGGCCGGTGACGTGATCGTGGACCACCCGGATGATCTGGTCGGCCAGATAGCAGTTGGCGCGCACCACCGAACTGCCCGGCGCACCGGCCTCGAAGCGGCGCCGGACCTCGGCGCGGCCGTTTTCGAGCGCGGTCCGGAGCAATTCGAGCACCTGGGCGCGGACCTCGGCCGCCGGCGCGCCGGAGTCCGCCGCCCCCGAGGCCGCGGCCCCCGAGGTCGCGGCTTGGTCGACCGCGACCTGCAGCGCGCGCCGCCACACGATCGCGCGCCGATCCCCGACCGTGCCCCCGATAAGCGCCGCGACTGCCGATGCTTCCGCCGGTGCGTCCATGATCCCTCAGATTGCCGCTGGAGGCGGGCCAGACAAGGGATTTCTTCGCCCCGCGGCCGCAAACCCCAAAATATTGGGGCCCCTAAAAATAGGGACCAAAATAGGGGACAGTCCCCTTTATTTCGCATTTTATTTATAAATTATAGTGGTTTGCTAGGCGCTTGCGGAAATCGGGTGGATTGTGGTCCCTTTGCGGTGAGTTCACCGGTGGAGGAAATCGTGCAGCGATCTTGCGCGATCGCGGTGCTCTGCCTGCTGCTGGCGGCCTGCGCCGAGCGCGGGCCCGAGCGCTCCGGTTTTTTCCACGCCCAGGCGACGCGGCCGGACCCGGCCACCGGAGGCGCCGATAATCGCGCGGTCGAGATCACCCTCGCCGACGTTCCCGCCGGCGCCACGGTCGAGGCACTGGCGCTGTTCGATCCCGGGGGCGGCCGCCACCCGGCCGAGGCGCTGACCACCGCGACCCTGGAAGGCGGCACCGCGGCGCCCGGCGCCGTGCTCGGCCTCGGGGTCAGCATCGGCTCGTCGAGCGGCATCAAGCCGTCGCTCGGCCTGGGCCTGGGGACCGGCCTCGGCAAGCATAGCTACCGCAGCCGCCAAGTGCGCGCGCGCATACCGTTGCCCGACCCGGCGGCCTTCTACGACCACCCGGAGCGCTGGCGCCTCGACGTCAGCTACCGCGACGTAACCGGAAGCCTCCGCAACCTGGTCCTGCCGGTGGCGGGGTTGGGGTTGGGGCGCTAGAGCCCGTTCATCGAGTTGGTCCTCACTAGATTTGCGGGTCGATGCGCGCACTCATTTGAATTTTGTCGGACTCGACCGCGTTCTCGATGAATCTGCTGAGAGCTTCGATGTTCCTTATGTTTTCGCCATATTCCTCCGGTTTTTTGCCCGGAAGCGACTCCGAAGAGAAATTTATGGTCACTAAATCAGCGGTCTTGTCTGTTATTCGAAATGTGATGATTTCTCCGTGGGGAGGCGAAGCTCGCCCGGTGCGCGCAATTAGGCAGATCGGACTGTTAGTGCCGGGTTCAAAGCTGTGATTCTTTCCGAGCCCATCTAAGGCTCGCCGACAGAGATCTTCCGCCTCCCTGGCACTCATTCTGATTTTGAAAACATGCGACAATTTACGATCGGGAGAATCGAAGGATTTCCCTTTTATTCTATTGACTATCAATTGGGTGGCGAAAACGCCGCCAAAGAAGAAGAGCCCCT
>Ga0255057_10001164_pt1 | contig 14989 bp, 14 predicted proteins | sample Cases_109_6_MG_FD_189022 | JGI IMG/M metagenome (GOLD analysis project Ga0255057, IMG submission 189022) | Seawater microbial communities from Amundsen Gulf, Northwest Territories, Canada - Cases_109_6 | ecosystem: Environmental > Aquatic > Marine > Gulf | place: Canada: Northwest Territories... | reverse complement strand
AGATCCACCCCCGCGTCCTGATAGGACGTCATGTCAGGATCTCTCTAAATGGAATTTGTCGGTCGTCTTGGGTATGTCAGTTGGGTATCTTCCGGACAGGCAAGCTGTGCAGAAACCAGCGTCGGCCACGCCAGTTGCGCTCAGCAGCCCATCAAGTGAGAGATAGCCCAATGAGTCCGCCCCAAGATGATCACGTATCTCATCGATGTCCTTGTGGGCGGCAATAAGGGTAGATCGGTCTGAAGTGTCCATTCCATAGAAACAGGGCCACTTGTACGGCGGTGATGACACACGTAGGTGCACTTCGACGGCGCCTGCGTCCCGGACCATGGCTACGAGTTGTTTCGTCGTCGTACCACGAACAATGGAGTCATCAACGAGAGCCACTCTCTTGCCGTTGAGGTTCTCGGGGATGGGGTTCAACTTCAGTCTGATTCCCTGATCGCGCAGCATCTGAGTGGGTTCGATAAAGGTTCGACCCACGTACCGATTCTTGACTAGGCCATCCGAATATGGGATGCCAGTCTCTGCAGCAAATCCCTGGGCGGCGGGTATCCCCGACTCGGGCACCGGAACGATCACATCGACGTCGGCAGGATGCTCCCCGGACAAGATCCGGCCCATCTCATATCGGGCCGAGTGGATATTCCGCCCATACATCTGGCTGTCGGGTCGGGCGAAATAGACAAACTCGAATAGACAAAGACCAGGCTTCACGTCTTTGAATGGGTAATAGCTCCTGACGCCGTTGGCGTCTATGACCACCATCTCGCCGGCGGCGATCTCCCTGACGAACTTGGCCCCAACCAGATCGAGCGCAGATGTCTCCGAGGCAATGACCCAGCTCTCATCGTCCAGGGAGCCGAGACAGAGGGGGCGGAAACCTTTCGGGTCTCGAAGTCCGACGATCCTCCCCTGATCCATGAGGACCAACGAGAAGGCACCTTCCCATGTCGGTGCGACCTCCATGAGGGCAATTTCTAGCCCACGTGAGTCAGATCGCTCATCGTCGATGGCACGGGCAACACCTTCGGCCATCAAGTCCGAATCCGTGGTTGCGCCCGAGACTCCCAAGGATTTGGCCAATTCCTGGGTATTGGTCAGGTTTCCATTGTGACCAAGAGCGACACTGGTGGTTCCCACCTGACGATGAGCAGGCTGGGCGTTCGCCCAGTTGTTGGAACCGGTTGTGGAGTAGCGGGTGTGGCCGATGCCCAGATGACCGTCGAGTCCGGCAAGGGCCGACTCATCGAAAACTTGAGCGACGAGTCCCATGTCTTTGAACACGGTGACGGTCTCCCCATCGGATGTCGCGATGCCTGCCGACTCCTGCCCGCGGTGTTGCAAGGCGAAAAGCCCGAAGTAGATCAAGCGAGAGATCGGTTGCGTAGTCGAGTAGGCGGCAAAGACCCCGCATGCCTCGCGGGGGCCATCAACTAGCGATATCTGGGCCTCCTCGGGCACCCCGCCATCGTAGGTCGATCGTGACGCTTGGCACAGCTCTGCTTAGGGAAGATTCGTGAATCATTCGCGACACCGGCCATGTAGACCGAAGACCGGTCAGATAGAGGGTTCTTCGATGAGAGCAGCAATTCTCGCTTTGATCTGATCGGCGTCGGTCCAGCCACGTGCGAGTAGTGCCAGTCGGTCGTCGGCAAGCTCGCCGATGAGGGCGGGGAAGCCTCCTATGCCCCAATTGCGCGACTTGGAAAAGTCGGTCCATGCCCGCTTCTTGGAGGCTTCGGATTGGAGCTCGGCCCTGAATGACTGAGGATCCACCTCGAGGCTGTCGCCGAGGTCGGCGAGAACTTCGAAGTCAGTGACATCTCGACCATCCGCATAAAAAGCGTGCTGAACAGTGGTGAAATAGCCGAGTGTGTTTGGCCGGTCCATTTCACGCACCAGGGTGACGGCGATGGCAGCCGGCTCGGTGTCATATACCCACCCATCTCGTCGATCGAGAAAGTTCGTATCGAAAGGTTGGCCGGTGCGCTCATTGACCTCGGTCCAGTGATGGCGCAAGGATGTCGCCATCCGATCGTCGAGCAGTTGAGCCGACGGTCCCGGGCGCAGACCGCCGACCACGATGTCTACGTCGTAGTCACCGGCAAGGTTCTCGACCTCCGGCGCGAAGCCCCAGCACCATGAGCACATCGGGTCACCGACGTAGATGAGCTTGCGAACAGTTTCCGACATCTGTACCAACCTTATGTCTGAGCCGAGATAGCTATCTAAAACAGACCAACCATGAAAAAGCCACCCGACTTCCCATGATCGACCACCAGAAAGCCGTTGAGGAAGCCTTTCGGGAGTCATATTCCTTGGTGCTGTCGTCTCTGGCCAAGCACTTGCGTGACATCGACCTCGCCGAAGACGCCATACAGGACGCCTTCACGGAGGCATTGCGGTCGTGGGCGGAATCTGGTGTGCCGGCCAACCCGGGCGGCTGGATCGCCACTGTCTCGAGACGTCGTGCCATCGACCGAATCCGACGAAAGCAGGTCTATGCGCGTAAGCAGGAGCTGTTGGCCAGTCTGGAGAAGGTGGAGGCCGAGCGTCCCAATGTACCGATGCTTGGTGCCACACTCACCGATGACCGGCTCCAAATGATATTCGCTTGCTGTCATCCGTCTCTGGCCGTGGACAGTCAGGTTGCGCTGACACTTCGAACCTTGGGCGGTCTCACCACACGCGAGATAGCGGATGCCTTTCTCGTCTCCGATCAGACCATGGCCCAACGATTGGTCCGGGCAAAAGCCAAGATTCGAGACGCCGGCATCCCGTTCCGGGTGCCCTCCGAAGAGGAACTACCGGGTCGCCTCGACGCTGTGCTGGCGGTGATCTATCTCGTCTTCAACGAGGGCTACTTCGCCACCTCGGGTGATGTCCTGGTGCGGGATGAGTTGGCTGAGTCGGCCATCGAGTTGGGACGGCTTCTCGATCAACTCCTGACTGATGAGCCGGAGGTGATGGGACTGCTGGCGCTCATGCTGCTTCAACACGCCCGGCGGCGGGCGCGGACAGATCGTTCGGGAGATGTCGTTCTGCTTCAGGACCAGATCCGCTCGGATTGGGACGTGGTCGAAATCGATGAGGGTCTCGAGATAGTTGACCATGCCCGGGCGCTTGGTGGGTCAGCGACCTATTTCCTACAGGCATCGATCGCGGCGCGTCATTCAGGCGCTGCAACTTGGGAAGAGACGGACTGGCCTGGAATTGTTTCTCTCTACGACCAACTCCTACCGATCACCGGCTCGCCGGTTGTGGCCCTGAATCGAGCCGTTGCCGTTGGACAGGCCGACGGCCCCGCTGTGGGAATCGAAGCTCTCAGCGGTCTCGAGAGTGACCTGGACGGGTTCCATGCGTTCTTCGCTTCGCGTGGTGAGCTATACCGTCGCACTGGCGATGTCGAGAGGGCTCGAGAAGACTTCGAGCGGGCCCTGGTGTTGGCCACCAATACCGCGGAACGTCGCCTCATTCAGGCTCGTCTCGGGTCACTCTGAGATCCGCGTTATGTTGCAGATATGAGTTCGACACAAGTGTGGATCCCCGGTGGGGAGTTCGTAATGGGTTCCAATGACCATTATGCGGACGAAGGGCCAGTTCGTCAGGTGAGCGTCGAGGGGTTCTGGATCGATAGTGCTCCGGTGACTAACGCCCAGTTCGCCGTGTTCGTCGAGGACACCGGTCATGTCACCTTTGCCGAGATTGCACCGGTGGCCGAGGACTATCCCGGCGCCGATCCGGATGATCTCGTTCCTGGTTCTCTCGTCTTCAGGATGACAAGCGGCCGGGTCAATCTGGACAACTACCAACAGTGGTGGTCTTGGACACCTGGAGCCCAATGGCGACAGCCGACCGGACCCGATTCCAATCTGGATGGTCTGGAAGATCACCCCGTCACCCACGTCGCGTATGACGATGCCGCCGCCTACGCGGAATGGGCTGACAGGCAACTTCCCAATGAGGCGGAGTGGGAGTTCGCTGCCCGCGGTGGGATCGAGGGGGCCGAGTTCGTCTGGGGCGACGACGACCCCCAGGACACTCCCGAACCGAAGGCAAACACCTGGCAGGGCACCTTTCCCTATGAGAACACCGAAGTCGACGGCTGGACGCGGACCAGTCCGGTCGGCCAGTACGAGGCGAACGGATACGGCCTCTATGACATGGCAGGAAACGTTTGGGAATGGACCTGTGACTGGTACGAGGACCGATCAGGAATGGCGTCACATCAACCTTGCTGCGCTCCGGAGTCCGGTCATGGACCCACACAGGCTGGAAGCTACGACCCAACCCAGTCGTCAATCCGTATTCCTCGGAAGGTGATCAAAGGCGGGTCGCACCTCTGCACGATCCAATATTGCTTTCGCTACCGACCGGCGGCACGTCAACCTCAAATGGTCGATACCAGCACCAGCCATATCGGGTTTCGCTGCATCGCCAGAACTCAGTCCTGAACTGAACTCTCGGTTGTGTTGGTGGTCTGGCTACTTGTTCCTGCCGAGAGCGCTCGCTGATTTGCCATGGGAGTTCGAACGACCCCGATTCTCATTCTCGGCTTTGGGCATCTTGTCCTTGCCCCGGGAGCAATCCGCATCGAACGTCGAGAACGTGATATCACCGTCTTCGGCGGGCTCGAAGGACGTCTCGGCGGCCTCTGAGGTGGACACCGTGGTTTCGTCTGTCCTACCGATATCGGACTGGGCTAGATAGCGCACAAGACAGCCGCCTTTGATGCCAAGCAGGGATTTGGCTGCCTTCATGAACTGGCCGTGATTGATCTGACCGTTGGGGCCAGCGACGACAACACCGTTGACTTCGCACCCGATGTACGGGTCCTCCAAGTCAACCTGGATGATCCCATCCCCGTCTATCTTCGCTATCAGATAGGGCAGCGGTTCTCCGGTCTGCAGGTCACACTCGCGCGTTTCACCAATCTCCTCAATGTTTATCGCAAGGAAGTGGTTTAGTTCGTCGTAGCCGAAACTGAATTGCGAATCAGCCTCAGGAGACACCTCATGCTCCGCCATCGCCACCGCGGACACGGCGAGAAGACCAACTAGCACAACCAGAACCACTGACGACCTTTTCAACCTTGACACGACTATCCCTTCACGAACGATTTCAAGACACAGACTAAGGCAACCACGGAGAGTGGTCAACTTGCAAATGATCGTTCAAGTGTCAGCAGCAGGTCCTGCACGATGGGAAGCGACTTTGGCCGCGACTTCGGGGAATCGGTTGTCGATCTCGTAGGTGTAGTCATCCCAATAGCCGTCCCGTTCTGGGTCGAAATGACGAACTGGGACACGCTCATTGTCGAGAGCGACCTCCTTCATCTCATCTTCCACTTCACGAAGCGAGGCTTGCGCCTCTCCAACAGCAACAGGAGGCAGAACCCGGATGCTCACCTCTCGTCCGTAGCGAAGGGTCGGGGAGTATGGATGCTCCCAGACCTTGTGGGTTCCGGTGATGACCACAGGCAACAACGGCACGGAGAGTCGGTCGGCCAAAACAAAAGCCCCCCTTGTGAAGGCAACCTCGATTCCGAGGATGGAGCCCTGTGGGAACACGACAAGACTTTCGCCCCCTTCAAGGGCATCGCGACAATCGCGGATCAACATCCGCAGGTCGCGGGCGTTTGATTCCGTTGCGATCTCGATCTGGTTGGACATCCTCAAGAACCGACCGAGGTGATCCCAATCAAAGAGCTCATCCCTGACCAGATAACGCAGTTTGAGCGGGAGACGCGCCAGCAAAAGGGGATCGGCGAACCCTTCGTGAAGTGCGGCAACGATGTAGGTCTCATCGGGATCGACATGTTCGAGACTTGCCACTTCGACATGCAGTCCAAGAAAACCAGATGTCAATCTGGTCCAGATGTCGATGGCCTTGTGAAGCATCTCAGGGCTGGCCCACCTCGCCAGGGCAGACAGAAACATCTCTCCCAGCACGATGAAGACTGTCGCCCCGAGGATCGTTCGAAGCCGGTTGATGATTCCCTCGACTCGGAATGGACCGACGGTGTAAGTCGCCACCGGATGAGTATCACCCGTGACGGGAACTACCGGCCCACCTTTCCGTCACCGTGTGCACAGATCTGGCCCGGCCTACATCTCCTGGTATCTGGCAAGAGCTTCTCCGAGAGCGTCCTGACTGTCGACCGAGAACCAACTCCGACCGTCTTCACCCCACGATTTCCAGACGTCGGGTGTGATGGCCTCGAATGAGACTCGATCGAGAAGACTCTGAATCGATCCGCCAAGCTCCGCTTCCTCGACAGCGAGTTGAGAAATGGCCTTGGGGTAGACGGCACAAGTGACTTGGGGAACACCATGATCGTCTACCGGAACCACTGGAATGTCTCCTGCGCCATCGAGCAGTTTGGCAAGCGTCTCCCCCCGCACAAAAGGGTGATCGACCGCGACGACGAGGATGTGGTCGCTATCGGTCCTGTTCAGCGCAGTGGTGATCCCTGCGAGAGGACCGTTTGCGTGAATTGAATCCGGCCAGGCTTCCCAACCTTCGCGATCGGGCCCAAGAAGAACGACCCGATCGGAGACCGACCTCAAGGCAGCAGAGACCATTTCGAGCATGGTCAGGTCAGAGACCAGGACGTCTGCCTTGTCCTGTCCCATCCGGGTGCTCATTCCGCCGTTGAGAATTGTGGCGAGTGCGGTCACACACCCAGGCTATTCGTACGCGATGGCTTCGAGTACGTCGAGGCGTGATGCGCGCCAAGCGGGAAAGATTGCGAAGACAATTCCGAGGAGGCCGGTCACCAGAATCCAGAGGGCCAAAGTCCCGACCGGGACCACAAACGCACTGAAACCCTCGTCACCCAATGCCTGCAGGATCGCCCAAGCAAAGAACAAGCCAATGACCACGCCGAGCACGGCCCCAAAGACGGCGATGATCGACGCTTCGGAGCGGATCATTCTTCTTGTCTGGCGTCGACTCAACCCGACGGCCCTGAGCAAGCCGATCTCCCGTGTTCTTTCGAAGACGGAGAGAGTCATCGTGTTGGTCACCCCGATCAGGGCGATGATCACGGCCAGAGCCAGTAAGCCAGTGATCAGATTGAGAAGCTGATTGATCTGTTGTTCGACGTCGCTCGACAGCTCCTCGAATGTCTGTACCTGAGCGGTGGGGACGTCCTCGGCCAAAACGGTGAGTCGGGTTTGGACTTCCTCGGGTGAGAAGCCGGGGGATGCTCGTACGAACACCTGGGTGTCCGACTCAATCCCGTAGTTGTGGATCCACTCATCCTGGGAGATAGCGATGACGTCGGTCCATGTATCGCCCGATGCGGTACCTACGACCGTGAAGCTCGTCAGGCCAGTTGCTTCGAACAACAGTTTCAGTTCGGAGCCAACCGGGAGTTCGTTGCTGTCGGCCATTGCCTGGTCGATCACGACTTCACCGGGGCCTGGATTCAAGCTTCCCTTCGAGTCCTCGACCGGGAAGAAGTCGGGATAATTCGATTCGATGCCAATCACTAAGGATTCGGTCTCGTTGAAAAGGGCAACACCAGTCTGCTGGCGAGACACTTCGTCCACGCTCTCATCTTCGGCGGCCCGAACAGCTAACTCGGGGGTGAAGGAAGCGGTCGGATCGAAGTCGTTGTTTGCCCGAATGATGACGTCGGCTTCGATGCCGCTACCGATTATGTCGTCGATGGTCCCCCGAATCGATGCCGCCATGACCGAAGCGAGCGTTATCAACGTCACGCCGATCATCAACGCCGCTGCGGTCGCCGAAGTACGCCGCGGAGCGCGAATGGCATTTTCCCGGGCAAGCTTTCCGGGGAGGTTGTACAGCCTGGCGAAAGGCCAGCCGATCAACCTCGCCACCGGCCGAGCGATGAGTGGGCTGAGAAGAGACACTCCGATGAAGACGATGCCGGCACCGGTGCCCACGTAGAGGATGGCAGGCGGTCCGACCTCGAGAGTTACGAATAGACCGAAGAAAAGGACCGCGAGTCCAACAGCGGTGACCCCCGATCCGACTATGGCACGCGTGGTCAGCGCCTTTCGGGGCGGTGCGACAAGGTCCTCTCGAAGGGCCGCGATTGGTGGCACACGTGAGGCTCTTCTGGCAGGGAGAAAGGCTGATATCAAGGTCACTCCCACCCCGACGACCAGGGCGACGACAATCGTGCGAGGCTGCAATGTCGCCGGAGCTGTCGGCAAAGCAATCCCGAACGCCTCGAGACCGATCTTGAGTAGAAGAGCTAGGCCGAATCCAGCAGCGATGCCTGCGATCGAGGCGAGAACCCCGATCACAAACGCCTCGATCAGGACCATTTGGTTCACCTGCCGGGCCGACGCGCCCAGGGCTCTCAGTAGTGCCAACTCCTTGGTGCGCTGGGTCACGATGATGCGGAACGTGTTGGCGATGGTGAATGTGCCAACGAATAACGCAATAGCGCCGAAACTCAGCAGAAAAGTATTGAAGAAAGCCAACCCGTCCTGGATTGCCACGGCCTGCTCCTCGGCTGCCGTCTGACCAGAAATCGCCCGAGCTCCTTCGGGAAGCAGTGGTTCCATTCGAACGATTACGTCATCGACGTCTGCCCCAGGCGCTACCTGAATGCTCGCCCCCGTGACCTGGCCTTCTCTCTCTAGGAGCACTTGAAGTGTCCGCAAATCAAACAGAGCTGAAGTAGCGCCACCAAGATTATCTAGTTCACCGAAACCGGCGATCCCGACAAGCGTGTATTCGTCGGCCGGGCCGGTTGGAGCCACCACAGCCACGGTGTCACCGATGACGAAGTTGTTGTCGGTAGCCGTTTTGGCATCGATCACGACGTCTCCGGGTCCATCCGGGTAGGCGCCGTCGCGAAGGTTGAATCCGCCGGCTTCTAGATCGGTCTCCATGAAACTGAAAGCGAACTGAGGTGGGCCCTGGCCGCCGATGGGCTCTCCGTCTTTGTCAAGAATCACTATGCCCAGGCCTTGTAGAAACGGAACGGCCGCCTCGACACCCTCAACGTCTCCCAGCCGGAGGATCTCTGACTCCGGCAGGTATACGCCCTCTCCAAACTGCAGTTCCGAGTCGGCCGAAACCACGATGTCGACGCCTTGGAAGGCATCTTCGAAGATACCGTCGAACGCCTTGCCGATGGTGTCCGTGTAGACAAACGTGCCTGCGATGAAACCGACCCCCAAAACGACCGCTAGAGCCGTCAGACCCAAACGCAGCTTGTGAGCCCAGAGGCTCTTGAGGGTGACTCGCAGCATGTCAGCCCTCGAGTGACTTGATCCTGTCCAAGACCCTGTCAGGGGTCGGATCCAGCATCTCGTCGACAATACGCCCGTCTTCGAGGAAGACCACTCGGTCCGAATAGCTGGCTGCGATGGGATCGTGTGTGACCATCACAATTGTCTGCCCGAACTCCCGAACCGCCTGACGAAGTAGATCGAGGAGCTCGGCGCTGGCAGTCGAATCGAGATTGCCACTGGGTTCATCGGCGAAGACCATCTCGGGGCGACTCACCAACGCTCGCGCCGCGGCCACCCGCTGTTGTTGGCCACCCGAAAGCTCGGCTGGTCGATGATCGAGCCGGTCGTCTAGACCGAGGCTATTCACTACCGAGTCGAGCCAGGCGCCGTCCGCGTCACGGCCGGCAAGATCGATGGGAAGGGTGATGTTCTCGAGAGCGGTCAAAGTGGGAATGAGATTGAAGGCTTGGAAGATGAAGCCAACCTGATCGCGTCGAAGCTCGGTGAGCTCGCGGTCAGTGAGAACACCAAGATCCTGATCGCCAACGAACACTTGCCCCGATGTCAGATGGTCAAGCCCAGCCATGCAGTGCATGAGAGTGGATTTGCCCGAGCCACTCGGACCCATGATCGCGGTATATCGCTCCTTCTCGAATTCGACCGAGATATTGTCGATGGCGGTCACAGCTGTATCGCTTGTTCCGTATGTCTTGGTTGCGTCCACGGCGCGGGCAGCGATTGAGGTCAATGGGTGGGTCCTTCGGCTCGACGGAACTGTGTATTTGACTTCGGTGAGAGCCTCCCGTCAAACCATGCGGGCTGTTCAGCGCGGCTCTCGCGCGGTTACGCGCTCATCGCCATCAGCTGTCGAATAGCGCCTGAGAATGATTCCGGCTGCTGGAGAGCGCAGGCGTGGCCGGCGTCTTCGATGATTACGGAGTTCGTGTGCGGGAAGAGTTCGAGGAATCGCTCCTCGCCGTCTCGATTCTGGGTGTCTCTCTCCCCATTGGCGACCACGATTGGACCTGAGAATCCCAGCATTCCCTCTGCGTAATCGACACCCGGGAGCCTGCGAAGGCCTTGACCCCCACCCTTGCCTGAGAGACCGCCGGCCAGGACGGCACCTGCGAGTTCCGGGCCGAGGTCTTTGGTCATCTGCTTTGCGAAGGCTTTCATGGCCGGCCTTGAGAGAAGGGGAAAGAGGGCTCCGAAGAACCAGGTAGTGATGCCATCCCAGCCCGTGTAATTGATTGTCGCTCCGGACAGAACCAGCCCATCGACGCGATCGGGATGTGCGCCGGCAGTCGCCTGTGCGATATAGCCACCGAGTGACAACCCGACCAGGGCGGCCGTCTCAATTTCGAAGTGGTCCAGGATGTCGATAACCGCTTCAACGCTGCGCTCCACGGAGAAGTCTTGGTCCATGAGTTGGCCGTGCCCGGGTAGGTCTATGGCGATGCAGTCGTATTCGTCGGCCAGATTCTCGATGACCGGTCCCCACATATGTCGGTTGATGACGCCTCCGTGAAGGAGGATGACGGTCGGAGACTCCTCGGAGCCCTTTCTCGTGACGCCTCTCATTCGCCGGCCTCCACTCTTGGCGTGTCCGTCAGAAAGACAGCTGCCGTCATTCCATATCTGTCCCCATTGTCATCTGCAGCGGAGGCGAACTCATTCGCCAACGTCATCAGCCGATCGTTGAACGTGGCCGCCTTTTCGGGAGACATGCGCACTGTGAAGAAGACCGCCGGGGGATCAAACGGCTGGCTGGCGGCAGGCATGGCCTCGAGCGCAGCCTGAGAGAGAGTGAACTGCAATCGATCGGAGTGGTTTGTGCTGAATCGAAGCCGGTCGTAGGTCAGTCCGTAAAAGCGCTCCGTCAGGGCTCGCACGCGACGTTCCTCGACGACTTCGATGAACCCTGCCTCGCGGAGGACCTTGATGTGGTGGCCCACATTCCCGTGGGTCATGTCCAGTAGTCCAGAGAGCTGTTTGGCACTCGCCGGGCCATCTTCGAGGATGCGGAGGATCTTGGCCCTTGTGTCATGGGCAATGGCCTTCAGCTGTTCCGAAGAGTCGAGGACGAGTTCTTCCTTCGTATGTAATGACATATCAGTACATTACGATAAACCGTTATATAACTCAAATCACCCGTGAGTTGTGGGCTTGAAGTTCGCCTATTCGACAGGCAATGCCAGGTAGTAGGAGTTTCCACGGCCGAGCCAATCCGTGACCATCTCCACGAATTCGGGTCCGAACGGGTCGGACCCGCGCAGGGGCATGGTGCCGCGACGAATCATGAAATCGTCTGGAGCCAGGTCGCCGGCGATCCTGAAATGATGTTCGGCGACTTCGTGGCGTCCCGCCTGGAATAACCACCAGCCGAGTCCGAATTGGGCACGCGCCAGTCCCGCATCGGCTGACATCGGCGCAATTCGTTGACGTATCAGATCGTCCCCCGGGTCCAGAAGATCTCCTCGCACCCAGCTGCGAAGGAGGGTCATTTGCTGTTCGGTCGAGACGTTCGCGTACTTTCCGCCCTTCCCCGTCGTGAATGCAACGTCGTTCGGTCGGGCGATATGGCCGGCTTCGTCAATCCAGACCACGGTCGGGACGTTCACCATGTTGTACAGCTCGCCGAGGTGGTGGCCCTCGTCTATGAGACTCGGGTGGGTTGGCTTTGCCTTCTCGATCCACTGACGCGCATCTTCGGCGCGGTCCACAGCGGCTGTGATGACCACCAGCCCTTCGCTTCGGAGGTCTTCATAGATTGCCTGCCACCCGGGCAGGTCATAACGACACCCTCACCACGATGCCCACACCGCAAGAAGCACTTTCGAGCCGCGATGCTCAGATAGTGAGTGGAGCCGATCATCGAGGTCGGGTAGCTCGAAGTCGGGGGCTTCAAGTCCGGCAATCATCTGGTCAAAGAGATCGAACGGTGGTCCTAGATAGGCGGCTCCTTCTTCCGGCGAGGAAGCCAGGGGTCTTCGCAGCAGCTCCGCCAGCGCCGACAGACTCATGTTCCCGTTGTTGACAAGGCCGGCCTGTCGGGTGACAGGAATACAGACAGTGCCACGGCACAAGCCCTCCGACCTCAACACCCATCCAAGTGCCTTTTCGACACCGGCGGCGTTGATCCACACCCGGTCTTCGGTGAGAGTGGCCTCGACTTCAGTCGGGTGACCGACATCGATCACGGTGAATGACGTCATCGTCGGGTCCTATTGAAGATGTTGATCCCGGCTACCCGTTCAAGGCGGTCGGCAACGCGTCCCGCCAGGACCGGGCAACCTCGGAGAGTTCCACGCTATAACTCCCGAAGGCGAGCCGATCGCCACCGATAGTCCCTATGCGTGTGGCCAGGTCGGCCGGTAGCTCCACTCCATGTCCTTCGATCACAGCCACAAACCGGTGGGGATCCTCGGAGAACAGGATCGTTGGGTCGGCCACGTCTACCTGGGCTCCCACTCCGGACGCGATACAGATCTCGGCGATCGTCACGGCAAGACCGCCATCGGAAACGTCATGCAACACGGCGGCCTGGTGAGCTAGCTCCGCCGCCAGGTCGATGACACGTCGTGCGATGTCCGGGTTCGGGCCGGTAGGCCTACCCCGAAGGCTTCCAGCCCTCACGCGCTGCGCCGCGCTTCCGGCGGCATTGGAGGTCGGTGACGGCCCCAGCACCCAAATCTCCATCCCCACTGCGGCTTGGCTCAAACGCGGCGGGTCGGTGGGCATGGGATCGGCGAGGCCAAGCAACCCGACAACAGGCGTGGGGTGGATGTCGATACCGTCGGTCTCGTTGTAGAACGAGACATTTCCACCGATTACAGGAATACCCAGCGCCTCACACGCTTCAGAGATTCCCTCGACGGTCTCCTTCAGCTGCCACATCACTTCCGGCTTCTCCGGGTTGCCGAAATTGAGATTGTCAACGACAGCCAGCGGACGGGCGCCAGTGACCGCCACATTGAGAGCGGCTTCATAAACGAGTCGAGCTGCACCACGACGAGGGTCGAGGTAACAGAGCCTCCCGTCACCGTCCGTTGACACTGCAAGAGCTTTGTCGGTGCCCTTTATCCGAAGCAGCGAACCGTCTCCTCCTGGTCCGACGACGGTGTTGAGGAAGAGCATGTGGTCGTACTGCTCGTGTATCCACGCGGACGACCCGATGGCGGGATCGTTCAGCAGCAGCAGCAGTGTTTCGATCACATCGAGGTTTTCCAACGATTCTGCAGAGGACCAAACCTCATCCAGCCAGTCGGGCCGTGCTGCAGGTCGATCAAGAAGCGGGGCTTCGTCGGCCAGCGATGCAGCCGGGATCCGGGCAACCACTTCGCCGTTGTGTCTGATGGTGAGGGTGGCTCCTTCTTGGACCCTCCCAACCACCGCCGCGTCGATTTCCCACTTGGCGGCCACCGCAAGCACGTCGTCGACCTTCTCCGGTTCGACGAAGGCCATCATTCGCTCCTGTGATTCCGACATGAGCAGCTCTGGCGCCGTCATCCCTGTTTCCCGCGTGTGGACGGCATCGAGGTCGACATCCATGCCGACACCGGCCCGTCCAGCCGGCTCAGATGTGGCACATGAGAGACCGGCTGCACCGAGGTCCTGAACTCCAACCACGAGGCCTTTGGCGTAAAGCTCGAGACAGGCTTCGATCAGCTTCTTCTCCTCGAATGGATCGCCCACCTGGACACTCGGTCGTTTTTCGCCGGACTCGTCAGCGAACGAGGCCGAGGCCAGCACCGACGCACCACCGATCCCGTCACGGCCTGTCGCCTTGCCCAGGAGAACCGCAATCGAACCTGGACCGCCTGCCGTGCCAAGCACCAACTGCTCCCTCCGAAGAATGCCAAGACACATCACGTTGACCAGCGGATTCCCCGAATAGCAGTCGTCAAACTCGACCTCGCCGCCCACTGTTGGCACACCGACGGCGTTGCCGTAACCGGCAATGCCGGACACCACTCCCTTGAAGAGATATCGATTCTTTGGCTGGTCAAGTGGCCCAAAACGAATTTGGTCCCACAGTGCGATCGGTCTGGCGCCCATTGTGAACACATCTCGGAGAATGCCTCCCACCCCAGTCGCCGCGCCCTGATAGGGCTCCACAAACGAAGGATGATTGTGGCTCTCGATGCGCAGTGCCGCCAGCCAGCCATCACCGATATCGACCACTCCCGCGTTCTCGCCCGGCCCGACAACGACCCATGGAGCCTCTGTCGGGAATCGCCCTAGGTGGAGCCGCGACGACTTGTACGAGCAGTGCTCCGACCACATAACCGAGTACATGGCCAGTTCGGCTGGCTGAGGCTCTCTCTCCAGGATCCCAATGACAGATTCGTATTCGCCGTCGGTCATCCCCAGCTTGCGGTGAATTGGTTCTGCCGCTGTCGTCATGCCGGGACCAGAGACTGGAGGAAACTCTCCAGCAGAATCCGCCCGTCGGAAGATCCGAGTGCATCCTCGATCCCGCGCTCCGGGTGGGGCATGATCCCGGCCACGTTCCCTCGCTCGTTGGCTACAGCCGCCGCCTGACTCTGAGAGCCGTTGGGATCGTCGATATAGCGGATCGGTATTCGTCCAGAGGCCGTCGGGTCGACCCAGCACCCCTCGTATGAATTGAGCGGGATTCTTATGTGCTGTCCTTCCGTTGCCACTCTTGTCAGAACGGTCCCGGTATCGACCACCTCAAGGTCGACGAAGCGACATATGAATGAGAGGTCACGGTTGGCAATGAATGCCCCCGGAAGAAGACC
>Ga0255057_10001163_pt1 | contig 14993 bp, 12 predicted proteins | sample Cases_109_6_MG_FD_189022 | JGI IMG/M metagenome (GOLD analysis project Ga0255057, IMG submission 189022) | Seawater microbial communities from Amundsen Gulf, Northwest Territories, Canada - Cases_109_6 | ecosystem: Environmental > Aquatic > Marine > Gulf | place: Canada: Northwest Territories... | reverse complement strand
GCGACACCCTCGGGACAGAGCTTGTCTGGTTGACGATCGGCGCTTCGGCCGACGACGCCATCGAGACAGCCAAGACGTACGGGGCTGCGAGCGTCGACGAGATCAACGACGTTCCTGTCGCTTCCGCTGAACCGGAAGCGACCGTGGAGGCGTTGTCGCAGTATTGCTCGAAGCGATCGCCGAGAATGCTGCTCTTCAGCCAGACGTTCGACATACGCGTGATCGCGCCGCGGCTCGGCGGGCGGTTGGGCTCGCCGGTCGTCATGAACGCGAGCGCCGTCGATGCCGAATCCGGGAAGCCCCTTCGGATCACCGCGTCCGCTTACGGCGGAGATACGCAGGCCGTGTACGAGGTCCAGGGTGACGGAATGGCGATAGCAGCGGTGCTGCCGAGCGCGGTCGAGCCACAACCGGCGGCATCGCCGACGGCGCCAGCTTCGTCGGTCTTCGAGCCGGATCTAAGCGGCATCGAGGAGCGAATAAGGGTCGTCGATCCCGCACACGCGGAAGGACCGCGCCTCGAGGACGCGCAGACGATCGTCGCCGGCGGGCGTGGGCTGGGAACGCCGGAGAACTTTCGGCTGGTGGAAGACCTGGCGGAGGCGTTGGGCGGCATGCCCGCCGCAAGCCGGCCGATCGTGGACGATGGCTGGGCGGACCCCTCACGACAGGTGGGCTTGACCGGCAAGATCACACGGCCGGCGCTCTACATAGCCGCCGGTATCTCGGGCGCCAGCCAGCACATGGCGGGCTGCTCTGCGGCGAAAACGATCGTCGCGATCAACAGCGATGCCGATGCATCGATCTTCCGCTACGCGAAGTACGGGATCGTCGGTGACTGTCTCGAGCTGCTCCCCGAACTGACCCGCGCGGTACAGGAACGATAGGGCCCTCGTTGACACTTTCTGAGAGCCGACGATATGCTTTCGGCGGCATCCTCCCGACCTCCACCGATACGCTGCGGCGAAAGGATCTCCCCTGATGACGACTACAAAACGCGTGCCCGTGACGGAAGGGCTGTTCGAAGAGACGGCCGAGGGCGCTCGCCTGCTCGGATCCAGATGCGCCACTTGTAATTCGACCTACTTTCCGAAGTCACCCGTCTGCCACAACCCGAAATGCAGCGGCAGCGCCGTCGAAGACGCCTCTTTCGGCCCGTCCGGAAAACTTTGGAGCTACTCCGTACAACACTACGCGCCGCCTCCGCCAGCCAAGTTCGATGAACCGTACGAGCCGTACACGTTGGGTCTCGTCGACCTTCCGGAGGGGTTGCGACTCCTCGGCCGGATGACCGCCGATTCGGGTGATCTGGAAGTCGGGATGAACGTTGAGTTAGTGATCGACCGCATCCACAGCGATGACGATGGAAACGACGTTGTGAGCTGGATGTTCAGGCCAGCATAGGAAGGATCTAAGGATGAGAGACGTTGCAGTCATCGGAGTTGGGATGCACCCGTGGGGCAAGTTCCCGGACTCGTCGATCACGTCGATGTGCCGTCAGGCGGTGGAAGCCGCGCTGGAAGACGCGGGCGCGACTTGGCCGCAGGTGCAGGCGGTATCGGCTGGCAGCTCTCGCTTCTCCGGCGGCAAGGGCTGGGGCTTGAACGGGAACGACGTCGTCGAGGATATGGGGCCTACCGGCATCCCTGTGTACAACCTCTCGGCCGGCTGCGCTGCGGGCGGCAACGCCTTCGACATCGGTCACATGCTCGTCTCCAGCGGCATGTACGACATGGTGCTGGTCGTCGGCGGGGAGAAGATGCCGAAGGGGATGATCCAGCTCTCAGGCGTAGATGAGGAAACCGATCCCGAGTACCTGCGCCAGGTGGCCGTCGGCATGCCGGGCCCTTCGTTCTGGGCGCTGCTCTGCCGGAGACGAATGGCAGAACACGGTACGACTGAAGAACAACTCGCCGACATCGCGGTGAAGGCGCACCAAAACTCCGTACACAACCCAAACGCGCGGTTCCGGCAAGAGTTCACCCGTGAGGACGTGCTCAACTCCGCCCTCGTCAGCGACCCCCTGCATCTGTACGAGATTTGCCCCGTCAGCGATGGCGCCGCAGCCGCTATCCTCTGCTCGCCGGAAGAGGCTCGCAAGCGGACGATGGATCCGATCTGGGTCGCCGCCAGCGCTGTTGCCACGGCGCAGTTCGACGACGGCATCCCGAGAGGCCTTGCCAGCCCGGCGCCCGCGGACGGCCACGCGTACCATAGCGAGGCGCTGCTGGCCGTCGAGGGTTGCTACGAAAAGGCAGGCGTTTCACCGAAGGACGTTGATCTCGTCGAACTGCAGGACAACACGGTCTACTACGAGCTTGCCTTCCCCGAGGAATGGGGGCTGTGCGAGCCCGGCGAAGCGGGGTCGCTGCTGGACCGGGGTCAGACCGTCCCGACCGGAAAGATGCCGATAAACCCGAGCGGCGGTTTCCTCTGCTTCGGCGAGGCGACGACTGCGATGGGGATGTTTCAGGTCTGCGAACTGACCTGGCAGCTCCGAGGGCAAGCCGGCGCGCGACAGGTGCCGGACGCGAAGATCGGTCTCGGTCAGACGCTGGGCCTCGGCAGCAACGCCTCCGCCGTCATTCTCAAACGCTAGACGGCGTTACTGGCCCTTGAACTCAGGGTCGCGCTTCTCCATGAAGGACTTCGTGCCTTCTTGCGCGTCCTCCGTGAAGATGTTGACGACCGACGCTACCGCCTCGTAGTCGAGCATCTCGTCTAGCGTCGAGTTCAGAGACTTGTGGATGAAGCGCCTTCCGAAGTCGATGGCGACGCTGGCGCCGTTCGCGAGAGCCTTGGCGTAGTCCAGCGCTGCTGAGAGAGCCTCGCCTTCGGGCACTAGCTCGTCGATCAGCCCAGCTTCCTTCGCTGCTTCCGCGTCCAGCATCTCGCCAGTTTCGACCATCTTCAGCGCCTTCGGGATACCAACGATCCGGGGCAGGAAGTACGTAATGCCGGAGTCGGGGCTGAGGCCGCGCGTGACGAAGATCGCGGCCATGCGTGTCGTCGTGTCGGCGAACCTTCGATCGCAGGCGAGAGCGAAGGCCAGGCCGGCGCCGACTGCGATGCCGGGTATAGCGGCGATCACGGGCTTGTCGACCGCGACGATCATGCGCGTGAATTCGGCGAACGGGCCGGCCGGTGTCTTGCGCTGGTAACGCGGGATCGGCTTGTCCGAGAGTCCGGGGATGGGACGGTCCGCCTCGCCGCCGATCCACTCGATGTCGCCACCGGCGCAGAACGCGCGTCCACCGGCGCCGGTGAGCACGATCACCTTTACCTCGTCGTTCATCTGCAGTTCGCGGAACCGCTCGACGAGCTTCTCCGCCATATCCCATGTCACGGCGTTGTGGCGCTTGGGCCGGTTCAGGGTGACTATACCTACCCCCTCGTCCAACTCAAACAGGACGGTGTCGTCTGCTGCCATCGGGGGCCTCCTGTGAATACGTAGTCAGGATTCGTACGGGATTATCGCCCACCACGAGCGACCTGTCCATCGGGCGTTTACCGCGGTTGAGACCCGCTGAGCAGGCCCCATCGGCGCTATCATATGCTGGACATGGACTGGAAAGACAAAGTTGCCGTCATCACGGGTGCATCGCGAGGGATCGGCCGCACGACCGCGATAGCGATGGCGCAGCAGGGCGCGAACGTCGTTTGCACCGCGCGATCCACTGATGCTGCGCCCGGCAAGCTACCGGGGACGTTGGAGGATACCCTGCGGCAGGTGACCGAGCACGGAGGCCGAGGTCTCGCTGTCACGTGCGACATCAGCGACGAAGACCAGGTTTCGGCGCTGGCGTCGCGCACGATCGATGAGTTCGGCGGCGTCGATGTCCTGATCAACAACGCAGCGACGAACTACTGGCAACCGCTTGCGGAGACATCCGTAAAGCGCTGGGACCTCGTGATGAACGTCAACCTCAGGGGCACGTTCCTCTGTACGCGAGCCTTTCTCCCCCACATGTTGGAGCGAGGGGAAGGTCACATCGTCAACGTCTCCTCCGGCGCCGCGACGGACTCCGCGATAACTGCGGAACTGGGAATCATCCCCTACGCCGTCTCCAAGGCAGCTGTTGAGAAGCTGACGGAGACGCTTGCTCTGGAGGTGGAGCCGAGAGGAATCGTCGTCAACTGTCTGCGGATTGAGATGGCCGTGGCAACGGAGGGCGCCAAGCTGTTGAGCGAGGGCGCTGACCTAACCGACTGGGAGACGCCGGAAGCGATCGCGGACGCGCTAATGTGGGTGGCGACTCGCCCCCTCGCCGCGACGGGTCAAGTACTGACGGTCGCCGACGTCCAGCGTTTACAGGACTCGACAGACTAGCTCAGGGCGTCGACGAAGCGGCGAACCGCGGCCTCGTTCTCGCGCAGCTCAGGAGGCATGTCGAGATGGATGGTGGTCGCGATGTCGCCCCATTGCTCTTTGATCTTCGCGCCCAGCTCGTCGTGCGTCGCCACGACGGCGAACGTCTCGAGCATCTCGTCGCTGACGAGAGCCACAATCTCTTGCCACTTCCCTTCCATCGAGAGCTGAAATAGCTGCTTGCCGAGGTCGAGGTAGCCGTGGGTCTCCAGGGGACCGTGATACGCGCGGGTCGAGGCGTAGAATCCGAGGCGCTGCTTGAGGAAGGGCTTCATGTGCTCGACTTCTGCCTTGTCCTCACCGGTGACGATCATCGGCGAAATCAGCATCGCCACGTCAGAGCGAGAACGACCGGCCTTCTTCGTACCGGATTCGATCGCCGGCATCACGACGTCACGCATGTATTGCGGGGTACAGATGGGATGCGGAAAGATACCGTCGCAGAGTTCACCGGCCATGCGCGACATGTACTTGTTGACGGCAGCCACGTGGATGGGGATGTGCGGATGCTCGATCGAACCGGGGTTGAAGAACTCGGGCATCAGGGAAAACGTGTAGTGCTCGCCTTTGAACTCCGTCGGCGCACCGCCTTCCTGGAACGTCTTGAACATCGCTTTCATGCAGAGCACGTAGTCCCGAAGGCGCGGCCCCGGCGCCGAAGTCCACGGCGAGGCGTAACGGCGCTCGTTCTGACCCTTGACCTGCGTGCCGAGCCCGAGCTCGAAGCGGCCGCCCGAGAATCTCTGCATATCCCACGCCAGCTGCGCCATCACCAGCGGGCTGCGCGGGAAGGCGACCGCTATGCCGGTTCGAATGCTGACGCGCTTCGTGTGCTCGACGGCGATCAGAACTGGCAGGAACGGGTCGTGGCCACCGGCTTCCGGGACGAGAATGCCGTCGAAGCCCTGGTCCTCGACCTTGCGGGCGGCCTCCGCGATCCCTTCGATGTCGGGCCACACGGGATCCTCCTGGAACGGGTGAGTCATCAACCCTACTTCGATTCGCATTAGTGGCTCCTCTCCGGCTTTGAGGGCTTCAAGAGTGCAGCTGCTGGACGAGACCCTGCACGAGGTCGCGGTCTTGCTGCATTGTCGGGGAAAGACCGAGGAACGTAGTCGTCAGTACGTCGCCCCAGCGTTCCTTAAGTTTCGGTATCAGCTTGTCGTAGGTAGCGATGACAGCGAACTCCTCGAGCAGCTCGTCGGTCACGACGTTCAGCATCTCGCCCCACTTCCCTTCCACAGACATCCGGTGTAGCTCCATGCCCACATCGCCCCAACCGTGGAATTCGAGAACGCGGTGGTACGTGCGGGTGGAAGCGTAGAAGGCGATCTGTTGCTTCATCATCGTCTTGTTCGCCTCAACCTCAGACTCGTCTTTGCCCGTGATGATGAACGGACTCCCCACGAGGTCGATGTCCGAACCCTTGCGGCCCGCCTTCTTCGCACCGGCGTCGATCGCCGGGAGCACGACTTCCTTCGTGTAGCCAAGCGTCGCCAGCGGATGAAGGCGGAGACCGTCGCACAGCTCTCCCGCAAGACGAGCCATGTACGGGTTGAGGGCGGAGATGTAGATCGGGATGTCCGGGTGCTCGATCGGACCGGGGTTGAAGAACGGCGGCATCAGGGTGAACTGGTAGTGCTCGCCGCTGAAGTAGTCGGGTTGAGTGGGGTTCTTGAAGGTGTTCAGGATCGCTTTCAAGCACAGTATGTACTCCCGCATCCGCGGTCCCGGCGGCGACGGCCATGGCGCGGAGTAGCGTCGCTCGTTGTGACCCTTTACCTGCGTGCCGAGCCCGATGTTAAAGCGCCCAGCCGACCATTGCTGCAAGTCCCAAGCCATCTGCGCGACGACCATCGGTGTGCGCGGGAAGGCGATTGCGACGTTCGTCCCGAGGTTGACGCGGCTGGTGTGTTCCGCGGCTATGGCCAGTGGCAGGAACGGATCGTGGCCGGTTTCGGGCGTAGTCAGGCCGTCGAAACCCATCTCCTCAAGCTGGCGGGCGGTCTCGGCGATCCTTGCGGGGCCGGTGGTATCCTGCGCAGCGCCGGCATACTGGCCGGGCGCAAGTGTCATCAGTAGAGTTTCGACGTTCATGCGAGTAGCTTCCTTCTCAGTCCGATGCTCGATCTGAATTGCGTGAGCCGAACTAGCGGTCCGTTTCGGTGCAGCTTACTTCTCCCTCGATCCGAAGACCGCAGCGACGCCGGATCGGAGCAGCCGCCACGCGCTCTGAGCCCAACGCACCAGGAAGAACGGGCGGCTGGGTCTGACGTACGTGGGCTGCAACGTCGTCACGATCGCGGTCACCAGTTCGTCGGCGCCCTGCTGCACCCACGGTCCGATCAGCTGGTTGAGGACCGGTCCCATGCTGCCGCCGAACTCCAGCGTCGCCTCGCCACGTATATCCGTGCCAGGGCTATCACCGCGGTCCGTGAGCATGATCGCGCCTTCGCCTGTGATCGATTCATTCAAGCCCTTGAGGGTGAAGGCGACGCGTTCGCCCTCGTGCCATTCGGTGATCGTGATGTGGAACTTGGTCGTGCGGGATATCGGGCCGACCTCGCCCTTGACCGTCCAGATGGACTCCCGGTCGTTCAGGATCTCGTGCGTCTGATAACCCTTGGCCAGCGGCGCCCAGTTATTCATGTCGCGAACGAAGTCCCAGACGATGGGACGCGTAATGTCCATGACGGCGGTGTAGTTTACTTCGGGCATCGATCCGAATCCTTGGAGCCTCTCAGATGGCGGCTAGGCTTTGGCCTCCTCCGCGGCGTTGATTCCTGAGATGTAACCCCAGGTCATGCCGAGGCCTATAGTACCGCCTCCACCGTAGTATCCGGGCCCCGAAACACCGGCCATCACGTTCCCCGCGGCGTAGAGGCCGGGTATGACGGCGCCGCGCACGTTGAGCACTTGGCCCTTGGTGTTCGTTCGAGGACCGCCTTTCGTGCCGGCGGAGTGCGCGTCGAGCTGCAGAGCGTAGTAAGGGGGCTTGTTGATCGGCCCGAGGTTCGGATGCGGCGCGTCGGGATCGCCGATCCAGCGCTCGTAGCCGCCGGTGCCACGGCCGAAGTCTGTATCCTCACCCTGCTCCACAAGCGTGTTCCAGCGCGCGACGCTTGCTTCGAGGCCGTCAGGATCGACCCCAACCATCTCAGCCAGCTCACGCAACGAGTCTGCCTTGCTCAGCCAATCAGGATCTGGGTCGCGGGGCATCACGGTCAGGAGCATGTACTTCTCTCGGAACTGGCTATCGAGGATGCACCAGCAAGGGAGATTGCGGAAATCAAACGTGTTCGGGTCGAAGTAGTAGAGCGCCTTGCTGATGTCGTTGTAGTTGACGCCCTCGTTCACAAACCGCTGACCCGTCCGGTTCACCATGATCGTATGCGGCAGCGTGCGTTCGCCGATCACCCAGCGGCTGACGGGCCGGTCCTCGTGCTCTTCTCCCGGGATGCAGAAGCCGGGGTAGACCCACGCCTCGCTCATGTTCGCGAGATCGGCGCCGACCTCCGACGCCATCGTCAGGCCGTCCCCTTCGTTGTACGGCGGGCTGCAGTTTTGCGTAAGCGGTCCGGGCAGGAACTGCTTGCGCATCTTCTCGTTCCACTCGAATCCGGCGCACGCCAGGACGACGCCGCCCTTCGCCTTGATGAACACGTCGCGGCCTTCGGATTCAACTCGCAGACCGACGACGCGGCCATCTTCGACGACGAGTTGCCGTGCGCGGGCTTCCAGCTTGATCTCGATCTCCCGGTCAAGACAGCTCTTCAGAAGCCGCCCGATGAGCGCGTTTCCCGAACCAACCATCCCTTTCGACATTCGCTCAACGATCTTATCGACCGGGACCGAACGGGGCTTGGCCATCCCCTTCAACATCTCATCGATCGTGAGCGGCACGAACATGAGCGGCGAGGGACGCAGCTTCGCTTCCCATTCGCCGAGCAGCTTCTTTTCGAAGAACTGTTGACCGAGCGTACGGCCGCCGAGCTTGGCGCCCTCTTCGTCGGCCCTGTAATCGGGCGTGCGGCTGAGCTCGAATTCAACTTCGGTGTTGTCCGCCAGATAGCGGACGAGCTTGTAGCCCGTATCCACGAAAGTCTCGACCATGTCGTCTTCCGCTCGGCCGGAGGTGAGTCGCTTGCAGTAGGTGAGCGCCTCCTCGCGAGAGTCGTCGATACCGTTCTCCGCCATGAGGTGGTTCATTGGGATCCACAAGCCACCGCCCGATACGGCTGTGGTGCCGCCAACCTTGTCGGAACGTTCGAGCACGAGAGCCTTGGCGCCCCGATCGTGGGCAAGGAGCGCGGCTGTGAGGCCCGAGCCACCGGAACCCACGGCGATGACGTCGACTTCCTGATCCCAGTTTTTCACCGTTGACGACACGAGTAGTCCTCCCAAGGCTAGATGCCTGTATTTAGGCTGGTTCGGCGATGGTGTGTCAACGCACAGACAGGGAGGCTTGACGGGCGTTATACGCGCGCGCTACAAATCTAGCGGCAGAACGGAGGAGAATCCCCAAGTGTTGGCGTTAGATGGAATCAGAGTCCTGGACATGGCGAGACTGGGTCCGGGCCCGCATTGTTCGAGAATTCTCGCCGATCTCGGCGCCGACGTCATCCGAGTGGAGGAGCCGGGGCAAGGTCAGGGACGGCGAGCCGGGCGGATGATTCGTTTCCCGGGTAACGCCGCGATCAGGCGCAACTCTCGAAGTATCGGCCTCAATCTGAAGTCAGGGCAGGGCCTGGATGTGTTCCGTAAGCTAGCCGCCAGCGCGGACGTGGTCACAGACGGATTTCGTCCCGGTGTGGTGAAGCGGCTGGGCGTCGATTACAAGGCGATCAAGGCGATCAAGCCAGACATCATCTACTGCGCAATGACCGGATACGGCCAGACGGGTCCGTATAGCGACTACGTCGGCCACGACATCAACTACCAGGGCCTAACGGGCATGATGGACATGACCGGCCAGCCCGAAGGGCCACCCACGATCCCCGGCAGCGCCATCGCCGACAACGCCGGCGGCGGCATGAACGCCGCCATCGGCATCCTTACGGCACTGCTAGCGAGGGAGCGTTCGGGAGCCGGCCAGTACATCGATATGGCGATGGTCGACGGCGTGACCTCGCTGCTGTACCTGACGATCGACGACCACCTCGCCAACGGTGCAAACCCCCGCCGGGGCGAAACGCTCCTGACAGGTCTCTACCCTTGGTACAATGTCTACCAAACTGCGGACGACAAGTACCTCACTGTCGGCGCCATCGAGCCCTGGTTCTACGAGAATCTCTGTCGGATCCTCGGCTGTGAGGACTTCATCCCCGATCAGTACGCAGAAGGAGAGAGGCGCGAAGAGGTCTTCACGGCGTTCCGAACGATCTTTCGCACCAAGACCCGAGATGAATGGACCAAGAAGTTGATGTCTGCCGAAACCTGCGTCGCCCCCGTCCTCTCCATCGCTGAGGCCGCGGACGATCCCCACCTGCGCAAGCGGGGGATGATCGTAGACGTCGACGATGCCGAGAAGGGACGTCATCGTCAAGTCGGCGTGATGGTCAAACTGTCGGAGACGCCGGGCGAAATCCGTAGCGCCGGGCCCGAGGTGGGCGCGAACACCACCGAAATCATGGAAGACCTTGGCTATAGCGACGGCGAGGTTGAGACTCTAAGAGAATCAGGGGCGATCGGTTAGCCCCGGAAGCGAGCGACTATGAACTTTGCCTTCACCAAAGAAGAAGAAGCCTTCCGCACCGAAGTCCGGGAGTTCATCTCCGGTGCGATGACAGACGATATCCCCTCGCGCTGGCTGGGTGGTCTTCTGGACACGCCGGTCCGCCAGGAGTTCGTCACGAAGATGGCGGACAAGGGTTGGCTCTCGATCGGCTTCCCCGAGAAGTACGGCGGCACCGAATCAACGATGCCGCTGGCGCAGTACGTGCTAAACGAAGAGCTGCACATGGCGCAAGCGCCGATCGTCGGCAAGAACCTCGGCGTCGTCGTCAACACGCTGCTGCACCAGGGAAGCGAAGAGCTGAAGCAAGAGTTCGTACCGCGCATCCTGCGCAACGAGATCCAGTGGGCGCTCGCCTACACGGAACCAGAGGCCGGTTCCGACCTCGCCAATATGCAGTGCAAGGCGGTGCTGGACGGCGATGAGTACGTAATCAACGGGCAGAAGCGGTTCATCACCTCCGCCCACTTCGCGGACTACATGTGGACCGGTGTGCGCACGGACCCCGATGCGTCCAAGCACAAAGGCATCAGCCTGCTTATCCTCGACATGGACTCCCCCGGCATCACGATCACGCCCATCTGGACGATCATCGGCGAGCGCACGAACGACGTCTTCCTCGACAACGTCCGCGTGCCCAAGGAGCGGCTCGTCGGCGAGGAGAACAAGGGCTGGCAGTACATTACCGAAGCGCTGACGTACGAGCGCTTCGCCATGACATCGATCGCGCCAACCGTACGCAAGTTCCAGCGCTTCGTGGACTTCGTCAAGGAGACGGAAGTCGAGGGCAAGCGGCTGGCGGACGATCCGGTCGTCAGGCGGAAGATCGCGCGGCTATCGGTGCTCGTCGAGATCGGTCGTATGCTGGACTTCCGCTGTGTAGCGATGGCTGTTAAGCCGGACTACGTGCCGTACATCGAAGCAGCAATGAACAAGATGTGGGGTGGCATCGTCGAGACGGAGATGTCGGACCAGTTCCTCGACATCCTCGGGCCCCACGGTTACCTGTGGAAGGACAGCGAGGCAAAAGCGTCGGAAGATGCGTTGCTCGACGGCGATGTGGCCGACGACTACCTCTGGGCCGGTCACCAGCGGGTTGCCGCCGCCGGTGTCGACATATCGAAAAACATCATCGCCCGCCGGCACCTGAACCTGCCAAGCGGTTAAGAGAAAGACGACAACGCCATGGACATGGAGTTCACCGAAGAACAACAGCATCTGATGAACAGCGCGCGCTCCTTCCTCGCGAAGGAGTGTCCGAGCGCTCTAGTCCGCGAGCTGGAAACGAGCGAGCTCGGCTTCTCGCCGGGCCTCTGGCGCAAGATGGCGGAGCTCGGCTGGCTCGGACTTCCGTTTCCGGAGGAGTACGACGGCTACGGTATGGGTGCGATCGATCTCGTCGTGCTCGGAAAAGAGCTCGGCCGGGTTCTCTGCCCCAGCCCGTACATCCCGACCGTGGTCCTTTCCGGTGGGGCGATCGTAGCAGCAGGCTCCGAAGAGCAGAAGAGCCTTCACCTGCCACGAATCATCTCCGGCGAGGAGCTGATCGCCTTCGCCCTTCAGGAGTCCGGTGGCTCGTACTCCGGTCGCGGAATCAACACGACCGCAACCGAGGCTGGCGACGGCTTCGTCCTCAACGGCACGAAGATGTTCGTCGAATTCGCGGAGGCCGCCGACCGCCTGCTCGTCGTCGCCCACACATCCGGCGATGCCGACAGCACCGACGGTCTGACGATGTTCCTCGTCGACGCCAAAAGCGCGGGCGTTCAGCTCACACCGCTGTCGACCCTGGCGCGCGACAAGCAATGCCGTGTCGACCTTAAGGACGTGAAGGTGACGAGCGATGACGTGCTCGGGCCCGTGGGCGGAGCATGGCCACTACTGGAGAAGACGGTGCATACGGGCGTGGTCACCGTTTGCGCCTATATGGTTGGCGCTTCCGAAACGATTCATCACATGGCCAACGAGTTCGCCAAGGAGCGGGTGCAGTTCGGACGGCCGATCGGCAGCTTCCAGGCGATCCAGCACTATCTGGCGCAGACGATCACAGAAATCATCGGCGCTGATACGGTGACGATCTACGCTGCGTGGGCACTCGACAACGACCTTCCGCACCGAACCATCGTGGCCAAAGCCAAGTCGTTCACCGGCGATACGTTCAAGCAGGCGTCGTCTATCGGCGCACAGATTCACGGCGGTCTCGGATACAACGAGGAAGTCGACACAACCCTGTTCCTGCGGCGAGGCAAACAGTACCAGCTCTCGATGGGAGACAGCGGGCACTGGGAAGACGTCATCGCCGAGGAGCTTCTGGACAGCTAGGCCGAGCGCATGACGGACGCGCTGGACTATATCCCGGACTACCTGCCGGACGAGAACAAGCGCAGGCTACAAGAGCTGACGCAGGAATCCGCGGCTCAAGCAGCGCCACTCGAAGTGAACGAGTACCTGATCCGTCACTGGTGCGAGACGCTGGAGGACGGCAACCCCCTCTACCACGACGAGGAGTTCGCGAAGTCTCAGGGCTTCCGCAGCGTGGTCGCGCCGCCGGCGACCGTGATGACAACGTTCTCGATGCCGTTCCGCTGGCCGTGGCCCCCGCACGGCGGCGAGCCCGACCCGCACATCCACTACACGATCAAAGAGCTGCTCGACCTTCCTGTTGGCATCATCAACGAGATCGAGGTGGAGAACCAAACGCCGCTGCAGATAGGCGACCGCGTCAGCGTCAGCCAGAGGCTGGTCTCGATATCACCGTGGAAGAAGACCCGCGTCGGCGAAGGCCATTTCTGGACGATGGACCGCATTTACCGCAACCAGAGCGGCGAGCTCGTCACGATCGAGCGCATGACGGCGTTCGGCTACGGCCGCGAAGAATCGAAGGGCGACGCGCAAGGTTCGTCGAGCGGCGGCTGGAGCCCTGCCGTCGAAGAGGCGATCGAAGGCGAGAAGACCGGCTACGCGCCCCCTGAGTACGCCGACCGCTACTGGGAGGACGTGAACGAAGGCGACGAGCTGCCGAAGTTGGTCATGCCGATGACGACCACCCGCAACGCCTACCTGGCGTCCGCGACCCGCGACTTCTCACCACAGCACTCAAACCGCGACTACGCGCGGGAGCGGTCGAAGGCCCGCGACGTCTTCGTAAACACACCGTTCAACATCGGCATGGTCAGCCGCTTCATGACGGACTGGGGCGGCCCGAGAAGCATCGTTCGCAAGGTGAACATCTCGATGCGTGGCAACGTTTGCGCCGGCGACGACATGATCATCACCGGCCAAGTCACGAAAAAGTACCGCGAAAGCGATGAGGGCCGCGTGGACGTCGAGGTGTCGATCGCGACCCAGGACGGGCCGGTGACGCCGTCCAGCGCTACTGTCGCGCTACCCACACGAAGCGAGGAGAAGTAGCGATGGGTGTATGCGATGGTCTGCGCGTCATCGACTTCAGCAGTTGGATGGCCGGCCCGCTGGCGACCATGGTGCTGGCGGACAACGGCGCTGAGGTGATCAAAGTCGAGCCGCCCGAAGGTGACCCGGCCCGTGACCTGCCGGCGTTCCAGACGTGGAACCGCGGCAAGAAGAGCATTGTCCTCGACCTGAAGACAGATGAAGGCCGCGAGCAGGCATCCGAACTCGTCCGCTCCGCTGACGTTGTCGTCACGGCCTTCCGCCCCGGCGTCGCCGAACGGCTGGGCATCGATTACGAAAGCGTACACACGCTGAATCCCGCAGCGGTCTACGCGGCCGTCAGCGGTTTCGGAGAGACCGGCAAGTTCTCGCAGCTCAAGGGTTACGAAGCGTTGGTTTCGGCCAAGTTCGGACGGATGATGATGTTTGAACGGATCGCCGATCGACACGGTCCCGGTTATCCTGCCGTCCCCTGCGCCTCCTACTCGGCAGCGATGCTGACGGTGCAGGGCATCCTCGCCGCGCTGCACCGCAAACGGGAGACTGGCGTCGGACAGAAGGTGGACGTTTCACTGCTAGCGTCCCTGATGCCGTACGACCTGATCCTCTGGATCGGGCGGCAGCTGCGCGAGAAGAACGCCGAAGGTCAAACGGCGATGATGTATCTCCACCAGCTACTCGGCCGGCGTCAACTCCTGACCGGCGACGAAGACGAAGCGAAGGGCAAGACGTACGACCCCAAACAGCTTCACCGGCCCAACTTTCGCGTGCCACGCCCGAACTACCTGACGGCGGTGACGAAAGACGGCGTCTGGCTGCAGTTCGCGAACACGATCGACCACCTCTGCTTCGCACAGATGCAGGCGCTGGACCTGATCGATCTATACGGACAGGAGCGGTTCGCAAAGCTGCCAGCCGTCGACAACGAAGACGATTCCGAGGCTCTCTGGGAGATCATCCTCGAACGGGTGCGCTCCAAGACGTACGACGAGTGGGCGGCGATCTTCGACGAGAACCCGGACGTGGCCGTAGAGCGCGTACGTTGGCCCAACGAGTCGGTGACGCATCGCCAGATCGTACACAACGGCGACGCGCTGGAGGTCGAGGGCCTCGACGGGGAGAAAACGTTGCAGATCGGCCCGATCGTCCGCTTCTCCGGAAACGGCACCCGGAATCCCTCACGCGCGCCGCACCTGAACGAGCACGCTGCGGAGGTGCTGGCAAGCGCTGAGCCGCGCCCGCCAACCGACGGAAACACCAGATCGTCGAAGCCAGATTCAGGGCGCAAAGGCCCGCTTTCCGACCTAACGGTCGTCGACTTCTCGCAGTGGATCGCCGCGCCGTACTCAACCGGCATCCTCGCCAACCTCGGAGCGCGCGTGATCCGTGTCGAGGTTCCCGGCGGTGACTACAGCCGCTTTTCTACTGACGGTCTGCTCTCGTTCCCGATGACGCAGGGGAAAGAGAGCATCGCGATCG
>Ga0255057_10001162_pt1 | contig 14994 bp, 13 predicted proteins | sample Cases_109_6_MG_FD_189022 | JGI IMG/M metagenome (GOLD analysis project Ga0255057, IMG submission 189022) | Seawater microbial communities from Amundsen Gulf, Northwest Territories, Canada - Cases_109_6 | ecosystem: Environmental > Aquatic > Marine > Gulf | place: Canada: Northwest Territories... | reverse complement strand
AGCTCGCCTCCGGATTTGGCGGCCGCGGCAAACAGCCCTTCAAAGGCATCGATCAGCCGGTTCATACCGGCGGCGCCACTCATGCCAACTCCCGATTGCCAGCGGCAACCCGGACCGGGAACCGCTCTGTATTTTGGGGATTACTCAACGCTAGGATCGGCCGACTTTTCGAGAAGAGAACGTTTCGCATTATACTCTCTCAGACGTTTCTGGTCCGCTTTGTGCAACGCACAAGTGCTGCAGTTGGCGGGGGGCTGCAGCGCTTCCAACGCTTTCCGGCGTTCATGTTCCTGATAGGCATCGTAGGCAAGTTTTCCACCTGCCCCAATCCCGAACACGGCAATCACAATCAATAGAGCTCGTACTTTCATGGCCCAATTATCTAGACAATCAGATGGTAAAACCAGAGGCGTTGCCCGCGGGTTTTCGGCGAAGTCTTCGACAACACGAACCGCCCTAGAGGACAATGAGAGGGCGGCAAATGGCCTTGTCACATTAACTGGGCTGGCAGGGCGGTGCTACCAGCATTAGGCTGGCCCGATGCGCCAGTTCTTCTTCAAGCGTCACTGCGGCTTTGTCAGACCAAACCCGCAGGAGCTTGGCTAAGGCAATCCGCAGCTTGCCGCAATGCAAAATCCCTTCCGTTATTTCAACAGCTCACCCGCGGAGATCAGGAACCAGCGCGTTCAACACTCATCGTACTCCCAGTGGTGATAGCCGTGGGTCTCGAAAACTCATGCAGCTCTCCGGATGTAGCTGTGGTGCGGCCCATTGACAGCTGGGAACTCGATGATCTCTCCCATTTCAGGTGGCTGGACAGATCGGCTATTGGGTGAATCCATCTCCAGAGATTGATGCGGGCGCCATTGGTGGTGATAAGTGAAATAGCTGCGGAGAATTCGTTTGAGATGGCGTTCGTTGAGGGCAACGATGTGATCCAAACACTCTCTTCGGATGCTGCGCGATAGTGCGCTCGACATAAGGATTCTGCCACGGGCTCCGCGGTGCCGTGGGACATTCCCTCATTCCCAGGCTACGCACGCGATTTCGGAAGTGACTTCCATAAATGGCATCGCGATCACGCAGCAGGTATTTCGGCGCCGGCTCCCAAGGAAAAGCTTCGACAAGTTGCTGCGCTGCCCATTCGGCCGTGGGACGCGCAGTCACACCGTCGAAACGGTGAAGAAGTCGATCGCGACTGTCTGTCGCAAATGCTGTTCAAGGACCGTGCGCCACGAGGGCGATGGTGGCTTGCGCAGCTTCGGCCGATACTTCTCTACTGTCGACTTGGCGATTTCGATTCCCAAATCCGATTACGAAAGAAGCTGCAGAATTCATAGGGCAAGAGCTCGGCTCTGCAGCCGTAATTCTTCAACAAAAACAAGAAGCACGAATTTTCGGGACCCACAACACTCCTGCTTGATTAAGCCTTGGTAAGGGTCTTGACCTTGGCGCGGCGCTGTTTGGAGCGCTGGGCGATGTTGTTGTCTTGTTCCTGAATTGCAGTGCGCGCCAAGTCCAGGAGATTGTCACCGAAGGATTGATCAAGCAGTTCGTTCGCCACCCGCCGGTTGGACGTCATCGTCCCGTCTACATAGGCGACGTTGAACATCGTAAATCCAGCAGCCTTGCCCTTGGTTTTTTTACGAGCCATCGCTCTATCTCCGTTTATGGCTGGGTAAGAGTCAGGCTACTTGAACGTCGGCGGCGTTGCCGTAGCTTCCAGCGATCAGTGACTTCGCGTGGCTGATCAACTTCTGACTTTCCATGCCGTGAATGGTGAAGGTGTGCTTTCCTTCGCTTTGGGCATGGGTCACGAAATTATGCAGGCCATAGGTGATTAAAAAGTTGTGTTCGTTGCTCATGGTATTTCCTTGGTATTTTCAGCTTCAACAGGCGCTTCCAGGCATTGCCGAGCGCGTCATTGGCTGTGGTTATAATTGCCGAGAAGCCGGGTCAGCTTTGGAGCTGGGGGCTCAGTCCTTGGACGACGGCACTAAAGCGCCGTCACTCGGCAGTGGGTGATAACGGGTTTTGGCCATCGCTTTGCGCGGACGCTTGGGATTACGCGGTTATTCGATGACGGACAGGTTCTCGGCGGAAGATTTACCGTTCTGTCCGGGCTGAAGCTCATAGGAGACCTTCTGCCCTTCGTTAAGCGAGCTCAGTCCTGCGCGCTCAACCGCCGAAATGTGGACGAAAGCGTCTTTTGAGCCATCTTCCGGCTCGATGAACCCGAAACCCTTGGCCGGGTTGAACCACTTTACGGTACCAGTAGCCATAGTTATTTCCTCTAACAGGAATGTTGATTTCGCGCCACACACCACGTGTCAGCGCGGTCAGCTTAACGCTCACATTGTCAGGAGATAACCAAGCTAATCGGCGTACCGGCTATGCAGGCAGCACCAAACGAATGCAATACGTACTAAAAGTATATAGGAGATATCCCTAAGAATTCAATGACGCGCGAGGCCCAGCACGTATATCCCGAGCTTGCGCGGTTCTGGAATCCCCGGGCTCCCGAGCTTCATCTCTAGGTCTGGGTTTGGCTATTTGGAGATGAGATCGGCCACGCTGTGGAACGGCGGCTTTTGACCTGAAAGCAGCAATCCACCAAACGAAATCGGATCTTCGCATCCACGCTCGGGAACGATGCGCCCCGCACTGCTTTCAATGGGCTTTGATACGTTAAGTAGGTGGCGGGTGCGGGCAAGGACCGCTACCGTCTACGAATGACCCCGATTTCTTTCAAGCGCTATCGGTTTTCTCCGGTGATCATCCAGCACCCGGTCTGGCTCTACGCGCGGTTTACGCTGTCGTTCCGCGATGTCGAGGAGCTGCCGGCCGAGCGTGGCATCGATGTCTCAAACGAAACGGTTCGGCGCTGGTTCCTGAAGTTCGGCCGGCTAATCGCCGGCAATCTTCGCCGCGGCTGCCGATAAGGTTCGCGTGTTTGGTATCGAGCTGCTCGATATCCGGTTCAAGCGGATCAACTACAATGAAAGCGTGCGCCCGAAAATCTACGATCGAATGATCAGCGAACGGCGGCAGATCGCGGAACGCTTCTTGTCGGAAGGTAACGGCGAGGCCGCCAGAATTCGCGGCAATCGTGTGCGTGACCTCAACAAAATCCAGTCCGAGGCCTACCGGCAGGTCGAGGAGATCCGCGGCGTGGCGGACGCCAAGGCCACCGAAATCTATGCGCAGGCTTACAACCAGAGCCCTGAGGCGGTGGACTTCCATGAGTTCACCCGGACCATGCAGGCCTACAAATCGATTATCGGCGAGAACACCACCCTTGTGCTCTCCACGGATAGCGACCTCTTCAAATTTCTAAAGGGGATGCTGCCCGATCTCTTCAAATTTCTAAAGGGGATGCTGCCCGATGTCGACATAGCGCCGGCCCAAAGTTCCGCCGGCGACTGAGGACACCGCGCGTGCGTGGTGAGCGGGTTGCTGTGCCCTTGGCCGTGAGCCGAGGTGGAGATAACCGGTCTTGAGGCCGCACCCGCTCCTCACTCCTCCTCATAGGCGATCTTCACCACCTCGATACGCTTCGTGCCGTTGGGGGTTCTTAGCGCGACCACGTCGCCTTCCTCGGCCTTCATCAGCGCGCGGGCGATGGGGGAGACCCAGCTGACCTCGCCGCGCGCCGAGCTGGCCTCGTCGACGCCGACGATGCGCAGGGTGCTTGTCTCGTCATCCAAACCGCCGTCGGCGTCCACATAGGTGACGGTGGCACCGAAGAACACCCGGTCGCGGTTTTTTTGGCGCGCCGGGTCGACGACCTCGGCGCTCTCGATACGTTTTATGAGAAAGCGCAGGCGGCGGTCGATCTCACGCAGGCGCTTCTTGCCGTAAATGTAGTCGCCGTTTTCCGAGCGGTCGCCGTTGCCCGCCGCCCAGGCCACCACCTCGACCACCTTGGGGCGCTCGACCCGGCGCAAGCTGTCGAGCTCGTCGCACAGCAGGCGTAGGCCGTTCGGCGTCACATAGTTCTTGAAGCCCTTGGACTTTGGGTCCGAGCTGTGCGGCTCCGCCGTCTCGGTCTCCTTGGTGAAGGCCTTGCTCATGGGGCTCCGTTCCTCGTGCGGGAAAACCCTGGCCCCGCCCAACCCGGACACGACCGACCGTGCGATAAATCGACACCTCTCAGATAACCTCCAAATACCGGGGAGTGCAACCGGAGTGCCGGTTGTCGGCCGTGTCTTCCCGTTCGCCGCGCGATGGGCCACCCGGGCGGCCCAGCCAAGGCACAAATTTGCCCGTTTCTAACGCTTGACGCCTCCCAGGCCTTCCACGATGGTGGGCGGCTTTCGATAAAGTGATGGAGGCGCCTTTCGTGTGCCCTGCTAGCGTGCCGCCCGATGCCAAGCGGGGATGGATCATTCCGATTGGCGGCGGGGAAAAAAAGGTTCGCTCGTCGAAGATTCTCGGCCGCTTCGCCGGGCTCTGCGGCGGCGAAACGGCCAGGATCGCGGTGATCCCGACCGCCTCCGAGCTGGAGGATGCCGGTCATCGCTACCTCTCGGTCTTCCGCGACCTCGGCGTCGGCAGGGCGGAAATCCTGCCGCTCGAAACCCGCGAGGACTGTGAGGACTGGACCTGGCTCGCGAAGCTGGAGGACGCCAGCGGGATCTTTTTCACCGGCGGAAACCAGCTGCGCCTCTCGACCACCATCGGGGGCACATCGGTGGCGCGGTTGATCCGGCGGAAAAACGCCGGCGGCGTTCCTATCGCCGGGACATCGGCCGGCGCGGCCTTTGTGTGCGAGCACATGATCGCCTTCGGCAAGAGCGGTGCGACCCCGCGCAGCGGTATGGCCACCCTCGCCCCGGGCCTTGGTCTCACCAACCGGGTTATTGTCGATCAGCATTTTCGCCAACGCGACCGCATCGGCCGTCTGCTCTCGGCCCTGGCCTATAATCCCTTTGCGACCGGGTTCGGGATCGACGAAGACACGGCGGCGTTCATCGGGCCCGATGACGTCGTCGAGGTTCTGGGCAGCGGCGGCCTGACGGTCATCGACCCCTCCAAGCTCCAATTCTCCTCAATGGACACGGCCCGGATGGGTCAAGCTATTAGCCTTATCGGCCTGAACCTGCATATTCTACTCGAAGGAGACCGCTACGATCTCCACAATAAAGTGGCCAAGGCGGCAGCTCAGGCGGATCGCTAGCCGATCACTGGCCCGGGCAGGACAGGGGATTTCCATGAAGATCCTAGAAACCTCGGTATTTCGCGGGCCAAATATCTACGCCCTTTTTCCGGTCATTCGTCATCAGGTCGACCTAGGCGTCCTAGAGGACTGGCCCTCGGGACGGTTGGGTCCATCCTTCGTCGAGGCTTTGCTGGCGGCCTTGCCGGGCTTGCACGATCATGGCTGCTCTTTTGGCGTGCCCGGCGGCTTCGTCAGGCGCCTTAAGGAAGACGAGGGCACCTGGATGGGCCATATCTGGGAACATGTGGCAATCGAGCTGCAGAATGTGGCCGGCGCCGAGGTTACCTTCGGCAAGACCAGGGGCGCGGGCGATACCGGCGTCTACAACATGATCTATGAGTTCGAGCAGGAAGACGTCGGTCTGCAGGCGGGCCAGCTCGGCCTCGATCTCCTGCATCATCTGTTGCCCGAGGACCTCGTCGAGGAAGACCTTCGACCGAAGGATTTCGACTTCACGGCGGAGCGCGACAAATTCATCCGGGCCGCCCAGCGCCGGGCGCTTGGCCCCAGCACCTGGTCGCTGGTCAAGGCCGCGCGCGAACGCGACGTCCCCTGGCTCCGATTGAACGACTATAGCCTGATCCAACTGGGCCATGGGCGCTATCAAAAGCGGATCCAGGCGACGATCACCAGCGAGACCCATCACATCGCGGTCGAGTTGGCCTCGGACAAACAGGAGACCAACAAGATACTGGCGGACCTCGGTTTGCCGGTTCCCCGCCAACGCCTGGTCTATGGCGAGGACGAGGCGGTTCGCGCGGCCGAACGCATCGGCTATCCCGTCGTCGTGAAACCGCTGAACGCCAATCACGGTCGGGGCATCTCGATCGGGATGGAAAACGCGGCCGACGTCACCGCGGCCTTCGCTCTCGCCCAGGAAAACAACCGGGGCGCCCGCGGCGTCATCGTCGAATCTTACATCACCGGCCTGGACCACAGGATGCTGGTGGTGAACGGCGCTCTGATCGCCGTATCGAAACGGGTGCCCGGCCATGTCGTCGGTGACGGCAAGCAGACCGTCGAACAGTTGCTTGCGGAGGTGAATGCCGACCCCCGCCGCGGTGTCGGCCATGAAAAGGTCCTCACCCGCATCGAGTTGGACGCCAAGGCCATCGAGCACCTCGAAGAGCTCGGCTACACGAAGGATAGTGTGCCGCCCGCCGGCGAGGCGGTCTTTCTCCGCTCGACCGCCAATCTTTCGACCGGCGGCACCGCGATCGACGTAACGGATATCGTTCACCCCGACAACCGGGACATGGCGGTGCGCGCCGTCAAAGCGATCGGCCTGGATATCGGCGGGGTGGATTTCCTCTGCTCCGACATCTCGCGCTCTTACAAGGAAACCGGCGCGGCCATTTGCGAGATCAATGCCGCACCCGGCTTTCGCATGCATGTCGCGCCGAGCGAAGGCACACCGCGCGATGTCGCGGGGCCGGTCATGGACATGCTCTTTCCGGCAAACGCGCCCAGCCGCATCCCGATCGTCTCGATCACCGGCACCAACGGCAAAACGACCACGGCCCGGATGGTGGCCCATATCTGCAAGCTGAGCGGAAACACGGTCGGCCTGGCGACCACCGATGGTGTCTACATCGACGGCAACTTGAGCGTTAAGGGAGATTTGACCGGCCCGGCGGCCGCGCAAATGATCCTGCGCGACCCGACAGTGGACTGCGCCGTACTGGAAACCGCGCGAGGGGGCCTCCTCCGTCGGGGGCTGGGTTACGAGCGTTGCGACGTCGGCGCCGTCTTGAACATCGCCGCCGACCATTTGGGGCTCCGGGGCATCAACACCCTGGAGGATATGGCCCGGGTCAAGCGCATCGTCGTCGAGGTCGCCAAGGACACCGCCGTGTTGAACGCGGACGACGAGCTTTGCCTGAAGATGGCCGAGCACACCGGCGCGAAAAATCTCTGCTACGTCACCCTGAATGCCGGCCATCCCCTGGTGCGCGAGCATGTCCGCGCCGGAGGCCGCGCCGTCGTGCTCGAGCAGGGCATGAACGGGCACATGATTACGATCTACGACAACAGCGCCCATATTCCTTTGATTTGGACCCACCTGATACCCGCGACACTGGACGGCAAGGCCATGCACAATGTCCAAAACGCCCTCTTCGCCGCGGGGATCTGCTATAGCATGGGGCGCAGCCTCGAAGACGTGCGCCACGGGCTCCGGACTTTCTCCACCTCATACTTCCAGGCGCCCGGGCGGATGAATGTCTTCGACGAGCATCCTTTCAAGGTCATTCTGGATTTCGGCCACAACCCCGCCGCCATCAAGGCGATGACCGATCTGGTCCGCCAACTCGAACCCGAGGGCAAGCGTATTTGTGTCCTGACCCTGCCGGGAGACCGGCGCGACGACGACATCGTGGAGGCGGCCCAAACGGTGGCCGGTCACTTCGATCACTATATCTGCCGGCGCGACGACAACCTACGGGGCCGTGGGCCTGAGGAGGTCCCGCAATTGCTTCGCTCCGCACTCCTCGAGTGCGGTGTGGATGCCGATGCGATCAGCGTCGTCCCGGAAGAGGAAAAATCCGTCGAAGCCGCCTTGAAGATGGCAGAGGCGGGGGATTTGGTGCTTATCTTCGGGGACAACATCTCGCGGAGCTGGAAGCAGATCATCTACTTCAACAAGCAGCGCGACGCGCACCCGGAAGATGGTGGTGACGCGGCCGAGAAAGATAGCGAGGTCCTCACAGCCGTGCCATCGGATCCTCTGGCCGCCGCCCAACCGGTTGCCGACGCTCCGGAGGTCCCCGAATCCGTGCTCATCGGCGGCATGCAGATGATCCGCGATGAACGCGGTGTCAGGCTTTCCAGCGAGCCGGAAGAGGCGGATTAGAGATCGAGCGATGAAGCTGAGCGATGTCCGCCGGCTAACAGGCGCCAACCTCTTGATGGACCGCCCCGGTGCGGCGGGGGAACTGGAGCTGCCGGCTGAAAAGGTGGGCTTGGTCGTCGGCATCTGGCGCCACCAGATGCGCCAACTGCTCGATGCGGTGGCCTGGCCGTCGCAGATCATTGCCGCGCGGGCTCATGGGGCCGGCGCCAGCGTCGCGATCAGCGCGCCCATCGATGCTCTTTATATTGCCTGCGACATGATCGAGTGGGCTTGGACGGCAACGCTGGCGCTTCTCGACGAAGGCGCGCCGCCGGATCTCCAATCAGCCGCCGCCGAATTCGGGCGGCGCATCGCGGTCGACGCCAATCCGCGGCTCCGAGAGCTTGCCGAGGCTTCGAAGGTGCGAGGGGTGACGCTGCTGGAGGACGCCGATGCGCTCTCCCTCGGTCTGGGCATCGGCACCAAGTGTTGGCCGGCCACGGCCCTGCCCAACCCGGATGAGCTGAATTGGGACGACATTCACGATGTCCCGGTGGCCTTGGTGACGGGGACCAACGGCAAGTCGACCACCGTGCGCCTGACAGCGGCCATCGGCACCGCGGCAGGGAAAACCGTGGGCCTTTCGTCCAGCGACTGGGTGCGGGTCGGTGACGAGATCATCGACGAAGGCGACTATTCCGGCCCGGCCGGCGCCAGCCTTGCGGTCCGTGATCGGCGGGTCGAGGTGGCCGTTCTCGAGGTGGCTCGTGGTGGGCTCATGCGCCGCGGGCTGGCCATTCCACAGGCCACGGCGTGCCTCATCACCAATGTCGCCGCCGACCATCTGGGCGACTACGGCATTACCGATCTAGCGGCGCTGGCCGACGCCAAGTTCCTTTTGGCAAAAGCGGTCAAGCCCGAGGGCCGTCTCGTGCTGAATGCCGACGACCCGCTGCTGGTCCATCGAAGTGGCGGTTTTCCCGGTCGGATTACCTGGTATGGCCTCTCCTTCGATAAGACCGCCTTGGCGGGCTGGCGGGCGGCGGGCGGGGAGGCCGCTTTCGTGGCCGGTGACCATCTGGTTTTGGCCCGCGACGGGAAGACCCACCCGATCCTGCCCGTCGAGGACTTCGCCCCGGGCCTCAAGGGCGCCGCGCGCTATAACGTTTCCAATGCGCTGGCAGCCATCGCCCTCGCTTCCGCAATGGGCTTTCCTGTCGATGCGATGACGACGGCCTTGGCTCGGTTTCGCAACACCCCCGATGAGAACCCCGGCCGAGGCAATATGATGCGGATCGGCGGCGTCTCAATTTTGGTGGATTTCGCCCACAACCCCCACGGCCTTACGGCGATTGTCGAGGCGGTTGAAGGCGTGCCGGCCAGCCGGCGCCTGTTCCTGCTTGGCCAAGCCGGTGATCGCCGGGACCAAGACATCCGGGACCTGGCCCGTATCGTCTGGCAGGCCCGACCGGACCGTATCATTGTGAAGGAGCTACCGACAAAGCTGCGCGGCCGAGAACTGGGTGAGGTGCCCGCCTTGATCGAGGACGAACTGAGGGCCCTGGCGGTCCCCGAGGGCGTGACAGCCCGGGCCGATACGGAAATCGCGGCGGTCCGCCAGGCCCTTGAATGGGCTGAGGCGGATGATTTCCTGGTCCTTTTGCTCCATGCGGACCGCCAGGAAGCCTTACAGCTCTTAAAGACGATGGTGGAAAGAAACTGGCGGCCGGGCGACCCCTTGCCCGGCTGACCAATCAAGCCGGATCTTATTCTGGCTCGAAAACGCGCACGACCGGGGCGGTTCTATCGGAGACGGCGGCCCGCTTCATGCCCTTCGAATTGTAGGGCATGGCGATGTTGCCTCGCCGGTCGATGGCGATCAGACCCCCGTCGCCGCCCAGCCGCTTGACTTCAGCCAATGTAGCCGCCGCGGCCTCTCTCAGCGAGAGCCCGCCATAGCGCATGCGGGCCGCGACATCATGGGCCGCGCTGGTGCGGATAAAGGCTTCGCCCAGGCCGGTGCAGGAGACCGCCACACTATCGTCGGCCCAGGTGCCCGCTCCGATAAGGGGCGTATCGCCGACCCGGCCCGCTTTCTTGTTGAAAGTGCCCCCTGTGGACGTCGCCGCCGCCAGGTTTCCGCTTGTATCGAGAGCCACCGCCCCGACGGTGCCATGTGCCGCGTCGATCCCGCTCGATCCGTGCTTGAGGTGATCGCAGTAGTAGGTCGTGGGATCGTCGACGAGTTCGAGCCCCTGACTGAGAGCGAAAGCGTTGGCCCCCTCACCCGCCAGCATGACCTGATGGTCGTCTATCATTACCCGGCGAGCCGCCTCCACAGGGTACACCACGCCGCGGATGGCCGCGACGGCGCCAGCCTTCCGGCCGACACCGTCCATGACACTTGCATCGAGCTCGACCACCCCGTTCGTATTGGGCGCGGATCCCTTGCCGGCGACGTAGAGGCCCGACGCCTCCATCGACTTGACGAGCGAAACGACGGTTTCCATGGCGCTTTGACCCGAGAGGAGTCGGTCCCGGCCGTTGGAAATCAGCTCGCTCATATGAGCTTCTTGCTGACTATAGTCGAGCCTAGGGTCCGCCCCCGCGCCGCCGTGAATAATCAGGGCATAGGTCATGAGAGATACCATATCTCGAAGTTACCTCTTGCGGTCCCCGGCATTGCGCACCTCCCATAAGACCACACCATAGCGAGCCGATGCCCCCGACGGTACACAGAAAGCCGATGACGGAGCGCGGCGTTCTCACTCTGAAGAAAAAGTCGGGAGCGGAACGCTCCCATCAAGAAACTTATCGCGAAAGAAGCTGCAGAATTCAGAAGGCCAGAGCTCGGCTCTGTAGTCGTAATTCTTCAACAAAAACTAGCAGCACGAATTTTCGGGACCCACAACCGCTTAAGACATTTTCTTTGACAGTGTCAATACCCCTAAAAATAGTATTATCCTGCAAAAAACCCGCCACAATCCGGGTGAGAATAGCCAAATCATAAAGCGATAAATGGCGAAAAATCTTTGTTTTTTTAAAGAATTAACGACTGCTCTCATACCGAGAAAATTTATTGGCGGTGGAAGCAGTCTGCTGCGAACCCGTCTCCGCGCCAAATTCCCTGATATGCAGGGAAAATACAGGGAATTTTCGCGAGTCAGGCCGATTTTAGCCCTCTTAGGGCCCGCTATCATGCTGAAAAACTGTCATTTTTCCCTTAAATTCCCTACTTGATGGAACGGGGAATTTTCTTGGCCGTATCAGGGAATAACAAGGAAATATCAGGGAATGGAAAACGGCTCACCCCTTCCCGTTAAGGGAATTTAGATCGCCGAAGGTCACCCGGAGGCCTTTGGATTTCCAAGACGCCGAGGCTTCCTTTACCGCATCGGATGAGACCGGGATAGGAGCGGGCCATAACATGCCAGAGCACCTTCGCTGCCTTGGGTAGCCGGTTCTCCCAAGGGATGGCGGACGATCTCAGTGTTTCGCGCCGGGCGTTCAGCGTGCCCCCCACCGTCGCGCCGGCGGCGGCCCCGTATCGCTCCATCGCCTCTTCCTGCCGTAAAGGCAATACCGAAATATCGGTCCGAGCAAGAAGGAAGTTGGGCTGGTTGACGGCGCTCCGACGATCAAGGCTCGACGGCCCGCAAGGCTTTTTCCGCAGCATGGCCGCCCTTGCCGTCTTGCTATTAGGCCTCTCGGCCTGCGCGTCTCACGATCCAGGGATCGAGGCACAGGGCCAGATCAATGGCCACGACATCGCGACCACCGTGGATGCGCCCGAGGCCAAGTATTATTTGGAGAGCTATCTGGATGGCTTAGGCCGGGATCCGGAGCTCGACGCTGCGTTCGATCATGCCTTGGCCAAATTCTCGCCATCGCGGATCGATAAGGAAGAATTTCAAGTCTTGGCCGCTGCTTTTTCCAGAGACCTTGCAGCGCTCCATCTCATCAAACGCCTGTCCGCGGTTCCGGAGAACGCCCGCATACAAGCTGCCTATTGGCACGCGATCGAGGGTCTGCGCGCTATTGCCGGCGGTAATGTCGCGAGCCTCGGGTCCTGCATAATTGAAGCGGAGCGGCCGCTTTTCCTCTTCGTGCCCGGTTGGCTCTACCGTACCAATTCTGGAACCGGCGCCGACTTTGCCGGACAGCGGCGCCTGCTGACGGCGTTGGGCTTCGAGACGCAGTTAATCGCGACCGAAGAGAACGGCTCCATCGACGTCAATGCGGAGATCGTTGCCGATCACATTCGTCGCGCCGGCCAAGGTGCGGGTCCGGTCATTCTGGTCAGCACCAGCAAGGCAGGGCCAGAGACTGCCCATGCCCTGGGGCACCTCCTCCTGGCCGAGGAGAGCGCGACCGTCAAGGCTTGGATCAATGTCGGCGGCCTCCTGAAAGGCAGTCCCTTGGCGGACTGGGGGAATGACTGGCCGAATTCTTTGCTGATTAGCCTCTATTTCGCTTTCAAGGGCCTCGATATTAGCGAGAGCCTAGCCAGCATGACCAGCGCACGCTCGCTAAACCGGTGGCAGGAGGAAACAATCCCGGGCCATATCAGCGTGGTGAACTTTGTCGCGGTGCCTCTTTCGGGGGATATCACACCCGGTGCCGAATTCGGCTATGCGCGCGCCAGCGACACAGGCCCGACCGACGGCCTAACCGCAATCGTCGATGAGTTGGCTCATGGTGGAGCCACCGTGATCGAGGTGGGGCTCGATCACTACTACAGAGACCCCGAGATCCATCTTAAGACCGTCGCACTTACACTCACTGTCATTCGTGATGTCATCGGCCCGGTCGAGGTCGACTGCCCGGCGTGGGGCCCCTTGCCAGACAACGCCGTGGCAACCCAAGCGGCTATGGATTTCTCTTCAACATCTCGAAGATTGAAACCGTAACGGAAGCGCCCCTCAAAACCCTTCGACAGACGGGTCACTCACAACGAGACAAATATGGCTGCCGTATCACGCTTCGACCGAATAGCACACCGCCAGGCCTTCAAAGACAGGATCGCCGGCCCTGCTGAAGTTTTGGGTTATCCGTCAACGATGGTCATCGGCATTTTGGTCTTTTCGTGGATGCAACACGCCGGTTTCCCGCTCCCGGTTTGCACCTACGCCGCCCTCGTTCTTGCCACACTTGTCATCATCGGGAACGAGATCTGTTTTCCCTACCAGGACGTCTGGGCGCCGCGCCGCGCCCAGGTCTTGGACGATGCGATCTTCCTCTCAGTGGTGAATGTACTGTGGCCCAAGGCCTTGGCCTTCGCCGCCATGCTTGCCGTTGTCGAGCTCAACAGGGCTTATGGCTGGACAACAATGCAGATATGGCCCGCTCGCCTGCCCCAGGTCGTTCAGTTCGTCGTCCTCCTGCTTTTGATCGATTTCGGCCGCTACTGGCTGCACAGAGCTGCTCATACGTTTAAGTTTCTCTGGCAGTTCCATGCGGTGCACCATTCACCCAAGGGGCTCTACACTCTGAACGCCGGCCGTTTCCATCCGGTCGAAGTCTCGCTTCAGTTCTTCATCGACGTCTTGCCTTTCATCGTGATCGGTGCGCCCCAACCCGTTTTGGCGCTCTATTTCTTGGTCTATGCCATCAACGGATTCTACAAGCATGCCAACTGCCGGGTCCGACTTGGCATCTTGAATCAGGTTATCAGTGGCCCCGAACTGCATCGTTGGCATCACTCGCGATGCCCTGCCGAATCTTGTGCCAACTACGGTACCAATTTCATCATTTGGGATCGCCTCTTCGGAACCCGCTATGCGCCCAGCGACCGCGTTGTGCATGAACTCGGGCTTCTGAACCGGGCCTATCCCACAGGCTTTTGGCGTCAGATGATCGCGCCCTTCTGCCCAGGATTGGACAAATCATGACAAACCTCACCAGCATCATTGCGAATGCAGCCATGAGGTTGGCCATGGCGTCGACGCGGCGGAAGGAGTTGCGTACCTTCATTGATGCAACACGTCGGCCCATGACCCATCAACTGGACCTGCTCCGATGCATTCTAGCAAAGAACGCGGCGACCAATTTCGGAAGGCGGCATAACTTCTCCGGGATCCAGGGACTTGAGGCTTACCGTAGGCATGTACCAGTTCTGACTTACCAGGCTTTGAGGCCCTATATCGAGCGCCAAAGATTGACCGGCGAACCCTGTCTTACCCGCGAGATGCCCGTTATCTATGCCCGTACCAGCGGGACCACGGGGGACCAGAAATATATCCCGGTCACTGGCTCAGGATTGGCACGCCTGAAAGCGTCTCAACGACTCTTTGCTCTGGCCCAATATCAGGGTAGCGGCTTCTATCGGGGTAAGATCTTGGCTCTGGCCAGCCCCGCCGTCGAGGGCCGTTTCGAAAACGGATTGCCCTATGGATCGGCGACAGGATCGATATACCGGACCATGCCAAGGCCCATTCGGTCGAAATATGTTGTCCCGGCGCCGCTGTTCGAGGTCGAAGATTATGAGGCGAAATACTACGCGATCGCAGCCTTGGCTTTGCAGGAGGGCGGGATCACAGGTCTAGCGGCTGCCAATCCGTCCACTTTTCTCAAACTTCTGGATGTGATCCGCACCAACTGGGATCAACTGCTTGACGATCTCGCAAGCGGTCAGTCCACCGTCACCAGTCGGATGACGGCCGAGCAAAGCAACGCCTTTACCCGGCGCTTCGGAGCCAATCCGGTACGCGCGCGGGGACTGTCGGCCCTTGCGGAGGAGGTGAACAGCCTCACCTTCGCCAAGATTTGGCCGAGGTTGGAGGGTGTCGTGACATGGACCGGTGGGTCCTGCGGCTTCGCCCTGACCGCGCTTGCCGAGCAGTGGACGGCAAACACCAAAATCATCGAGGCCGGCTACCTGTCCAGCGAATTCTGGGGCACGATCAATCTCGATGTGGCGCAGGGCCTTTGCGTGCCGACCATC
>Ga0255057_10001161_pt1 | contig 14995 bp, 11 predicted proteins | sample Cases_109_6_MG_FD_189022 | JGI IMG/M metagenome (GOLD analysis project Ga0255057, IMG submission 189022) | Seawater microbial communities from Amundsen Gulf, Northwest Territories, Canada - Cases_109_6 | ecosystem: Environmental > Aquatic > Marine > Gulf | place: Canada: Northwest Territories... | reverse complement strand
GCCAGTGTGTTTCCAGGCTGTCGCGCAGAGCGCTGTTTTTTTCGGCCGTGGCCGCCGCCTTGTTCATGACCACGATATCAAGCCCCTCGAGTTCGGCCTGATGCTGTCTGAAAGACTCCCGAATAATTCGCTTGAGCCGATTCCGCTCGCTCGCTTTTTTACACTGCTTCTTTGAAATCGCCAGCCCCAGGCGCGCAATCTCACTTTCGTTTCGGCGGCAAAACACGGTAAACCATTTGTCGCGGCTGCGCGTGGCTTTTTCGAATACCCGGCCGAACGCCGCCGCATCCAGCAGCCGGCTGTTTTTACTAAACCGGTAGCGGGTGCTGCTTTCCAATTCGGGTGTTTTTTTGTGCTGTTGTGACGACCGCAACAGCGCTTACTGCTGACTAAGGCGACAGCTTCGCGCGGCCTTTGGCCCGGCGGCGCTTGAGAACGAGGCGGCCTGCCTTGGTCGCCATGCGGGCACGGAAACCGTGCGTGCGGGCGCGCTTTAAATTGCTGGGCTGAAATGTACGTTTCATCTGCCTGGTACCTGGATCTATGGCGGGCGAAAAAACCCGTTCAAACAAAAGGGCGGCAAGGGTACGTGGCGTCCTGCGGAGTGTCAATAGACGCTGTGGCGGCCTTTAGGAATCCGGTATAGACTGCCCGATCTTGTTTCGCTGAAAGCTCTTCTCTGGTGTTTTGTGGGGACCTCGTTGCCGGTCGAAAATTCGCTCTGGAACCGCTGCATCCGATCGCTGCAGTCGGAGTTGCCTGAGCAACAGTTCAACACGTGGATTCGGCCGCTGCAGGCTGAAGAAGCCGACGGACAATTGCGCCTGCTCGCGCCGAACCGATTCGTGGTTGACTGGCTGCAAGAGCACTATATCGAAAGAATTCTCGAGCTCGTCGACGGCTCCGATCGCAGTGTAGAGGTGTTGCTTGAGGTTGGGTCACGACATAATCCAAGCACTCAGGCTGAGAAACCCGTTCGGCCCATGGCATTTGAAGCAAAAGGGCCGCCGCCGCCCAGGGTCGCATCGCGCCTGAGCCCGTCGTTTACCTTCGAAAGTTTTGTTGAGGGCAAGAGCAATCAGCTGGCGCGGGCCGCGGCAAGTCAGGTTGCCGAAAATCCGGGAAAATCCTACAACCCGCTGTTTATTTACGGCGGCGTTGGACTTGGCAAGACCCATCTCATGCATGCGGTCGGGAATTCGATGCTTGCGAAACGCCCCAATGCCAGGGTTGCCTACGTGCATTCGGAGCGTTTTGTTGGCGATATGGTTCGCGGCCTGCAGCACAACACGATTTCAGAATTCAAGCGCACATATCGATCGCTTGATGCCTTGCTGATCGATGACATTCAGTTTTTTGCCGGCAAAGAGCGCTCGCAAGAGGAGTTCTTTCACACATTTAACGCCTTGCTCGAGGGCCAGCGCCAGATTGTTTTGACCTGTGACCGGTATCCAAAAGAGGTTAACGGTCTCGAAGAGCGGCTGAAGTCCCGTTTCGGCTGGGGCCTGACCGTTGCGATCGAACCACCGGAGCTGGAAACGTCTGTCGCTATTCTGATGAGCAAGGCCGCATCCGAGAACGTGGAGCTACCGAATGAAGTCGCTTTTTTTATTGCCAAGCGTATCCGGTCGAATGTTCGCGAGTTGGAAGGTGCTTTGCGCCGCGTTATTGCCAATTCACGGTTTACGGGGCGAGCGATTAATCTGGATTTCACCAAAGAAGCCTTGCGTGATTTACTGGCTTTACAGGAACGGCTTGTTTCGATAGAAAATATACAAAAGACGGTAGCCGACTACTTTAAGATCCGTGTAGCCGATCTTTTATCAAAGAAACGCAGCCGCTCGATTGCCAGGCCGAGGCAGTTTGCTATGGCTTTGGCGAAAGAATTAACCAATCACAGCTTGCCGGAAATTGGCGACGCCTTTGGTGGCCGGGACCATACAACCGTCTTGCACGGTTGTCGTCGAATAGCATCTTTGCGTGAACAGGACAAACGCATTGACAATGATTATTTGAATTTGTTGAGAACTCTGACAGGATGATGTGTATAGGGTGTGGACAAAGTCCTTTGACGAATCTATCCACAGCCTATGCACAGGCGGCTGACTGATCGTACCGAACTTTTGGTTGACGTTTTTGTTATTTAAGTTATTGTTTTATAAGTTATTAATAGATTTATACACAGGACTTCGGTCCCTTAATAACTATAATAAATAGTAAATTTCCAATATTTATTAACAGGTGGAACCTATGAAATTGAGCGCCGCGCGTGACGTGCTCCTGAAACCTCTGCAAGCTGTCATCGGTGTTGTGGAGCGTAGACAAACAATGCCAATTCTCTCTAATGTTTTGTTGGTAGCCAGGGATGGGGAGCTTGCTGTCACGGCGACCGATCTTGAAGTCGAATTGGTCGCTCGGGCTGATGTGGACGTCGAAACCGGTGGTGAAATTACGGTGTCAGGGCGGAAGTTACTGGATATCTGTAAAGCGCTGCCGGAAGGCGCGGTGCTTAGCATCAGTGTTAGCGGTGAAAAGCTCAGCGTTAAATCAGGCCGCAGCAAATTTTCGTTGATGACCTTGCCGGCGGCTGAATTCCCGACCGTGGAGGATATCAAGGCTGGCCAGACAATCAGTGTGCCCCAGGACGTTTTGGGCCGACTGATGGAAAAAACGCATTTCTCCATGGCGCAGCAAGATGTTCGCTATTACCTTAACGGGATGCTTCTCGAAACCGGGGGTCGTTTCTTGCGGGCCGTGGCGACGGACGGACACCGGCTGGCGCTTTCGCAGGCGGAGTTGGACGGCGCCAAACTCGATGAGCAGCAGGTTATCGTGCCGCGCAAGGGCGTACTCGAATTGCAGCGGCTGATGAGCGGCGACGGCAATGTGGACATCGAGCTGGGTTCAAATCACGTTCGCATCCAGTTAGGCGGAATTCGCTTCACATCGAAGCTGATCGATGGACGTTTCCCGGAGTACGATCGGGTGATTCCGCAGGAATCGAGCAATGAGTTGAAGGCCGACAAGGAAATCCTGCGGAGTGCCCTGCAACGTACGGCAATTTTATCGAACGAAAAATATCGCGGGATCCGACTCATTATCCGAGACAGCGGCGTTGTCTTGCAGGCTCACAACCCGGAGCAGGAAGAAGCCGAGGAAGAGGTCGAGGTCGAATATTCGGGTGACGACATCGAGATCGGCTTTAATGTCAATTACCTTCTGGATGCCATCGGTGCTGTCGATGGGGACGAGGTGACGCTGTCGGTCGTCGACAGTAATTCGAGCTGCCTTGTGCGGGAGCCGGGCAATGACAGCAGCAAATTCGTCGTCATGCCGATGCGGCTGTAGGGGCTGCAGGGAAGCGGTCGGTGCCGATAGAGCTGTTTCGGGCGGAAAATTTCCGTTGCCTGGAAAGTGTCGAATTTGAGCTGAAGCCGCAATACAATCTGATCTATGGCGCCAACGCCTCCGGCAAGACGAGCTTGCTGGAGGCGGTGGCGTATCTGGGTCGCGGAAAATCCTTCCGCGGAGCCCCGGTGACCAGCCTCATTCGGCACGGAGAAAAAGAGTTTGTGTTGTTTGGCAAGTTGCAGCGCGGAGAGCGGGCGTCGAGCGTGGGCGTGCGAAACAGCCGGGACGGCCTGGAGGTTCGAGTCGATGGCGATTCGCCGCGCAGTACAGCGTCGCTGGCCGAGGCACTCCCGCTGCAGATTATCGACCCGGATGTTCACAATCTGGTCAGCGGGGGCCCGGAGGAACGCAGGCGCTATCTGGACTGGATAGCGTTCCACGTGGAACACGACTTTCTGCCCTCTTGGCGGCGGTTCCGGAGGGCGCTAAAACAGCGCAACGCCGCGCTCCGGGCCGGAGGCGCGGGCATCGAGCCCTGGAATGCGGAGTTCGTCGAGCTCGGCCTGCGAATGGATGAGGCCCGGCGAGCCGCTCTCGAGCTCTGCACTAATTGCCTGGAAGAGCTTGGCACAGCAATGCTCGGCAGCGATGTTCGCTTCGAATACCGGTCGGGCTGGACCAGCGAGAAGACCCTGGCCGATGCGCTGACAGAATCCTGGGACAGGGACCTGCAGCAGGGCAGCACCCAGGTCGGTCCGCATCGGGCGGACATCAAGCTGGTCTATGACGAGCGCCAGGCGCGCCGGCTCGTGTCACGGGGACAGCAAAAATTGCTGGCCTGCTCGATGGTCCTGGGCGCGACTGAGATTGTGCAAACCCATCTCGAGCGGCCGCTGCTGCTGTTGCTTGATGACCCGGCGGCGGAGCTGGACGAGGACTCGCTCGAAAGACTGATGAACCAGGTTTTTGGTCTCGGTTGCCAGGTGATCGCCACCAGCCTCTCCCCCGACAATCTGAATTTCCCGAATGAGCCTGCGACGTTCCACGTGAAACACGGAGTGCTAAGCCAGAGTTAGGACCCCGGGGAAGGTGCTGCTCGGCGGCTGTGGGCGGAGCATTTCTCTCCCTCATGGCTCCCTTCGCTGCGCTTTACTTCGGTCGAAATTCCCGCGACCACGACCACGAAAAAAACCCCCTAAACCCCCGTAAATACTGGCTTTTGGGGGTCATTTGGGGGGCGTAGTTTGGTACAATATGCCGGTTATCGCTTGAGTAATCTGAATGGCCGACGAAACAGAATATACTTCCAGTAATATCAAGGTCTTAAAGGGTCTTGAAGCCGTCCGCAAACGACCGGGAATGTACATCGGAGACACCGATGACGGAACCGGTCTCCACCACATGGTTTTTGAGGTTGTCGACAACTCGATCGACGAGGCGCTTGCGGGTCATTGCGGCGTCATTACGGTCACGATCCACGCCGACGAGTCCGTGACAATCAGTGATGACGGACGCGGCGTGCCGGTCGATTTACACCCGGAAGAGGGCCGTTCGGCGGCGGAGGTCATCATGACCGTTCTGCATGCCGGCGGTAAGTTCGACGACAACTCCTACAAAGTTTCCGGCGGACTGCACGGCGTAGGCGTATCGGTCGTGAACGCGCTATCGGAACACCTCGTTCTGACCATCCATCGCGACGGCAAGACGCACCAGCAGGAATATGCTCATGGTGAGCCGCAGGCGCCATTGGCCGTCGTCGGGGATACGGACCGGACCGGCACGACGATCCGCTTCAAGCCCAGCCCAAGGACGTTCACGAATATCCAGTTTCATTACGACATCCTGGCGCGACGACTGCGGGAGTTGTCTTTCCTGAATTCGGGCGTCCGCATTCACCTGGTGGACGAACGCGAGGAGGATAAAGAGGACACATTTGAGTACGAGGGAGGTATCAAGGCCTTTGTTAAGCACCTGAATCGCAACAAGACCCCCATTCACCCGGCCGTATTTCACTTCTCGGCGATGAAAGACGATGTCGGCATAGAGGCTGCGCTGCAGTGGAATGATGGCTACCAGGAAAACATGTTCTGCTACACGAACAATATTCCACAACGCGACGGTGGCACCCATCTTGCGGGTTTTCGCACGGCACTGACGCGAACGCTGAATACCTATATAGAAAAACAGCTATCCGGCAGGAAAGACAAGTTCACACCGTCCGGCGACGATGCCCGGGAGGGGCTGACCGCGGTGTTGTCCGTGAAAGTGCCGGACCCCAAGTTCTCGTCCCAAACCAAGGACAAATTGGTTTCATCTGAAATTAAAGGCATCGTTGAACATACAATGGCCGGCCGGCTCGAGGAATATCTGCTTGAGCACCCGGTCGAGGCCAAGATCATCGTCTCGAAGATCATTGATGCTGCGCGTGCTCGCGATGCTGCCCGCAAAGCGCGCGAGATGACACGCCGAAAAGGCGCTCTCGATGTTGCCGGCCTGCCGGGCAAGCTGGCCGACTGTCAGGAAAAGGATCCGGCATTGTCCGAGTTGTTCCTGGTGGAGGGTGACTCAGCCGGCGGCTCTGCAAAACAGGGCCGGGATCGACGCACACAGGCGATCCTGCCGTTAAAAGGCAAGATCCTGAATGTTGAAAAAGCGCGATTCGACAAGATGCTGTCGTCGGTGGAGGTCGGCACACTGATCACCGCGCTGGGTTGTGGTATCGGTCGCGATGATTTCGATCCGGACAAGCTGCGCTATCACCGCATCATTATCATGACGGATGCCGATGTTGACGGATCACACATTCGTACGTTGCTGCTGACTTTTTTCTACCGCCAGATGCCCGAGCTGATCGAGCGCGGCCACGTGTACATCGCGCAGCCGCCGCTCTACAAGATCAAGCGAGGTAAACAGGAGGTGTACGTAAAGGATGACAATGAACTTAACGCGCATTTTCTGAACGCAGCGATCGACAATGCAGAGCTGCACGTTAACGCCGAGGCGCCGTCGTTGACCGGCGCGGCGCTTGAGGCATTGGCTAAAGAATATATCGCGGCTGAAAACATCATCGCTCGATTGACGAGACGTTACGATGAATCTGTCTTGCGCACAATCGCAACGCTTCCTGATGTCACGCATGAGCTTAGCGATGATCTCGATGCCCTTGACGCATGGACTGAAAAGCTTTCAGCGGCGCTGCCGAAGGCCAGTGGCGACCGTGTGCAAAACGGCGGCGGCGGCGGCAGTTACTCGGCGAAACTGGACCGTGGCGATGAAGATGGAGAGGGTGTACGCATCGCGATCACAAAAATTCAGCATGGCGTCGGCGCCACGCGTTATTTGCCGCGCGAGTTTTTCGAAACAAGCGAATACCGACACATTATCGAACTGGCAGGCAAGCTCGACGGCCTGTTAGACGAGGGCGCCTTTGTGAAGCGAGGCGAACGCCAGGCGCCGGTAGAGCGGTTCCCGGAGGCCGTCGAATGGCTCATGAACGATGCGCGCCGCGGGCAATCCATTCAGCGCTACAAGGGCCTCGGCGAAATGAATCCGGATCAACTTTGGGACACGACCGTAAATCCGGAAACGCGCCGTTTGTTGCAAGTGAAGATTGAAGACGCCGTTAAGGCGGACGAGATCTTTACGACGCTGATGGGCGACCAGGTCGAGCCGCGACGCGAGTTCATTGAGAAGAACGCCCTGACGGTATCGAATCTGGACGTTTGATGACCGGCAAGCGCAACCTGGTTCATACGGTCTTTTTATTCCTGCTGCCGCTGATCGTGGCGTGGTTCGGTTTCTCTGCCGCGACTGCGGCAGGCCTCGTGTTGCTCATGCTGTTATGGCGCTGGATGATCTCGCTAAGCACCTTCGTAGCGCCCGAAAAAGTCCCGGCGCTGGTTCTTGATTCGATTTCCGCCAGCCACTTCGTCGAAAAAGTTCGCTGGAACCTGGATCGAGCCGGAATTAACTATGTGGAAAAAGCGTCGGGAGGAACGCTCGGCGCTTTTTTCGCCGGTCGCACGGTGCCGCGACTCAGAATCAAAACGGGCGCGGTGCGCTCGCAGATTGGCAACTCACCCGAGATTCTTCGTTACCTGTGGGGCGCGAACAGCGGCCGCGACGAACACGACGTCAGTCATCTCGAGCCGACGACAGAGCGACTGGCGCTTGAAAAGCGCCTCGACCGCTACGGGACAAACCTCCAGGTCTGGATTTACGATCACATATTGAAAGACCGTGAGCTCACGCTGCACCTATGGGGCGCGAATAGCCCGACGGTGGCAGGCTGGCAGCGAGGGGCGCTGCGATGTCTGTTCCCGATACAGAGGTTTCTAATTCGGCGCTCGTTCCGAATTACCCCCGAAAACGTTGCCAAGGCCGGGCACTACATTGAGGACTTGCTCACGGAAATGGAGGCAAGCTTATCGGATGGCAGGGCATCTATACTGGGAGGGGAGACGTTGAATTTTACCGACCTCGGGTTCGCTGCGATGACGGGCGCGTGGCTGCAACCGGCGGCATATGGCGGCGGCAAAGCCGACTTCGTATTGGTCGCGCGTGACAATCTACCGGAAGCAATGCGGGCCGACGTCGAGCGGTGGTGTGAAGACTATCCACGGGCCGTTGCATGGGTTGATACTATGTATGCAGAAGAGCGCTAAAGCCGGGACCTGCTTGAACAACTATTTCGTGATCATGGACACTCGCAATGGCCCGCACTGATTGAGCTGGCGTGTGAGTGCAAGGATCTGAACGCATCCCAGATATACAGTGATATGGCGGACCGACGAGAGAAGAGAGGCATCCCTAGGAGGGGGTACAGAAGTGAAAATTTTTACAAACTACCGGCCCCGAAAGCTGTCGAAGCAGCAGCAGCAGCAGCAGCAGCAGCAGCAGCAGCAGACGGCGGCGAGACCGAGTGAAAAACAGGATTCATGCTATGAACCGGAAAATGATACTGCCAGCGGCCCTGCTGCTGATCACCGGCTGCTCGTCAACGTCGACACAGCCGCAGGAAATTGAGGCAGTTCGGGATTTCGTGGCGGCTACGGAGCTCGAGGAGGTCAACGAAATCAGGTTGACCAAGACCTTGAGCTATACCTACGTGAACGACCGCTATGTGACCGTGCCGACGCGCCGGGGCGACTATCTCGTGGAGTTGAGGCGCGACTGCTTCGAGCTCAGACGCACTGATTTTACGCCGGAGATGGTTGATGTCCGCCACAATCAGAACGTGTTGAGCGCAAGGTTTGACACGATACGAGGCTGCTACATCGGTGCCATTTACGAGATCACCGAGGCGCAGCGCGAGGAATTACGAAACCTGGGCGACGCCCCGGGCGACGAAACATACCTCCCTGACGAGGAATAGATCAGGGACAGCAAAGACGACACACCAGAGGGGACAAACGTGAAACATCGATTGATTAGCGCCATTGGGTTTTTGGCGCTGGCCGCTTGCGGCCAACAGCAGTCAGAAGAGACTGCAGCAGTAGAAGAGGCGCCGGCGGTACCAATATCAGGCATATCCACCGAATACATGGACAAAAGCATTCGTCCGGGCGACGACTTTTTCATGTACATGAACGGCGCGTGGATTGAAGAGACCGAAATTCCTGCCGACAAGGCAACTTACGGCGGCTTCGGCATCCTGCGTGACGAGTCGACGGAAAACGTCAAAGCGATTATCGACGAATCGGCAACGGGTGACTTTGCGAAGGGCACCGACGAGCAGAAGGTTGGCGACCTCTACAAGTCGTACCTGGACATGGAGACGCGTAACGCGAAAGGCGTTTCGCCGCTTCAGCCGGAGCTCGATCGCATCCAGGCAATTGCGAACTATGACGACCTCGCTGTGTATTTCGGCGGCGCGGTCGTGCGCAATCTCGACGCGCCGTTCGGCGTAACGCAATTTTCCGACCTCAAAAAGCCGACCCACTACGGCGTCTACGCGTTTCAAAGCGGGCTCGGTCTTCCGGACCGCGAGTTCTATTTCAATGAGGACGACAAATCGGTCGAGATTCGCGCCGAATATGTCGCGCACATTGAAAAGATGTTTGATCTGGCAGGCTTCGACGATGGCACGGGCGCCGCGCAAACCATCATGGCGCTCGAAACGCGCATGGCCGGCGAAAATATGTTGAAAGAGGACACGCGCAACTGGGATGTCAACTACAACAAGGTCGCTCTTGAGGATCTTTCCGAGATCATGCCCAAATTCAACTGGGACCTGTATCTCGAGGAAACCAAAACGAACGACATTGACGGCGTGATAGTCGTTATGACCGACTACATGAAAGCGCTCGATGGCATCATCGTTGATACGGACCTTGCCACCTGGAAAACCTATCTCACGTGGGTCGCGCTGAACAACACGGCGTCGCGACTTAGTGCGGAGCTGGATGCACAAAACTTTGCGTTCTTCGGTACAACAATCTCCGGAACCGAAGAGCAGGAACCGATGTGGCGTCGTGCGACGACGGCCGTAAACGGGTCGCTCGGTGAGGTGGTCGGCAAGGTTTACGTCGACCGGCATTTTCCGCCCGAGGCCAAAGAGCGCATGCTCGAACTGGTCGGCAACCTTGTCAAGGCGTACGAAAAGAGCATCAACGAGCTCGAGTGGATGACCGATGAGACGAAGGCAGAAGCGCTCGACAAGCTGTCGAAGTTCACGCCGAAAGTCGGCTACCCCGATGTCTGGCGGGATTACTCGGCGCTTGATATCGAAGCGGACGACTACTACGGCAACATGGAACGCGCCGCGCGCGCAGAATTTGAACGCGACGCAGATCGTCGTGGAGCAGAAGTGGATCGGACCGAGTGGGGCATGACACCGCAGACGGTTAACGCCTACTACAACCCGCCACTGAATGAGATCGTGTTCCCGGCCGCCATCCTGCAACCACCGTTCTTCAATCTTGAAGCCGACGATGCCGTCAACTACGGCGCGATTGGCGCGGTAATCGGTCACGAAATAGGGCACGGCTTCGACGATTCCGGCAGCCGCTTTGACGGCGACGGCGTGCTGCGCAACTGGTGGACAGACGAAGACCGGGCGGAGTTCGAGAAACGCACGGACAGGCTCGTCGCACAGTATTCAGAATTCGCTCCGTTTGACGACTTGAATGTTAACGGCGAGTACACGCTCGGCGAGAACATCGGCGATCTGGGCGGTATCACGATTGGGCTGCTGGCGTACAAGATGTCGCTGAACGGTGAGGAAGCGCCGGTAATTGACGGCTTCACGGGCGAGCAGCGCGTGTTCCTGGGTTACGCGCAGGTGTGGCAAAACAAGTATCGTGACGACGCGCTGCGCAATCTGATTCAGACGGATCCGCACGCACCGTCTATGTATCGATCAAACGGTGCCGTTCGTAATGTCCCGGAATGGTACGAGGCATTTGATGTGCAGGAAAGCGATGCACTTTATTTGCCACCGGAGGAACGCGTCAAGATTTGGTAAGCGCGACTCGGCTAGACGACAGGGGCGTTCCTCGCAGACGAGGGGCGCCCTTTTTTTACCTCGCGAAACGCTCGCCGAAAAAATCACCTTCATTCCACGCCGGTCTCTGCGGATCGTTGGCGACGTTTTCGCCTATCCGAATATGGGCGCGCGTAAACCGCACAACGGAGCCCCAGTCCACGGGTCTCGCCAGGTCATCGCCGGGTTTGTGGTAGTACTCTTTGATGTGTTCCCGAAACAGCGCCTCACTGTCAATGTCCGGGTCGCTCGATGTAAAGCCGGGGATCAGGTAGATGGACGGAATGCCACGGCGCACAAACGAGTACTGGTCACTGCGAACGAACAGGTTTTCTTCGGGAATCGGGTTTGGTGTTAGCTCGAAACCCTCGGCATTGGCGGCCTCCGCCACGACAGATTCAAGCGACGAATGTTCAGAGCCAAAAGCCACCATGTCGGCAACCGGGTACAGAAATAAGGGCATGTCGAGATTGATGTTCGACACGATGCTGTCGCTCGGCACGGTTGGGTAATGCGCGAAATAGTCGGACCCGAGCAGGCCCTTCTCCTCGGCCGTTAACGCAATAAACAAAATCGAGCGCGCCGGCGGATTTGCCGCAAAGTAGCGTGCTGTTTCAAGCATGATCGATATGCCGAGCGCATTGTCATAAGCGCCATTGTTGATGTTGTCGTCGGTTTCGGGGGCCGGGTCAATGCCGACGCCGTCGAGGTGCGCCGAGTACAGAATGTATTCGTCGGCGAGCTCAGGATCGGTGCCGCGGACCATGCCGATGACATTCGGGCTTGTAAGTGATTCGTGGCTTGAACGGCGAGACAGAGAAAATTCGAAGCCAAGCGGCACCGATGCAACCTCGTCGGCTTCCATTTTGTCGAGCGCCTCTTCGAAGCTGATCGGCGTGCCTTCGAACAACTCGTCGGCCGTCGCGGCGCTTATCGTCACGCTGCCACGCAATTCAGGGAAATAGTCGGACGCCTCGCCCGACAAGCTCACCCAGGACATGCCCGGCCGCTTGCCAGTGCGTTGTTTGTAGCGCCCCCAGGACATGTTTTCCTGTGATCGTCTGGAGCGCAAACCAATCGAGCCGATGGCGCCTCGCCGCACCGCTTCCTGGGCCTTGGTTCGGCCAGATGCGTAGTAAGCGCGCGCGTAATGCTCGAAGGTTGATGGGGCGCCTCCGAAGACAGCAACGATCTTTCCTTCGACATTGACGCCGTCGTAATCGGAGTAGCTAAACTCAGGTGCGTGCACGCCCATGCCGACGTAAACAACTTCGGCCCGGACCAAATTTTCGGAGCGCACTTTGTCGCCGGACATGCCGTAGTGCTCGCGATACGCACGCTCACGATCTTCGCCGTCGCGATGCACGACGACGGACGTACTGTCAGGGTCAATTTGGTAACTGACGAGCGGTACTCGTTGATAAAAGCCTTCGTCGCCAGCGGGCTGGACGCCGACATCGGCGAAAAACTCGGCAACATACTCCGCCGCCGCGTCATAACCAGCCTCACCGGCCGCACGCCCCTCACGCACGTCGTCGGCCAGCCATTCGAGATGTGATTTGAGATTTGCGACGCCGATGATGTCGAGGCCGCTCTTCGGCGCACTCGCAGCCGACGGCTCTTCGGCGCTATCGCCGCAAGCAAGCATTAGCAGCAAGGACAGGAGCAGTAAGGCTTTAATCAGGTTGCGGCTGAACATGCTTATCCTTGTAGGCACGGCTGATTTCGTGCATTTGCGTCTCGATCCACTTTTGCACAATAAGGTTCGTTTCTTTCGGCGGCTGATTCGCTGCGTCGATGAGCGGTCCGACCCGGACACGAAGAACCCCCGTGCTCTTGACGGAACTTACTTTGCCCCAGAAATCGTCTGCATTATGGGCGACCGGCAGGATCTTCACATGCGCCTCGCGCGCAAGTGCTGCGCCGCTGATACCGTAGGTTCGAGTCTCGCCGGGCGGCATACGGGTGCCCTCCGGAAAGACAGAAACCCAGGTTCCGGCGGCCAGCCTTTCGGTACCCTGGCGAATTACCTGTTTGACGGCGGACGCCCCGGAGCTGCGATCAATCGCGATCGGGTTCAGCGCCAGGGATATCGCCCAGCCGATGAGCGGCACCGACATCATTTCCTTCTTTAACACCCACACGGTTTTCGGAAAAAGCGTCACGTGCCAGTAGGTCTCAAACGTCGACGTATGCTTGAGCATCACCACGCAGGGCTCGTCAGGAATGTTTTCGCGGCCCTCGATCTCAACGCGAATACCGCAGATCGGCCTTGCTATCCAAACCGCGAAGCTACACCAGGTAAAGCAAAGCCATGAGTGAAAGCGCTGCGGCGCCCAGAACGTGAACACAAGCAAGGCCGCGGCGAGGAGCACGCTGCCAAAACCAACAATGGTAAAAGTAATAGAACGAAGGAGAAGCATCAGCTCATAAATCCGCAACAAGACTGCGCGCGAACGCTGCGAGATCGTCAAAAACGGGTACGGCTTCCAGTTTACCGTGAAGGCGCGTTTCTGTACTCACGCCGTTGCCGGTTCGAACAAGAATCGGTTTCGCGCCGGCCGCAACAGCTGCTTCGAGGTCACGAATTGAATCGCCGACAATCGGGACGCCGTCGAGACTGGTATCGAAGTGCTCGGCGATTTGCCGGTACAGGCCAGGCTCAGGTTTGCGGCAGTCGCAACCGTCATCGGGTCCGTGCGGACAAATGACAATGTAATCGACCTTACCACCCGCCTCCTCGACCAAAGTCCGAAATTTCGCATGCATGGACTGGAGAGCTTGGTTGTCAAAAAGACTGCGGGCGAGACCGGACTGGTTGGATGCAATCGCAATCTTGTAGCCTGCGGCTGACAACGCGGCAATCGCGTCGATACTGCCGGGCAACGGAAGCCACTCGTCGGCGTTTTTCACGAAGTCTTTCGAGTCGCGATTTATCACGCCGTCGCGATCGAGAATGACGAGTTTTTCAGACAATGGACAAACGCGAGATGTCGGCGATGTTGAGGAAAAGTTTGCGCAGTTCGCCAAGCAGCGCGAGGCGATTATTCTTAAGCGCCTCGTCGTCCGTCATCACCATAACGTCGTCAAAGAAGCGGTCGACCGGCTCGCGCAGCGTGGCCAACGCACTGAGCGCCTCGGTGTATTGACGCTCTTCGAGCATTGGACGTACGGTTTCGCTGGCGCTTCCCAAGGCAGCAAACAGGGCCTCCTCGGCGGGGTCCTGCAACAAGTTACTGTTCACGTCGGCGCCGACATCGTCGCCGGCCTGACGCAGAATATTCGCGATACGCTTATTCGCCGCGGCGAGGCTGGCGGCCGCATCAAGCGAAATAAAAGCCTGTACCGCCGCGAGCCGCCGCTCGAAATCAAGCAGCGACGTGGGAGCGCGGGCGAGTACCGCATCAAACGTTTCCGTCGACAGGCTGGCGTCACGGTCCAGAAAGTAGCGTCGCAGGCGATCATTAATATAAGTAAAGACCTCGCTCACGAGCTCGGCTTGCTCCGTCTTGCCTTTCGGCTGTGCGGCCACCGCCTCGGCAATCAGGGCCTGAAGATCGACATCAATCCCGCATTCGACCAGTATTCGAATGACGCCAAGCGAGGCCCGGCGCAAGCCGAAAGGATCGCGTTTGCCCGACGGTTTCTTGCCGATTGTGAAAACGCCGGCCAGCGTGTCGAGCTTGTCGGCAACGGCGAGAACCTGTCCGTCGACGGACGCGGGTACATCGTCGCCAGCAAAACGCGGTTGGTAGTGTTCTCCAATAGCAACGGCAACCGCGCGCTGCTCGCCGTCAGATTCGGCGTAATAACGACCCATCACGCCCTGCAGTTCGGGAAACTCACCTACCATTCCGGTTAGCAAGTCGCACTTGCAGAGCATGGCGGCGCGTTCGACGTTTGCGGAGTCGACCCCAATCGACGCGGCAATCGTGCCGGCGAGGTTTGCGGTGCGCAGCGACTTGTCGTGCAAACTTCCGAGCCCACGCTGATAGACTACGTCGTGCAAAGCTTCCTGACGTTCCGCAAGAGAGTGCTTGCGGTCGCTGTCCCAGAAGAATGCAGCGTCGGCGAGTCGCGGTCTGATGACGCGCTCGTTACCATCGCGGACCTGGTCAGGATCGGTGCTTTCGATGTTCGCAACGGTGATGAACTTCGGCA
>Ga0255057_10001160_pt1 | contig 15000 bp, 6 predicted proteins | sample Cases_109_6_MG_FD_189022 | JGI IMG/M metagenome (GOLD analysis project Ga0255057, IMG submission 189022) | Seawater microbial communities from Amundsen Gulf, Northwest Territories, Canada - Cases_109_6 | ecosystem: Environmental > Aquatic > Marine > Gulf | place: Canada: Northwest Territories... | reverse complement strand
GGTGTATGCGTTTCGGCAGTTCAAGGACGACAGCGGTGATCAGCTCGACGCCGTTTTCGCTGCGATTTCGGCAACTCGCGGCCAGACGCTACGCAAACCGTTTGTCGTTGTCGACAACATATGCCCAAACGACCAGCCGACGTTGCCAGTCAGCTTAGATCCGGATCCGCCACCTTTCCAGACGGTCGCTTCCAGGACGAACAGCTTCGTCGATCTGAGCAGCGATGACGAACATTTCGTCATGGTGTTGGCCCAACACAAACTGGACCCGTCTGGTGGCTGCCTGACCAGACCGTTCGACTATCCATCCGGCTCCCGCGTGTTTGTGCTGACGGCCGGTTCGAACGGCAAGAACTGGAGCGATCCGGTAGAGATAGCGCCGCGTAATGATCCAGCGCTCCCGCGTAATGGCCACAGCTTTCAGTTCATGCCCGCCATTGACTGCGTTCTGGGTCATTGCCTGTCGATCTGGTACGACTCGATCAATGACAGCATTCGAAACATCAGCTTCCTGGAATCCGCCGACAAAATCGACGCGGTCGACGCGTTCGTCAACTTTCCCCTGTTCGGCGATTTCTATTTCCCCCGCAACGGCGTCAGCGGACCGGAAATCCTTCAATTTAAGCGTACGGTCGACGTATTCGCACGCCAGTTCAAGATCAAACCCGGCGGCGGAGTTGAATTCCTGGATCCTGAACCGGTGCGTCTGTCCAAATTTCAGTTGTTTGCGACCTCGCCCAGCACCGTCATCGAGGTTGGGAAGATACCCTTCGGTCTTAAACAGTACAAAGGCAACACGGTCAGCTTCATGAGTGACTATCTGGGCATCGCCTCGGCCAAGGTCCGCGGCGGTCCGGACCCTCTTGATCTGACCGCGCCGCCAGTTTACGAATCGAACAAGGGTCCCGATCCCGACAATCCCCAGTTGAAACCATCGTGGTTTCCTCACTGGACGGATACGCGAAATGCGTTCGGCCAGCTGTACACAGAAAATATTGACGAAGCGGTACCGTTTGAGAAAACCGGCATGAGCGGCCTGATGGGTTTCGAAAACCCAGCGCCGGATACTGAAAGCGAGCCCGCGCCGCTGGCGGGTGGACGCAAACTAAGCGCCGAAGGCGTAGAGGACTCCAATGTCGGAGCGTTCTTTTGTGCACCGCCGTTGAGCCCGCCCGATGCGCCGGGCGAAATGTTGTTTGCAGCCGATAACCAGAACCGTATCAAGGATACCGATATTTTTGGCGCGCTGGTCGAAGTGCCCGCTACTGCGTGGGTGGTGAACACGAGCAAGGGTCTTGGAAAAATAGACATTTTTGGTAATGTTCTACAGCGTACCTACGCCATCGCCGCGCGTAACGAACTTCGGGATGCCGGCAAAAAGTTTCGCTTCAGGATTATGAACCAGCCCGTCGGATTCCTGAACAACGAAGCGCGGGCATCCTGGTTGCAACTGCCGTTCGCTAACTTCGACCACACGAACGAGATGGATGATCCGCTCGAGGAAATCGACGAGAATGTCGGGCCGCTGTCGAGTGTGACGGTCGCGCTGTTTGTGGTATCAACATCACCGGTTAACCCGGTCACGGTCAACGTCTACGAAGTCGACGCATTGGGCGCTGAACAGCTCGTCGCGACCCTGACGGTCAACGGCGCGCTCGAGGCGGGGGACCTGGTTAGCCCAAATGTTTCACTGCCGGATATCAACGAAACAGAGACCCATAATCCCTTTGTCTTTTCGCCGACACATTCCGAAAACGTCGATTATTCGAACCCGGAGATCTGGAACCCGGAGATCTGGAACCCGGAGATCTGGAACCCGGAGATCTGGAACCCCGAGATCTGGAACCCGGAGATTTGGAACCCGGAAATCTGGAACCCGGAAATCTGGAACCCGGAAATCTGGAACCCGGAAATCTGGAACCCCGAGATCTGGAACGTCAGCCTGCAGGATGCTGACAAATTCGACAATCCGGAGATTCCGTCGCCAGATCTGAGCGAACTGGAGCACTCGACGGGCGAGTTGCGGCAGGAAAACGAGCTTGTGGCCAAGTTCGATGTTCTGTTCGCCGCCGTGAATACTGGCAACACGTCTACGCCGTTCGTGGCTGACTTCGCCGTGAATTCGGCGCTCGTCCGCGAGCTGCTTGCCAACAACAAGGTGAAGGTGCAGATCATCGTCTGGGAGAATTCGGAACTCGACAGCTTCCAGGCTTGTGACGTTGACCTTACCGCGGGTGAACACCGCATCCTTGCGGTCGTAAACAATCCGGACCTTCTGAATTTGAAGATTCCGGACATTATGAATAACCGTTTTGGTTCGGTTACCTACTATTCAGAGCCGAGCAACGTCGAGCCGGGCAACACCGGGCCAAGCAACGCCGTGCGGATCACGGTTCGCTTTGTCAGCTTCGAGGACACGATCAGAATAATTGCGCCGGAGCTGGCCAACGGCGGCATCTCCTATGTCGTAACCTCGCAGGCTGCGAACACGGGCGAGTCAGACCTCGCCGCGAATCGAGAGCAGGCTATTGGGGACTTCATCCCGCCAAGTCTGAGCGTCGATTCCGGCGATACGGTGGTCATCCAGGCGACGAGTCCGCAAGGCGCTATTCTGCCGGCCGACCTCGTGACGGCTACCAAGGGTGAGTTCGAAACCCCGGCGGTGTCCTGCACGCCAATCGATCTCGGCCAGCAAGCGCCGCTTGGGCCCACGGATCTGCTCTGCTCGGCCACGGCTGACAATTTGGTGTCGGCCAGCGCCGATATCACGGCGGATGTCCAGGATCTGGACTCACCGGAACTGGATCTCACGACGATGCCGAACGATATTACGCTGCCGCGCGAAATGTCGGACGGCACATTTTTCGACTACGTTCTGCCTACAGTTAGCGACCTGATCGACGTTAATGTCACGGCGGAGTGCACTCCAATAGCGCCAGGTGGAACGGCGTTGTTCACAGCACCCGGGCCGACGACGACCGAGATCACGTGTAAAGCCGTTGATGCGGCAGGCGAAAGTGCCACGGCGTCATTCTTCGTTACGGTAGCGGACACGATTGCACCTGCGCTCACTATTCCGGTGTCGGCTGGTGCCGAGGCCAGCAACCTGGCTGGAGCCAGCGTCATGTTCGACCCGCTTCCGTCAGCCACGGATATTGGCTCTGTCAGTGTGAGCTGTGCACTTTTCGACGATCCGACCGTTACTGTCGTATCAGGCGACCAGTTCCCGATCGGCGTGACCTCGGTGGAATGCACGGCAACGGACGATGCGGGCCTCTCGACTCCCGGTCAGTTCATGGTCACGGTCGCGGACACGACGTTGCCAACGTTCGCAACGGTGGTTGCCGACATCGCGGCCGAGGCGAATGCGATCGGTGGCGCTAATGTCAGCTTTACGCTACCGACAGCCACGGATCTTGGCAGCCCAATCGACGTTAACTGCGATGCCGACCCGGCCGGTGCGTTTTATCCTCTGGATCCGACGCCCACGACGGTTACGTGTACAACGGTACCTGACGCCGGCAACCTGACGGCATCGACGAGCTTTATTGTCACAGCGGTCGACACCACGCCGCCGGTTCTGACGGTTCCGTCGGACATCACGGTGTTATTTGGCGCTAATGTAACTTTCGTAGCGACGGCTATGGACATTGCCGACGCGAGCCCGGTCGTCACGTGTGACCCGGCGTCCGGAAGCGCGTTCCCGCTTGGTACGACGACGGTCAACTGCACGGCGACCGATGCCGCCGCGTTTTCCGACAATGCCTCGTTCAACGTCTTTGTGACGCTTGGAGCAGGCTCTGGCCTGAGCTCGAACAAACGGTCGGTGAAGGCTGGCTCGGTCGCGAGTTTCAACTGGATCTGGGTGGATTTTTCGGGCAATCCGGTCGATGTGGGCGAGGGCAACCAGGACATCGAGGCGCGTTTGGGGACTTGCGCGAATCCTTTGGGCGCGGACATCTTAGACGAGGACCCAGGCAGTAGTGACATGCGGCGTTCAGGCGATGGCTGGACGTTCAACTGGCAGACAGTTGGCGACGGAGAAATCCCTATCGAAACCGGCACGTACTGTGTTTCTGTCCTGTTAACGACTACGAACCCGCCGCAGGTTCAGTCGACCGAAATCAAGGTGAGGCAATAAATCAAGGCAGCCGCTGGCGGGCATCATCCGCCAGTGGACCGCCGCCAGGTCGGCTGGCGACAAATTTTGCGAAGCTTTCGGCAGCGGCATCGCTCATGCCGAGTTCCGCCTGCGCCCGGCCCTGCCAGTAGGGCAGCGTTGCCATGAATCGGTACGTCGGCAGGTCATCAAGAAACACGGCAGTCGCTTCTCCGTGCCGGTCGCGCGCGGCCGTAAACTCGTCGAGCGCCTCTACGTAGTAACCGGCCTCGAAATAGGCGCGCCCCAGGTGGAAGCGCAGCAGCCAGAGGTCGGCGATCTCCACAGCTCCCGTTAGTTGCTCGATTGCTTGCACGTAGTTACCGGACTGCAGGGCAATGTTGGCCTCAATGAGCGCGGCATAGGCGCGCGGCTGCGGCGGAAGTTTTCGCGACAAGCTGCCCGCCAGTTCCAGGGCCTCGTCGGCTTCGCCAGCAGCAATGTAAATCAGAGCCGCGGGCACGACAGCTGCATTACTCCCGGTCCGGGCGAGTCCCTCGGCTACAGCGTCCAGCGCAGCGGCATTCTCGCCCTGCGCCAGCAGCGTCTCGGCCAGCGCCATGTACTTCACAGCCAGGAAGTAGTTATTACCGCTAATCTCGTCGGCGGCGATGCCATCGGTCAGTATTGTGCGTGCGGTACCATAATTACCCGCAAACAGTTCGACATCTGCCAGCCCGAGGCCTGCAGTCGACGCGCCGCGACTGCCGGCCGCCGACATGCTTTGGTAGACACTACGCGCGGCATCGAGATCGTTGTCTGATAGCGCACGCATTGCCAAAGGCAACCACACTGCGAAAAATGTCGGGTCAAGGTCGCGGGCTTTTTCCGCTTCCATGACTGCCGTATCGAAATCGCTTGAATACATCGCGTAAAGGGCATAGTTGGATTGGGAAATCGCATTGCTCGGGTAAATCTCAACTGCCCGCCCCCCCTCAATTCGGGCGCCGTCGAAATCCAGGGCAAAAAATTTGGCTACGGCCAGGTTGTTGCGCCCGACGTAGTCGGCGGGATATTTTCCGACCAGCGTCTCGTAGGTCTCGATCGCCTTTTGGAAGTTTCGCGTGACACCCCAATAATAAATACCCTGGGTCCTCAGCCGCTCTCTCTCAGTCATCGTGCCGAGGTTCGCCATTGCCTGTTCCCAGGCCTCGGTCGCTTCGTCGAGAAGGCCCAGGTTGCGGGCCGCAACCGCCCAGCCTGAATAGGCCCGACCAAAACCCGGGTCGTGTTCTATCGCGGTGCGATAATGCTCGATGGCCTGTTCGTAATTGGCCGCGTACTGGAGTTGCTGTCCCTTGTCATATTCACGAGCCGCGTCGAGGGACATTGCCGTAAACGTTTCGGTTACTTCAAACGCATCGCGATCGAGTGATTTATCGCCGAGCTCTTCCCGCAAGTCCGCCGCAAGCCCACCGATCGCGGCCATGACCTCCAGTTTGCTGGGCGACGTGACTTGAAGCTCGACGACGACTTCGCCGCTTCGCGGATCCAGGGCATCAATTGCCAGGTCGAACTTGTTGCCATCTGGCGCTATCGACCCGGCGATCACGAGCGTGATGCCTTCGCGCACCGCAACAAGTTGCGCAACCTCGGAAGTCAGTTTATCAGTCTCTTGCAGATCAACGGCAAGCTTTCGCGCAACACCGCGTTGATAACCCGATATAAACGGAGCGCCCTCAATGCCGATCTGCAATGCCTGCTCCAATGCTCCGTCGAACAGCGGGTCGCCTGTCTGGTTGTCGAAGTCGGCAATCAATATCGAAACCGGGTCCAGCTCTTCGACATACTCGGGACCACCGGTGAGATTCAGGTAGACCGAGAAAATAAGCGCTACCGCCAGCACACCGATGACCGAAAAGTCGGCCTTGCGGCCACCGAAGGGAATGACCACAGTATCGGTTGCATCCGCCTGCACGACGATACCTTTGTCCGATACGTCGTAGACCCACGCCAGCACCAGCATGACGGGAAAGCCAATCAATACAGCAACGACAAGGAACCGCAGCACCCAGTCGGGTATGTCGAATATCGGCCCTACGACACTGCCAGCTTCGATCAGAATCCAGCCAATGCCGACGTATAGACCCGCGGTCCGAAACATTTCGCGCCGCCGCAACTCTCTTATGAATTTTTTCATTATTGTTCAGGTGCTTACAGGCTGAAGGCCAAAGCTTAGCACAGCATTTTGGCGATTTGCCGATGCGTTACGGCGTCGTCAACAGTCTGATATCCTGCGAGTATGAGTCCCCGCGCTGGCATAACAATCCTGATCGCAGTTTCATTGTTGGGCTGCGCCTCGCACGAGGGAACTTACTCGCCTGACTGCGTTGCGTACGAAGGAAGTAATGTCAGTCTTAGCGACGGGCAGTTCGTGTGGGAGAAATTTACGGATTCAGTCGTCGTGGACGATGCCGGTAATGTCGTGAACCAGTTTCCTGCTTATCCGAAGCAAGGTACGTACCGCATTGAGGGGCAGACACTATACCTGGAGGCGGCCTCCGGTGAGCCCCTGGCAAACATGTACCTGCAGCAACGCAATGATCGCCATTACTTGTTGACTGCTGCCCAATTCGAGGCGTGGCAAGAGACCGGCACCGATGACGCGTGTGCACTGGTGCTTGGCGGACGCCGCAACAACTGACGCAGGAGCGATCCGACGCTCCGTTGCCGCGCAGCCCCCGCTTTTTCAGAAAAATGAGAACTGGCGCACACTTTCCGGTGTGAGGTCGCTCATAACTGCAGGACGGTTCCTTGTCGCGGCGGACCCCATTTGATTTGCTAAGTGACTGTTCGTGCAGATAATGTGGGCCCCCAATGAGATCTTTGAGATGGCTGTTCGCAGGCGCAATTCTTGGCCTGTTTTCGAGTGTTTTTGCTGCCCAGCCAGGTGGCATCACTGTTTCCCATTACGAGACGCTGCAAAGACTCAGCGTGCAGGCGGCAGACGCTAACATCAGCCAAAAACCCCATGCAGACGGACCCACCGCCCTTAGTTTCGACGCTTTGGGCCAGACTTTCGATTTCCAGCTCGAACCAAACAGCGGCCTTTTGTCTTCGGCATCACGCGAGGCGTTGCCTGACGGTGTCGGGATATATCGCGGTAACCTGGCAGGTAAGCCGGGCTCGTGGGCTCGTATCGTCATTTTTGAAGGCATGCCCAGGGGACTCTTCTGGGACGGCACGCAGATGTACGCGATCGAAGCACCCGGTGACAGCATCGTAAAGGCGGCTTCGCCCGTAATTTACCGTCTTGCCGACACATTCATCGAGCCCGGCACCATGAGTTGCGGGTCAGAATCCTTGTCCGGCAACGGCGCGACACTGTATGCGAAGGTGGTGGGGGAAGTGGGGTCGGCGCTGGCACAAGGGCCAGGCGCAGTATCGGAGATCAGCATGGGCGCGGTCGGCGACTTCGAATTCACGACAGCACAGGGAGGCGACGCAGCTGCCGCCGCGGCCATAATTACCCGCCTCAACATCGTCGACGGAATCTACAGTCAGGATATCGGCGTACAAATAGTTGTTCCGTTCATTGAAACATTTAGCATTGCAGCAGACCCATTCAGCGACGAACTGGAAGCGAGTCTGCTGCTGAATGAACTCGTAACGTATCGGCAGAGCACGCTGGCCCAGGACAGCCTGGGCCTCACGCATTTGTACACCGGGCGGAATCTCAACGGATCCACGGTGGGTATAGCCTGGGATAACACACTGTGCCGTTCGGGATTCGGCTCGGGACTCAGCGAGGGCAACAGCACGGCAGCCTTTGATAGCCTGGTCGCTGCCCACGAAATTGGCCATAACTTCGGTGCACCGCATGACGGTGTGGCGGGCCCATGCCTGGCGGAGCCACTGGATTTCATAATGGCGCCCTCGCTCAATCTCAGTAATACCAGTTTTTCGCAGTGCAGCATTGGAATCATGCAGGCTAATGCGGCCGCGGCTGCCTGTATTACCGCGTTAGCGACAGTCGACATGTCCGTTGCGCTTAATGGTCAGCCGGCAACGGTTTTGCTTGGTAACAGTCCTGAACTCACAGTTGTCTTGAACAACAACGGCGCTTCAACCGCGACCACCGTTGTAGCAGATATCACCCTGCCTAATAACGTGTCGTTTGTCTCAGCTACGGCAACTTCCGGAAGCTGCAGCAACGGCGCCGGCACCGTGAACTGCCAGCTTGGTGATGTTCCCGGACAGACTGGGCGCATTGTAACGCTGACTACGACGGCGGCCGCAGTCGGCGCCGGACAATTTGATGTGACGGTCACTTCGGACTTCGATGAACGGCCCGGGAACAACCAGGCCTCTGTGCAACTGACTGTCGATCCGGCTGTGGACCTGGTGATCAATAGCGCAATAGCCGGAGCAATAAATCTCAATCAGAGCACGACAATAAATGCGGCGCTCGAAAACCGGTCAATACTCGACGCGACAGGCGTTACACTGAGTATTTCACTCACTAGCGGACTGCAGGCCGACAGCGCATCCTGGTCGATTGGAACCTGTACGGTCACCACTCAACAGGTTGACTGTCAGGCGGCCAACTTCGCGAATCAGTCAAACGCCACTTTGAGTGTTGGCGTAACCGGGCTGACAGCCGGGACCCGCGGTTACACCGTAAGCCTGTCATCCAATGAGGCAGACGCTGACACAACGAACAACAGCTTCAATGGCAGCGTCGCGGTGACGGATCCCAACGCCAAGAAGAGTGGTGGCGCCATCGGCCTGCCGTTCCTCTGGTTGCTTGGCCTGGTGGCGCTCATGCGCAGGCGCGACATCCTGTAATTTCTCTGCCACCATGGCGGTCTGTATATGAGTGACGACAGACCAAACAGCCAGTAATGGGTTGATGTACCAGCAGATGATTACCCGCCTGCTCAACGAACTGCGACACCGGCGCGTGTTCCGCGCCGTGGCTACCTATGCCGTGGTGGCGTGGATCGGAGTCGAAGCCGCCGACGTCATCTTCCCGGCGCTGGGCGCTCCAGAAGCTGTGCTGACCTGGCTGATAGTGCTGGCGCTCGCGGGATTTCCGCTGGTCGCCGTTCTGGCATGGATATTCGACGTGACATCGGAGGGCGTCGTGGTCGGTACGCCGGCCCCGGAGCCAACAATTGGTCTTAGCAGGGTTTCGCAGCTCTCCAGCTGGTTCCTCGTATTGGTACTCGGCGTAGCGGTCGCATATCTGTCAGTGCGCTTGTATTCGCAAGCAGGCACCGAAACCGATTTCTTGCGTGGCAAATCAGTCGCGGTGCTGCCGTTCAAGAACATTGCCTCAGGCGATCGGGCGGATAGCGTTTACTTCAGCGACGGCGTAGCGGAGGAAATTCTCAGCGGGCTTGCAGAGGTCGAAGGCTTACGTGTGGCGGCGAGGACGTCTTCATTTGCATTTCGGGACGACGTTGACGTCCGCGAAGTTGGCAAGATCCTGAACGTATCGGCTGTATTGGAAGGCAGTGTTCGGCTGGACCAGAATTCCGATCAAGTACGCATTACGGCGCAGCTCATCGAGACGGATGGCGGGTTTCAGCTCTGGTCGGAAACGTTTGATTACAAGCTGGAAAATGTATTCGCAGTACAGGAAGAAATCGCCACGGCGATAGTGCGTGAACTGGAATTGGAGTTTTCCGGTCGGGAGGCGGATCTTGTGCAACCGGGGACCGCCAACGTCGAGGCGTACAAAGCCTATCTGCAAGGCCGTCATTCGCTGCAAAAGCAAACGGTGGCGGCGATCGATCAGGCGATCGGATTTTTCGATCGAGCAATAGAGCTGGACCCCGATTATGCGCAGGCATATGCGGGGCTCGCCGACGCCTGGATTGGTAAAAGACGGATCGGAAATTTGTCGCTGTTAGTGGCGACTCAGCAGGCACACCAGGCAATCACCACAGCGCTGCGGCTGAACAGCGAGCTCGCGGAGGCACAAACCTCATTAGGCCTGTGCGTACTCGGTGCCGGTCAGCAACGGTTTGCCGCGTCGCAGTTTACGAAGGCGATCGAACTCGATCCTAATAATGCTAATGCCTATTTGCAGCGTGCGAATCTCTTGCGCAACCAGGGGTTTCTTGAAGGCGCGATGCGAGCGTATACACAGGCGCTCGCGCTCGACCCGCGCAATTCAACGATTATTGCCGAACAGGCGATACTTACAGCACTGCAGGGACGCTTCGAGCGTGCTCTCGGACAAATGGAGTCCTTGCTGGCGGAACATCCCGAGCAGGTGTCTGCCACCTTAGCCATGTCCCGGGTTGCGGCTCTGGCCGGTCAGGCCGAACGATCCCTGGGGTTCGCCCGGCAAGCACAGGTGTTGGCGCCCGACAACCCGATTGCAATGAGTCAGGTGGTTGCCGCGTACATTCAGCTTGGGCGTATTGACGATGCAGAAGCCAACCTGGACGCGGCTCGCAGCGTTGCACCGGAGAACGAGTCTGTCCTGCAAGCGACATTGCGATTTCTGTTAGTGGCCGGGCGGCATGCAGAGCTGGACACGATGACGGCGCAGCGCGCGCAAATAGTCATCAATAATTCGGGATTGGCTGATTCCAAAATGCATCTGGAGCGCCTGGTCTGGGCCGCGATCGGGCGCTTAGCCAGTGGTGATTCGGCAGGAGCATCCGAGTTGCTCGAAAAGGCAATGCCAGATTCTATCTCTCTTGACCCACATCCACAGTCCGTGCGTTACCTTGCGCTGCTGACAAGGTCACGGGTACTCGAGGAACATGATCAGGCGAGCATTTCTGCTGCCATGGAAAATGGCCGGGCCGTAGCGCAGAGGGTACAGGCTCAGGGCTGGGGTACCGGTGACGCAGACTATGCGCTGGCCACGTTGGCAGCAGCGGGCGGCGCGGTGCCGGAGGCCCTGGGACACCTGCAGGACGCAGTTGCCAAAGGCTGGCGTAGCGTCTCGTTTGCGAATCGGGATCCGGCGATGGCCCCACTGCATTCAAACGCGGACTATCTGGCGCTGATCCAGCAAGTGGAGCAGATGTAATTCACTTCCCTAGTAGGTTTTCGGATCGTGGTTCTTGTTGTGACAAGTCAGATAGCACCGGCCACGGAACGTGCCCCGATCTTCAAACAGCAACAGGCCACGGGAGCTTGGCGAAACAATATTGAGGTCGAAGTTGATCAGGTGTGAATTATTGACCGCATTGCCCTGCGTTGCGCTCACGCCGTGTGGATCATGGCACGCCGAACAAGGGGTGTCCTCATTACGAATGTGTTTATCGTGCTCACGAAAACTGTCATCGTCCAGGATGCTGTCGCGATCGTGGCACTTATAGCAAAGCGCATACTCGAAAGAACTCTCGTTCGTGTTATCGAGTGTTGTGTAATTTTGCTCCAGAATTGGAGCATAGATTGAGCCATGCGGGCCATCCGGACCCGGGCCACCAGTTGCTGTGCTGGTATCGCTGTTATGACAGTCGGTGCAATAGATAATGCTTGTCTCCGTATAAGGCGACAGCAAACTCGGAACATTGGGATTGGCGCCTATGCCCTCGACCGGGTGAAATGACGGATTGGCGGTGTCAAACTCAAGACGTGTGTTAATTTGTGCATGCTGGCGCGTAATCGGTACGAAACTTTTTACATTATTATCCGCATGGCATTTGAAACAGATTTCATATTGAAAGCTTGCTTCCGGATTTGCCAGGAGGCCGGATGCCGTGACGCCGGACACGCCGAGCAGGGGGCCGGAAACAACCGGTGCGGAGGCTGTCAGATTATTGGCTCTATGGGGATTGTGGCAGTCGACACACTCTACGTGGTTTGTCATGAAGATCGTTGGATCTTCGACGGCATCGTGAATACGCGTGAAGTCCTGTACCCGGTGCCCAAACTGTTTTAACAAGTCCGATTCAATGTCGGTCGCGGCCACGTTGCCATTGTGGCATGCGAGGCAATTATCTTCCTCTGCGATGTAATTAAGCAGCCGTAGAGGTTCGCCGGCTTCATGTGGCTTGTGGCAATTTCTGCACGCGTTTTCTGCAACAGTCGTGTATTCGGTAAATGGCCACGGGTCGATACCGATTCCCGGCCATGTCGCGAGAGACGTGGCGTGAGCGGCGAAAGTCCAATCTTTAGGAGTGTGGCAGGTCCCGCATAATTCCGAAAAGTTGTTGGGCCGAACAAGGAATTTGCCTAAGGTATCATCGTGTGCATCGTGGCAGGAAGTGCACTGCATTTCCCCGGAACGGTCGAGCTTGACCTCATTTGTCAGTGTCGACGGGGAAGCCAGCTCACCATTATCGATTGCCAGTGATTCATCGTAAACGAACGATACCGGGTGATCGTCCGAAATATCGGTTCCCAACAGTGAGTCGCCTGCCGGCAGGAAACGTATGCCGCCGGCGAACGGAATCTCGAGCTGTCGTGATACCAGTTCTCCCAATGCGATCGTCCCGTCGTGGCAACTAAGACATAATTTCGACGCGCCCGTAGGTTGCCCCACGATGGCCAGGATGCTGGAACTCTGGTATTGCGTATACGCGGCAGCCGAGTCTTCCCTGTTCCACAACAGGCCAGTTGTTGTTCGCGCCCCGTGCGGCGTATGGCAAAAGATACAAATTTCCTGCTCCGTCGTCGACTTTATCGAACCCGGGCCTGATATCGACAGGTTGTGTTTTGTAGTTGCGATATCTGCACTTGTCCAGCCAGCGAGCAACAGGGCGGAAAAAATCCAGAAATTGCGGTGTGTCAGTATTTTCACTATTGAATCGCCTGGCGGTATTGAAATACCTGAACCCTTGAGTTGTAACTGTCCGAGACATAAATTCGGTCGTCGCCATCGATAAAAATATCGTTCGGCAACCAGAATTCGCCGGCTGCATGCCCGGCCGTGCCGAAAGCAAGTAACAAATCGCCGTTCTTGTTGAAGATCTGGACGTTATCGAACAAAGCATCGACGACGTAAATGTTGTTTTCGCTATCGACGGCTACTCCTTTAGGCCTTGAGAAGGAGCCGGGCCCATCGCCGGCTTCGCCGAAATTATCCAGAAAGCCAAGATCCGGGTTCAGAATTTGTACTCGAAAATTGAGTGAATCCGTCACATACGCATTGCCATCGGGCGCCAGGGCCACACTTGTCGGATAGTGCAATGCATCGTCTTCATCTCCATTGCGGCCAACGCGGGCCTTGATACTGAAGTCGCTGGAATCGAAAACCAGCAATTCGGAAGCAAGCGTGTCTACGACCAGCAGCTCATCGGACTCCGGACGAAATGCGAGTCCGGTGGGCCGCAGCAGCTGACCGCGGCCAATCGATGCCACGTACTTCTTACCGAACGAGTCGAACACATGGACAAGTTTCGTTGCAGCATCCGACACGAAGACCCGGCCATGCCCGTCCGCGGTAACTCCAATCGGATATTCGAATTCTGCAAGAGGCTTGTTGGGAAATGAGTGGTAGCGGGAGCGGCGAGAGTCAAAAACATGAACTCTTTTCTGCCGCGTATCGACAACATATAAACGGCCATCTGGATCGACATGCAAACCCTGCGGCCGCGCAATTCTATCCGGCTTCTTTCCCTTGATCAGGCTCCACGTCTTGCTGAGCCAGCCACCACGAATTTCTGCATCGGCCGGTGTCGTCACGGAGTAAAGGTAGCTGATTCTTGCCGCCTGCGGTGCCGGCGGCCATTGTGGTAGCACGCTGTTTTCCGGCCGCACATTGTCATCCGTGCTGCTGGCACAACCTGCAATCAACAGGGCTACCGATAGAATCTGGAACTTGCAAACAGGTCGTTTCATGTTGTTACCTGAACAGCCGGGAAACATACAAGGTCACGAGTCTTCTGTCCCGCTCCTGAAAGACCAGGTCGTCCGATTCATCCAGTTCCTCGTAACGCACGAAACCGCTCCAGTCACCATAGCGCAGCGACCATTTGGAAATCACCCCCTTACTAACTGTGTCTTGCGAATCGCCGTCGATATCGCGCGAGAAAGCGTTTAGTTCAAACCGCCCCCATCGCCTCATGTCCCAGCGCAAATTGCCGGAGAAGCCAACGGTACGAGAATCACTGCCTTCCTCTTTGAAGTCGGTCTCAGCATAACCTGCTGATGCACCGATCGAGAACGTTTGTGTCACTCGAAACGTAAAAGCCTGTTGGAATCGTAGTCGCGTCAACGGGGTTCTTACCGTGTCTCGAAGTTCGTAGTCTGCCGTCGTCCGGCTCCAGCGCCAGTCAAAACTCGCACCGACTCTTTGAATCCTGTCATCGGCAAGATCAGACGGCAGCGTTCCTGATATCAGATCTTCTTTGGCCTGGTTGAAATTGTAATAAAGTCGAAGCGATTGCCATAAATGAACATTTACACCGGCACGCGCTGAGAATCGGTCTGTCTTGAACGGTGCCTGTGTTGCGAAAACGTAGTCCACCAGCACCGTTTCACCATCCGCGATACTGCCAAACAGGCGTCGCTCGATCGTAACGGAGTCACCGACTTCGTTCAGGATATAGTCGATACCCTCTATGTAAGTTACCAGCCTGCTGGTATCGGAAACAACGACCGAATTTATGTCGATGTTCGATCTCGACAGAATTTCCGGAGACGTTCCAAGCAATGTATGGGCTTCACCAAGAATCTGGCTCGAATCGGCATCAATGTCGTTGTCCTCAACTCTGTACGCATAACCGTTGGTTATCGTCAGCATGCCGTTGGGGATCGCGCGCAGGTATCGAAGATCGAGATCAACCTCGCTAATGTCTATCTCTCCGTCATTAAACTTGTCGTTACTGGTGTACAGCTCCAGCCGGCTTCTTAGATTCTCATACAACTGGTGTTCGAGCGCGGCTGACAAGAAGCGTGCATCCGATCGGAAGCCGTTGTTCTCCCGT
>Ga0255057_10001158_pt1 | contig 15018 bp, 13 predicted proteins | sample Cases_109_6_MG_FD_189022 | JGI IMG/M metagenome (GOLD analysis project Ga0255057, IMG submission 189022) | Seawater microbial communities from Amundsen Gulf, Northwest Territories, Canada - Cases_109_6 | ecosystem: Environmental > Aquatic > Marine > Gulf | place: Canada: Northwest Territories... | reverse complement strand
ACAAGGCTCTGGAAGACCAAGCGCTTATGGAGCGCCTGACCTATCAGGACCTGACGGCGTTTCGGACGCTTTACAACCGATACAGCAGTCTTGTGTACTCCGCCTCATTGCGGGTACTGCGAGACGCTGGTCTGGCCGAGGATATGGTGCAGGAGATATTCCTTCGCATATGGCGCAAACCGGAAAGCTACGTGGCCACGCGCGGAAAGTTCGCCACCTGGCTGACCTCGGTGACCAGGAATCGTGCAGTCGACGCGATCCGGTCGCGAAACAGACGCTATCGGCACGAAACGGCATCGCCCGAGGAGCAGGAATGGGATGTACCCGGAGACGAGCGCGACGATCCAGCGCTCACGGCGGAGATGTCAGACCAGCGGAGGATGATTCTGAAAGCGCTTTCGGGTCTACCGGCGGAGCAGCGGAAGGTCATTGAGTTGGCTTACTTCGGAGGTCTCACACAACAGGAGATCTCCGAAAAACTTGATCAACCGCTGGGAACCGTGAAGACGAGAATTAGACTGGGGATGCAGAAGCTGAAAATGGCCCTCAGTCCGGAGATACGATGAGTACGGAGCAAATGGACTGCGACCAAGTAGCAGAGATCCTTGACGCCTACTCGCTAGGCGCCTCTGAGTCTGATGAGGCTCGCGGCCTCGAGTCGCACGTCTCGGACTGCGTCCGCTGCTGGGAGCAGTTGAACGAAGCGCAGCAGGCCGCTGCAATGCTCGCGCTTGCCATTCCCATGGAGGCTGCCCCCGTCACTCTGGAAGACCAGATTATGCGTGAGGCCGCCCGCGACTCCCGCCCGCCTGTCCGCGATTCGCGCCCTGGTCTCTTCGGCCGATTCAGGTTCGGTTGGCCTGCGGCTGCTGGGGTATTCGGATTCGCCGGCGTCGTCGCTTTGGTTTTCGCTGGTGTCCTCCAAGTTCAGCTGAGCGACCTTCGCGACGAAAACAGCGACCTCGAGAACCTCGTTATCGCCGAAGAGCAGACCATCGAGGACATGCGTGGCATCATGACCGTCTTCGCCATAGCAGATGACATCGACACTGTGCCCATCGCCGCGATCGCGCCTGAGGCCGCTGAGGCTCAGGTAACCTATAGCTGGAGCCGCGAACAGAGCGTGGGATTCATCCTTTGCCAGAACTTGCCTCCTCTTGCGGAAGGCCAAGTCTATCAGGCGTGGTTTACCCTGGAGGGCAACCCCCAGTCCGCTGGCACGTTCAGCTCGCACGATGGTTCGTGCAACATGCCGCTCGGGTTGGTCGAATCGGCGCCACCCAGCGGATTGGGCATAACCATTGAGCCTGAGGGCGGTAGCAGTCCGCCGGCCCACGGCGAGTACATCCTCTACACAAGCGTCGGCGAATAGCTCCCGATACCCATCCTGGATTGACAGAAGCGCACCTGTCGTTGATACTTAGTCTCACTGAGACCAAGTATCATGTCTAACCTTGAAGCCATTAGCCTGAAGTTGGAGGCCCGCGGACACCGCGTAACCCCATCGCGCCGTGCCGTAATTGCCGCTATCCTCCAGCAAAATGAGCACTTCACCGTGGACGACCTCCTATCGCATCAGGGCGCCGGCCGGGCCACAGTCTTTCGCACGATCCGGTTGTTGACGGAGATCGGCGCTGTCTGCCGCGTGCTCATGGAGGATGGCAGCCTGCACTATCGGGTGTCCGAAAGGGGCAAGCACCACCATCACGTCGTCTGCAGTGACTGCGGACGCGTCCAGGACCTCGATCAGTGCGTGATCGCCGACGTTATGCGCGAACTCTCAGGCGCTACCGGCTTTGACATCGAAGGACATTGGCTGGAGTTGTACGGCAAGTGTTCGCAGTGCAGGAGCCGGTCTCCGGTCGCCGTAGCCGGGTAACCATCTCTGGAACGTTAGTGAGAGCCAGCATTAGTCGTGCGTAAGATTGCCGTCGGAGTCCTCGGACTAGCGCTCTTCGTTGTCGGTCTGAACGCCGTTGCATGCGGTGGCGACGAGGATGACAGCGGAAAGCTTCAGGTTGTGACGACTCTGGAGCTGGTCGCTGACTTTGTAGAAGCCGTCGGCGGAGACGAAGTCGAGGTCACAACCCTGATCCCGGCCGGAGCCGACCCGCACACGTTCCAGCCCTCCCCGGGGGACGTTGCATTGATATCCCAGGCCGACATCGTGTTCGCGAACGGCCTTGGCTTAGAGACCGCCACCATCGAGCTCATCGAAGCGAACCTCGCCTCCGACGCGACGCTCGTGAAGCTGGCTGATGAGACCGGTGCGCGAGGCTTCGAGCTCATCGGCGGCGACGGAGACGGCAATGCCAACCCGCACCTCTGGCTCGATCCCAGAGCAGTGCACGTCTACCTCGAGATCGTTGAGGAGCGCCTCGCCGAACTAGAACCTGACAACGAGGACCAGTTCAGAACAAAGCGACTGGACTACCTCGTCGAAGTGGACGATTCTACGGTCTACCTAGCCGCGAAGGTTGCAGATGTTTCCATTGCACGGAAAGTGCTGGTCACGACGCACGATGCATTCCCCTACTTTGCAGACGCGCTCGGCTTTGAGATCGGAGCTGTGGTTGCCACCGGCCCTGGACAGGAGCCAAGCCCTAGAGCGGTGGCTGATCTAACCCAGGTGATCGAAGACCGGCAGGTTCTAGCCGTGTTCAGAGAACCACAAGTCGGGCCGGAGACCGACGTGCTGGAGCAGGCGGCGGCGGATGCTGGAGTCCAGGTCTGTGTGCTTCTCAGCGACGCCTTCATCGGCGACGTCGACTCCTACACCGGTCTTGTCCGCCAGAACGCTGATGAGCTCTCACGGTGCCTCGGACGATGACCGAATGAGTAGCGAACCAACGCAGCCTCCTGCCGTCGACGTGAGCCACCTTCGCGCGGGCTACAACGGCCAGCCGGTGCTCGATGACGTGACTTTTACCGTCGAGAAGGGGTGCCTCGCCGGCCTTGTTGGTCCGAACGGGTCCGGTAAGTCGACTCTCATCAGGGTGATCATGGGACTGATGAAGCCGTGGAGCGGCGGCGTCGAGGTCTCTGGAACCGCTGTCAAGGCTGGTCGGACATCCATCGGTTACGCACCGCAGTCTGAGTTGGTCGACTGGAGCTTTCCCGTGACCGTACAAGACGTTGTGTTGATGGGACGCTACGGGAAGATCGGGCTCATACGAAGGCCGGGACCAGAGGACCGTGATATCGCTCTTCGGTCCCTTGAGCGCGTGGGCCTGGCGGAGTTTAGCCAGCGCAGAGTCGGCGAGCTATCCGGTGGCCAGCAGCGGCGCGTCCTGATAGCGCGGGCGCTGGCGCAGGAAGCGGACCTGATTCTCCTCGACGAGCCATTGGCGGGTCTGGACGCCGCCGCCCAGCACGATCTCCTGCGTCTGCTGGAGGACCTTCGCAAGGAAGAACGAACGCTATTCGTCGCTACGCACGATCTGTCATGCGTAGCCTCAGACTTCGATCACGCGGTGCTACTGAACAAGCGAGTGGTCGCCTTCGGCCGGCCCAAGGACGTCTTCACCGCCGATCTGCTGTCCGAGACGTTTGAGCGGCACCTGCTGGTCCTGCCCGGCGGTGAACGTACGTTGGTGGGGCCGTGACCGAGATCATCGATACCCTGCGAGAGCCTTGGACGTTCGAGTTCATGCAGCGCGCGCTGATCGTCGCGGTCATCATCGGCGTGGTGTCAGCTGTCGTTGGCAGTTTTGTCATCCTCAAGGGGATGGCCTTCATCGGCGATGCGCTTCCGCACGCCAGCTTCGGTGGTGTCGCCATCGCGTTCGTAATCGGGGCGAATCTCCAGCTTGGCGCCGCGGTCGCCGCGATTCTTGTCGCGCTCGCGATCGGATTCATTGGCAAGCGCGGGACAGTTCGCTACGACACCGCTATCGGCATCATGTTCATCGCCGGATTCGCCCTTGGAATTCTGATTGTCAGCCGCGAAGAAGGCTACGTCGTCGACCTCTTCAGCTTCGTCTTTGGGAACGTCCTCAGCGTCAGTTGGACGGACGTCTGGATCACGGCTGGCCTCGGGGCGTTTGTGCTCACGATCGTAGCGCTCTTCTACAAGGAGTTGCTCTTCACCGCCTACGATCCCTCGATGGCGGCAGCGTCGGGCCTGCCGGTGAATGCGGCGCAGTACGGTCTCCTCATCCTGATCGCGATCACTGTCGTCCTCGCCCTGCAGGTGATGGGGATCGTTCTCGTCCTGGCGATGCTTGTCGCCCCACCCGCCACAGCACAGCTCCTCACGCGACGCCTTCCGGCGATGATGGGCTTGGGAGCGGTGTTCGGCGTCCTAGCAGCCGTCAGCGGCCTCTATGTGGCCTGGTACGCGGACGTCTCCGCCAGCGCGTCGATCGTGTTGACCGCGACGGCCATGTTCGCGCTCGCCTTTCTGTTCTCCCCCAGCACGGGCCTCCTCCGGAAAACTCAGTGGGCACAAGATATCCCAACGGATGGCGCGATGCAGGAGCCTAGTTCAGGCGCCGCTGGCGATCGCTAGATCCAGAGCCGCGTAACCAGATAGGCGGATGCTGCCCCGATCGTACTGCCGATGCCGGGAGCGAAGGGAAAGTCAACCACCAGGGCGACCGCGGAGCCGATACCGAGCCCGATGAGAGCCCCAAGGAGGATGAGTACAATTCGCCCGGTTGTAGTGAGCAATCGCTTTTCGCCTAATCCGGCCGCTGGTTGACCATTAAGCCGCATCTTACCAGCCTTGGAACGCCTTTGGTACAACATGCCAGACGCCAGCTCGTTCCGTTTGCAGTAGTTGTAAGATTGGAGATGTAGTGTTCACCGATATTGGCGCGTACATCAACTACTTCGAGGGCGCTCACCGCCGTACGGTTGGTGACGTTTCAGCGCTCCCGCCTGAGGCCGTGTCCTATATGCCCGAGACTGGTGAGGGGGAGAACGCCTGGGGCATCGCCGAGATCGTTCGGCACATCGCCGGGGCGCGTCTCTACTTCACGCGGGCGTATCGCGATGAGGGCTGGTGCTGCTCCGACGAGCTTCGCGAGGTCGAGGCTCAGAGCGATTGGGCACCCTGCCTTGATCAGTCAGCGAATCTCGTCGTCGAGCGCTTGAGCGGCACTCCCGCAGATTGGCTGACTCGCAAGATCCAGATGATCGACACCGACCGGGCGCTTTCCGGCTGGCGGATCCTCATGATGTGCCTCGAGCACGAAGTCCACCATCGATCGCAGATCGATACATACGCGGGCCTCCAGGGCTGGGACGTCCCGCACATCTACGGTCGCTCGGCCGAGCAGGTGGGCCTGGAACGCCAGCGCCAGAAACGCCTCCAAACCGACTGATTTCATCGATCCTCCGCTCATTCGGCGGAATCTCCTGACTTCGCTGCCGGAGACCGTATCAGCGACCGTGTCAGAGTCGTCATAACTAACAGAGGACGCAATGGTACTAGATACAAACAAACTAAAGACGATCGACCGCAAGTCGCGGCTGCGTATCCCACACTATCCACCGCCCAAGCAGACGCCGGAGCAGCGCGTACACAACCGGCTGGAGGTCTTCGAAGGTTACGACCTTGAGACTGCCAAGCTGGAAGCGTTGCGTTGCATCCAATGCCCGGCTGTGCCTTGCCAGAAGGCCTGTCCGGTGGAGAACGACATACCCGGTGCGCTGCTCAAGCTCGAAGACGGTGATGTGCTGGGCGCTGTGGCCGTGTTCCGAGAGACGAATCCTGCGCCAGACATGTGCGGACGGCTCTGCCCGCAGGAGAGCCTCTGCGAAGGTAGTTGCGTCGTTGGCAAGAAAGCGATCCCCGTAGCCATCGGTCGGTTGGAGGCCTTCGTCGCCGACTACGAGCGCGATCACGGCGGCCGACCCGCTCCAGAACCGGCCCCTTTCACCGGCAAGCGGGTCGCTGTTGTTGGCTCGGGCCCTGCCGGCCTGACCGTGGCCGAAGCGCTCGCCACAAGTGGGCATGGTGTCAAGGTGTTCGAGGCGTGGCCGCAGCCGGGAGGCGTCCTGCGATACGGCATCCCCGGCTTCAAGATGGACAAGCGTCACGTGGACGAGCAAGTCGATTATCTGCGCATCCTCGGTGTCCAGTTCGTGTTCGACTGCGCCATCGGCCAGGATCTGCCGATCGACCACCTTTTCGCTGACGGCTACGACGCCGTCTTCCTCGGTCACGGCGCCGGAAAAGCCAGGCGGATGGGAATCCCGGGCGAGGAGCTTGAGGGCGTCCATATGGCCACCGAGTTTCTCGTGCGTACGAAACTCGAAAGCGATGAACTCCCGGCTCACATGCGACAGCCGCTTGAGGTTGGTAAGCGCGTCGTCGTCATCGGTGGTGGCGACACCGCGATGGACTGCGTCAGGTCGGCCGTCCGCACCGGCGCCGAATCAGTCGTCTGCGCCTACCGCCGTGACGAATCCGAGATGGTCGGCCGCGTAGAAGAACGTCGGCACGCGAAAGAGGAGGGCGTTGACTTCACCTTCCTCGTCAGCCCCGTCGAAATTCTTCCCGCCGACGATGGTGAGTCGGTCCGTGCGCTGCGCCTACAGCGTATGCAGCTGGGCGAGGAGGACGCCTCCGGTCGCCGCCGCCCTGAGCCGATCGCTGGCTCTGAGTTCGAGATCGAGGCTGACACCGTCGTCGTCGCCATCGGATACGAAGTCGACCCGACGTTGACCGCTGCCACCACGGACCTGCAGGCGAATGAATGGGGCACAATCGCGGTCAGCGCTGACGGCACAACCAGCCGCCCGGGCATCTTCGCCGCCGGCGACAACGTTAGAGGCGCCGACCTCGTGGTGACAGCGCTTGCCGACGCCAAGCGCGCCGCCGCGGCCATCGACGAATACCTCTCGCAGCTTTAGTATTGGCCTGTCAGCAAATATGCCCCTGACGGAGCGCGGCGTCCTACGACCAACCAAACGCCTAGGTTCCGCCGGTCTGGTCGCCGATCTCCTCACCTTCGTGCAGGAACCGCATCACCCACGTGAACCGCCCGAGCGTGTCAACGTAGCCGGCCGAAACCGCTGGCCGCCGGGGTGTGTCTGCCGGCGGACGGCCTTCACCGTTGTAGTCGAAAAAATCTCCCGTCGCCGTTATCAGGAACCCCGGAAGACCATCGGAGAACGGTGGCGTGCCGGGCGCCGTTGCGTAGAGGCCAAGCCCAAGCTCTGACGCGCGCGCCGCCGCTGGTTCGTAGAACGTCTCGACGATGTCCACGTCGATCGGGTCTCCCTCGGCGAACCAGCCGCTCTCATACGCCTGACTGAGGAACGTCTGTATCGCGGGTCCGCGCCCGACCGGTTGCGGCGTCGTCTCTGGTTCGCTGGAACTGCCGCAGGCAGCAAGTATCAGCGACCCAATCACCGCGATAGGCATTAGACGTGTCAGCATGTCAATCTCTTATACGTCGTCCAGCGCTAGATGGTGTCCATGTACTCGCCGATCGCGTCGATCCGCACGTTCTCCACCGCGATCTCGGGCGCGTAGACGATCTCATCGGCGGCCCAGACCAGCGTTGGCTTACCTTCCTTGGTGACGCCGATGACGCCGTTGAGGAAGCGGTGAATGTTTTCGTTGATCCGCAGCGTGTTCGCCTTGATCGGTTCGGCGAGCTTGCCGTCCTTTATGAGATAAGAGTCCGCAACCACCGTGCCCGTGAAGTCGCCCGCCCGCAGGCCGTTGACCGGGTACGTATACCAGATGCGGCCGATGTACAGCCCGTCGCCGACCAGGCGGCAGATCTCTTCCGTTGACTCGATCTCGCCGGGGACCATCACATTCGTGGGGTTGATGCCCGGTTGCGCGTCAAAGTGACGGCCGCCGCCACGCGCGAATCGGAAGCCGTTGCGCGGCACGAATGCCGATGCCCACTCTTTCGGGTCGACGCCGAGCTTCTCCTTCGCGCCCGGATCGCCGAGCAGCCGTTGGGTCTCGTAGTGGTTCGAGAGCAGTCCGACCAGACGCCCATCCTTGATCAGCTCTGTGCGCCCCGTCGCCAGCCCTTCGCAAGTGATCGACTTGGAACCGACGAGCCCAGCCGCCGCACCGTCGTCCACAAGATTGAACTTCTCCGAGGCGACCTGCTGCCCGAGCTTGCCCATGAACGGCGACGCAGCTGCGTAGAACATGCCCGTGTTGAGCCCCGGCATCAGGATGTAGTGCAGGATCTCCATCACCGCCTCGCGTCCGAAGACGACCTTGTACTCGCCGCTCGGCACCCGTACGCCGCCGATGCCCGAGATCGCGTTGCGCGCAGCCTCGCGGCCAGCCTCCTCATCGAAGCGGCTCAGAGCCGTCGCAGCGCCATAGCCGCTGCCCTTCGCGTCCTCCCGTTCGACCATCGATGTGATGAACGACATCACCATCGTCGATTCGTCCGACTGTACCTCTGGCATCGCCGTTGAGGCCACGGCCATTCGCTCCTGCAACATGCTGACATCACCGCTGATGATGAGGCCCAGCTCCTTCACGTGGTCGTGGTCTCCGGCGATGTTCGCCAGCGTCTCCGAGGTCTCGAACACACGCAAAGCGCCGCCGACGACGCCCCAGCCCGCGTTGACGAGATCCTGGTCGTTGATGTCCATGATCGCCGGGTCGTGGTAACCCTTGATCGATGCCTTCTCCCCGGTGGGGCGAGCAAGGCTCACGAATTCCGGATCGTCGGACGCGCCCTTACGCGCCTTGTCGAGCGCCGACTTCACGCCCGATATGCTGATATCCGACGGCTCCGATCCGAAGCCGATGCGCCGACCTTGGCCGTTCGCGGCCTTGAGCACCACCTGCACGCCCACGCCGTAGTTCACGACCGACTTCGGCTCCTCGACCCCGTTGCACGGTATGTGCGACGTGTAGTTCAGCCGGGTCAGCAGAATGCCGTTCGCGGAAACGAAGACCTCCGCCTCCTCGACATCCTGCTGAGAACGGAGGAAGGCAAGGCCGTCAGCAGCGGCTTTCTGCAAGTGTGCCAGTGGGATCATGAGTCGGCTCCTTCGTGCCTGTTTAGATGATTCATCGCGGAAACGCCTCGTGGCCACCGCCGACCGTGATCGCACAACCTGTCGTGTACGCAGACCGGTCGGATGCAAGGAAGACCGCGGCCTCCGCAACGGCTTCCGGCGGGATCACTGCCTTCCCCAGGACACTGCGCTCGGCGTAGTACTGCAGCATCTCTTCTTCCGTCTTGCCCGTCTCCCGCGCGCGCTCCGCGAGCCGCTGTCTGAACAACCGTGTGTCGATCGCGTCGGCGTTGATGTAGTTCGCCGTAATGCCGTGCCGCCCTAATTCGGCGGCGACGTTGCGTGCGTAGTGCACCAGCGCCGCCTTGGCGGCCCCGTACGCCGCCGCTCCGGGCCCGGGGGCGAACGCCGCCTTCGATGCATTGTAGATCAGCCGTCCGCCGGTCCCCTGCGCGATCATCACCTTCGCCGTTTCGCGCGTCGCGGCGACCGCCCCCTCAAAGTGGATGGCCGACTGTCGCTGCACCTCTGAGTTCGGAACGTCAACGACCGAATGCATCCCCGGTGCAACTCCGGGCGAGTAGAACAGGATGTCGATTCCTCCGAAGCGCATCACCGCTTCGTGGAACGACGACGAGATCTCGTTTGGGTCCGACGCGTCCATTCGCACCGCATGGGCACGCTCCGACGATTCGCCGTTGATCCGATTGGCGACCTCAGTGACGCCGTCGAAGTCGATGTCGCCGAGAGCGACGTGAGCGCCCGCAGCGGCGAATCGCAGCGCCGTCGCTCGGCCGATCCCGTTGGCGGCGCCGACGATGACGGCAACCTTACCGTCCAATTCGGGCCGGGACTTCGCCTTCTCTTCGATCTTGCGGCGTTCCAGCGGCCAATACTCCATCTCAACCGCGTCAGCGTCTGAGAGAAACTCGAACGACTCAACGGCCTCGGCGCCGGCCATCGCGTCCAGTGTTGCGCGGTAGCAGTCGGCTGCGACGGTGGCGCTTCTGCGATCTCTCCCTGCACTGATGATCCCGAGGCCGGGAATCACGACCGTCTTCAGGAAGTCGGGTATCGGGTTGTTCTGTTCCTGCGCCTTCGTGTAGTCGACGTAGTCACCATAGAACGACGCGACCGATTTGTGGACGTCGTCTTTGAGCTGCGTCGCGTCTGAATCCAGGTCGAGGTTCAAGACAAGGGGACGGACGCCAGCGCGAAGAATGTGCTCCGGCGTCATCACACCCTTGGCGGCGGCGGCAGGGTACGTCTCGCCGGCGATCTCCTCGAGGTTTTCGGGTGCGTCCGTGAAAACGAGTACCGGTTGCCAGTCCGCACTTCCCGTAGCACGCGAAAGCTCGCCACGCACGATCGGTAGCAAAGTAGAGGCGTGCGTGCGCCGCGTCGTGATGTCGAGCGTCGGAGCGGTCCGCGGACCGAATACTTCCTTCCCCTCCGCGTGCTCAGCCACGAACGCCTCTGCCGTATCGATGATCGCGACGAGGTTCTCGTAGCACTCCTTGGCAGTTTCGCCCCAGACCGTGAGGCCGTGCTTCTCCATGGCCAATCCGGTGACTGTGGCGGGCGGGCCGTCGGCATACAACTGGGCCAACCGCTTCGCCAGCGGGAAGCCCGGACGCACGTACTCTAGGAACGCAACCTCCGAACCAAGCGCCGACTCTACGTTCCGCCGCGCACTTGGCGTGTCGGTCAGCGAGAGTGTGGCGATGTCGTGCGTATGCGCGATGTACTTGGCTGGGAGGAGCGCGTGAAGCGGCGTTTCGACGCTCGGTAGCGGGTCTCCGCCGGGGAAGAGCATGCAAGCGTGCATGAACTCCATCATCCCCTCGTCGGTCATCGATTCGAAGTTCTGCAGCGCCGCGAGCCGCTCGCTGTACAGGTGCGTGAACCCCTCCGCCGTGATCGTGCGTAGGTCCGTTCCGCTCCCCTTGACCACGAGAGTACTCGCCGTGGCGCCGAGCAGGTCCTCCTCGTCAAGCTTGACCGACGTGTTACCGCCGCCAGGCTGCACCAGCGCCGGATCACGGCCAATCAGGTTTGACAGGTACACCACCTGCTCGAGATCGGTCTTGCCGGCGTCGGCGTCTTTCCAGAGGTTGTTCATGTTCGAACCGAGGCTAAGCTCCCGTGAGCCTCGCCCGGCTTCTCAGCGTCGGCCCACCGTTGCCCATGCGCTTCGTCTGCATCGGCTGGCCCTTCCCGCAGTTCGGGATCGCGAACATCTGGAAATCGTCGGCGACCGCGTCGACGTTCATGAAAAAGTCGCGGCTGTCGCTCATCAGACCTCCGTCCCGGAACAACTGGCCGATCTCGCCATTCTTGATCTCGTAGACCTTCATCGCCGTGATCCGGAAGTTCTCTCGCGACTCGGCGATCGACGGAATACGGTGCCCGACGACGTAGTACCCGTCGTCGACCTCCTTGATGATGTCGTGGTGATTGCGGTCACCGGGCGCGATAGCCGTGTTCGACATGCGGATCAGTGGCACGAACGAGGCGTCCGTCGCCTTGTAGTGACCGTTCGGCTCGGCGTCCATGATCGCCGCCGTCTGGCGGCTGTTCGTGAAGCCGTTGAAGATTCCTTTGTCGAAGTGATAGATCCGCCGTGCCGGTGTGCCTTCGTCGTCGTACATGTACTGCCCGAAGCAGTCAAGCGTTGGGTCGCTAAACGCCGTCACGAGGTCCGAGCCGATACGTTTGCCGAGCTGATTGTCGTTCGGGCTGCGCAGTAACCATGAGCGGCCGGCGTATCCGGTCTCGAACTTCAGCGCGCGGTCCAGCTCCGTCGGGTGGCCGATCACTTCGTGGCAAAGAAGCGCGTTGTAGTGCGGATCGGTGACCACTACGACGTCCTTGTCCGTCGCCTTCAGTGGCTCGCAGCCGGCCAGTGTGACGGTGTCTCGTGCCAGCTCCAGCGAGAAGTCCATGAGGTGAGGGAACTTGACGAACTCCTCATCCGAGCCGCGAGTGATCTGTTCCCAGCCGCGAAGGTGGCCCGTGAAGTCGTACAGCTCCTGATGCCCGTCCGCCGTGGCGGCGATAACGAAGCACGTACCCTGGGTGATCGCCCAGGACTGCTGGATGTTCGCCCCCTCGGAACTGACGAACAGTTGGCGGCTTAACTGCGTGCTCGCCGAGATGTGGTTGAAAGCCACGGAGTCGTCGATCCCCTGGACCCGCGTCGAAACGTCTCGCACGTACTCAACAGCGTCGTCGAGCGGCACTTCGCGCGGATCGATCTCATACTTCGCGTCCGTAGTGTCCTGGCGGACGTCGATCGGCGCCAGCGTCACGTCGGTCAGGGCGTCGCCCAGCGTCGTAAACCTGGAGCGTGTGCCGTCTTTTGCGCGCGCGTTCGCCATCGCCCGGTCATAGGCTCGGTCGAGCGCCCCACGGAGGCTGTCCTGGAGCCGGCCGAGGTCAGCCGCCCCCATGATCTCCCCGAAGTAGCCCGGCGCCGCTATCCGCTCGCCGGCGATGACGCGGACGCCGAACTCAAAGCCGTAGTCTTCGCCGCTGAACTTGTCCATGCCATTCTCGGCGACAGCGCCCTTGCCCTCGCTGATCTCGATACGGATGTCAGCATAGCGGCAGGAGCGCTTGCCCTTAACGTACGATCCGACCAGGTCGTGAACGGCCTCACGGACCTGCGGGATGATTTCGATGCTTACTTTGTCCGACACGCGGTGCCTCCGAAGATTCGAGGATTAGGATCGAGCGTTCAGTTCGTTCGTGTGGGCTGATTCAGCACACGGGAGATTGTCAAACGTCAAACGTTAGGGGTCAAGCGCGGGAGTTCCGCGGACGACCTCGGTCCGATAGCCAAGCCGCCGACTTCAGTCGGCGGTGTCCCGCCTAGTTGACCGGCAGCATCGTGTCGCCGGTGAGGAACTTATCGATCCCCCGTGCTGCGTCGCGCCCCTCGGCGATCGCCCAGACGATCAGCGACTGGCCGCGGGTCATGTCGCCGGCTGTGAACACGCCGCGAACGTTCGTCATCTTGTCAGCGTCGGCCTTGACGTTTCCTCGCTCGGTAAGCTCCACGCCTAGCTGGTTCAGCATGTAGTTCTCGGGGCCCAGGAATCCCATCGCCAGCAGAAGGAGGTCTACCTCCTCCTCGAACTCCGTATCCGGGATCTCCTTCATGTTCATCTTGCCGTTCTCTGAGACGAACTCCACCTTGCAACCGTGCAGCTTCTTGAGGACCCCGTTCTCACCGGTGAGCTTCTTCGTCAAGATCTGGAACTCACGTTCGCCGCCCTCTTCGTGCGCACCCGACACCCGGTAGATGTTCGGCCATGTCGGCCACGGGTTATCGTCAGCACGTTCGTCGGGAGGACGCGTCAGTATCTCCATCTGGATCACCGACTCGGCGCCTTGTCTGTGGGTGGTGCCCAGACAGTCGGCGCCCGTGTCTCCGCCGCCCAGGATAATGACTTTCTTCCCCTCGGCGCTGATGAACTGATCGTCGGCGATCTCGTCACCGGCGTTACGCTTGTTCTGGAGCGGCAGGTAGTCCATCGCCACGTATACACCCTTCAGGTCGCGGCCCGGCACATCGAGGTTGCGAGGGTGGGTCGCGCCGCCGGTCAGGCACGTCGCATCGAACTCCGTGAGAAGCGAGCGAGCGTCCTTATCCTTACCAACGTCGACTTCTGGTCTGAAGATCACGCCTTCCGCTTCCATCTGGTCCAGCCGCCGCTCGATGAAGCGCTTTTCCATCTTGAAACCGGGGATTCCGTAGCGGAGCAGGCCGCCGATGCGGTCGTCCCGTTCGAAAACGGTGACCGAGTGTCCGGCGCGGGCCAGCTGCTGCGCGCAGGCCAGACCAGCCGGTCCAGAGCCCACGACGGCGACGCTCATGCCGGTCTTGCGCTCGGGCGGCTCGGGCTTCACCCAGCCGTGCTTCCACGCGTACTCAATGATCTCCAGCTCGACCTGCTTGATCGTTACTGGGTCGTCGTTGATGCCCAGAACGCAGGACGCCTCGCACGGCGCCGGGCAGAGGCGTCCCGTCCACTCCGGGAAGTTGTTCGTTGCATGGAGGCGCTCGATCGCTTCCTGCCACTGGTCCTTGTAAACGAGGTCGTTCCAGTCAGGAATGATGTTGCCCAGCGGGCATCCCTGGTGACAGAAGGGGATACCGCAGTCCATACAACGCGCGGCCTGGTTCTTGAGGTGGTCTTTCGGGAACTCCTCGTAGACCTCGATCCAGTCGTGGACGCGTTCGTCGATCGGCCGCCGGGTCGGGAGTTCTCGCTTGAACTCCAAGAATCCCGTGATCTTACCCACCGGCCACGCCAACCTTCTCTTCGCCGCTCTCCTTGCTTGCTTCCTCAGCCTGTTCCCGGAGCACTCGCTTGAAGTCTCTCGGCATCACCTTGACGAACCTCTCGGCTGCCTTAGGCCACTGTGCGAGCAACCTCTTCGCCACCTCGCTGCCCGTGTATTCGCTGTGCCGCTCCATCAGCCCTCGAACGAGCTCCATGTCTTCCTCATCTAGCTTATCGAGGTCTACCATCTCTTGGTTGCAGCGAACGTGGAAGTCGCCGTCCTTGTCGTAAATGTAAGCGATGCCGCCGCTCATCCCAGCCGCGAAGTTACGTCCCGTCGGTCCGATAACTACCACGCGGCCGCCGGTCATATACTCGCAGCCGTGGTCGCCTATCCCCTCGACGACCGCGATCGCTCCGCTGTTTCGGACGCAGAACCGCTCACCGGCGACGCCGCGGACGAACATGCTGCCCGCCGTTGCACCGTAAAGCGCCACGTTGCCGATGAGGATGTTCTCCTCCGGCACGAACGTCGATGCCTTCGGCGGATAGATGATTATCTTGCCGCCGGAGAGACCTTTGCCGAAGTAGTCGTTAGCGTCACCTTCAAGCCGCAGCGTCATGCCGCGCGGGACGAACGCGCCGAAGCTCTGGCCCGCCGAACCCTCGAAGTTGATCGTGATCGTATCGTCCGGCAACCCGTCGAACCCGTATTTTCGCGTCAACTCACTGCCAAGGATCGTACCTACGGTACGGTTGATGTTGCGAATCA
>Ga0255057_10001157_pt1 | contig 15022 bp, 18 predicted proteins | sample Cases_109_6_MG_FD_189022 | JGI IMG/M metagenome (GOLD analysis project Ga0255057, IMG submission 189022) | Seawater microbial communities from Amundsen Gulf, Northwest Territories, Canada - Cases_109_6 | ecosystem: Environmental > Aquatic > Marine > Gulf | place: Canada: Northwest Territories... | reverse complement strand
AGCTGGCGCGCTTCTCCGAGGATCCCATCGTAGTCGGTCGAGACGACTTCTGCGCTTATGGGCCCATCGACCACCTCACAGATATCGACGAGCACGTCCTTGAAGGGCCGCCCTGTTTTCGCCACGAGGGATGGATTCGTCGTCACCCCGTCGACGACGCCCATGGCGGCGGCGTCGCGAATCTCCTCGATGTCTGCCGAGTCGATGAAAATCTGCATGGCTCCAAGTAAAGGGCGGCGGGCAGGCGCGGTCAAGCGGAGCGTCGGCTGGCCGACAAACCACGCAATCACTGGGCGGTTTCGACCTCGAACTCGATCTCGCCGGGCATCTCCGGCCGCGCGTCCGGCGGCGGCGCTTGACTACAGACCACCAGGGTCGCGATGACCGCCGCGATGAGCCACAATACGATCCCCGAAGGGGTCCACTTGGTGTTGATACCCATGACTCGGTCCCGTCCGGTTCTTTTGCATGGGTTTGAAGATCGGGCAACGGAGGTCGTCCAACGACTATGCCTAGATTCCTCATCATTTTCGTCCTGTTGACTGCGTGGAGCGCCGCAGCGCTCGCCGAGAACCGAACTGAACGAGTCGACGCCTCGCGGGCGCGACTAGGGACGTTGAACGAGCGAGAAAGGGAGCTGCTCGCGCCGCACCTCGACAGGGGCCCAGTGCTTCTCACCGAGTTTCAGAACCGGCAGACCGACCTCCCCGCGGTGATCTACGCCGCGCGCGTCGAGGCACCCGCAAGGACGGTTGCTAGCGTGATCGCCCATCCGCAAGAGTATCCGAGCTTCATGCAGGCGTTGGAATCGGTGAGTGTCAAGTCGGTGCACGGTCAGATGATGGCATTCGATTGGACCTGGGGTGTGACTTTGTTCTCGCTGACCGGTCACAACGTGCTGACCGCGTTTCCTGGTGACCCGAAACGAGGATACCGCTACGAGATTCGCACCACGGGCGGCGAGCTCGGCATTGGCCGAGTGGTCTGGCGTATCTACCCAGATGGCCCAAAGCGATCACTGGTGGTGTTCTCCTCGCGTCTCGATATGCGCAACGCGAACTACATCACTCGTCAGTTGGCATCCGAAGGAAACGCGGTGAACCGAACGATCAACGTCGCCATCGCCGCGGTAACTCTACTCGATGTCAAAGCCGAAGCGGAACGACGCGCGGGGACGTACAGCACGAAGAAGCCGAAACCGCGGCCGCTCACGCGACCTGACGTCGACATGCGCGCCCTCGCGAATCTGCTTCGCAGAGGCGATCTGGTGTTGATGGATCTCGATGGCGACACCCTCCAGCGGGTGGCCGTCGTGGGGCGCGCAGGCACGAGCATCGGTCGCATCCGGCGTGTGATGCTGGATCCCGAAGAATTTGGTCGATCGATTCTCCACGGAAGCTGCGCCGAGGTCGTCGAACGCAGTGACGAAGGTCTTCGCTTCGAGTGGGAGATTCCGATTCCGCTGCTTCACGTCGGCGGCGAAATGATCCTGCGGCCTAGCTCGACCGTCATCGCCGTCGATGGCATTTCGGGCACTCTATCGGAGGGGCGATGGCGCTTCGATACGTATCGTTATCCGAGTGGTGAGGCGGGCGTTATCGGCTGGGCAAGCTTCGACCCGGCGGATTCTCCAAAACTCATCCGAAAGCTGATCGCCGGCAACACACAGTTCTCCCATGGATTCGTGGCGGCAACCCAGCTGGCCGTGATGCGGTCGCTGCGGGGGCGGGCACGCCAACTGCGGCGTTAACCGCCGCCCGCGCCGCCCGACCCACCGGCGCCGCCGACACCTCCGTCGCTCCCAGCGTTTTCCCCAGCATCCGTGCCGGCATCGACCAACAGGGATCGATCGAAGTCCACGACCAGCTGGCAACCCGTCGCAACAACCCACACCACGAAGGCGAACAGAAGCAAGCTCCGCACGGATGACCGATCAGAATCGGAACGTTGCCGTCGCACCTGGCCCTCGTGTTTCGAAGCCTAGACGGGCCGTGGCCCGTTCACGCCTCTTTTTCTTGTTTTTGGTCGTCAGAAACACCGTCAACGCGGTGATCGCGGAAAGCGCAGCAATGCCGAAGGACACGTCCGCGAACAATGCCAGCCTCTCGCCCTTGTCGGCCGTCTCGAGGTTCGGGTTGTTGCGGTAATCCTGTTCTTGCTTGAGCGCGGTAAACCCTAGGATCGTTCCCGTCAGGAGAGATGCCGCGGCTACACCAGATAGAGCCCATACGGCTCGTCGCGCAGTGAGCTCTTCCTGCTCGAAGTCGTCCGGCTCAGCCTCCCCGACCACCACCTCGCTCGGTGTGGCCGCGGTAAAGACGAGCTCCTTCCGCTCGCCATAGCCAACTTGAATGCTTTTCTCGCCGACCTGGTGTCCATCACCAACGACGATCAGCGTGTGGGCTCCGGGTTCGAGCTCGATCTCCGCCGGCGTTTTCTTGTCGATGGGCTTGCCATCGACGAGGATCGCGTAGCCCTCTTCCTCGGACCGCACGACGACGGTAGCTGGGGTTTCTAGGAGCGTTGCAATTCGTGCCTCCACCGAAAGCCTGTCCGGCGCATCGGGTCGCTCGATCAGATACCGTTCGAGCATGGCGACGGTCCCCGGTTCGTCCCCACGGCGTTGACGGGTGTCGGCGATGGCGATCAAGAGCGCCGGGTTGGGGTCCAACGCATTTGAGCTCATCCACGCACGCTCGGCGCTCTCGTAGCGCTTCGCCTCGAACAAGCGAACGCCGAGCTCGTATGCCTCGGGCGCTGTGATCGTCGGGCTTTCGAGAAGCGTGGTCAGCTCGTCGTCCGACGGCAGTGAGCTGGCCTCGGCCGGCTCCGTCGGTGCCTGCGCTCGCGCCGCTCCAGCAAGACAAAGGATCACCGCCGCCAGCGCGAAGGACTTCATGAAGTCGATCCGCCTCCGCTGCCCGCATCGCCGCCCATGCCGGCCTGACCACCCGAGCCACCAGCACCGCCAACACCACCGGCACCGCCCATGCCGCCTTCGCCACCAGCTCCGCCGGTACCACCAATGCCACCCGTACCCCCGGTACCACCGGTGCCTCGCATGTCGTCGCATTCCTGTACGGTCTGGCACGAGCCTTGGGTGAACGAGCTCCCGATGTGGCAGCAGATCAACGGGTCGTCGCACTCGTCGTTTTGAAAGCAGGTCGTGCCGACTCCTCCCACACAGCCCCCCAAGAACAAGCCACTCAGCGGCAAGAGACAAATCAAGGCAAAACCAAGGCGGGATGAAACGATATGGCGCATGAGCGCGGCGAGCATAGCTCAGAGGTCCATCGGGGGCCATGGTTCCGGCTCGATCGAAGGTCCGCCCCCGCTACACTCCGGCCCGCATGTCAGAAGGCGAAAATCACGACCAGCACCCCCGCGCTGGTCGGTGCGCGATCGTGGGCCGTCCGAACGTCGGAAAGTCCACGCTTCTCAACTCGCTTCTTCGTCAGAAGCTCGTGATCGCGACGCCGCGACCGGGCACCACCCGATCGTGTGTCCTCGGCGTGTATGCGACCGACGATCCGCCAACCCAGATCGCATTCGTCGACACGCCGGGGTTGGAGAGGCCCAAAGGTGCACTGGGTCGTGTGCTCGGCGACAGCGCAAGGCGGGGTTTGACCAATTCCGACGTGGTGGTGTTGGTCACCGAGGCCCCCAAAGCTACGGGCACCGCCGAGATCGACGACAAGGATCGCATGGTGCTGCAAACGCTTGAAACCTCCAGGACCCCGGTGATCCTCGCGATCAACAAAGTCGATAGGCTGAAGGACAAGGACAAGTTGTTGCCGTTCATCGACGCGTACCAAAAGGCGCGCGTGTTCGACGCCGTGGTCCCGATCTCGGCGACACGAAAGGTCAATCTGGACGCGTTGGTGAGCGAAATCAGGAACAATCTTCCCGAAGGCCTGCTCTACGACGCCGATTTTCTCACCGACCGCCCCGAACGCTTCTTCGTGAGCGAGCTGATTCGGGAGGCAGCGATGCTCAACACGAGACAAGAAGTACCATACGGAATCGCGTGTGAGCTGGAGAGCTATCAAGAAGACCCAAACATCGTTCGGATCGAAGGCACCCTGATCGTAGAGAAGGCAAGCCACAAGGCGATCGTCATCGGGAACCAAGGGGAGACGATCAAGCGGATCAGCACCGGAGCCAGGAAACAGATCGAAGCGCTGCTTGGCCGCAAAGTGTACCTTCGGCTGTGGGTGAAAGCGGTCCCCGGCTGGACCCGGGACCCGGTCAAAGCCCGACAGCTCGCGATCAAGGAGGGCGACGCGTGATCGACCGTCGAAATCAAGTGCGTCGACCGGCCGGTTCTGTTCGGGGCAAGCCTCTGGTGGCCATCGTGGGGCGACCCAACGTCGGCAAGAGCACGCTCTTCAACCGCTTAGTGGGCCAACGCATTGCGATCGTCGAAGACGTTCCCGGCGTGACGAGAGATCGCCACTATGCCGACGCCTTCGTGCTCGGCCGGGAGTTCGTGTTGATCGATACGGGCGGGTTCGATCCCGACAGCGACGACCCGATGAAGGCGGGAATCACTTCGCAGGTTCTGTTGGCCCTGGAGGAATGTGACCTAGTGATCTGTGTCGTGGACGCGATCGTCGATCCGCTCCCAGCGGACCGAGAGGCGGTCGCGCTACTCCGCGATGCGGGCAAGCCCGTGATCTTCGTCGCCAACAAGGCCGACTCGCAGCAGAAGTCGCACGAAGCGGTTTCGTACTACGAGCTCGGGGTGAACACGATCATGCCGATCTCAGCGCTGCACGGTCGGGGTATCGGAGATCTAGAAGAGGCGATCGTTGATCTACTTCCCGAAGTCCTCGAAGAATCGGGGCCCGACCTAGACGTTCCGCGGGTCGCGATCATCGGTCGGCCGAACTCCGGAAAGTCGTCTCTGGTGAATCAATTCTGTGGCGAAGAACGTCAGCTCGTCGACGATCGTCCTGGAACGACCGTGGACAGCGTCGACACGCTCATCGAGCGCGACGGCAAGCGTTTGGTCCTGATCGACACGGCCGGCATCCGTCGCAAACGCAGTGTGCAGAGACGGGGGATCGAGGCGTTGAGCGTGTTGCACGCGATTCGATCGATCGAGCGCAGCGATGTGGTGGTGTTGATGATCGATGCCGAGGCGGGTGTGGGCGAGCAAGACGCCAAGATCGCAGGCCTGGCGCACGATCGAGGGCGCGCCCTGATCTTGGCGCTGAACAAGGTCGACCTCCTTTCCCGCGAAGCGCAGAAGAAGGCCATGGACCGTACACGCGAAATCCTAGCCTTCGTGCCTTGGGCACCGCTGGTGACGGTGAGCGCCTTGAAGGGGAGCGGGGTGAACGCCCTACTCGGCCGCATCGAGGACGCCGTCACTGAGCACTGCAAGCGAATCACTACCGCAGAGCTCAATCGATTCTTCGAGGAAGTGCTCGATCGCCACCCCCCCCCGACGATGCACCATCGAGCGGTGCGGCTCTACTACATCACTCAGGTGACCGCGGCCCCTCCGACCTTCGTCATCATGACTAACGAGCCCAAGGGCGTGCACTTCAGCTACCAGCGTTATGTCGTCAACCAGATCCGGAAACGCTTTGGCTTTCGAGGAACGCCGATCCGTGTTCGTTATCGCGGAAAGAAGAAACGCGGTAGATGACTAGCCGCGCGCGCCGAGGGGTTGCCGAGCTGGCCGCACGCGGCCATGACGCTCCGGCCCTTGGTCACGCGCTGACGGACGGGTAACCCTTCTTCGCGGATCCAACCAATGAACCGCTCGATTTCGTGCTCGCTGGGTGCCCGGGTGACGGGCATCGAACCGGGGTTGTAAGGGATGACGTTCACCAACACGCGACCTAATGGTTCGCAGAAGTCGGCGATGGCGCGCACGTCTGCGCGTGCATCGTTCAGGCCAGGCAAGAGGCAGTAGTTGACCCCAAATGCGAAGTTCCGACGCGGTCGATAAGCCACCAGCGCACGCTGCAGCGTTCGAAGATCGGTGCGCCGGTTGATCGGCATCAGTTCGCTTCGGAGTGAATCCGTGGCGGCGTTGAGACTGATCGAAAGGTTGAGCCTTCGCATCCCTTCTTGATGGAGGCGCTCGATTCCTCGTACGTGGCCGACCGTGCAAATCGTGATGCGCTCCTGCCCGATCGCAAGGCCTCCGGGATCGTTCAAGACATGCAGCGCTTGGAGGACGTTGTCCGCATTAGCGAGGGCCTCGCCCATTCCCATGAAAACGATGTTGCGGATCGACCACCCGAGACGGTGCTTTGCGACGAGTAGCTGCCCGATGATCTCGTCGGTGGAAAGGTGGCGCAGCAAACCCATGCGACCAGTCTCGCAAAACACGCAGGCCATCTTGCAGCCGACTTGGCTCGAAACGCACAACGTGTAGCGTCCCCTGCCCATCGGAATGCACACCGACTCGGCTTCGAGACCGTCGTGCAATCGAAGGGTGACCTTCGATGTGGTTCCGTGGGGCCCTTCGTCGGTGCTGAGGGTAACGACTTCTGGAAGCTCGAACGAAAACTCGGACCGCCACGCTTCACACGCCGCCAGGCCCAAGCCGAGGGTCTCAGGCTCGAAACGCCCCTCGAGCATGATCATTCGATGCACACGGCGAGCAAACCCATGCCCTCGTGGCAGACTTCGCCGGGCATGCTCCATCAACTCGGCGTTGGTGAGGCCGTGGATCGCTCGCTTCTGCATCGGAGCAGCTCAATCTGGCACGAGGAGGAAGTGTGCGGTAGCCACCGCAACCGGCCGCTCCGAATCACTCTGCCAGGCGAACACGCGAACGTTCGCAACGCGGCGCCCATGACGCGTGAACTCCGCCCGCGCAAAAACGTCCTCAGGGTCGGCGCCGCGCAGGTACTCGACCGTGATGTTGATCGTCTTGGGCACGGTGTTGGTCTCGCCGTGCCACAACAACTTGAAGATCGCGGTTGACTCCATCAGAGCGCCCAGCGTCCCACCGTGGAGCTTCTGCACGATGGAGTTGCCGATCAAATGGTCGGAGTAGCGCATAGTCACTAGCACGTCGTCGTCGACGACCTTCGCGGTGATCCCCATGAAGCGCGCGTAGGGAATCGCTTCCTGCAAAGCCGTGAAATCCCCTGTCGACCGAAGCTTGGCGACTGCATCGCGGGTCTTCATCGCGACTCCCCCTCGGATCCTGGGTCTTTGCCAAACACCACGAACGTGCCCGATGCGGTAGCGATCGGACTCAGTTTGTCGCCGTGATGTGCAGTGGCGCGAACGAAAGCCACATCCCGGGTGATCTTGTAGCAGTGAGCGTCGCAGATCACCTCCTGCTCAGGGACGGCGGGCCGTACGTAGTCGATCCGAAGGTCGAGGGTCGCAATCCGGCGCGGGGCCGCCAACGACAGGATCACCGCCCCGCCGCAGGTCGCATCGATCAGGCTCGTAATGCAGCCCCCATGGAGCACCCGTGTCTCCGGATTGCCCACGAGGTCTTCCTGGTAGGGGAGGCACAGAGAGAGGTGCTCTGGACGGTAGTCGGCCACGCGCAGGTTCAGCGCTCTATTGTGCGGGACGGAGTCGACGTAGCGCCCTTCCAGGCGTCGCCTGATTTCATCCTGCTGTGGAAGAAACGAGTCCGACATCGGGCAAGCTTCAAAGTTGCGGCGGCGGTGGTGGGGTCGCCTGCTCCACCAGCCAATTGTCCGAGGAGACGAACTCCACACCTTGACGGGGTCCAGTCGCCAAGAGATCGGGGTGGTCGGTCAGCACGCGACTCACGCCTGCTGTCTTGGCCAGCGCAACTAGCGCCTTGTCCCAATCTTCGATGAAGAACTCGTCGGTTTCGACGACCTCCACCAGACCCCGGATCGTGGTCATCTGTTGAGCGACCGCGTCGTCTTTGAAATCGGGAAGCGCGTGGAGCATCGATTCGACTCGCTCCAAAACCCACTTGGAGACTTTGGCACGGGCGGGCCCTCCGAGAGCTCGACGAACGACATGCTCGGGTGGAGAGCCGAGAGATACCGAGGCGTTCACGTAGATGTCCGGGGCCAGAACGACGTCCATGAAATCAGTCTAACACGTCCACAGGGCCCTTGACATCGAAGGGTGTAGCGGTACGGCTCGACCTAGACATGCCGGTCCGCGTTTGCTTCGTTTGTCTCGGTAACATTTGCCGCTCTCCGACGGCGGAAGCCACGATGCGTCGGTTGGTCGAAGCCGAACGCCTGTCCCACGAGATCGAGGTCGACAGCGCTGGCACCGGCGACTGGCACGTGGGCGAGCCACCGGACCGGCGTGCAAGAGCTGCCGGAAAACGCCGAGGCGTGGACGTGAACGGCCGAGCTCGGCGTTTCACCCCGAAAGACTTCACGCGTTTCGAGTACGTCGTGGCGATGGATCGACACAACCGCAACGACCTGCTTAGCCTCGCACCGAACGAGAGCGGTCGACGCAAAGTCTTGCTCTTTCGAGATTGCGATCCCGACGGGCCACGCGATGCAGACGTGCCCGATCCGTACTACGGAGAGGGAGACGGCTTCGAGACGGTGCTCAATATCTGCGATGCGGCCTGCCGGGGATTGCTGAGCCACATCCGAAACAACCACCGGCTATGAACCCCATCCTGCGCGCGGCCATCGGGCAACACTTGGACACCGCGGTGCAGAGCGCACGGCCGCTCAGCGGTGGGGACATCAACAACGCGTTCGAAGTTGCGTTGGAAAACGGCGACAGGATTTTCGTCAAAACGCATCCGAACCCTCCGGACGGAGTGTTCGAAGCGGAGGCCCAGGGGCTTCGTTGGTTGAAGGAAACCGCGGCGATCCGTGTGCCAGAGGTGCTTGCGTTTTCGGACGATCACCCTGCGTATCTCGCCCTCGAGTTACTCACGCCGGCCAAGCGAGTGCACGACTTCGACGAAGAGCTCGGACGCGCGCTCGCTGCGTTGCACGCGCACGGAGCTCCGTCATTCGGACTCGATCGTGACAATTTCATCGGAAGGCTGCCGCAGAGCAACACGCAGTCCGGCGATTGGGCTTCCTTCTATTGGAGCGAACGCCTCGAGACCCAGTTGCGACTGGCGACGGACCGTGGATCGATCGACTCGGGGACGCAGCGACAATTCCAAGCGCTGCAACAGGTGCTCCCCGACCGGGTTGGGCCAGTCGAGCCACCCTCGCGGTTGCACGGCGATCTCTGGGGCGGGAACCTGCACGCGGACGACAGGGGACGCCCATGTCTCATCGATCCAGCGGTGTATGGCGGACATCGTGAAGTCGATCTCGCGATGATGCGACTTTTCGGTGGCTTCGGCTCGCCGGTGTTTGCAGCCTACGAGGAAGCATGGCCGCTCGCGCCTGGGGCCGAGGAGCGCATTCCTCTCTATCAACTCTACCCGCTGCTCGTGCACGTGAATCTGTTCGGTGGTAGCTACGTCGGCTCAGTCAAACGGGCGCTGTCGGAATGCGTGTAGGTGATAGCCTTTCTTGACACAGGAGTATCGGAGTCCCACATCTCGACCGTGAGCCAGCGGTACGCACTTCTGTTGATCGACCATGGCAGCCGACGCGCCGAGGCGAACGAGCTGATCGAGCAGGTCGCCGAGATGGTGAAGTCCCGAGTGGAAGCCGATCGCATCGTCGAGGTTGCTCATATGGAGCTCGCAGAGCCGACGATTGAGCGCGGCTTCGCGCGATGCGTCGAGCAGGGCGCGACGATGATAGTCGCACATCCCTTCATGCTGGCTCCCGGTAGACACGTCTCCGACGATCTCCCACGTTTGATCGCCGAGGCCGCGGCGTCCCACCCGGGCACGAAGTACATCATCGCGAAGCCCCTGGGTGCACACCCGGGCATTGCGGAGGCCGTCGTCGATCGGTGTGCCAGGGCGCTCGAAGACGGCGCCCACGAGCAGGGCTAGTACGGTACTAGGACGATCTTCCCAGTCGTCTTACGCGAACCAAGCGCTGCGAGCGCTGATTTGGCGTCTTTGAGCGGGAAGGTCCGGGAGACGACGGGCTTGATCTTTCCTTCTGCATACAACCGTGAAAGCGCCACCTGGGACTCACGAAGCACCTCGGGGTTCTCGTCGAAGTAGAGACCCCAATGGATGCCCACGAGTGAGAAGTTCTTGAGGAGCACGCGGTTCATCGCGACGGTCGGGATTCGTCCGCTCGCGAAGCCCACGATGAGGATGCGGCCTTCGAACGCGATGCACTTGGTCGATGCATCAAAGGTATCTCCTCCGACGGGATCGTAGATCACATCGGCGCCGCGCCCATCTGTCAGATCTTTGACGCGAGAAACCCAGTCTCCCTCGCGATAGTTGACGACGAAGTCTGCGCCGTTCTCCGCAACGATCTCGAGCTTTTCCTTCGTTCCGGCAGTACCGATGACACGCGCACCCAGAGCAGCGCCAATCTGAACGGCCGCGAGGCCGACCCCGCCCGCGGCAGCATGCACCAACAGAGTCTCGCCAGCGCGGAGATTCGCTCGGTGGGCGAGGGCAACATGAGAAGTCTGGTAGACGAGACCCGCCGCTGCCGCATCCTCGAACGACATATCGGAGGGTATCGGGAACACACGGTCCGCGGGTGCAGCGACGGTTGACGCATAGCCCCCATACGTCAGGAGTGCGCTCACTCGGTCTCCACGAGAGAATCGGTTTACATCTTTCCCGACATCGGTGACGACTCCCGCCACTTCAGCGCCTGGGGCGAACGGCAGTTCGGGGCGAACCTGGTACTTGCCTTGCGTGATTAGGATGTCGAAGAAGTTGCAGCCTATGGCTTTCACGTCGATGGCTACTTCACCCAGGCCGACGGAAAGGTTCTCCAACTCTTCGACTTCGAGAGCCGGGGGGCCCCCGAACGCGCGCACGACCATCCGATACATGACTGCGGAGTTTGCACTCGAAAATGCCCGCCGACTAGGCGATCGCCCAAAACGCTTCGCCTCCTGGTATAAGCGTAGGGTGGACGGACGCAAGCGACAGTACTCGCTCCCAGCGGGGGTACTGCCTACGGAGATCCCTGACGGCGCAGAGGACCGGGGATCACACGTTCGAGCCAAGGCACCGCCTGCCAAACCCGGGCTCACAGACAGCGTGGCCCCGCCACCGCCTGCGCGTCGTGCTCGGTTGCTGGTGGACGAGCTAGTCACGCTTGGCCCTCGAGAGATAGCATCGGTGCTGAGACGACTGCTTCCCCTCGGCAACTTCGCACTCGAGGAGCTGGTCAAGAGCTTCCCCGGCCCCTTGTGGCGCCCTTCCCTGGCGACGGACTCTCGCTTGCCTCGTCCGGACGAAATTTCCGCGTCGGCCGCCGCGCTCGTGGCCTTCGACAGCGAGGCAGTCCCGTACCTCGCTCGCCTCATGCGGCACCCGAGCGGGCAGGTGCGCTACTACGCGATCGTGATTTGCGGCGCGTACACCAACACCGACCTCATCGAACCATTGGCCCTGGCCGCACTCGACGAGGACCGGGACTGTCGACGGGTCGCACTTCACATCCTCAGCGCCTACCAGCACGAGCCCGTTTACCGCGGAGCCCTCGCTGGCCTGCGGCACGCGGCAGCCGACGACGCTCAGGCTCTCCCGGTCCGACGTCGCGCGATCTCGGCGCTCACGCAGCTGAGAGATGAAGCGTCTGCATCGCTCTTCGCCGATTCGTTGGGCGATCCGGATAGGGGCATCGCAACTGCGTGTCGCGTGGGCCTGCGTGTCCTAACCGCCCACGATTTCGGTTTCATGCGAGAGCGATGGCTCCGATGGCTAGCGGAACGCGGCCAGGAGAACCGCATACAGTGGCTGATCGAAGGACTCGGCGATGCTCGCGCCAACATTCGTCTTCTCGCATCACGGGAGCTGTGGCGCTTCACGCGCTTCCTCCAACCGCTGCCGGAAAGTGCAGATCGCCAAGAGTTTCTGAACGCGCAGCGCAACTATGAGCGGTGGTGGTCGAAACGGCACCCGTAAGACGGTCGACTCAAAGCACTCCACTCTCCGATAGATACGCGCGTAGGGAGTCAACACCTTCGAACCTCACCGCGCCGATACCGCCCTGCCGCGCGGCCTGACAGTTGCTCTCCCGATCGTCGATCAACACGAGTTGCTCCACGGGAACCCCGAGCTCCTCGAGGACACAAAGGTACGCAGCCGGATTTGGTTTTCGTAGCCCTGTACGGCACGAGACGAACGTCCATTCGAGGAAGCGGGACAACCCGAGGCGCTGTTCGATCAGCTCATACCACACCGGATAGTTCGAGAAGGCGTGCATGCTCCGACCGTTTCCCCGCAGATCCGCCAGCAGCTCTTCCATACCCGGCAGCCACCGATACGCCGTACGCATCGCCTCAACGAAACCCCGATGGTCGAAGTCGCGATGGTCCTCGAAAAAATCGTTCAAAAATTCGCCTTCGGTACGCCGACCCACCTCGAACTCGACCCACGCCCTCGGGTGCTTCTCGGCGAGCATCGCATCGAAGCTCATTCCGAAGAACTCGGGCATCTCCACAAAGAATGGGTCGTGGACCAGTGTCCCCATTACATCCCAAAGCAAAACCGGGCCCATCGCCTTACCCTACCGCAGAGCCCGCGGGCCGACCGAGGGGCGGAAGATCCGCGAGGCGGATCGACTTGCTTTGCACACGTGAAACGGCCAACTCCACGATGAATTCCAACTCGGCAACGTCGCCGGGCCAGTCGTGCGCGACCAGAGCGGCCATAGCCGCCTGCTCGATCCCCACGGGCTCTGAGGCCAACACGCGGCAAGCCCGATCGATCGCGAGAAGCACCAAGGAAGGCACGTCCTCCCGCCTCGTTCGCAGAGATGGGATCGTGAGCTCGGACCCCGAAAACACATCGGCCAGGGCGAGGTCGATGGCGCCGCGTCTCTGGAGCGCCTCGAGCGGCGTGCGCGCGGTCGCGATGATCCGAACGTCTGTGGAATCGACACCTTGCTCTGCGAGCGCGGCGGCAAGCCATGCCTGGGCGGGAAGCGGAAGCGCCGGCAAGTTCCGGAGTAGCAAGGTCCCGCCAACAGCAGACCGCAGCCAGCCCTTGCGATGGCTTTCTTCGGAGGCAGACGAACAGTCGACCACCACGAAGGGCGCCTCCCATCGCGGCCCTCGATCATGAATGAACCGCGATATCGGAAGGACCGGGGCGCCCGCCGCAGCGATTAGCAGAATCGGCTCGCTGCTCGGCGCAAACTCGATCGCGCGTGTCTGCACGCGCCGCATCGAAGAACTGTAAGCCACGTGCAGCGTCTGATCTTCCGCATAACCGCGACCCAGCACGTCGTACTGTCCGCGAAGTTCGTCGAGCTCGCCCTCTAGCGCCACGACACGATCTTCGGCATCGCGCCGGAGCGCCGACAGCTCGTGGATATGGCTCTCGGAACGACGCTGTGCGAGCGCCGATGAGAGTGCTCCCCCTAGAGACTCGCCCAAACGCGCGACCGCCTCAATCTCGATTCGCGAGAGAGGCTCTGTACGGTCTCCGATTGGCAGGAGGAGCAACGCCTCGACGTGGTCGAGGTGCGCGCACGGCACGACAGCCCCGGTCCCACCGTTCTCGATCGCGTCGACTAGCTCGCGAATCGCCGGCTCGCGCACCACTCGGCTCCGCATGCTCAGAACGTCGAGCACCCCGCTCTCCCCGTCGACGAACACCGCATGAACGATCGCGGGAGGCGCGTCCGCAGACCGAATATTGGCGCGCTTGCCCGCATCGAGCCGGATTCGAAGTGGTGGCTGCAGTGTAAAAAGCTCCGGATACCCATCGCTTTGCTGAAACGCTTCCCCCAACGGACCAAGCGACCCGCGCGCGATCTCCTCTAGTGTTGCGCCCGCCGCAAAGCCATGCCGCGCAGCGTGCGCCCCCTCCGCGAGCCGGCCCGAGATGCTCCACACGACACGGTTTCCGAACTTCTTCGCCACGACGAACGTGAGCCACCAAAGAACGCCGACACCCGCGGCCCCGAGCCCGAGTTTCCAAGGCCCATCGGCAAGTCGTGGCGCGAAGAAAAATCCGGCTACGAATGACGCCGCGCAGGCCGCGAGAAACGGAACACCGACGCGCCGCAATGATCTCCAATGCGGATCGATCCAGGCCAAGTGCCCTAGCCACAACAGCGCGGCAACAGCGAACTCGACGCAAATACCCAACGCCCCGACGAGCGGTCCAAACCACGCATAGGCCAGCGCGACCGCAAGGCTGGCCAACGCAATTCCCGAGAGTCCGCCTTCGAAGGCATGGCCACGCTCCGCCAAGAGAACCTGATGAAGCACTCCGGTCGCGATGATCCCGGCAACGACGACGACGCCGAAGGTCGCGTCAGGCAAGAGCTCCGCGCGGGCAAACGCAGCCGCGGCGAAAGCGGCACCGGCGAAAGTAGCCAGAATCGCGTAACGAATGCCGGGTCTGAGTGACCTCGGCAGGACGAGGTCGAGCATGACGATGGCGGCACTCAGCCACGCGATCCCATGAGTCCACATGAGAGTGGCCGAAGGCGCACCGGCAGTCGCCACCGCGAGCGCGAGCGATGCGCCCATCCACGCCAGGCGCGAAGTACCGCGCATTGGAGGAGCGGTCAGCAGCAGGAGAGGGGTCAGCGACAGGGCAATCGAAAGAATCGCGCTGACACCTTCGTACGACGGCGAGATGCGGAGGGATACCCTCGCCGCGAGGATGTAGAGAACGGCCGCAGGGCCCAAAATGCTGAGGAGCCTCGGGATTCGCACGATGTGAGCTCGTCTAGACGACGTGGCAGTCTATCACTGGCCGCGGGCCTGACCAGAGCCGTTCCGCCCCGGTCGGACGAACATACGGCTCCCCACCTGTTGCCACCAACGACGATACTTCCGCTGCGCCGCGTCTCGTTCACGTTTCGGAAGGCCCGGGTGATACCCAAAATACTCTTGCGTGAGATGCTTGAGCTCATCGCTCGCTCGTCGACGAAGGCGCTCATCCGAGTGCATGAGCGCGTCGATCAACCATTCGACACGGTGGACGGAGTCGTTCTTGTCGAACCAGGCG
>Ga0255057_10001156_pt1 | contig 15027 bp, 17 predicted proteins | sample Cases_109_6_MG_FD_189022 | JGI IMG/M metagenome (GOLD analysis project Ga0255057, IMG submission 189022) | Seawater microbial communities from Amundsen Gulf, Northwest Territories, Canada - Cases_109_6 | ecosystem: Environmental > Aquatic > Marine > Gulf | place: Canada: Northwest Territories... | reverse complement strand
GAACGTCGAGACGATGATGACAGAGGTTGCCCCAACTGTTCAGGCGGGCGAGGAGGCGGAGATCATCTGGCGTTGGCTGACCGGGTCCGAGGTTCGACTGATCGAGGCGACCGGAGGACTCGCATATCCGATACGGCGGATCATGCGTCTGAAGATCCCCTCGAATCGGGCGGCATAACGGCCGGCGACTCGACGTTCGCAAAGCCAATGACAGCTAAGACAGGCCTATTGGGACAATTGAGAACCATGCTCAAACGTTCGATCGTCTTGATGGTGATTCTCACTGCGTGTGGCGGTGCCATCGCTGCCGGCCCCGACGATTTGGGAGGCCGGGAGGATCTGCCGGAAATCTCCTCCGAAGAGTTCGAAGCACACCTCGCCGGCATAGACAGACCGACGGTGGTCAATGTGTGGGCATCCTGGTGCTTGCCCTGTCGAGCTGAGGCGCCCCTCCTGAACACCGCGTCATCGCAGTACGGAGACGAGATCGAGTTCATCGGAGTCGATGTCCAGGACAACCAAAAGGGCGCCAAGAAGTTCCTCGCCGAATTCGGGCTCGACTTCGACCACTTCTTTGATCGCAACCGCGAGATCCCCAATTTCTACGGCGGGATCGGAACCCCGATAACGTTCTTCTTCGGACCGAATGGGGAACTGGTCAATACACACAACGGCATCCTGGACGAACGAACACTCGCCCTCAACATCGATGAATTGTTGAGCCTGAGCTCCTAGTGACAGACCACTAGGTGGAGTTCACCCTCCTCTGGGCAGCTCTTACCGGTGTTGCCTTCGCCTGGGCAGGCACCAAGCTCTGGAGCGAGCGACTTCCCGACCACCCGACGGACCGGATAATCGGTGCGGCGGCGGCAGGGCTTGCTGTGGGACGACTCGTTGCGATGATGACTCAGGTCATCAATCCGCTTCTCCATCCCCTCGACATCCTGCTTGTGCGTGGAGGCGTCCACTCCGGAGCGGCGACCGTCGGGGCCGTCGTTGCATACTTGTGGGCGAGCAAATGGACAATCGAGTTTCTCGATGCCACCGCCCCGGCGGCGTTGTTCGGACTGGCCGGTTGGCACGCCGGTTGCCTATGGCGAGGGGCATGTCTTGGAACAGCTTCGGACCTTCCCTGGGCGCGGGCCGAACCGGGAAGCTTGATCTCTCGGCACCCGGTTGAGCTCTATGCCGCCGTCGGTCTTGCCACAGCCGCCTGGCTCGTTTCCAGAATGCCCTGGCGTCTACTCACCCGAGCAGGTGCAGCCCTTGGTCTTGCGGGGATTATCCGGTTGCTCACAGAGCCACTTCGACCGAGTCTCACTGGTGGCCCCGTCGGCTGGTATATCGCAGCAATAGCCGTGGGGGGCCTCGCCATTTGGCTCGGTCCCAGACTCGCTAGTCAGAGGATCACCGCGCCAACTTGAGAGTTTTCTCCCCTGGCATGAGACTCCACATGTGGATCTGGTCCAACTCTCTAAAGTAGGCGTTTCCCTAGGTGGCAAACCGGTCCTTCGAGATATCGACTTCGTACTCAAACCCGGTCAGATCATGGGGATCAGTGGCCTGAACGGATCGGGCAAGACGACATTGCTCAGGATCTTGAGCACCCTTCTCAGGATTAGAGAGGGGTCGGGAGTGGTCCTCGATGCAAATATCGATTCCAACGATGTGTTCATCGTCAGGCCCCTCATCGGGATGATCGGGCACAAACCGGCTCTCATCGGCGAACTGACACTTCATGAGAACCTCCTCCATGTTGCTCGGCTGACCGGGGTTGAGGAGAAGAAGGTGGGCGCGGTTCTCGCAGTCGTTGGGTTAGATGAGGCGTCCGACAGGCGGGCCGATGCCAGCTCTTTTGGCATGCAGAGGAGGATCGAGGTGGCTCATCTGCTGCTCACGCGGCCCCGACTTCTCCTGCTGGATGAGGCCACATCCGGTCTCGACAGCTCCGCTCGAGACCTCATCGCTGCTCTGACCGAACGAGTCGTTGGTGATGGCGGTGGAGTAGTGACGGTATCTCATGATCAAGCCCGGCTCGCCGAATCATGTGACAACACCATGAGCCTGACCGAGGGGCGATTGGAGCTGGTCTCATGAGCTTCTGGACACAGACCATCGAGATCGCGCGGATTGACCTTCGTGTCGAAAGACGTCTTGGTGACACACTCAGGATTGTTCTCCCTTTCGCCGTGGTCGCCCTCCTGGTGTTCCCGCTCGCTCTCGGCATAGAACTCGCAGTAATCAGTCGGATCGGACCAGCGGTGTTCTGGGCCCTGGGCATCCTCTTCGGCATGCAGGTGGCTCTCCGACAGTCGGTTACTGACTCCCAGGAGCGTCGTGACCTTCACGCCTTGGCCGGCGTCGATCCAGCAGCACGATTTGTCGGAAGGATCATTTCGGGAGGCGTTCTCATGATGGTCTTCCTCTTGGTCCTCTTCCTGGCGATGGTTCTCCTGTATGGGCCGGCTCTTCCCGAAGGATCCTGGAGCACAATGCTCATCAGCTCAGCTTTGTTTTCTGTCGGACTTGCCGAACTCGGCACTCTGGCGGGTGAGGTGACTACCGGGCTCCGGAATCGGACGGCGCTCGCCTCACTCATTGTCGCCCCCCTCGCGCTACCGCTTGTCATCGGCGCTTCACAGTCTCTAGAAGCACTATCCCGTGGCACCGGTATCCTCACTTGGGTATTGCTGATGGCAGTCACCGACCTGACTCTGGCAGTTGTCGGAGTCGGTCTGGCGAGGCCCCTCGAGGAGGCAACACGATGACCCGGATAAGAGTGCTGTTTGGCGTAGCCGCTGCTGCAATGGCGGTTGGGCTGTGGTTTGCACTCACCGCACCGCCCGACACCCTCCAGGGTGAGTACAGCCGGCTCATAAACATCCATGTGCCCTCACTCTGGCTGGCGTTTCTCGCTTTCGGATTGACTGCCCTTGGCTCGATCATGTGGCTGTGGAAGCAGAAACAACACTGGGACCGTCTCGCTTCGGCATCAGCCGAGATCGGTGTTTTGTTCACGGCAATCGGATTGTTCACGGGAATGGTCTGGGGTAACGCAGTGTGGGGCAGGGCATGGGACTGGGGTGACCCTCGTCTCACCACAACTGCTGTGATGTTCTTCGTCTATTTGGGCTATCTGGCCCTGAGAAATGCGGTTGACGACCCTCTGGTGAAGGCCCGTCGCTCCTCAGTCCTTGGAGCTATCGCCGTGGTCCAAGTCCCGCTTGTCTACTTCTCGGTGAACCTCTTCAGGACGCTCCACCAGACTCAATCGATCAGACCCGACGGATCCACCATGCCATCCGAGATGCTGGTTGCGATGCTCATCAACGTCGCTGCATTCACGATCCTATACGTGGCGTTGATGGCTGCTCGGATGGACATCGCGCGTGTCGAAGAGATGTCCCGGGAACCGGGAACGCTTGCCGGTGACGCCATCAAGGCTCCCAAGTTGAACGAGGTCAAAGATGTCTGAGACAGTTGTCGTAGCAGGCACTTTCGCCATTTCTTATGCGTTGATCCTCGCCTATTCCGTGTATCTGCATCGCCGGAGACAAAAGGCCGGGAGCTGATCGATGGTACATCGCCGGTTTGTCCTCCTGGGCATCGGAGGAGTCATCATCCTTGTCATCGCTCTGACTATGGCGGGTCTCAACGACAACCTCACCTACTACCTGTATCCCACCGAGGCCGTTGATCAAAGGGCGGATTTCCCCGACGGCGAGCGCTTCCGACTTGCCGGACTGGTTGTCGAAGGGACTCTCGTCGAAGACGGGGACGACCTGAGATTCGACGTGACCGACGGTGGGACAACGATCCCGGTCATCCTCAGTAACACTCCTCCTCCCCTCTTCGATGAGAGCGTGCCGGTCCTGGTCGAGGGTGCTTGGGCCGGACAGTTCTTCGAAGCCGACAGCGCTCTGATACGACACAGCGAGAATTACGAGGTCCCCGAGGAGGGCGGGGCTTACCCAGACAACTGATGCTTGCCTTTATGGGCGCGGCTGGCCTCGTCGTCGCACTTCTCGGAGCGATCCTCCTGGTTTGGCGGGGCATATCCGGGTCGCGTTTGGACACCAAGCCCGACTTGATGGGGCCGGCCAAGTTGGTCCTCACGGGCTCGGTGGTTGCGATGGCCGCGATGGAGATCGCTCTTCTAACCGACGACTTCTCTCTCGCCTACCTGGCCAACCACCACTCCTCCACGACACCCTTTCCTTTCGACGTCGCAACTGCATGGGCTGCGCTCGAGGGCTCGATCCTGTTGTGGGGATTGGTGCTGGCGGTGTTCACATGGACGGTGGCCCGTCGCTACCAGCGATCTCCCGACCGACTCGGGGCGGCAGCACTTGCCGTCATCGGCGGGGTGGCCATCTTCTTCTTCGGTCTGATGCTCACCATCGCCAACCCCTTCGAGGTCTGTGTGGAGGCGGCCCAGAACGGATGCCTCACTTCAAGCATTTGGCCGTTCGCCCAGGCCGATGCACCGCTGAATGGGCCCGGGCCCAATCCGCTGCTTCAGAACCACATCCTGATGGCGGCCCACCCACCATTGCTGTATATCGGTTATGTCGGGCTCACGGTCCCATTTGCCTATGCCATTGGGGCCCTCGCACTTGGCGTACCCGGACCTGAGTGGTTGAGACGGAGTCACCGCTCGACTCTCATCGCATGGTCGTTCCTCACCTTTGGAATCGTCCTCGGAGGCTGGTGGGCGTACGAGGTCTTGTCGTGGGGCGGATATTGGGCCTGGGACCCGGTTGAAAATGCCTCATTGATGCCCTGGCTCGTGGCGACAGCGTTTCTTCACTCTGGCATAGTCCAGCAACGACGCAACATGCTTCAGGCATGGAACTTTGTACTGGTGATCAGTGCATTCTCTCTGACGATACTGGGCACCTTTCTGACCAGGTCCGGCACGATCAACTCGGTCCACTCCTTCACACAATCACTGATAGGGCCTGCGTTGTTAGGCTTTTTGGTACTGGTCCTGGTCGGGTCGTTCACGCTTTTCTCGACTCGTTCGCATCTTGTCGCTTCTTCTCCACGTATCGAGTCTTTCGTCTCTCGCGAGGGAACGTTCCTGGCAAACAATCTTCTGCTCACGGTTTACGCCTTCGTGGTGCTGATCGGAACGACCTATCCCCTGATTCTCGAGGCTTTCACCGGAACCCAGGTCGGCGTGGGAGAACCCTTCTTCAACCGACTGGCCGTGCCACTGTCGTTCCTGTTGTTGCTCGTGATGGGGTTCGGCCCGATCACACCTTGGGGAGCCGCAGACCTGGGACTGATCTGGCGTCGAACTCGGACCCCTGCAATCTTGGCGCTCGCCGCCGGCCTCCTCACCGCCCTCACCGTGACCAGAGTTGGGTGGGTCGTTATCGCCGTCACTCTGGGAGCGTTCGTGGTCGGGACCATCGTCAGATTTCTTCTCGAGCAAACGAGTCGACGGATGTCAAAGCTCGACGTCAAACGATGGCACGCAACCAAGACACTGGTATCGGGTGACGTGCCGTTTTGGGCGGGTCAGTTGAGCCACATCGGGGTGGTTCTCATCGCAGTGGGAATCGCTTTCTCCGCCAATCTCGGTACGCACGCAGAGATGGAGATGACTCAGGGACAATCGGTGGACTTCGCCGAATTCACTATCACCTACGAATCGGACTTTCATGAGCAGCATCCAAACAAGACAACCCGAGGCGTAGTGCTCACAGTCAGCAGGGCCGGCCGCCCTGTTGGCACACTGATGCCAGCAGCCAACTTCTTTGGAGCCGATACCGGAGGAGTGAGCACACCCGACGTGTTGAGCGGTCCCCGTGGCGACCTGTACGCCACATTGCTCGACTTCGATGCAGAGCATGTCACCGTGACCTTCGACACCTCGCCGCTGATCGGATTGTTGTGGATTGGTGGTCTCACAGCAGCGGCCGGTGGGTTCTGGTCAATGACGGCACGCAGAAGGGAACGGAAGACCGGCCTGGAGCGTCAAAAAGTCGATGTCTGAGCGGACACGCAACCTCCTGTCGATCACGGCAATGGCTCTCATGGCGGTGGTGATCGTCACCCTCGTCGTATCAAATCCATCACAAGCCGACCGGGTCGAACAGATCGGCACACGAATCAAATGCCCGGTCTGCCAGGGCGAGTCGATTGCGAATTCACCGGCTCAAATGGCGAGGGACATGATGTCACTCGTATCGGAGCGAGTGTCCCAAGGCGCACCGGATGACGAGATCATCGGGGAATTGCTTTCCTCCTACAGCGGCGCCGTCCTTCTAGACCCACCGGCAAGTGGAGAAACCCTCGTGCTTTGGGTCGCTCCCCTGGTTGTGGTGGTCATCGGGATTTCCGTCATCATCTGGTGGCGACGTCATCCGGGCACCGATCAGCCTGCCGTCGAAACGAATCCAGAACACCGACCCAGAGCCAGGTCCCTTATCGGTGGCCTGATCCTCGTGGGTGCTTTCGCAATTGCGGTCGTCACAGCCGGCTTCTTCCTCCAAGATCGTGGTGGGCCTACTGCCGGTGTCGCCAACCTGGATGGTCAGGATCTGTCAGAGATCTCCAACGAGACCATGGAAGCGGTTGTATCAGCCAACCTCGACAACCCTCAGATCGATGGAATGCGTTTGGCCCTTGCCGAGCGCTACTACGAAGTCGGCGACTATCGCTCCGCCTTCCCGCACTACATCGCCATCGCCGATTCCGCACTTGCGTCAGACAGCGAAGCCGTTACGGCCCTCGTCCGTCTGGGATGGATGGCCTGGGATGGCAACGGTGAGGTCGAAGCCGCGATCGGCTTGTTTGACCAAGCACTGATAATCGAAGCCGGGTCCACGACAGCCATGTATCTCAAAGGACAGGTTCTTTGGTGCGGCGCCGGAGACAACGAAGCAGCTGCGGCTCTCTTCTCGAAAGTGCTCAAAGCCCCGGGCCTCTCTGGTGATTCCCAGGCAGTAGTTGTCTTGAGTCTCGACTCGGTGAGCAGCGGAGAACCTTGCACATGACATTCAAATGGCTCCGATGGGTCGGCCTCGCCATAGCTCTCGGAACTGTCGTCTTCGCGGTTGTGCTCGCGTCACGATTCGGCAGTGACCCGGGTCTAGTCGACTCGCCGCTGATCGGTCAGCCGGCCCCCGAATTCGAGCTCACAACGCTCGACGGCACCGACAAGGTGGCGTTGAACGACCTCGAGGGGGACATCGTTGTCGTTAACTTCTTTGCCTCGTGGTGTCTCCAGTGCCGGGCGGAGCATGCTGATCTCGTCGCGACTTCTGATGCGTTTGGCGAAGACGATGTCACTTTTGTTCAGATCGGATATCAGGAGAGCCCGTCCGACTCCCTCAAGTACCTCGAGGAGGCCGGTACCTCGAAGTGGACCAATTATCTGGCTGATCCCGGGAGCCGGACGGCGATCGCCTACGGAGTATTTGGCATTCCCGAGACGTTCTTCATCGACCCCGAGGGGACGGTTGTTGGAAAGATTATTGGTGAGGCGGACGCTTTGACATTGGGAGCCACGATCGACGCCATCAAACGTGGCGAGCAACCGGGGCAGTCGGTCACTGGCAACACCCAGCAGAGCCCAGACGCCTGAGGGCTCTCAACTCGCCTAGTGGTGTGTCGTGGAAATAACGCCAGCATATGTCCGAGTCCTCGATGTCAACTGGCCAGGAGGCACAACGAAGGCGCATCGGCGAGATGCGTTGAGGCGGCGGACGAAGCCATGGGGCGAAGCGTCGGCCGTCGTGGGCCGGAGAGATGCGGTGATCATCTGTGCGACACGCCACTAAGGGGCAATCACCTCCACGGACACTTCTTCGAAGCTGACATTGTCGAGGGCCGCCGAGCCCGTTCCCAACAAGAACACGTCGAAGAAGCCGAGTAGATAATTGTCGATGATGGGAATGATCCGCCCTGCGGGGATCGGCCCCTTGAACCCGAGCTGCGCCGCAATCGGGGACAACAGCGGTGTGAAGACGAAATCGTTGTGCTCGGCACCTTCGACACCCAGCCAATAGGTGATCGACTCGCTTCGACCCGCTATACCTCTCAAGAGGTTGTCGTTCTCGTTTCCCCGCCATTCGTCCGATCTCATGTACAGGGCCGGGCGCGTGGCGGGGAGTTTGATGACACGGTCTGAGAATGGCTCGACCCATGGATCCAAGCCGAGCACTGCATCGCAACGCTCATCCTCGAGACACACCTTGATCGCTGCCCCGCCTCCAGTGGAATGCCCGTAGACGCCAATCCTCGTGAGATCTGCGCTGGCGGCAACGGTTCCGAACGGTCCCCCATCCCCAACCTCCAATGCGTCGAGAACTGTCACTATGTCGGCCGCAAATGTGGAGACCAGGGCACTTGACGCCTCGGCGTAGGCCTCCTCCCCTACCTCCTCTTCATCGGGGAGGGCATTCGGATCGTGTTCGACCACGTCGCCATTCTCCAGGCGCGTTGCCGCGGCTCCGTATGTGTGGTCGATTGCAATGACCATGTAACCGTTAGAGACGAGGGTCTCGATCTGGTTGACGGCAATGGTCCGAAACCCGGTCCATCCGTGGCTGTAGACGACGATCGGGAACGTGCCATCTGAGATCAGTAGCGAGGGTCGACCGTGGGACTCTGAGTATTTGGTGTAGTCGAAGAACCACGAAGGCATCCCCAGCAGGCCCGCCATCGCCGGCGCTACGACATCCCAATCCTCGCTCCAAGGGAGAGGCGCTATTCCCTCGCCACCTTGAGCCGGATACCAGACCTGAGCCATGAATCGCCGTGGCACTCCAGGAGAGTTCCCGTAGATCTCATCCCGCTCGAGATCGACCAGCTCAACTGTCACCGTGCCGATGGTTTCCGGTCCTGGGGGAAGTGGCAATTCTGGCACCGGAAGCACCAGGGCAAGTGTCGCCGCTAACGCCACACCCGTCAGGCCAAAAACCCCGCGAGCCACCCTTCTCGACCATATGAGCTGACGGTCAACAAACAGCAGGTCACCGACAGCCAGTCCCGCAGCCAGTATGTACAAGGGCACCATCTGCCATCTAAACCCGTCGAACTGAAACTGGAGAACGATCGCGATCGAGAGCAGACCGGCCGCAATCCCCCGACGTGGCCTCACTCCGAAAACGGCAGGCCAGGCAATAGCAAACACCACCGTGAAGAGAAGTATCAATTCGAACTGTCTCAAGTCTCAGTGCCTCCCGCTCATCGAGGTTAAAAGAGCGGACCGGCTAGAGGGATCAATGGGCTCGATCGCTATGAGTCAACCCGACCAGAGACCTCGACTGCTCGGTGGTGGTTAAGACTCCCCCTCTGGTTGGCCTCCAGGATAGGGGCAATGGTCAACCGGAGAGAGCAATCAGGTCGTCGAGTGCAGTGCGCAAATCGGCCTCATCACGAAGACCGGCCCACGCGTCCACAACCGTTTGGTCGCTCGCAATGAGAATGGTGACCGGTTGGTAAGGCACCGCATAGAGCTGGAAAATCTCCTCATTCTCGTCGAGACCCCACTGGATATTCCCTGAGAGAAACAGCTCTTTCGCCCTCACTTCGGTGGCGTCGAATGTGGACTTCCAAGCAGGCGCCACGAAATCGATCTCGTCCCCATAATCTGCCGCAAGGGCATCAACGACGGGCAACTCCCGTCGACAGCTGGGTCACCACTCGGCCCAGAAGATCAAGTACACCGGCTTCGAAGTCTCAGAGAGCGTGAATACGCCCCCATCACCCAGAGCAAGAGTGAAGTCTGGCGCCAGGGGCCTGTCGGACAGAGTCGTCGATGGGGCGTCCGGAGCAGACGTCGTCTGGGTATCTTCCCTGGCAATGGTTGTGGCTGATTCGACCGCCGCCGTCGAGGCGGTTGACGCTTGCTCGTCGGTGGTAGCGACTTGGTTGGATGCAGCTCCACCACAGGCGGCGAGCAGCAACAACAGAATGGCTAGACGACGCACGATCCAGAACGGTAGGACAAACCAGGTTTAACACAGGTAAATGATCTGGCTGGCGGTGCCCGGGGAAGCGAGCAATTGCCGGTAAGATCCGCTTCCCGTGCCCAATTCGACGCTGTACTTCGCATACGCATCTTTTCTCCATCCAGACCGCATCAGCGACGTGGCCCCAGGTGCCAAATTCCTTTTCACGGCCCACTATCCGGAGACAAGACTCGCTTTTGTCAAAACTGGAACCGACGGGGCTACAGCCACCTTGACCCATGACCCGGCGCACACGGTATGGGGCGGTGTCTTCGAGATCCCGGCCGCAGAGGTCGACGCTCTGGTCGAAGCCGAAGCCGAGGAGGGAAGGAGTCCAGGTTTCGATCACAAAGCGGTCGATCGTGAGGGAAACAAACACGACTGCCTTGCCTTCGTAGCAGCAGGCTCACCCGATCCCGACAAGTTACCGACGCCGGAGTACCTCGAAACGATGGTCAGCGGCGCCCGTCACTGGAGCCTTCCCGCAGGTTGGGTGATGGGTCTCGAGGATCTCGAAGAAGACCCCCTCTTCTCCTAGACCACTAGTACGACCGGCTGTTCGGCAAAGAGGAAGGGCCCGGGTGATTCTCGAGCCCTTCGACATTTTCACTGAGAATATTTCAGCCTGATTCCTCCACCGGAAACAGCTTGTAGAGGGCCCATGCAATCACTGCACCAATGAGAGGTGCATAGATGTAGACCCACAGTTCACCGAAGCCACCAGAAACGGCGGCCGGCCCGAATGAGCGAGCCGGGTTGACTGAGGCACCGGAGAATGGAATACCGGCCAAGTGGACCCCAACCAAAGTCAGTGCGATCGCGGCAGGCGCATGGTTGTGACCCCTCTGCACGACAACCATGATCACCCAGACGAAGATCGCCGTTAGCAACACCTCAACGAGGATCGCTGTGTTGAGATCGGTGTAGGTGGTCACTGTCAGGCCAACGGCCTCTCTACTACCTGCCGCAGCCCAGATGACCAGGGAGGCAACTCCGGCGCCGGCAAACTGGCCTATCCAATAGCCGATTGCATCACTGAGTGAAATGCGCTTATCCAAGAGCATGGCAAGGGTGACAGCCGGGTTGAAGTGAGCTCCGGACACATGTCCAACCACCCAAATCCCGGCGAGCAGTGCGAGACCAAATGCAAAACCAATGGCAATGATCTCGGCCGCTCCGTTGGCTCCTCCCACGGCCAGAATTCCCATCGACCCGACGACGACCAGGATGAATGTCCCCAATAACTCGGCCAGGTACTTATTGATAACCAAGGTGTTCTCCTCCTCTAATGAGTCCGCGTTGTTCGACTCGACAATTCAGGCAAAGGTTTCGAGGGACAGGCTATTTCTGCGGTCCGCCAATCGGCGGATTTGAGACGGGAAAGTCTCGGACCGCTAGAGGCCAGGCTCCTGCCAATATTGCTAGATGCTCGCCGCCCTCAACGTTGGTGCAGTCGCCCTCGGAGTGGCGTCCGGTGGCTTGGCGGCGTCGATCCTTGCCTTGGTGCTCGGCGGAACTCTGACGGTCATTGGCGTAGAAGGCGGCGCTGACATAGGTTTGGTCATCGGTGTCTTTCTCGGTCTGGCGACAGGTGGCTGGATCGCTGGGACAAAAGCCAAACACTCTGAGCGATTCCATGGAGCTGTCACCGGTTTGGCCATTGCCTTTGGGATCATGGTCATAGCCCGCCTCGGAGGCAGCCCGGCCCAGACACTTACGATCGTCTGGCTGGCAATGCTGTCCATCGTTGTGTCGGGCTTTGCCGGATGGCTTGCCGGGAGAAAGAAGTTGACAAAGCCGTAGAATCATCGTGCGAGCCCGTCGGACGGTCGCGGCGAGTTGCTGACGCAGTTCGTTGAGGAAAGTCCGGACTCCAAAGGGCAGGGTGCTGGATAACTTCCAGGCGGGGCGACCCGACGGAAAGTGCAGCAGAGAGCAGACCGCCGATGGCGCCTGGTCATATGACCAGGTTCACAGGCAAGGGTGAAACGGTGGAGTAAGAGCCCACCAGCGTCATGGGTAACCGTGACGGCTAGGCAAACCCCACCCGGAGCAAGGCCAAGCAGAGACGACCGGTAGCCCGTCGAAAGTCTCGGGTAGGCCGCGCGAGCGCTTCGGCAACGGAGCGCCCAGATGGATGACCGTCCTCGACAGAATCCGGCTTACAGACGGGCTCGCACACCGCCGATGGAATGTTTTGGGACCGCACTACCGTTGGCGGCCCTGTGGCCAGCCTCGTCGTATTTCCCTTCAAGACCGAAGACCCTGCTGTTGTCTCAAGAAATGTTCAGATCGCGGCAGGCCACGCCTCCGTCGCCGAGGTCCTCTGCGTCAGTTCGGAACGCGGTACGACCTATGAAGGGGTAAACGCCGGCATCTCCTCCATTGTTGAGGCAACGGGGACACCCGTCGGGCTGATCATCCAGGCTCGCATCGGCAGCAAACGGCCGGGGAAGGGAGATGGGATGAACACCGGTCTCCACCATTTTGTCGACGGCGCTCACGACCGACTTCACTTCTACGACTCTGACATCACCAGCTTTGACGAGACATGGATCACTAAGGCCGAGAAAGCTGCCGATCAGGGATTCGACATCGTGCGGCATTACTTCCCCAGGTCGAGTACGGATGGAATGGTGACGTGGATGATCACGCGACCGGGGTTCGCATTCTTGTTTCCGAAGAGCGATCTCTCCTTGATTGACCAGCCGCTTGGCGGTGAGCTGCTCCTCAGTCGCGGGGCTGCGGAGACTCTTGCCTCGGACTCGTGGGTTCAGGATCAGAGTGATTGGGGCATCGACACCCTCATCACGTTCAGTGCAGTGCGGCACGGAATGTCGATCGCCGAGGTCTACATACCCCAGGGGAAGGTCCACAAGCTCTACGGACAATTATCCGACATCCGACGCATGGTGATCGAGTGCTTCTCGGCGATGCAAGACCTACGCAACCAGACTCCAGGGCAACACATAACACACCATGTGGAGCCGTCCGGAGAGGCCCCGTCCTCGATCACCAGCAAGATCGGATACGACTACGGCACGACCCTCGAGCTGATCCCGTCTGTATTCACCGACCGTCAGCTCGAATTGCTGTCCACCCTGCCCGGACTCGCCAATGAGGGGATGATCTCGGCCCACACCGGCCGCGTTTCTTTCATGGACGAAGATCTCTGGCGCGAGGTCTACATCGTGCTCCTCGTCGAGTTCGCTCGGGACGATGAGGACTGGGAGGAACTCCTGTTCCTCCTATGGGTTGTGAGGGTGCTGGCCTACACAAGAGAAGTAGCGGCGAACGGGTACGAGCAAGCCATGAAGTATCTCAAGGGCACAATTCGCCATTACCGCGAAGGCCAGTCTCATGGAAACATTTAGGCTCATCCACGATGTGCGGCCGGTTTTCGATCACGGGAGATCTCGATTTCTATGTCGAGTACTTCGGAGTGGACGATGTGGTAACCGATCCACTCGAGAAGAGCTGGAACGTGGCGCCAACTGACTCTGTCTATGTCGTTGCCGAGAAGGATGGAGAGAGACAGCTCGGTTCGATGAGGTGGGGGCTGATACCTCACTGGGCTAAGGACACCAAGTCGCTACATATCAACGCTCGAGCGGAAACTGTCGACACAACAGCTGCATTTCGCGATTCGTTCGCCACCAAGAGATGCCTGATCCCTGCCGACGGCTTCTACGAGTGGGAACCCCCCGAGAGAGGCAGGACTCCGCACTGGGTATTCCGTGCCGACGGTCATCCCATGGTTTTCGCCGGCATATGGGCATCTCGGATCGACCCAGACACCGACCAGTGGCACCGTACCTGCTCGATCATCACCACTACGTCCGAAGGTGCCATCTCAGCGATCCATGATCGGATGCCCGTGAACCTGGCCAGGAGCGTGTGGGATGCCTGGCTCGATCGAGATCTCACCGACCCGGCAGCGGCACGCTCCCTCATGGAGCCCATGGATGCCGATCCTCTCATGGAGCATCCGGTTTCCAGAAAAGTGAACTCGGTGAGGAACAACGAATCTGGCTTGAGGGCCGAAATCGAACCCGAGACCCTGTTCTAGAGGGAGAATGCGACAGGGTATGTTGATATCTCGTTGTCTGTAGAAGTGGCATTGTCCCACTCGATGAAAGGAACATCTTGACCAAATTCGCCTACTTCTGTGGTCATGAGCAATGGCAACCCGAAGAGCTCGTCCAACATGCCGTCTTGGCTGAGAGGGCTGGGTTCGACATGGTTGTGGTTTCCGAGCATTTCCATCCGTGGGTCGACGACTCCTCCGCCTCTGGCTTTGCCTTCTCCACCATCGGAGCCATGGCCGCATCGACCGAAAGCCTCGAGTTTGCCACCGGAGTCACCACGCCTCTGTTCCGCTATCACCCCGCTGTGGTCGCACAGGCCGCCGCCACACTCGATCGGCTCTCGGGGGGCCGGTTCACACTTGGTGTCGGCACCGGCGAGAACATTAACGAAGGCCCGCTCGGTTACGCGTTCCCGAAATATGCGGAGCGAAACGCAAGGATGTCGGAGTCGCTGCAGATCATGAGACAATTGCTCGACGGCGACAAACTCACCTTCGAGGGTGAGTACTACCGAACTGACCGGGCGCGCCTCTACTCACCACCCTTGGGCCCGGTTCCGATCCTGATGGCTGCCGGTGGCCCCAAGTCGGCCACGCTCGCCGGTCAGCGAGCACAGGGGGTGGTTGCATCGGTCAAGGACCCGGCCGAGACGATTGAGAGAGTCATCGATCCCCTCAGGATTGCCGCCAAGGAGTCGGGCAACCCCGAGCCCATCGTCCTTGCGACCCGGTGGTCGCTCTTTGCATCCAACCAGGATGAGGCGTGGGAAGCTCTTCACTCATGGCGAGGACTTCGCGCGCCGGGGCGCCTCGATGCAGTCGATCCGCAGACTCTGAGAGAACGCGCCGACGAGTTGCCCCGAGAAGAGGTACTGAGTCGGTACAGCCTCGTTAACAATGCAGACGAGATCGTCGAGGTATATCGACCGCTGGTTGAGACGTTGGAGGCGGACATCGTCACTTTTCAGATGG